>Ga0207710_10000062_pt1 | contig 164192 bp, 131 predicted proteins | sample KBSS24metaG_FD_184400 | JGI IMG/M metagenome (GOLD analysis project Ga0207710, IMG submission 184400) | Switchgrass rhizosphere microbial communities from Kellogg Biological Station, Michigan, USA - KBS S2-4 metaG (SPAdes) (version 2) | ecosystem: Host-associated > Plants > Roots >...
CGGAGAAACATCCCGACCGGCTGCCCGCGACCTACACCCGCCGCCACGGCGTCCGCTACTTCCACGGCTGCTACTCGATCGGTGACGACCAGCTCTGGGGCGTCACCCGGGCCCGCAAAGGCGGTGAACGTGCTGGCCGCCCAGCGTCGGGAACGCGCCCGCGTCCGCTCCGAACGCCAGCAACGCTGGGGACGCCCACGATCACGAGCCGCCTGATCCAAACCCGGAAACGTTCGTGGTCAACGCACTAGCCGTCTAGCCGTCTAGCCGTCTGACCGTTGGACGGCCCGACCGCGTCGTCGCCTACTCGTCCTCGTCGTAGTCGAGCAGGTAGGCGGCGAAGCGGTCGACGGCCTCGGCGAGGCTCGGGTTGTCGTCGGCGAAGGCGCGCATCACCTCGGCCAGCCAGCCGAGCGTGACGGTGTCCTCGTCCCGCTCGGCCAGGCTGTCGATCCCTTTGTCCGTGAAGTACACGCGCGCCCTCCCGCCGCGCTCTCGGCCCTCAGGCCGACAGCGCCGCCTCGACCAGCGCCTTCTGCTCGACCTCGTGCACCCGCGACGAACCCGATGCCGGGGCGGCGGACGCCTTGCGGGAGACCCGGCGCAGCCGGATGCCGCCCGGCAGGGCGTCGCCGAGGTGCAGCGCCATGTGCGGGTAGGCGCCCTGGTTGGCCGGCTCCTCCTGCACCCACACCACGTCCCGGACGTTCGGGTAGGACGGGAGGACCTGCGCCAGCTCCTCGACCGGGGTCGGGTAGAGCTGCTCGACCCGGACCAGCGCCACGTCGCCGACGTTGCCGGCGTTCCGGGCGGCGGCAAGGTCGTAGTAGACCTTCCCGCTGGTCAGCAGGACCTTGGTGACGGCCGAGCGGTCGGTCACGGCCGCGTCGTCGATGATCGGCCGCCAGGTGCCCTTGGAGAGCTCCGCGAGCGGGGAGGCGGCGGCCTTCAGCCGCAGCATCGACTTCGGTGTGAAGACGATCAGCGGCCGGCGGACCGGCGAGAGCGCCTGCCTGCGCAGCAGGTGGAAGTAGCTGGCCGGGGTGGACGGCGCCGACACCGTCATGTTGTTGTCGGCGCACAGGGCCAGGTAACGCTCGATCCTGGCCGAGGAGTGGTCCGGGCCCTGGCCTTCGTAGCCGTGCGGCAGCAGCAGGGTCAGCGCGTTGCGCTGGCCCCACTTCGCCTCGCCGGCGGCGATGAACTCGTCGATGATCGACTGGGCGCCGTTGGCGAAGTCGCCGAACTGGGCCTCCCACAGCACGAGCGCGTTGATCCGGGCCACCGAGTAGCCGTACTCGAAGCCCATCGCGGCGAACTCGCTCAGCAGTGAGTCGTGGGCGTAGAAGGTGCCGGCGCCCGGCGCGGACTCCAGTGTCTTGAGCGGGGCGAACTCGCTGCCGGTGTGCCGGTCGACGACGACGGCGTGGCGCTGGCCGAACGTCCCGCGCCGGCTGTCCTGCCCCGCCAGGCGAATCGGCGTGCCCTCCAGCAGCAGGGTGCCGAAGGCGATCGTCTCCGCGCAGGCCCAGTCGATCGTGTCGTTCGCGATCATCTGGGCCCGGCGCTCGAGCTGCGGGCGCAGGCGCGGGTGGACGGTGAAGCCCTCGGGCCAGGCGGTCTGGGTCTCGATGACCTTCTTGACGGCCTCGACGGTGACCGCCGTGGACACGGCGGCCGCGGCGGCGGCCTCGGCCGGGGTGGTGACCAGCCGGGGCTGGCGGGCCTGGCTGGAGGAGTCCCGGGTCTCGGCGAAGGCGTTCTCGAGCTGGGTCGAGTAGGCCTTCATCGCCTGCTCGGCCTCTTCGATCGTGATGTCGCCCCGGCCGATGAGCGCCTCGGTGTAGAGCTTGCGGACCGAGCGCTTGCTGGCGATCGTGTCGTACATCACCGGCTGGGTGAACGACGGCTCGTCCATCTCGTTGTGACCGCGGCGCCGGTAGCACACCATGTCGATCACGACGTCCTTGTTGAACGCCTGCCGGTACTCGAACGCGAGCCGGGCCACCCGGACGCACGCCTCCGGGTCGTCCCCGTTGACGTGGAAGATCGGCGCCTGCACCATCCGGGCCACGTCGGTGGCGTAGACCGACGAACGGCCGGCCGTCGGCGACGTGGTGAACCCGACCTGGTTGTTGATGACGACGTGCACGGTCCCGCCGGTGCGGTAGCCGCGCAGCTGGGAGAGGTTGAGCGTCTCGGCCACCACACCCTGCCCGGCGAACGCGGCGTCGCCGTGGATGAGCACGGGCAGGACGGTGAAGCCCTCCGGGCCCTTGTTGAGCAGGTCCTGCTTGGCCCGGGTGACGCCCTCGGCCACCGGGTCGACCGCCTCCAGATGGGACGGGTTCGACACCAGGGAGACCGGGACGGAGTGCCCGTCGCCGCTGGTGAACACGCCCTCGGCGCCCAGGTGGTACTTCACGTCGCCGGAGCCGTGGGCCGTCTGCGGGTCCACGTAGCCCTCGAACTCGGCGAAGATCTGCCGGTAGGACTTGCCGACGATGTTAGCCAGGACGTTGAGCCGGCCGCGGTGGGCCATGCCGATGACGACCTCGTCCATGGTCGCCTCGGCCGCCCGGGACAGCACCTCGTCCAGCAAAGGGATGGCCGACTCAGCGCCTTCGAGGGAGAAGCGGCGCTGGCCGACGTACTTGGTCTGCAGGAACGACTCGAACGCCTCGGCCGCGCCCAGCCGCTCCAGCACGTGGATCTGCTCGGCCGGGTCGGGGCGCTCGGCCGCCCGCTCGACCCGGGCCTGGATCCACTGCCGCTCGTCCGGCTCCTGGATGTGCATGTACTCGATGCCGACGCGGCGGCAGTAGGAGTCGCGCAGCACCCCCAGGATGTCGCGCAGGGTCATCGTCCGCTGGCCTGCGAACCCGCTGACCGGGAACTCCCGGTCCAGGTCCCACAGGGTCAGGCCGTGGCTGATGATGTCGAGGTCGGGGTGGCTGCGGATGGCGAACTCGAGCGGGTTCGTGTCGGCCATCAGGTGGCCCCGGACCCGGAAGGCGTGGATCAGCTCGTGGACGCGGGCGGCGTGGTCGAGATCGCCCTCGTGGGTGGCGCTGATGTCGGCCACCCAGCGGATCGGCTCGTAGGGGACCCGCAGCGAGCGGAAGATCTCCTCGTAGAAGCCGTCCTCGCCCAGCAGCAGGCGGTGGATCGCGCGCAGGAACTCGCCCGACTGGGCGCCCTGGATGATCCGGTGGTCGTAGGTGCTGGTCAGCGTGATGATCTTCGAGATGGCCAGCCGGGAGAGCGTCTCGGCGGACGCGCCCTGGAACTCGGCCGGGTACTCCATCGCGCCGACACCGATGATCGTCCCCTGGCCCTCCATCAGGCGGGGGACGGAGTGGACGGTGCCGATGCCGCCCGGGTTGGTCAGGCTGACCGTGACGCCGGCGAAGTCGTCAGCGGTGAGCTTCCCGTTGCGGGCCCGGCGGACCAGGTCCTCGTAGGCCAGCCAGAACTGGCTGAAGTCCATCGCCTCGGCCTGCTTGACCGCGGCCACGACGAGCTGGCGGCTGGTCCCCTTGACCAGGTCGATGGCCAGGCCCAGGTTGACGTGCTCCGGGCGGACCAGGGTCGGCTTGCCGTCGACCTCGGCGTAGGAGGCGTTCATCTCCGGGAAGGCGGCCAGCGCCCGCACCATCGCGAAGCCGATGATGTGGGTGAAGGAGACCTTGCCGCCGCGCGAGCGGGCCAGGTGCCGGTTGATCACGATGCGGTTGTCGGCCAGCAGCTTGGCCGGCACCGCCCGCACCGAGGTCGCGGTGGGGACGTGCAGCGAGGCGTCCATGTTCACCGCGACGCGCGCGGCGGCGCCGCGCAGCGGCGTGGTGGGGACGCCGGCCGCCGGCTGGGGGGCCTGGTGGACCGCTGCCCCCGGGCTGGGCGCCGGGGGTGTGGGCGCCGGGGCTGTTGGAGCCGGGGCTGTTGGAGCCGGGGCTGTTGGAGCCGGGGCTGTTGGAGCCGGGAGCGCCGAGGCTGAGGGTGTGGGCGGCGCCGGGGTCGCCACGGCGGGCGGGCCCGGGACCGGGGTGGGTGGCGCCGGCACCGGTGTGGGCGGGGCCTGCGGGGCCGGTCCGGCCGGCGTCCCGGCCGCCGCGTCGGCCGAGCCCGGCCGCTCCGCCGGCTGGTAGTCGGAGAGGAACTCGCGCCACTCGGGCGAGACGCTCTCCGGGTCCGCGAGGAACTGCTGGTAGATCTCGAATACCAGCCACTCGTTGGGACCGAAGTCCGGTCCAGACTCGTGAACGGTCGGTGCAGTCACCGGGCCAATCGCCTCAATCCACCAGTCGTACGTCCGCGCCGTGGTCACACTCCGGCCACTTGTCAAGGCTACTCGGCCCCTTGACCGGGCGCGGTCAAGCCCCCGCGGCTGTATCCGTCCCGACAACTGTCCGCCCCCGCCCGCCCGGCTCGCCACCGGACCGGCCGCGACAAGACGCGCGTCCCCCGGGGGAGACGGCTCGCGGCCGGCGCTCTGGCGGTGCCAGCCTGGTACGCCCCGCCGGGGCATGCCGACGCCCTGTGGATATCGACGGGAGACCGGGGCGGTCGCGGGTGGCCCGCGCCGGGCGGGCGGTCGGGACGTTCGACGCGGCGACCCGCCTGGTCGCCACGGCTGGAGCCGGCCGGCCGGGGCCGCCGGCCCGGTGGCGTCGCGCCGGGCGGCCTGACCTGGGCCGACGCTCGCGTCGGCGAAGTTATCCACAGGTTGGCGCGGGCTCGTTGCCGGCCCGGCCGCGAAACCTAACCTCGAATGCATGGCTTCAACAGCACTGACCCGCTGGCAGACCATCCGCCGCGCGCGCATTTCCACCCTTTTCGGCGTGCACGGGCTCGCGCTCGTGCGCGCCTCGGCCGCGGCCGAATACCTGATTCGCGAACTCGTCCTCCGGCTCGCCGCCGAGTTCCACGGATTTGCGCGGGATCTCCACGACCTCGCCGTGGCCGAGCACGTCGGGCGAATGACGGTCGACGCCCCGGGCCGGGCCGTCGTACTGGCCGATCTGTTCGTCGGCGACCGTCTTCTCGACCGCGGAAATCTCACGGCGGCCGCGTTGGGGTCCGACTTCGGCCGTTTCGGGCTGGACGTCTGGGGGGAACTGGCCCGCCGGGACGCCCGGGCCTCGGCCTGGAAGGCCGATCTGACCTATCTACAAGCTGCCCGGGCGGCGATCGCGGCCGCGGCCCGGCCCGCGGTCCCGGCGCCCGCCTATCCGGCCTGGCCGCCAACGCTGGCGGTCGGCCGGCGCTGGCAGGCCGTCCTCGACGGGCTGGCCGTGGTCCTGGACGAGGCGGTGGCCGACCAGATCGTCGAGGTCTACGGGAAACCGCGGCCATGGTGACCGAACACCGGGTCGCGCTGCCGGAGCCGGGCGCGCGGGTACGGGTTCGGCTCGGGCACGCGACGGTGGCCGCGGTGGTGGTCTGTTCCTACGACGAGGGGAGCGGGCCGCGGGTGACGGTGGAAATTCCATTCGATTCCGCGAGCGGGACCGCCTCGCGGACGCTGACCGTTCCGCCGGAACGGGTCCGCGGCCCCGACGGCGGCCCTGACCGCGACCCTGACGGCGGTCTGGCCGGTGGGGCGGACCCGGTGCTGCCGGCCCGCCCGCCCGGCCTGACGGCGGCCCGCATGGAAAGTCAGGACTGGTGGGAATGACCGTGACCGCAACGGACGGGAAATCGGAATGTCATCTTCCGCTGTCAATGTGACCGGCGTGTCGGGGCGAGGTGATGTTTCGCGGACGGCCACCGGTGGCGCGGGCGTCGGGTGGCCCGAGCCAGGGTGGCTCGGCGAGGCGCGCGGGGCCCGCCGGACTGATCAAGCGCCGGTGGCCGGCGGGAGCGTCCCCGGCGCGGCGGCGCCGACGGCGCGGCGGTAACCGCGCGGTGGCGCTGCAGCCCGGCAAGGGGAAGATCGACGGAAAGCACTACCTGCCCTCCACGCCCGAGACCGTCCTGTGGGGCGAGCTCCCGACCGCCCGGACCCGGCCGGTGCTGACCGTGGAGTCCGGCTTGACCGTGACCGTGGACACCGTCAGCCAGGAAGGCATCCTGGAGGACCAGGGGCGCGATCCGGAGACGTTCCTGGCCCAGTTCGGCGTGGCGCCGGCCGAGGTGCTCGAGGACGCTCAGGCGATCGCCGCGTCGGGGATCTCGCACCGCTTCGGCGTCGACGGATCCCAGGTCGTGACCGGCCCGATCTACGTCCGGGAGGCCGAGCCCGGGGACGTCCTGCGGGTCGATGTGCTTTCACTGCATCCGCGCGCGCGTTACGGCCTGGTCGCCAGCCGCCACGGCGTCGGCCTGCTCGCCGGCGAGTTCCCGGAGGGCCAGGCGCCCGACCCGGCCGCCGACGCGCGCCGCTACGACGGCTACCGAACCACGACGACGATGTGCTCGGTCGAGCGCCGCCGGGGCAGGCTGTTCGGGGTGATGCCGCTGGCCGAGGGGCGGCGGGCCCGCTTCCCGCTCTCGCCCTTCCTCGGGATCATGGCCGTGGCGGGGGAGGCGCTCGAGCCGCCGCGCTCGGACAGCGTCGGCCCGGAGGGCGGCGCGCTGGACTGCCGGGACCTGGGGGTGGGCGCCCGCCTCTACCTGCCGGTCCGGGTGGCCGGGGCCCTGTTCGCGCTGGGCGACCCGCACTACGCCCAGGGTGACGGCAAGATCGCGGTGTCCGCGCTGGAGGGGCCGCTGCGGGCGACCGTGCGGCTGACGGTCCTCAAGGACGAGGCCGCCCGGGCCGCCGTCGGCGATCTGCGGGAACCGGTCGGCGAGACCGAGGGTCACTGGGTCCTGCTGGGTGTGCACGCGGACCTGGCCGAGGCGACGCGGCGGGTCACCCGCTCGGCGATAGCGTTCCTGACCAGCCTGCTCGGGATGAGCCGGGCCGAGGCGCTGGCCTACCTGTCGGCGGTGGCCGACATCAGCCTCGGTCAGGTGGGCAACGCCCAGCAGGTCGTCTGCTGCCGGTTGCGGCGGGCCGACTTCAGCGAGCCGTCGACCCCGAAACCGCGGCTGCCGCGGCCCGGCTTCGGCCGGATCGGTGGTGCCGGGACCTCCGCCGGGGAGGCGGGCGGGTCGCCCTCGATCGATGCCGGGTTCGAGGTCGCCGTCACCGCGGGGCCGACTCCCATACCGCTGGACCCCCCGCCGTACCAGCGAGATCCGGGCGAGGCCGGTCCACGGGAGCCGGGTGGCCGGGAGACAGCCGGCCTGGGCGACCTCGACCGGGCAGCAGCAGTGGTCAACCAGGCCGACCCGAACGACCTGGACTCCCCGAACGACCAGGGCAGCCCGAACGACCAGGGCAGCCCGGACAGGCTGGGTGACCGGCACGGCCGGGACAGTCTCAGCGGTGATGAACCGGTCGAGATGGACTCGGCGGACGGCCACGCGGACACCGATCCGCTTCCCGGGGAGCTGGCCTCCGAGGAAGCGGCTGCCGTGCGCCGCCGGGAGAACCCCGGCTCGCGCCTGGCCGGGGTGCGGGGGAGGGCGCGCCGGGCCGGACCGGGCCGAGGCGCCCGACCGGCTCGGGACGGCGCCAGCCCGGACGGGCGCGGAGCCGAGCACGACGTGACCGACGACACCGGGCGGCCGTCGTGATCGGCGCCCGCGCTGTCGTGGGTGCGCGGGGCGGAGTCAACTGGTCCGTCTCTGGCGCTTTCTTCGTCCCGCTTCTGATCCCGTTTGAGTGCGCGGCCGGAGATAGCGCGGTCGAAGCGGAAATCCGACCGACAACCCCCGCGGGGTGACTGCATGCTCCGCGTGGGTCGCGTGCGATTGCGCCGAACACCGTTGGCTTATTGCCGGCTTAGGTGGCGTGTGACAACGGTGTGAATTATCGTCGACGGTATCGGAGTTCGTCGTCCGTCCCTTTAGTCTTGTCGAGGGCGCGGCAGTTCGGCGCCGCTGCCAGCGTGGCACGGATCGGCGGCACGGTCCGGAGCCAGACGTTCGGCGGCCCAGGCACGGCGTTCCAGGGTGTCTCGGGCGGCCCGGGTCGAGCAGACAGGTGGGTGACGAAGTCATGCGGGACGGTGAACGGTGCGCCGCCATGGTCATGAGCGGCGGCCGCGGGTACGTGGCACACCGCTGTGGCAAGCGGGCCAGTCCGGCTGACCCCGACCAGCTCTGCCGAACCCATCGCCTGGAGAAGGACGGCCACCACGATCTGGATCCCCGGGCCGAACGGCTCATCCAGATCCAGCGGGACGTCGAGCGCGGCCTGCGCGAGCTGGCCGGGCACCTGAGCGACTTCTACGCCCTGCACGTCGACCTCGAGTACGACTCGTCGGTCTCCGGCCAGGTGTGCACCGGACGGCTGCTGGTCGATCCACACGAGCTCCTGCGCGTCCTGCACGCCCAGGACCTTGCACCGGCGCCGCGCCGGGCCGGCTGACCAGACCCGACTCACCGGCCTCCAAGCTCCGGCCTCCGGCCTCCAAGCTCCGGCCTCCGTGCGTTGGCCTCCGGCCCCTGGGTGGGGCGTCAGCCGGGGGAGATCTGCGCGGCCGGCGGCGGCGTGATCGTCGGCGGCGGGCCGAACGCCGTGTAGGTGACGTCGAGGATCACCTCGCGCTGGCCGCCGCCGGGAACGTCGCTGGTCACGTCGGTGCGCAGCCGCCGCACCACGCCCGCCTGGTCGATCCAGACGTCGACCGGCTCGCTGTCGGCGCCGGCGATCGTGTGGTGGAACGCGGCCGCCATCGGGCTGAGGGTGCCGCCCGCGCTGGTCGGGCGGATGTCGACCTTCAGCCGATACCGGGTGGTGGCGACGCCGGCCACCGTCTCCGTCCCGACCTGGGCCGCCGGGGGCAGGGCGACGTCGAGGTAGCCGACCCGCAGGGCGAAGTCGTCCGCGCCGAGGTCGGTCGCGCCGCTGGTGGTCGAGGCGGTCCTGGTGTCGACGTGGGTCCAGCGGCCAGGGCCGGCCGTGCTGCCCGGCAGGGGGCTGACCTGGTCGTAGACGTCGAAGCCGATCAGCCGGGACTGGCCGGTCAACCCGGCGGCGCTGTGCGTGCTCTGGCTCGCGTGGGCGGCGAAGTTGACCGACCCGGAGCCGGTGGTGGCCAGCTGGGCGGTCGGCCCCGTGCTGTGGAAACGGTAGCTGTAGGTGAAGGTGTAGGTCGCGCCGGCCCGGCCGACCGTCGTCGGGTAAGCGTGGGCGACGGCGGCGGGCAGGCCCGGGCGGGCCGACGCCGTGCTCGTGGCGGCGGGCGGCGGCGGGGCCGATCCGTCGTGGTGCCCGGAGCAGGCGCCCAGCCCGAGCGCCGCCGCGACCGTCCCGGCCAGGAGCGCCGTGGCGCGTGCCCGCGCCTGGAGCCGGGCTCGCGCTGACGTCCGGCCGGCGGCGGGTTCGAGGCGCGAACGCCGTCGCCCACCGTCATGACCCCTGCGCACGGGCAGCACCGTACCAGGCGAACCGCCACGTACCGCGCGGAAGGCGCGACCGGACGGCCCGAGCCCGGCCAGAGCCCGGGGTCGGCGAGGGGGCGGCGCGGGCGCCGGAGCCGGGCGGGTCAGAACCGGCGGAAGATCAACGCCCGCTTGACCTCCTGGATCGCCTTGGTCACCTGGGTGTGCGGCGTGGCCCGCCCGCGCCGGTCAGAAACCCGTGCCGGTCACAAATTCCCGCCGCCGGGGAGGCTGGGGGCCCCGGTGGGCGGCTTGGTGGGCGCGCCCACCGACGTGGTGGGGGCGCCGGTTGGCTGGGTCGGCGTCGAACTCGGGCTTGACCCGCCGGTCGTCGGCACCACGGATGGCGTGGCCGACGGCGTGGCCGTCGCGGACGGCGGAGCGGTTGAGGGCGGTGGGGTCGTCGGCACCACGCTCGGGCTCGGTGTCTGGGTGGCGGCCGGGAACTGGGTCGAGCGGTGATGCGTCGGCGGCCTCGTCCCGAACGTCTGGGTGAAGGCGCTGGTCGGCGGAGGCGCCGCCGAGTGGGTCTGCTGCGTGGTGACGCCGGCCGTGCCCGGGTCGGCGCCCGAGTGGCCGGACGAGGTGAGCAGCGCGCTGATCCCGATCGCGCCGCCGACGATGACGACGGACGCGGCGACGGCGGCGATCTTGGTGCGCTTCGGGGTACCGCCCGGCCGGTTGCCGCCGGGTCCGTCGGGCGGCCCGCCGTCGGGCGGCAGGTCCTCCAGGCCGGTCTCGCCGACTTCGGCGTCGGGTCGGTAGCCGGCCGCGAAGCTCCCGCCGGCGTAGCCGCCGGTGGTCCCGCCGTAGCGGTAGCCGTTGGTGGCCGCGCCGACCCGGCCGCGCGCGCCGGTGGTCGACAGGGCGCCGGTCGTCGTGTTCCGCCCGACGCGGGTCTCGTCCATCGACGTGTCGGGACCGGGGCGGGCACCGAGGTTGGTCGCGCCGAGGTTCGTCTCATCGTCCCCGGCGTCCGGCGGGTAGCCGCCGGTGAGGCTCTTCGGGGTGATCGGGTTGGCCCCGGTCGCGACCGGGGTGATCTGCCCCGCCTGCGTCTCGGGGGCGTCGTCGGCGTCCGGCGGGCGCTCGTCCCCGGTGCCGGACGGGTTGACGTAGTCCTCGAGACCGGCGGCCTCGACCGGTTCCAGCAGGTCGGCTGGATCGGCCGGGTCGGCCGGGCCGGCTGGCCGGTTCAGGCGGCCGGCCGGCACGCCGTCGCGGGGGCGTCCGTTGATTACCGAGGCAGGAACGGGTGACACGCCGCGGGCGATGGGGATCAGGCGGCGGCGGATCTCCTCGACGCCGGGGCGCTGAGCGGCCGGGCGGTCGAGCAGGTCGACCAGCAGCGGCCGGAGCGGGCCGGCCAGCCGGAACGGCTGGCGGCGTCCCTCGACGACGGCGGTCAGCACGGCGTAGGTCTCGGGGCCCTCGAACGGCGGCTGGCCCTCGGCGGCCGCGTAGAGCGTGGCGGCCAGTCCCCACAGATCGCTGGCCGGCGTGCCCGACGAGCCGCGCACCCGCTCGGGCGCGATGTAGGCCGGCGAACCGACCAGTGATCCGGTTCCGGTGAGCGTTGCCTCACCCTCGGTGGCGGCGATGCCGAAGTCGGTCAGGCGTACCCGCCCGTCCCGGCCGAGCAGCACGTTGCCCGGCTTGACGTCCCGGTGCAGGACGCCGGCCGAGTGGGCGGCGGCCAGCGCGTCGATCAGAGCCAGGCCGATGGCCGCGACCTGCGCCGGACGAAGCGGGCCCTCGTTGCGGATGACGTCGCCGAGGCTGTCCGCGTCGACGAGCTCCATCACGATCCAGTGGCGCTCGGCCTCCTGGACGACGTCGTAGACCGAGACGATGGCCGGGCTGTGCAGGCGGGCCAGCGCGCGGGCCTCCCGCAGGACGCGGGCCTTGATCGAGTCCCGCTCGGCCTGGGTGCCGGCCGAGACGAGGATCTCCTTGATGGCGACCGGCCGCTGCAGCAGCTCGTCTTCACCGCACCAGACAACACCGGCGCCGCCCCGGCCGATCGGCGTATCGAGTCGATAACGCGCGGCTACATAACGGGGTGGGTCGTTGTCGCTGGGGTCGCGCGGACCCCCTGCCGTCTCGGCCATCCTGTCAAGTCTGGCAGACCGCGCGGCGAGGGTGCCCGCGACCCTCGCTGACGTGTGTCGTATCGATGTTCACCGCGTGACCTCAACTTACTTAGGATAGTAAACGATCAACAGAAAGTAACGATAGCTCGGATTATTTGGTTCTCTTACCCACATTGTGTGACCACTGCGGGCAGGTTGCTCGAGGACGGTGTCGGGGATCCGACCCTCGCCAGCTCTGATCCGCGTCAGTGCCGCAGGACTATAAGCACGATCAGCAGCACGCAGGCGGCCGCCGCGGTGACAGTCGCGAGCAGGACCGGGCGGCGATGTCGACCTTCGGCCCGAAGCGCGCCGGTCCCGGCAGCGCCGGTCGGTGGTGCCGTGCCGGTCGGTGCAACGTCGGTCGGTGGTGCCGTGCCGGTCGGTGCCGTGCCGGCCTCGGCCGTGCTGGGAAAGGCGGCGCCGGTCTCGGCTGTACTGGCCGCGGCGACCGCGGGCCCGGAAGCCCCGGGCCGGGGGGCGTCCGGGCCGAGGGCGGGGAGTTTCGGTGGAAGGCCGTCCGTGCCCCCGGCCCCCGGGGCGGCCGCGGCGGCCGAGGCGGCTGGGGCTGGGATCGGGACCGGGGCGGGGAGGGTGGCGGTCGCGGTCTTGTCGCCGGCAGCGCCCGTCGGGCCGTGCGGGCCCCGCGGGCCGTGCGGGCCGCCCGGGCCGTCCGGGTCGCCGTCGGCCGCCGCGAGGGGTTCGGTCGGCGGGAGCGCCGCGGCGGCGAGCGCCCGGCCGTCGTCCGGGACCGCCCGCTCCGGGTTGACCGGCTGGTCGGGGATGAGCGCGCCGACCTCCGGTCCGGGCACCGGCGCCGGCGGAGCCGGCGGCGCCGAGCCGGCCCAGGCCGAGCCGCGCCGGGGCGAGGACGGCAGCGCGGCCCGCAGCCGGGCTCTGGTCTCGCGCAGGCTGGGCCGCCGGCTGGGGTCCAGCGCCATCAGGTCGTGAAGGATAGGCGCCAGCATCCCGGCCCGCTGGAACGGGGCGCGGTCACCATCGACGATCGCGGTCAGCGTGGCCAGCGGGGTCGCCGCCTGGTACGGCTCCGTTCCCTCTACGGCGGCGAACAGCGTCGCCCCGAGCGCCCAGACGTCGCTGGACGGGCCGCCGGCCTGGCCGCGGGCTCGTTCGGGCGCGATGTAGGACGGCGAGCCGAGCAGCATCCCGGTCCGGGTCAGCGTCGGGTCGCCGGTGCTCAGCGCGATCCCGAAGTCGGTCAGCCGGGCCTTGCCGTCGGCCGGCATGAGCACGTTCGCCGGCTTGACGTCCCGGTGCACAGTGCCGGCCCGGTGCGCCGCCTCGAGCGCATAGGCCAGGCTGACGCCGATCGCGGCCACCTCGGCCCGGCTGAGCGGGCCGCGGGTGCGAGTGAGCGTGGCCAGGGACGGGCCGTCGATCAGCTCCATGACGATCCACGGGCGGCCGTCGGTCTCCAGGACGTCGAAGACCGGGACCAGGCCGGGATGATGCAGCCGCCCGGCCGCGCGGGCCTCGCGCATGACCCGCTGGCGCAGGACCGCCCGCTCGTGCGCCGGCAGGTGATGCGGCAGGCGGATCTCCTTGATCGCCACCTGGCGGCCAAGGAGCTCGTCGGTCGCGGCGCGCACGACCCCGAAGCCGCCGCTGCCGATCTCCCGGCCGACGCGGTACCGGCCGCCGAGCAGGCGTCCATCGGCTTCGCTGGTCACCTGTTCCCCGGCCTCCCGCGCGCCGGGCGCCGGTCGGGCGGCTGGCCGATCCTCGCGGTCGCCACCGGCCCGGGTCGGCTCACGGTCGTCGCCTGGCATCCGGGGACGTCACCTTTCATGTCGGCGGCGTGGGCCGCGCCGCCCTGCCGCCGGCAAGGTCGCGCGGGCGACCACTGCCGTAAGAGGCTCGTCGAACGCGGTGATCTCACGTTCACGGGACTGCATCGTCACTGTCACAGTAGTCGGGACTCGGGCGGCCTCCTCGCGGGGAACCCGTGCGGGCTATCCGGCGCGTTGGCAGACTCGGGCCCGTGGCCGATGACCCGTGGGACGAGCTGATCGCGGCGGCGCGCGCGGCGACCGCCCGCTCCTACGCTCCGTATTCCGGCCTGCGGGTCGGCGCGGCGGCCCGGGTCGACGACGGCCGGATCGTCGTCGGCTGCAACGTCGAGAACGCCTCCTACGGACTGAGTCTGTGCGCCGAGACAGTGCTGGTCGGGGCGCTGGTCGCGGGCGGTGGCGGGCGGCTGGCCGAGCTGGCCTGCGTGAGCGGCTCGGGGGAGGTCCTGATGCCGTGTGGGCGGTGTCGCCAGGTGCTCTACGAACATGGCGGGGCGGCCCTGCTGATCACCACCGGGGGCCGGCCTCGGCCGCTGGGCGAGCTGCTGCCGGACGCGTTCGGCCCGGACGACCTGCCCGCCCGCCGCGCGCCAGTCCCGAAGGGCGCCCCGTGACCGGCGCGCCCCCGTTTCATGCAGTGGAGATCATCCGAGCCAAGCGTGACGGCGGGGAGCTGCCCGGGCCGGCGATCGACTGGCTGATCGACGCCTACACGCACCGGGCCGTGCCGGACGAGCAGATGGCGGCGCTGCTCATGGCGATCGTCTGGCGGGGCCTGAGTGGTCCCGAGCTCGCCACCTGGACTGCCGCGATGATCGCCAGCGGGGAACGGCTGGACCTGGCCGGCCTGGGCCGCCCCACCGTCGACAAGCACTCGACCGGCGGGGTGGGCGACACCGTCTCGCTCATCCTCGTTCCGCTGCTGGCCGCGGCCGGCGCCGCCGTCCCCCAGCTGTCCGGGCGGGGCCTGGGTCACACCGGGGGCACGCTGGACAAGATGGAGTCGATCCCCGGCTGGCGGGCCGAGCTGAGCCCGGCGGAGATGCGGGCGGTGCTGGCCGATGTCGGCGGGGTCATCTGCGCGGCCGGCGCCGGCCTGGCCCCGGCCGACCGCCGGCTCTACGCGCTGCGCGACGTGACCGGGACCGTCGAGTCCATCCCACTGATCGCTTCCTCGATTATGAGTAAGAAGATCGCCGAAGGGACGGCGGCACTCGTGCTCGACGTGAAGGCCGGCAGCGGGGCGTTCATGCCGTCGGTGGAGAAGGCGAACGAGCTCGCCCGGACGATGGTCGGCATCGGCGCCGCCCACGGCGTCGCCACCGAGGCCCTGATCACGGACATGGACACCCCGCTGGGGCGCTCGGCCGGCAACGCGCTCGAGGTCGCCGACGCCGTCGACGCGCTGCGCGGCGGCGGGCCGCCCGACCTGGTCGAGGTGACGCTCGCGCTGGCCCGCCGGATGGTGGTGCTGGCCGGGCTGGACGCCGGTCCCGACCCGGCCGACCTGCTTGCCTCCGGAGCCGCCCACGACGCCTGGCGGCGGATGGTGCGCGCCCAGGGCGGCGACCCGTACGCGCCGCTGCCGGTGGCCCGGCACACGGAGACGGTCACGGCGCCGGCCACCGGGTACGTGCGGCGGCTGGACGCGCGCGCGGTCGGTCTCGCCGCCTGGCGGCTGGGTGCCGGCCGGGCCCGCCAGGACGACTCGGTCTCGGCCGGCGCGGGGGTCCGCTGGCGGGCCGGTCTCGGAGACCGGGTCGCGGCCGGACAGGTCGTGTTCGAGCTTGCGACCGACGATCCGGAGCGGATCCCGTCGGCGCTGGCCGCTCTCGACGGCGCCCTCGAGATGGGCCCGACGCCGCCGGCGCCGCGCCGCCTCGTGCTCGGCCAGATCTCCTCGTAGTCGCCATCAGGTTCTCCGCCCGGGGCGGCGATCTGCCGGGTTGTCGCACCCGGCGCGTACCGTCGTCGCCATGGCCACCCTGCCTACGTCACCACCCGCGGCGCCCGCGCCGGCGGCGCCGTCGGCCACACCCACCGCCGAGGAGATCCGGCGAGCGCCGAAGGTGCTGCTCCATGACCATCTTGACGGTGGCCTGCGTCCGGCGACCGTCGTCGAGCTGGCCGAGGCGACCGGGTACACCGACCTGCCGACCACGGACGTGGCCACGCTGGCCAGCTGGTTTCGCGGCGGCGCGCACACCGGCTCGCTGGTGCGCTACCTGGAGACCTTCAGCCACACCGTCGGGGTCATGCAGACGGCCGACGCGCTGGCCCGGGTGGCGCGCGAGTGCGCCGAGGATCTCGCCGCCGACGGCGTCGTCTACGCCGAGGTCCGCTTCGCGCCGGAGCTGCACGTCGAGCGGGGGCTCTCGCTGGACGCGGTGGTCGAGGCGGTGCTGGACGGGTTCCGGGCCGGCTCGGCCGGCACCGGCATCCGGGTGGTGGGCCTGCTGACCGCGATGCGGCACGCCGCCCGGTCGCTGGAGATCGCGGAGCTCGCGGTGCGGTGGCGCGCGGCCGGCGTCGTGGGGTTCGACATCGCCGGCGCCGAGGCCGGCTTCCCGCCCACCCGCCACCTCGACGCCTTCCAGTACATGCAGCGGGCCAACGGCCACTACACGATCCATGCTGGCGAGGCGTTCGGGCTGCCCTCGATCTGGGAGGCGGTTCAGTGGTGCAACGCCGACCGGCTGGGCCACGGCGTACGGATCATGGACGACATCACCGTCGGCGCCGACGGCCGGGCCGTGCTCGGTGACCTGGCCAACTACGTGCGGGACGTGCGGGTCCCGCTGGAGATGTGCCCGACGTCGAACGTCGACACCGGCGCCTGCCCGAGCCTGGCCGAGCACCCGATCAGGCTGCTGCGCGAGCTGCACTTCCGGGTCACGGTCAACACCGACAACCGGCTGATGAGCGGGGTCACCCTGACCAGTGAGCTGGCCAGCCTGGTCGAGGAGTTCGGCTACGGCTGGTCGGACCTGCGTTGGCTGACGGTCAACGCGATGAAGTCGGCCTTCATCCCGTTCGACGAGCGGCTGGCGTTGATCAACGATGTGATCAAGCCCGGGTTCGCGGCGCTGTCGGCGGCCGCCTTCGCCGGAGACGCCTGAGATGGCGGCGACCGAGACGCCGGAGGAACAGGCGACGACGCTCGTCGAGCGGCCGGCGTCCGGCACCGTCGTCGGGACGGACGGGCGGGAACGCTGCCCGTGGGCCTCGTCGCCCGACTACGTCGACTACCACGACGGGGAGTGGGGACGGCCGGTCCGCGACACCGTCGGGCTGTTCGAGCGGATCAGCCTGGAGGCGTTCCAGTCCGGCCTGTCCTGGCTGACGATCCTGCGCAAGCGCGCGGCGTTCCGGGCCGCGTTCGCCGGCTTCGACCCGGCGGCGGTGGCCGCGTTCGGGCCGGCGGACCTCGAGCGGCTGCTGGCCGACCCGGGTATCGTCCGCAACCGGCGCAAGATCGAGGCGACGGTGGCCAACGCCCGCGCGGTGCTGGCCCTGGACGGGGGCTTACCCGAGCTGATCTGGTCGTCGCGGGCCGAGGGCCGCCCGGCCCCGGTGACCGTGGCCGACGTTCCAGCGACAACGCCGGAGTCGATCGCGCTTGCCAAGGCACTGCGCCGGGTCGGGTTCGTCTTCGTCGGCCCGACCACCGCCTACGCGCTCATGCAGGCCTGCGGGATCGTCAACGACCACCTCGCCGACTGCTACGTCCGCTGACTGTTTCCGCTGGCTGTTTCCCACTGCGTCTGGCTGTTTCCACCGCGTCTGACTGTTTCCACCGCGTCGCGTCGCGTCCGCGGCGGCCCGACGAAAGGAGCCCGATGACCGCCGCCCGTACGGGTCGGCCTACGCCGGTACGTCCGCCAGGATCGCGGCGCTCGCCGAGGCGCCGATCCGGGTGGCTCCGGCCGCGACGAACGCCAACGCCGCCTCGGCTGTCCGGATGCCGCCGGAGGCCTTGATCCCGATCCGGCCGCCGACAGTGTCGTGCATGAGCTCCACGGCGCGCAGCGAGGCCCCGCCGGCCGGGTGGAAACCGGTCGAGGTCTTCACGAACTCGGCTCCGGCGGCCTCGGCCGCCCGGCAGCCGGCGACGATCGCCGTCTCGGTCAGCGCCGCCGTCTCCAGGATGACCTTGAGCACGACGTGGGGCGGGACGGCGAGGCGGATCGCGGCGATCTCGGCCTCGACGCTCCGCCAGTTCTCGTCGATCGCGCAGGCCAGATCGATGACGATGTCGAGTTCGTTGGCGCCGTCGTTGACGGCCAGCCGGGCCTCCTCGGCCTTGACGGTCGTCAGGTGGGTGCCGAAAGGGAAGCCGACGACGGCGGCGACGGTGTAGGCCGGCTGCTCGGCCAAGCCGTGCTCCCGAGCGCAGGCGGCGGCCAGGTAGACATGCGTCGGCGCGACGCAGACCGCGCCGACGCCGAGGTCACGGGCCTCCTTGCAGAGGGCGACGATCTCCTCCCCGGTAACCTCGGGCCGCAGGAGCGTGTGGTCGATCATCGTGGCGAGCTCGGCTCGGCGTGGCTTCTCGGGCGGCGGCGGGCGGAGCTTCCCGACGGCCTGCGCGCTGTCTCCGGGAACGGGAGCGGTTGTCATAGGCGTCATCCTTACCGTGCCCGGCCGGTCGGGGGAAAGGTGAGGTAGGCCAGCATTGTGAACCGCCGGCCGCCTCGCGCCAGGCTGGAGGAGATGCGGGCGAAGGGATGAGGACTGTGCGCACCGACGTCATCGCGCATCCGCTGGTCGCGGACCGGCTGGCCGTCATGCGCGACGAGGCCACCGCGCCCGACCGGTTCCGGGCCGCGCTGGCCGACCTGGCCCGCATGCTCGTCTACGAGGCCACCCGCGAACTGCCGACCCGCCCGGTGACCGTGCCCACTCCACTGGCCCCCGCGCTCGGCTTCGCGCTTGACACCGAGATCATCTTCGTGCCGGTGCTGCGCGCCGGCCTGGGCATGCTCCCGGCCGCGTTCGAGCTGATCCCGACCGCGTCCGCCGGCTTCGTCGGCCTGGCCCGGGACGAGCGCACCTTCCAGCCCCGGACCTACCTGGAGTCGCTGCCGGAGGACCTCTCCGGTCACCAGGTCATCGTGCTCGACCCGATGCTGGCCACCGGCGGCTCGGCCCTGCACGCGCTGCGGCTGCTCACCGAGCACGGCGCGAGTGGGATCATCCTGGTCGCCGCTGTGGCCGCGCCGGAGGGCGTGGCCGCGCTCGAGGCCAGCGGCCTCGACGTCCGCGTCGTGGCGGCCGCGATCGACGACCGCCTCAACGCCGACGCCTACATCGTTCCCGGCCTCGGCGACGCCGGCGACCGCCAGTTCGGCGCCGTCTGAAGCGTGTCTGAGGAGACTTCCCAGCCCAAGACCTCGCCCCAGCCCAAGACGTCGCCGTCCCGCGCTGTCTGGGCTCTTGGGCCCGCGCCCACAGGTCCCGATTCGGGCCGACCTCGGCGTTCCTGCTCCTCCTGTCCCGGCGGCGGGCCCCGCGTTGCTCGATGATGACGCCATGACGATGCGGTTCGGCGACTGCGAGGTGAGCCTGGAGCGCCTGGAACTGCGACGGTTGGATGAGATCGTCGGCGTCGAACCCCAGGTCTTCGAGGTCCTGGCGTATCTCCTGCGCCATCGGGACAGGGTGGTGCCGAAGACCGAGCTTCTCGACACCGTCTGGGGGAGCAGGTTCGTCTCCGAGTCAGCCTTGACGAGCCGGATCAAGTCCGCCCGGCGGGCGGTGGGTGACACCGGGCGAGAGCAGCGGATCATCAAAACGATCTACGGTCGTGGCTTCCGGTTCGTGGCCGAGGTGGTCGAGACGGCGGCTGTGGTTGAGACGGCGGCTGTGGCGCAGACGCCGGATGTGGCCGGAACGTCGGTCGTTGCCGACCGCGTGGGAGGGGCGGACCCGGCGAGCCGCGTGTTCCGCGCCGTGGCGGACGCCGCCGCCGGGATCGGAGCCGCGATACAGGTCACCGGGACAGCCCGGTCGGGGAGGAGGGATCTTCTCCAGCGCGTCGCGGCGCTGGCCCGGCGGCAACCGCTCGCTGTCGGGCTGTCCAGGGCCGCCAGCCCCAGCCCGAGCCCGAGCCCGTACAGCGGTGTTGTGGCCGCGGTCGAGGAGATGGTGGAGCGGACGCCCGGGCTGCTCGACGCTGTTCCGGCCCAGTGCCGCGGCGAGCTCGAACGGGCCTTCACCGGGAGCCTTCCCTCTGCGCGCCAGCGGCTGTTCGTAGCGGTGAATGAGCTGCTCGCGGCGGCGGCGGAGCGGTCGGGGGCGGTGCTTCTGCTCGATGACCTCGACCTGGCCGATCGCGAAGCCGTCACGCTCGTCGAGGACGTGGCTCGGCTGACGCGGCGGTGCGGGCTGGTCCTCGTCGTCGCGGAGCGTGCCGACGCCGTGGCCCGATCGGGTTTCCAGGTGGTCCCCCTGGCCGCGCGCGACCGGGCCCCGGCTGACCGGCCGCCGGAGCCCGACCCGCCCGCCGAGGTGATCGCGGCCCGCCTCGCCGACCGCGAAGCGCCCGCCGCGCGGGTCGCTGACCGGCTCCTCGCGGCGGGTCAGCCCGCTCTGGCCGCTCGGTACGTGCTGGCGGCGGCGCGTGACGCGGCGGCCGCCGGGCTCCATGAGCGGGTACTGCGATGGACCGAAGCCGTTCGCGAGCACGTCGACGGGCCGGTCCGGGCGTCTGTGCTGGCGCTGCGGGCCGACGCGCTGGCGGGGGTCGGCGACCACGGGGCGGTGGCCGCGTACCGGCAGGCGGTGGCGGCGGCCGACCCCGAACAGGCGCCGGGCCTGCGGGCCCGTCTGGCTCGGGCCGCGATCCTGGCCGGGGACCTCCCCTCGGCCCAGGAGGCACTGGCCGGGCTGTCGGTCAGCGGCGGGCCCGATGACGGCGCGATCCTGCTCGGACAGGGAATGCTCGCCTACTTCTCCGGTGACCTGGACGCGGCGACCGGGGCGGTCGAGTCGGCGCGCGCGCTGGCGCTGCGGCCGGGCGCGCCGGACCGCCTGCTCGACGTGATCACCCTGCAGGGAATGATCGCCCACAATCGCGGCGAGTGGTTTGACCGGCTTCGCCGGGAGTTGCGGGCAACGAGCGAGAACCCACAGCTGGCAGCCACGGTGTTCGACTCGCACCTGTGCGTCGCGGAGTACCTCCTGTACGGGCCCACCCCCTACGACGAGGTGATCGCGCTGGCCGATCAGCTGCGGGGGCAGGCCGAGCGGGCCGGTGCCCGGCGCGGGGTCGCCTTCGCCGTGACCGTGGCCGGCGAGGCGGCCCTGCTCGCCGGCGACCTCGACGCGGCTCGCGCGTATCTCACCGAGGCGGTGAGGCTGCACGCCGAGATGGCGGCCGACACCGGGACGGCGCACGCCCTGCAGCGGCTGGCCGAGCTGGAGCTGGCCGAGGGTGATCGCGCGGCGGCCGAGCGGCTCCTGCGGCGCGCGCTCCCGCTGGCCCGCTGGTCTCCGCTGGCCCGCCATCTCCTTCAGCGCATCTACGGCACGCTCATCTCCGCCGCGCCGAGCGCCGACGCCGCCCGCCTGGTCGTCGACGAGGCCCTTGAGCGGCTGGACGAGCCGTTCGCCTGTATGTTCTGCCAGGTCATGATCGCGGTTCCGGCCGCGATCGCGTGCGTCGAGGCGGGGCGCCTCGAGGAGGCTCGGTCCTGGCTCGCCCAGGCCACGAGATCCGCGGCCACCTGGCAGGGGACGGCCTGGCAGGGCGCGGTCACCGAGGCCCGGGCCCACTTGGCGCGGGCCGAGAAGGACGAGGGCGGCGCCGCTCACCTCCTCGCGCACGCGGCGGAGCTGTTCGGGATCGCCGGGCAGCCTCTCGACCGCCAGCGCTGCCTCGACGCGCTGAACGGAAACGGGTGACCGCCCGGCCGACCGGACTCAGCTTCGGCGTAGGGCGCCGGTGCGGCACCGGCGCCGTAGCACCCATCCCGTGGCGAGCGCGAGAATCATGGTGAACGCGGCGAGCACCAGCCAGTGACCGGCGAGCCCGCCGTGGAAGGCGTCGCCGTAGGCTCGCAGGCCTGGCCGCGTGGCGGTGAACGCGTCGAGCCCCAGCGAATGCCCCAGCGCCTCGAACGCGTAGCGGTTCGACAGCCCCAGGCTGAGCAGGCGGCCGGGAGCCGCCATGGCGGCCACCGGGACGATCGCGCCGGCGAACAGGACCTGCGGGAAGCACAGCATCGGCAGCGCGAGCGCGGCCTGCGAGGCACTGGAGACGGCGGCTGAGGCCAGCAGGCCGAGGGCCAGCGCCGAGACCGCCTCGACCATCAGCGTGACGAACAGCCCCCCGTACACGTCCCAGCCCGCGCTGGGAAGTCGGTCCAGACCGCGCAGCACGCCGAGCAGGACGGCGGTGACCAACATCAGCACCGGCAGCAGCACACCGATCTTGGCGGCGACGTAGGCGCCGGTGCTCAGCCCGGTGCGCTCCTCCCGCCTGAAGATCGACATTTCGCCGACGATCTGGAGCAGGCCGTAGGTCAGGCCGAAGAAGAAGCCGGCGAAGGCGAGCCAGAAAACGAGCTGGGACGGACCCGCGTCCGCCGCGCCGCGCTGATCGAACGCTCCCGGCCGGAACAGCATGCACATCATGGCCGTCACGAGGAGGGGGGAGCCGAGCAGGATGGCGAGGGTCAGGCGGTTGCGGGCCAGCACCTCGGTGTTGCGCCGGGTGAGCAGCCACCACTGGCGGGCGGCGCTCGGCGGGCGCCGGGCGCTGGTCCCCGCGGTGGTCGGTTCGGGTGAGGGCGCGGCTGCCGCCGTCGCCGGATCGCGCCAGGCGGCGAACCGCTCGGCCCACACCTGGGGTGCCGGCTCCGCCGCCAGGCGGTCGTAGACGTCGGCGAGATCCTCGACGCCGAAGTAGCGCCGCGCCTGGGCCGGCGAGCCGGCGAAGGCGAGATGACCGCCCCGAGCCAGGACGACGACCTGGTCACACCGGTCGATCGTCGCCGGCTCGTGGGTGGTGAGCACGACCGTCACCCCACGCCCGGCCAGCCGCCGCAACAGGCGCACGACCTCGGCCGAGGTGGACGGGTCCAGACCGGACGTCGGTTCGTCCAGGAAGAAGGTGCGGGGCTGGGCGAGGAGTTCGACCGCGATGCTGGCCCGCTTGCGCTGGCCGCCGGACAGCGCCCGCACCGGCACGTCGCGCGCCTCGACCAGGTCGAGATCCCGCATCGTCTCCTCGACCACGTCCTCGGCCCGCTGGGGTGACGTGCCGGCGGGTAGGCGCAGCCGCGCGGCGTACTGAAGCGTGCGCCGCAGCGGCAGCTCGGCGTGGATGATGTCGTCCTGGGGGACGTAACCCACCCCTGAGCCGGCCGCCGTGCCGGCATCGGGGCGCGCGCCGTCGTGCCGGACCTGGCCGGCGGACGGGGCCCGCAACCCCGCGAGGATCTCCAGCACCGTGGTCTTTCCCGCCCCGCTGCCGCCGACGAGAGCGACCAGCTCACCCGGCGCGATGGAGAAGGACACGTCGTGAAGGATCTGCCGGCGGCCGGCATGCTGGCTGACGCCCACCGCGTCGATCCGGCATCCGGCCGCCCTCTCGGCTTCGAGAAGCGTGTCCGGACGCGACCCGGTCGCGGTGTCCGGGGGCTCACTCAGGAGCTCTGTCATCTGGGGGAGCTCTGTCATCTGGGTCATCTGGTCCTCCCTGACGTCCGTCGCCTCAGTCGGCGGTGACGGTCTCGGCCACGACGGTCATCGTCAGGCCGCGGGGGAGGGCAAGACGTGAAGAGAATGTGGAGGGAGCGTGGAGGCCGACAACCGCCGCATGCTCGCGTCCCGCGCTGGCTGGGCTCGTAGCCCGGCGTCCCAGAACCTTGACGTGGACGGTCGCGTAATCAGGTTGTGCCGCAACCTTGATTGTGACTCCTCCTCCGGCTAAAACCGGAGGCTTCCCTCCGGCCCTCTCCTTTGGCTTCTCAGGCCGCCTTAACGTCAGCCTGACGGGCCAGCCCGGCCCGCAAAATGTTGACAGCTCCGTTCACGTCCGCGTGGGCGACATGCCCACAGCTCACGCATGTGAACACAGCTTGAACCACACGGTTGCCCTCAGCCACATGCCCGCATTTGGCGCAGCGTTGGGACGTGTGGTGGGCGTCGACTTCTACGATCAGCCGTCCGGCACTTTCAGCCTTGGCGTGCAACACGTTGAAGAACACCCCCCATCCCGCGTCAAGAATACTTCTGTTCAGCCCGGACTTGGCTGCCTGCCCATTCGGGAGGAACTCGCCGGGGCTATCCGGGTCCGGTTTCGGCTTGGCCCGGCGGACCATGTTCCTGATTCGCAGATCCTCTATCGCGATCAGATCGTAGTCGCGGACCAGGCTAAGCGCGGTTTTATGGGCGAGATCAAGCCGCTGGCGGCGGACCTTCCCATGCAGCGCGGCCACGCGGGCGACCGCCCTCCCGCGTCGCGTCGACCCGGGCTTCTTCCGGGCAACCTCCCGCTGAGCGGCGGCCAGTTTCCCGGACGCCTTCTTCAGAAAGCGCGGGTTGCCGACGTGCCGGCCTTCCGAGGTGGTGGCAAGCGACGCCACGCCCATGTCGACACCGACGACCGCGCCAGTCGGCGGGAGCGGTTCGGCGGGCACACCGTCGCAGGACAGGACCACGAACCAGCGGCGGCCCTCACGCTTGACGGAGACGGTCTTGACAGTGCCTCGCGCCGGCCGGTGCTGGTTAACCTTCACGTGGCCGATGCCCTGGAGCCGGACGAAAGTCTGGGCAGGGTTGTCCGGCTGGGAGCCCCAGCGGCAGCCGTCCCCGTCTTTCGGCCACTCGACCGTGTCAAACCATCCGGCGCCCTTGAACCTCGGATAGCCGGCTTTCTCGCCCGCCTTCACTCGGCGGAAAAACGCCTGAAAGGCCTTGTCGAGCCGGCGAAGGGTGGCCTGCTGGGAGGAAAACGACCAACGAGCATGATCCGGATCGAACGCGCGAATCTCTTTCAACTGCGCCGACTGGTCGCCGTAGCGGACAGTAGTTTCGGTCATTTGCCAAGCGTCCCGGCGTTCCTGCAACGCCGCATTGTAAAGCGCGCGGTGGTCGTCAAGCATCGCGCCCAGCATAGCGGCCTGTTTCACGGTAGGGCGCATCAGGAACTTGACGGAGCGCCGCATGCGCCCATCCTATCTGAGGGAGACACGAAAATGCGTGCTACCCGTTCCGGATTCCGCTGTCGTCTGAAGGCCACAGTCCCCTCCGGAGGTTGATGATGACGGCGCCGAGGCCGGTCCGGATGGCGGCCAGCTGGGCGTCGGCCGTGGATCGGAGTAGCTCGAGATCGGCGCCAGGCGGGGTGGGGGCGGTGGCCTCCAGGTAGAACTTGATCTTCGGCTCGGTGCCGGAGGGGCGGGCGACGACTCGTCCGCCGCCGGCCAGGGTCAGGACGAGCGCGCCGGTGGCCGGGCGAGCGGTGGCCAGGTCGACCACGGCGGCCACAGAGAACGGGCCGAGAGCGGTCGGCGGGTTCGCGCGCAGGGCGGACATGATCGTTCCTGCTGGGGTGGCCGCGGGGAGGCGCAGGGAGAGCTGGGAGGTCCGGTGGACGCCGATCTCGCGGGTGAGGTCGTCGAGGCGGTCGAGCAGCGTCCGGCCCCGGGCCTTCTCGGCGCCGGCCAGGACGGCGGCGGCCAGCGCCGCGGTGATGCCGTCCTTGTCGCGGACGAGGTCGGGAGCGGCCGCGTAGCCAAGGGCCTCCTCGTAGGCGAAGACGATGTCGGTGCCGGCGCGCATCAGCCACTTGAAGCCCGTGAGCGTCTCCCGGTAGTCGACGCCGCGGGCGGCGGCCAGCGCGCGCAGCGCGCGGGAGCTGACGATCGTCGTCGCGACCGGGCCGGGGGAGCGGCGCAGGGCGTCGTCGGCCAGCAGCAGGCCCAGCTCGTCGCCGGTCAGGACCCGGCCACCGACGGCGACGGCGCAGCGGTCGGCGTCCGGGTCGTTGGCGATGACGAGGTCGGCGCCGATTTCGGCGCCGAGAGCGAGCGCGAGATCGAGCGTCCCCAGCTCCTCGGGGTTCGGGTACGGCGTGGTCGGGAAGTCCGGGTCGGGCTGTTCCTGTGCCGCGACGACCTGGGGCGCCGGCAGGCCGGCCCGCTGGAACACCGCTGCCAGGGTGGCCGCGCCGACACCGTGCAGCGGGGTGTAGGCGACCACGGCGGGCACCTCGTGCCCGGTTCCGGCGGTGCGGGCGGCCGCCGTGACGTAGGCATCGAGAAGGGTGGCCGGCGCGGGTTGCCAGCCGTCGGCCAGCGGGAGGGCGGCGGCCGGGCCGGCGCGGGCGATCGCCGCCTCGATCTCGGCGTCGGCCGGCGCGACGAGCTGCGCGCCCGCGCCAGCCGGGCTCTCGGCTGCCCGCGCGCCCAGGAAGACCTTGTAGCCGTTGTCGCCGGCCGGGTTGTGGCTGGCCGTCACCATCACGCCGGCGTCGGCGGACAGGTGCCGGACGGCGAACGCGAGCAGCGGCGTCGGCGAGCGCGGCGGCAGGACAAGGGCCCGCAGGCCGGCGCCGGCGAACACCCGGGCCGAGTCGAGCGCGAAGGTCTCGCTGCCGTGGCGGGCGTCGTAGCCGATCACGACCAGGGGCGAGGCGCCGGGGCCGAGCCGGGCCAGTAGCCAGGCGGCCAGCCCGGCGGCGGCCCGGCGAGCGACGGCGACGTTCATGCCAGCCGGCCCGGGGCGCAGCGGGCCGCGCAGGCCGGCCGTCCCGAACGCCAGGGGCGACGCGAACAGCTCAGCCAGCGCGGCGGCGGCGACCGCGTCGCCGGAGCGGGCCTGGGCCAGCAGAGCGGCGAGCGCCGCCCGGTCAGCGGGGTCGGGATCGCCGTCGATCCAGGCGGCGACCGCGCGGAGATCGACGTCCACGCGCGGGGGTCAGGCCGGGTCCAGCGTTCCGGCCGGCTGAGGCCGGACGGGCAGCGAGGTGATGACCTCGGCGAGCAGGGTGCCCATCCGCCGGGCCGCCGCGGCGCCGGCCGCGAGCACCTCCTCGTGGTTGAGCGGCTCGCCGGTCATCCCGGCCGCCAGGTTCGTGACCAGCGACAACGCCAGCACCCGGGCCCCCTCGGCCCGGGCCGCGACCGTCTCCAGCACGGTCGACATGCCGACCAGGTCGGCCCCGAGCACGCGCAGCATCCGGATCTCGGCCGGCGTCTCGAACTGCGGCCCGGACAGGCCCGCGTAGACCCCCTCGGCCAGCGACGGGTCGACCCGCCGGGCCAGCGCGCGCAGCTCGGGATCGTAGGCGGACGTCAGGTCGACGAAACGCGGCCCGACCAGCGGCGTCCGCCCGGTCAGGTTGATGTGGTCGGACACCAGCACCGGCTGCCCGACGGAGTAGTCGGCCCGCAGCCCGCCAGCCGCGTTCGTCAGCACGACCGTGCCGGCACCGGCCGCGCAGGCCGTCCGCACGCCGTGCACGACCTGGCCCGGCGAATAGCCCTCGTAGCCGTGGACGCGGCCCAGGAACAGCAGCAGCTCGCGCGAGCCGACAGTGAGCGAGCGGGCCACGCGGGTGTGGCCGGGCACGGTCGAGGCCGGGAAGCCGCCCAGGGTGTCCAGCGGCACATCGGCCCGCCGGCTGGCCGCCTCGGTGAGGATCTCGGCCGCCGGCAGCCAGCCGGACCCGAGGACGACGGCCACGTCGTGCCGGCCGACGCCGGTCGCCTCGGCCAGCGCCTGGGCGGCGGAGTGAGCGTCGGGATCAGCCGGCTGCGTCATAGGCTCGACTGTAGGCCCGGCCCCGACCGACGGCGGAGGTGAGGCGATGGCCGCGCGTCCGAGCTGGCTGCCCTCGTCGTCCCGGCCGCCGGAGGTCCCGCTGGAGACCGGCGAGTTCATCGAGGTCATGCTGCGCGGCCGGCTGACCGACCCGGGTGGCCCCGGGCACTGGGTGGCCAAGGCCGAGCGGTTCATGGGGCACCGGATCGGGCTGTCGCGGTGGGTCCTGCTGACCACCCGGCGGCTGCTGGTCGTGGCGCCGTTCCCGCGCGGGAGCGACTGGTTCGACGTCGCCTTCGACCGGCGTGACTGCCGGGCGGCCCAGGGGCGCAAGCGCGGCGACCTGATCACCGTCGCCGTGACCACGCCGCGCGGGCCGCAGACGCTGCGCGTCCCGGCCGCCGCCCGTTCGGAGGCCGCCCGCTTCATCCGGGCGCTGCGCTCCTGAACAGCCCCGCTCCTGACGTGTTCCTGACCGTGTCTCTGGCGCCGGCCTAACCGCGCGGCGTCTGTAGGCTCGCCGGAGACGATCGATGCGGGACGGACCCGGCCCGGCCGACGAACGGCCGGCCGACAGAGCAGTGGGCGGATGTAGGTATGAAGACCGCGATGCGGACCCACCTGTGCGGTGACCTGCGCACGGAAGACATCGGCAGCACCGTGACGGTGTGCGGCTGGGTGGCCCACCGGCGCCAGCACGGCCAGTCGCTGATGTTCGTCGACCTGCGGGACCACTCCGGCGTCCTGCAGTGCGTCGTCGACGGCTCGGTCGACGCCCGGCCCGAGTACGTGCTGCGGATCACCGGCCAGCTGGCCGCCCGGCCCGAGGGCACCGTCAACCCGGCCCTGACCACCGGGGAGGTCGAGCTGCGCGACTGCCAGGTCGAGGTGCTCTCGACCGCCGTCCCGCCGCCGTTCCCGCTGGACGACCGGGCCGACAACGTCGACGAGAACCTCCGGCTGGCCCATCGCTACCTGGACCTGCGCCGGGCCCGGATGCAGCGCAACCTGCGGGCCCGCTCGGCCGCGCTGACCGCGATGCGCGGCGCCATGGGTGAGACCGGGTTCGTCGAGGTCGAGACCCCGATGCTGATGCCCTCGACGCCCGAGGGCGCCCGCGAGTTCGTCGTCCCGTCCCGCCAGGCGCCGGGCAGCTTCTACGCGCTGCCGCAGTCGCCCCAGCTGTTCAAGCAACTGCTGATGGTCGGCGGCGTCGACCGCTACTTCCAGTTCGCCCGCTGCCTGCGCGACGAGGACCTGCGGGCCGACCGCCAGTACGAATTCACCCAGCTCGACGTCGAGATGAGCTTCGTCGACCAGGACGACGTGCTGGCCGCGATCTCGGCGGCGGTGGAGGCGGCGACGGAGGCCGTCACCGGGCTTCCGGCCCCGCCGATCGAGCGGATCACCTGGCACGACGCGATGAACCGCTTCGGCGTCGACAAGCCCGACCTGCGCTTCGGGATGGAGCTGGTCGAGCTCACCTCGATCTTCACCGACAGCGGCTTCAAGGCGTTCGCCGGCGCGCCGGCGGTCAAGGGCATCCGGGTGCCGGGCGGCTCGGCCACCCACAACCGCAAGGCGCTGGACACGCTGACCGAGCGGGCCAAGCAGCTCGGCGCCAAGGGCCTGGTCTGGATGCGGGTAGTCGCCGGCGCGACGCCGGAGGCGCCGGTGACGCTGGAGTCGCCGGTGGCCAAGTTCCTCTCGCCCGAGGAGCTGGCCGCGATCGCGACCACCACCGAGGCCGCCGAGGGCGACCTGCTGCTGCTGGTGGCCGACGAGTGGATGATCACCTGTGAGGTGCTGGGCGCGCTGCGCAACGACCTCGGGCGGCCGCCGGCCGGCCAGGGCGGCTTCCGGTACGTCTGGGTGGTCGACTTCCCGCTGTTCGTCGGGGTGGACGCGGCGACCGGGCGGCCCAAGCCGGGGCATCACCCGTTCACCCGGCCGCACCCGGACGACGTGGACAAGCTGGAGTCCGAGCCGCTGGCCGTGCGCAGCCGGGCCTACGACCTCGTCCTCAACGGCTGGGAGCTGGGCTCGGGTTCGATCCGAATCCACGAACCCGACCTGCAGGGCCGGATCTTCGCCCTGCTGGGCATCTCGCCCGAGGAGGCCGACCGGCGGTTCGGCTTCTTCCTCACCCCGTTCACCTACGGCGCGCCGCCGCACGGCGGGTTCGCGGTCGGCGTCGACCGGCTGGTGGCGATCCTCGTCGGTGAGGAGAACATCCGCGAGGTCATCGCCTTCCCCAAGACGCAGTCGGGCGCGGACCCGCTCACCGGCTCGCCGACGCCGATCGCCGAGGGCCAGCTGCGGGAGCTGGGCCTGCGGGTGGTGGCGCCGCCGCCCGGCGCAGCCAAGGGAGCCTGAGAGCGCCAGGCCTGGGGCCGGGACGGCTGGCGCCGGGACGGCTGGCCCAGGGGGAGCGGCCGGGGCCTGATCCGGCCCCGGCCGAGGACCGGGCCCGCCAGGCCTGTTTGCCCCGATGTCTGCTCGGACACCTAACCGGGGACCCACCGTTATCGCGGTGACCACTCCGGGCGGCGGGAAACCGCCGTCGGCGCCGCGGGAAGGGGCCCGGTGTGGAGATTCCGTTCGCCTCATCGCCCACCTCGAGCCTCGGTATCGAGTGGGAGATCCAGCTCGTCGACCGCGCCAGCCGGGAGCTGGTCAGCGCGGCCAGCCCGATCCTGGCCGCGCTGAGCGAGAAGCTCGGTGACGAGGCCGCCGCCAAGGCCAAGCACGAACTGTTCGAGTCGACGATCGAGGTCGTCACCGGCGTGTGCTCGACGGTCGAGGAGGCCACCGCCGACCTGGCCGGCACCGTAGCCCTCGTCCGTGACCTGGCCGACGCCCGGGGGGTCGGGCTGATGTGCGCCGGGACGCACCCGACGTCCCGCTACGCCGACCAGCGAATCAGCCCCCTGCCGCGCTACGCGGCCCTGGTCGAGCGGTTGCGCTGGCTGGCCGAGCGGCTGCTGATCTTCGGTGTGCACGTCCACGTCGGGGTCCGCTCGCCGGCCAAGGCCGTTCCGGTCGTGAACGCCCTGTCGGCCTACATCCCGCACTTCCTGGCCCTGTCGGGCTCGTCGCCGTACTGGCTGGGCCAGGACACCGGGCTGGCCTCGACCCGGTCGACGATCTTCGAGATCCTCCCCACGGCCGGCCTGCCCTACCCGTTGGAGGACTGGGCCGCGTTCGAACGCCTGATGGAGACCTTCATCACGGCCGGCGCGATCGAGACAATTCGCGAGATCTGGTGGGACATCCGGCCGCACCCGGACTTCGGCACCGTTGAGCTGCGCATCTGCGACGGCCTGCCGACCCTGCGTGAGGTCGGAGCCGTCGCCGCGCTCACCCAGTGCCTGGTCGAACGGATGGACTCGCAGCTCGACCGGGGCTACACGCTGCCGGCGCCGCCGCGCTGGCTGGTCGCCGAGAACAAGTGGCGGGCCATCCGCCACGGTCTGGAGGCGGAGATCATCGTGGACGAGCGGGGGACGACCCGCCCGGTTCGCGACGACATCGCCGATCTGGTGGAGGATCTCCTGCCGGTGGCCCGGCGGCTGAGCTGCGCCCGGGACCTGGTGCGGGTGCTGACGATTCTGGAGACCGGCGCCAGCTGCGAACGGCAGCGGGCGGCCGCCCGGGCCGGCGGCGGCGCGCTGGACGGTGTGGTCGATACTCTGCTGGAGGAAATGGACGCCGGGCAGCCGTTGCCTCGACCGAAGGTGAACGGCTAGCGCTCGGGTGACCGGGGCCTGCGGCGGCGCGGACAGACACCGACCACGCCGGTCGCGGCCCGCCAGCCGAGACGGGGCGCGGCCCGACCGGGCCGGACCCGACGGCGGTCGCCGGGCGAGCGGACCGGCCCGTCCGCGCGAGACCCCTCCCTCGCGGGAGTGCCCATGCCCCCGTCCCCGGGTGCCATCCGTGCCCCACCGGCCACGCTCAGCCGACCGCGAGCGGTTCGATCGTGACAAGACGTGGAAAGTAGGACACGTGCACGGCAGTGTCGGCTCCAGCAGTGTCGGCCCCAACGGCGTCGGCTCCAGCAGCGTCGGCTCCAGCAGCGTCGGCTCCAGCAGCGTCGGCTCCAGCAGCGTTGCCTCTGACAGCCTTGCGTCCAGCAGTGTCGCCCTCACCGGCTCGTGGGTGGCGGACCACGAGGCCGAGCTGATCGCGTTCCGGCGGGACCTGCACGCCCATCCGGAGCTTGGGCGCAACGAGTACCGGACCACCCAGGTCATCGCCGAGCGGCTCGCGGCCGGCGGCCTGGAGCCGCACCTGATCCCGGGCGACCGGGGGGTCTGGGCGGACATCGGCCCGGACGGCCCGATCGTCGCCGACACCGGCGTCGAGGTACCGGTGGACGCGACCCGGATCGGCGGCGGGCGGGTCGCGGCGCCGGCCGGGCCGGTGGTGATGGTCCGCGCGGACATCGACGCGCTGCCCCTGGCCGACCCGAAGGACGTCCCGTACGCCTCGACGGTGCCCGGCGCCTGCCACGCGTGCGGCCACGACGTCCACGCCGCGGCCGTGCTCGGCGCTGGCCTGGCCCTGGCCGAGGCGGCCCGCCGCCACCGGCTGCCCGGCGCCGTCCGCCTGGTGTTCCAGCCGGCCGAGGAGCTCATGCCGGGCGGGTCGCGCGACGTCATCGACGCCGGCATCCTCAAGCCGGTCGCCAGCGCGATCACGCTGCACTGCGACCCGAGCCTGGACGTCGGCACGATCGGCCTGCGGGTCGGGCCGGTCACCGCCGCCGCCGACTCGGTGCGGGCCACGCTCGGCGGCCCGGGCGGGCACACCTCCCGGCCGCAGAACACCGTCGACCTGATCTACGCGCTGGGCCGGCTGGTGGTCGAGCTGCCGGCCGCGCTGAGCCGGCGGGTCGACCCGCGCTCCGCTCTGACGCTGGTCTGGGGACGGATCGAGGCCGGGACCGTCGCCAACGCCATCCCGCGGGCCGGCATGGCCGCCGGCACCGTGCGCACCCTGTCCCGGGAGACCTGGGAGGAGGCGCCGGCGCTGGTCGCGCGCCTGGCCGAGCAGATCGTCGCCCCCTACGGGCCGGAGATCTCCGTCGACTACGTGCGCGGAGTGCCGCCGGTGGTCAACTCGGCCGAGGTTGTCGAGTCCCTGCGGTTGGCCGTGGCCGGCGTGCTGGGCATCGGCGCCGAGGTCGGCGTCGTCCAGTCGCTGGGCGGTGAGGACTTCGGCTGGTACCTGGAGCACGTCCCGGGCGCGCTGGCCCGGCTGGGCACCCGCGTCCCCGGCGGCGCCGTCTACGACCTGCACCAGCCGGCCTTCGACGTCGACGAGCGGGCGATCGGCATCGGCGCCCGGCTGATGGCCGCCGCGGCCGTGGAGAACCTGGTACGGCTGGCCGCCGCCGGAAGCTGACCGGGTCTCGTCCGGCTGTCCGTCCGCACGGACGGGCGGCGCGGACGGACAGCGGGGGCGGTCAGGGGCCGGTCAGGCGGTCGGGCGGCCGCGCAGGTCGGCGACGTAGTCGGCCGGGGCGCCGGCCCGCTCGGCCGCGTCGGCTATCGCCATCACGTACCGCTTGGACGGCAGGCCGCCCTCGTAGGCGTCGAGGACGTAGGTCCAGGCCAGCCGGGTGCCGGTCTCGGTCGCGACCCGCACTCGCAGCCGGGTGTAGAGCCCGGCATCGGTGCCCTCCCAGGCGTCCAGCCGGTCGAGGTCGTAGCGGTCGAGGTCATAGAGCATCACGTAGACCCGCTCGGCCGGCTCCTCGACGATCGTGGCCAGGGCGCCCTCGGCGCCCACGTCCTCGCCGCCGAAGCTCAGCCGCCACCCTGTCAGCCAGCCGACGCCCACCACCGGGGAGTGCGGGGCGCGCTGCTTCATCACGGCGGGGTCGAGATTCCCGCCATAGGCGGCGTACAGGTTCATGGCGCACGTCTCGGGGTCGACGGGATGGAGCGGGGCAGGATCGCGGGCGCCGCCAGAGGCCGGCGCGGGCGGGCGTGTCCCGAAATGATACGGACCGCGCCGCGGCAGCCGGCAGCCGGGCCCCGGCTGGACTGCCAGTCGACCGAGCACACTGGTAGGGGGGACCGGTGCTCGTCGCGCCGGCGCGGAAGGAGCGGACGGCCGTGACACGGATAGTGATTCTGGGAGGCGGTCCGGGCGGGTACGAGGCGGCGCTGGTCGCCGCGGGGCTGGGCGCCTCCGTCGTCGTGGTCGACTCGGACGGCGTCGGCGGGGCGTGTGTCCTGACCGACTGCGTGCCGTCGAAGACCTTGATCGCGACGTCGGAGCTGATGACGTCGCTGACCTCCGCGCCCTACCTGGGCGTCCTGCTCGACCGCCGCCTCGGCGGCACCGGAGCCGGCCCGGCCGCCCACCACGGCGGCCCCGGCGACCCCGGTCCGCTCACCGGCTCCGCGGTGCGGGCCGGCGTCGACATCGAGCGGGTCTACGCCCGGGTCGGCGCACTGGCCCGGGCCCAGTCCCGCGACATCGAGACCGCGCTCGAGAAGGAGGGCGTCCGGGTCGTGCACGCCACCGGCCGGCTGGTCGGCCCGGGGGCGGTCGAGACGGAGAACGGTGAGTCGTTCGTCGGCGACGTGGTGCTGATCGCGACGGGCGCGTCGCCGCGCGTCCTGCCGAGCGCGGTGCCCGACGGCGAGCGGATCCTGACCTGGCAGCAGATCTACGGCCTGACCGAGCTGCCCGAGCACCTCGTCGTGATCGGGTCGGGGGTGACCGGCGCCGAGTTCGCCAGCGCCTTCCGGGCGCTGGGCTCGACGGTGAGCCTGGTCTCCTCGCGCGACCGGGTCCTGCCCGGCGAGGACCCGGACGCGGCCGGCGTCATCGAGGAGGTCTTCGCCCGGCGCGGCGTCAACGTCCTGGGCCGATCCCGGGCGGCGGCCGTGCGCCGGGTCGGCGAGACGGTCGAGGTCGAGCTGACCGACGGGCGGACGGTGACCGGCAGCCACGCGCTGATGGCCGTCGGCTCGGTGCCGCGCACCGCCGGCATCGGCCTGGCCGAGGTCGGCGTGCGTCTCGGCGCCGGCGGCCACGTCGAGGTCGACCGGGTGTCACGGACGTCCGTCCCGGGCGTCTACGCGGCCGGTGACTGCACCGGAGTCCTGCCGCTGGCGTCGGTGGCGGCAATGCAGGGCCGGATCGCCATGTGGCACGCCCTGGGCGACTCGGTGGCGCCGCTGCGGCTGGGGACGGTGGCCTCGACGGTGTTCACCGACCCCGAGATCGCCACTGTCGGTGTCTCCCAGAAGCTGGTCGACGAGGGCGCGGTCGCGGCGGAGGTGGCGATGTTGCCGCTGCGGCGCAACCCGCGGGCGAAGATGCAGGGCATCAGCGACGGCTTCGTGAAGCTGTTCTGCCGGCCCGGCAGCGGCAGCGTGCTCGGGGGAGTGGTCGTCTCGCCCCGGGCGTCCGAGCTGATCCTGTCGGTGGCGCTGGCGGTCGAGAACGGGCTGACGGCGAGCCAGCTCGCCCACACGTTCTCGATCTACCCGTCACTGTCCGGGTCGATCACCGAGACCGCTCGTGTCCTGCACCCCCGGGACCTGTTCGCCAGCCTCTGACGCGGACGCCGCCGCCTGGGCCTCGGCTTGGGCCTCGGCCCGGGCCTGGGCCTGGGCCTCGGCTTGGGCCTCGGCCTGGGCTTGGGCCTGGGCGGCCTCCTGGGCGTCGAGGAGCTCGTCCTCGCTCAGCCGGGACCGGCGCGGGACGGGCAGGCCGTGGGCGCGCAGCCGGCGGTCGCGGAACGCGCCGCTGGTGGCGAAGCCCAGCGCCAGTCCGGCCACCAGCAGGAACACCACCAGCGTCACCCGCAGCACGGCCTGGCCGGGCAGGATCGCGAACACGACGGCGAACGGGACCATGAGCGCGGCCTGGCGCAGCGCCTGGCGCAGTCGCCACCCCCGGCCGGTCAGATCGGCCGCGACCCAGTCCCGCTGGGCCTCGGCCAGCGTCCCGCCGACCAGATAGTGGATCCACCCGGCCAACGGCGGCCGGGCCGCCGGGGCCGCCCGGGAGCCACCCGTCGCCAGGGCCGCCGCCGGCCCGGCCGGAGCCGGCCGGGCGCTCGCCTCGTCCGTTTCGGTGCTCGCCATAGCCTCAGCCTACGAGCGGCCGGCCACCCGCCCGAAGCGACCGGGAGAATGGGCGGAGCCCTCGGTCGCGGAGGGCGGCAGGTTGGCCACCGCGCGGCGGCCGGCCGACAGCCGCCGGTGTCAGTCCTTGATCTCGCAGAGGACGGCGCCGCTGGTGACGACCGCCCCGACCGCCGCGTTCAGCCCGGCCACCGTGCCGTCCCGGTGGGCGTTGATCGGCTGCTCCATCTTCATCGCCTCCAGCACGACGACGAGGTCGCCGGCCTTCACCGCGTCGCCGTCGCTGACGGCGACCTTGACGATGGTGCCCTGCATCGGGCTGGTCAGCGAGTCGCCGGTGGCGGCGGGGCCGCCGGCCTTGGCGGCACGCCTCTTCGCCGGCCGGCCGGGCCCGCCGGCGGCCGGCGCCGCCGCGGCCCCGAACGAGGCCGGCAGCACGACCTCGAGCCGCTTGCCGCCGACCTCGACGACGATCGGCTCCCGGGCGGCGGTGGTCTCCTCGACGCCCGCGCCGCCGGTGAAGGCCGGGATCGTGTTGTCGAACTCGGTCTCGATCCAGCGGTTGTGGATCCGGAACGGCGTGTCGGCGTCCTCGGGGGCGAAGGCCGGGTCCCGCACGACCGCCCGGTGGAACGGCAGCGCGGTGGCCATCCCCTCGACGACCAGCTCGTCCAGGGCCCGGGCGGCGCGTTGCAGCGCCTCCTGCCGGGTGGCCCCGGTGACGATGAGCTTGGCCAGCAGCGAGTCGAAGGCCCCGCCGATGACGCTGCCCGCCTCGATGCCGGTGTCCAGGCGCACCCCGGGCCCGGTCGGGATCTCGAACTTCGTCACGGTGCCCGGCGCGGGCAGGAAGTTGCGCCCGGGGTCCTCGCCGTTGATCCGGAACTCGATCGAGTGCCCGCGCGCGACCGGGTCGGTGAAGTCCAGCGCCTCGCCCTCGGCGATCCGGAACTGGGCCCGCACCAGGTCGACGCCGCTGGTCTCCTCGGTCACCGGGTGCTCGACCTGCAGCCGGGTGTTGACCTCAAGGAAGCTGATCATGCCGTCCCGGCCGACCAGGAACTCGACCGTGCCGGCGCCGACGTAGCCGGCCTCCTTGGCGATGGCCTTGGACGCGCTGTAGAGCGAACCGATCTGCGCCTCGGTCAGGAACGGCGCCGGGGACTCCTCGACCAGCTTCTGGTAGCGGCGCTGCAGCGAGCAGTCGCGGGTGCCGACGACGACCACGTTCCCGGCCGTGTCGGCCAGGATCTGGGTCTCGACGTGGCGCGGCGACTCCAGGTAGCGCTCGACGAAGCACTCGCCCCGACCGAAGGCGGCGACGGCCTCGCGCACGGCGCTGTCGTAGAGGTTGGGCAGCTCCTCCATCGTCCAGGCGACCTTGAGGCCCCGCCCGCCGCCGCCGAAGGCGGCCTTGATGGCGACCGGCAGCCCGTACTGCTCGGCGAAGGCGACGACCTCCTCGACGCCGGCGACCGGGTCGGGGGTGCCCGGGCACAGCGGGGCGCCGACGGCGAGGGCGATGTGGCGGGCGGCGGTCTTGTCGCCCAGGCGGCGGATCGCGTCCGGCGGCGGCCCGATCCAGGTCAGCCCGGCGGCCAGGACGGCCTCGGCGAAGTCCGCGTTCTCGGACAGGAAGCCGTAGCCGGGGTGGACGGCGTCGGCCCCGCTGGCCTCGCAGGCCGCGATGATCTTGTCGATGCGCAGGTAGGAGTCGCCGGGCGTGGTGCCGCCGAGCGCGTAGGCCTCGTCGGCGATCCGCGCGTGCAGGGAGTCGATGTCCGGCTCGGCGTACACCGCGACGCTGGCGTAGCCGGCGTCCTTGCAGGCGCGCGCCACCCGGACCGCGATCTCACCCCGGTTGGCGATCAGGATCTTACGCACGTTGCTCCCGTCCTTGTTCGGCGTCCGTCGGCCCGGTCGTCTGAAGAAGATCGTGAAGGGCGCTGGTGGCCGGTGCGGTGCCGGGGCCGGTATCAGGGCCGGTACCGGGGCGGCCGGCCCAGGCGCGGCCGGGGCCGGAGCGGCACGGGGACTTCACCAGTCGGCCCTCGTGCGGACATTGTCGCCGGACCAGGCGGCGCGGCGCCACGATCCCGGGCCGATCGCCACGGGCCGGCGCAGTCCGGCCCGGCGCTCGGCCCAGGCTGAGCGCGGCTCGGGCGCCCGGGCCGGCGCCGCGGCGGCGCGGACGGCGGCCAGCGCCGCGACCAGCGCGGCCACCTCCTCCGCGCTGGCGTCGCCCCGGATGACCCGCAGCGTGGGACGCTGGGACGCCGTCCCGTCAGTGGTGGCCATCCCGTACCCGCCCTCTCGTCATCCCTGCCCGCCGTGCCCGTCTTCAGTCTCACCCCGTGCCCATGCCGCGCCGACGCTACAGCGGGATGTTGCCGTGCTTCTTCGGCGGGAGCGACTCCCGCTTGGTCGCCAGCAGCCGCAGCGCCTTGATGACCTCGCGCCGGGTCTCGGACGGCTTGATCACCGCGTCGACGTAGCCGCGCTCGGCCGCGATGTACGGGGTGGCGAAGTGCTCGGTGTAGTGCTGGATCAGCTCGGCCCGCCGGCCGACCGGGTCCTCGCTGCCGGCCAGCTCCCGCCGGTAGATGATGTTCACCGCGCCCTGGGCGCCCATGACCGCGATCTCGGCCGTCGGCCAGGCGAAGTTCACGTCGGCCCGCAGGTGCTTGGAGCCCATGACGTCGTAGGCGCCGCCGTAGGCCTTCCGGGTGATGACGGTGATCTTCGGGACGGTGGCCTCGGCGTAGGCGTAGATCAGCTTCGCGCCGCGGCGGATGATGCCGTCCCACTCCTGGGAGGTCCCGGGCAGGAAGCCGGGCACGTCGACCAGGGTGAGCACCGGGATGTTGAACGCGTCGCAGGTGCGGACGAAGCGGGCCGCCTTCTCGCTGGCCGCGATGTCGAGGGTGCCGGCGAACTGCATCGGCTGGTTGGCCACGATGCCGACCGACTGGCCGTCGATGCGGGCGAAGCCGCACAGGATGTTGCCGGCGAACTGGGCGTGGACCTCCAGGAAGTCGCCCTCGTCGACGATGCTCTCGATCACCCGGTGCATGTCGTAGGGCGTGTTCGGGGAGTCGGGAACGAAGGTGTCCAGCTCCTCGTCGACCTCGTCGGTCGGGTCGGCGACCGGGTCGTAGCGGGGCGCGTCCTCCATGTTGTTGGACGGCAGGTAGGACAGCAGCGCGCGGGCGAGCTCCAGGCAGTCGGCGTCGTCCGAGGCCTGGAAGTGGGCCACGCCGCTCTTGGAGTTGTGGGTCTGGGCCCCGCCGAGGTCCTCGAAGGAGACGTCCTCGCCGGTGACGGTCTTGATGACGTCCGGCCCGGTGATGAACATCTGGCTGGTGCCCTCGACCATGAGGGTGAAGTCGGTCAGCGCGGGGGAGTACACGTGCCCGCCGGCGCAGGGGCCCAGGATCAGCGAGATCTGCGGGATCACGCCGGAGGCCATCACATTGCGGTAGAAGATCTCGCCGTAGAGGCCGAGCGCGACCACGCCCTCCTGGATGCGGGCGCCGCCGCCCTCGTTCAGGCCGACCAGCGGGCAGCCGGTCTTGAGCGCCAGGTCCATCACCTTGACGATCTTCTCGCCGTAGACCTCGCCCAGGCTGCCACCGAAGATCGTCGCGTCCTGGCTGAAGACGCAGACCCGGCGGCCGTCGACCGTCCCGTAGCCGGTGACGACGCCGTCGCCATAGGGCCGCTTCGCGTCGACGCCGAAGTCGTGGGCCCGGTGGCGGGCGAACGCGTCGAGCTCGACGAACGAGCCCGGGTCGAGCAGGGCCTCGATCCGCTCGCGGGCGGTCATCTTGCCCTTGGCGTGCTGGGCGTCGACCGCGCGCTGGGAGCCGGCGTGCACGGCCTCGTCGGTCAGCACCTCGAGATGGTGGAGCTTGCCCGCGACGCTGGCTGGGTCGGGCGTCGGGTCGCTCGCCGGAGCGGGATGAGCCATGCCCGGCAGAGTACGGCGCCGCCGGATGATCGCGCTCGCAACTCATGCCACATCGTTGTCCCACCCGGCGGGGGTGGGAGGGTGTCGGTATGCCTTCCGCCCCCGGAGCATCCGACCGCCAACCGCTGGTACCCGCGCGGGTGACGGCCCTGTTGGCCGGTACGGGCCTGACCGCCCATGTGATCAACACCACAGGGTCCACGAATGCCGACCTGGGCGAGTCCGCTCGATGCGGTGCGCCTGAGGGTCACGTACTCATTGCGGAAAGTCAGACCTCGGGCAAGGGGCGGCTGGACCGGAGGTGGGAGTCGCCGCCGGGCGCCGGCCTGATGTTCTCGCTCCTGCTCCGCCCGCCGGTGCCACCGGCCGCGCTCGGCTGGCTGCCCCTGGCGGCCGGGGTCGGCCTTGTCGACGGCGTCGCGGCCATGCTCGGGATCGATCCGGACGCGCCCGGCGGGTCCGGCGGGTCCGGGACGGAGCGGCCGCTCGCCCTGAAATGGCCCAACGACCTGCTGGCCGGGGGGCGGAAACTGGCCGGCGTCCTCGCCGAGGCCGTGCCGGCCCGGCCGTCGCCGGCCGAGCCGGTCGAACCGGCCGAACCGGCCGAGCCGGCCGAGCCGGCCGAGCCGGTCGAGGCGGTCGAGCGGGGCGCGAACGGCGGAGACGGCGAGGACGGCCCGCCGCCGCTGGCGGTCGTGGTCGGCGTCGGGCTGAACGTGACCACGACGGCCGACGAGCTGCCGCCCGGCGCGACCAGCCTGGCGCTGGCCTTCCCCGACGAGCCTCCGCCGGACCGGTCCGAGCTGGTCGCGGCCCTGCTCGGTTCCCTGATGCGGGTCTACCGGGGCTGGCTGGCCGAGCCGGCGGCGCTGGCCGGCATCTACCGGCGGCGGTGCGCGACGCTCGGCCGCGACGTCCGGCTCGAACTGCCCGGCGGGCGCTCGGTCACCGGCCGGGCCGAGGACGTGGACGAGCTGGGGCGGATCGTGGTGGGCGGCCGGCCGTACGAGGCGGGCGACGTCGTCCACCTGCGCGCGGCCGGCGGCTGACGCGCGGGCCGGTCGGCGGCTCGGCGGCTCGGCGGCTGGGCGGACCCGCGGCCTGACGGCTCGGCGGCGCTGCTCGCCCGGGCCGCGAGGCCGTCCGGGTGCCGCCGGCTGTCGCCCGCGTGACGGGGCCGGGCCGAACGTGGTCTTACCACGCCCGGCCCGTGATGGCACGATCGGTCCGTGGGCTTTCCGGACAACATCCTGACCGACGATGAGCAGGTCGAGCTGCACCTGCACCCGCACTGGATGCGCCTGGTCCCGCCGGCGCTCGTCGCGGTGCTGGTGCTGGCCGCGACGCTGTTCGGCGTGCTGGCCATCCCCGCCGGGCGCGCGCAGTCGGCCGGCCAGTGGATCGTGCTGCTCGCCGGCATCGCGCTGCTGGTCACCTTCTCGATCCGCCCGTGGCTGCGCTGGATCACGACCAGCTACGTCATCACCACTGAGCGGGTGATCATCCGGCAGGGGATCCTGTCGCGTACCGGCCGGGACATCCCGCTGCAGCGACTGAACGACGTGTCGTTCTCCCACTCCCTGTGGGAACGGTTCCTCGGGTCGGGCACGCTGGTCATCGAGAGCGCGGGCGAGCGCGGGCAGGTGGTGCTCTCCGACGTCCCCCACGTCGAGGACGTCCACGCGGTGCTCTACCGGCTGGCCGATGCGGACGACCAGCGCCGCCGCTCCTACGACGACGACCCGCGCCCGCGCCCGTACTGACCGGGCGCGGGCCCCGTCGCGCCAGCCCGCCGTGCTGGCCGTACGGCGCTGGCTCCACCGCGTCGGCCGTACCGCGCCGGTGTTACCGGGTCGGCGTTACCGGGCCGGCGTTACCGGGCCGGAGTTACTGCGCGACGGCCTCGAACTTCTTCCAGAACTCGGTGACCGTCGTCGGGTCGGCGTCCTGGGTCACGAAGCCGAGCAGCTTGGTCTTGTAGGTCCAGAACACCACGAAGTTGCCGTTCTGGCGGGAGCAGATCAGGGAGCCGACCGGCGTGTTCGGCGCCGAGTTGTAGTGCCAGGTCTCGACGCTGGTGACGCCGTCGGTGCAGTCACCGACGTCGGGCACGCCCTGGCTGCGCTGGGACACGTCCGAGTTGTGCGCGGTCAGGCTGCGGTACTGCAACGCGGTGACCTGCCGGCCGTCGTCGGCCTGGCAGATCAGCGACGCGCTGACGTTCGTGCCCTCCTGGCCCGGGTTGGCCAGGCAGTCCGACAGCGCGGTCGGGTCGAGCTGGTCCTGCAGGCTGATCTCGGCGGTGGTCAGGCTCGGGGTCGTCGGCGCGACGAAGGTCGGCGCGGCACTGGTCGGCGCCGTCGTCGGCAGGGTGACGCTCGGCGACGGCGTCGGCGAGGCGTTGTCGTGCTTCGAACCGGACGACGTCGACAGGATGATCACCGGGATCGCGATGGCCAGCACGACCACGACCGCGATCGCCGCGATCAGGCCGGTGCGGCGGCGTCGCGGCGGCGTCGGCGGGACCGGCGCCGTCGGGTACCCCGGGTAGCCCTGGTAGCCGGGCGCCGGTGCGCCGGGTCCGGGCGGCGGTCCGTAGGCGTTGCCCGCGGGCTGCGGGTACCCGCCACCGGGACCGCCCGACGGCGTGTTGCCGTACTGGGGCGGGGTGTTGCCGTAGGGCGGCGGGGTGTTCCCGTACGGAGGCGGCGTGTTGCCGTACCGGGGCGGCGTGTTGCCGTAGGGCGGCGGGGTGTTCCCGTACTGGGGCGGCGTGTTCCCCCCGGGCGGCGGGAACTGGTTGGCCGCGACCTGGTTCGCCGGGACTGCGTGCGGCGGCGTCGGGTAGGGCTGGCCGCCGGGCGGCCCGTAACCCTGGCCCTGGCCGGGCGGGGGGTAGGAGTTGCCGGCGAGCTCGGTCGGCGCCTCGGCCTGCGCGGCCGCAAGCCCTAGGCCGGCCCCCGCCGCGGCACCGAGACCGGCGGCCTGGCCGCCGGTGAGCCGGGTGGCCTCCTCGTCCCCGGTGGCCTTGTTCAGACCGACCGGGCCGCCCGCGCCGAGCGGCGAGTCGAGCGTGCCAAGCGCGCCGACCGTCAGCAGCGCGCCGAGCGGGATGGCCGCCTTCGGCTCTGGCAGCGACCGGGGCGCGCGGCCGACGGCCCGGCCGATGAGCGTCGGCACCAGCGCCAGCTGGCTCGATCCGCCGGCGAGCAGGACGTCCCCGGCCTCGCCCGGGCGCAGGCCGGTCGCCTCGATGACGCGGACCAGCTCGTCGACGCTGGCCCGCAGCGGGCCGTCGGCCGCCGCGTCCACGTCGGGGCCGCGCAGGACCGGCGCCTCGCGGGTGTTCGGCAGCGCGACCGGCGCCGAGTCGGTCGAGCTCAGGTTCTCCTTGGCCTGCCGGACGGCCTGACGGGCCTGGGCCAGCAGCCGTTCGCTGGCCGGTCCGGTCCCCGCGAAGATCGACTCCCAGGCGCGGGGGTCGCTGCCACGCAGACGGTCGGCCACGGTGCGTAGCAGCGCCTCGTCCACCGAGTCGCCACCGATGCGGGAGCTGCCGCCCGGCTCGCCGATGATCTCGAAACCGTCGCCCCGGCGGCTGAGCACCGTCGCGGTCAGGCTCGTGTCGCCCAGGTCGTAGACGGCCACGGTCGAGCCGGCCGGGATCGGGCCGAGGCTGGCGTGCCAGCGCGCGGCGGCCACCGGCTCCGGCACGAGCAGCGGCTCGGGCAGCCCGGCCCGGCTCGCCGCCTCGCGCAGCCGCTGGATCTCGGCCGACGTCCAGCGGACGGGAGCGGTCAGCACGAGCGTCGTCACCCGCGCCCCGCCGCTCGCGCCGGCGGCCTCGTCGGCCACCCACCGCAGCAGGGTCGAGACGAGCTCGCTGGTCGGGACCTCACCGTCGCCGAGACGGACGCTCTGGCCGCGCTCGAAGGCCAGCAACGGCCGGGCGAGCGCCCGGTCCGGCGCGCTGGCCGCCACGGCCATCGCGGCCGGGCCGGCCACCAGCCGGCCGGCCGGGTCGAGTGCCACCGTCGACGGGGCGACCGTACGGCCACCGAGCGTGAGCGAGCGCGAGCGCCCGTCGACGGTGATCGCGGCCGACGTGTAGCCGGTTCCGATGTCGACCGCGAGCGTCAGCTCGGATGCCACATCTCCCCCAAATGGGTGAAGTACCGATCGTCAGCGGTGACGCCGGCCGTCGGCGCCGCCCGCTGGGCGCGCTCGCCGGGTCCCCGCGCGACCCCGTGCCCGACCATGGTGGCGCGTCGCTTCGCGCCGTCCTGTTCGGTGAAGTCCGGTTTGCCGCTAACCGATAGTAGGCGGGGCCGGTCGCGAAGACCGAGCGGGGTCGCCCGCGGGACAGGCTTCGGGCCGTCAGGCCCGCTGGGCCTCCGGGCGCGCGGCTTCGCCGTGATCGTGCCAACCTGCCGCCCTCCGCGACCGGGGCTCCGCCCATTCTCCCGGTCGCTTCGGGCGGGTGGCACCCCGGGACCCGCGGCCCGTCAGCCGTCGGCGCGCGGCTGGCCGAGGGCGTAGGGAAGGATGACCTCGGTCATGACCCGTTCCAGGAAGGCGTCGTCGACCGCCTGCCCCGACAGCAGTATCCGCTGCAGGAGCAGGGCGCTGCCCAGCTCCATCAGGATCTCCCGGTCGATCCCCGGGTCGACCTCGCCGCGGGCCGCCGCCCGGTCGACGACCGCGTCCATCGCGGCCCGGCGCTGGGCGACGTACCCGTCGTGGACCGCCTCGCGCAGCTCCGCGTTGCGGGGCATCTCCGAGATGAGCTCGGCCAGCACCCGGCCCCGGTCGTCCCGCACCGAGTCACGGAAGGCCCGCAGCAGAGCGATCATGTCGGTACGGAAGGCCCCGGTGTCCGGGATCGGCGTGGTCTGCTCGGCGACCGCTGTGATGGTCTCCATCACGAGTGCCACCTTCGAGGGCCACCGGCGGTAGATGGTGGCCTTGCCGGTCCGAGCCCGCGAGGCGACCCGGTCCATGGTCACACCGTCGTAGCCGACCTCGGCCAGTAGCTGGAAGGTGGCCTGGCGGATGGCGCTGTCCCGGCTGTCGTCCCGGGGCCGGCCGCCGGGCCGGGTGTTCGCGAGAGTGGGTTGCGCCACACGACCTCCTCGCCTCAGCCCCGGGCCGGACCGCGTTCGCGAGAGCGGCCGAGGCGCGGCGTGCAAGGAGCGTAGCGCAGCGGCGTGGGAGCCGAGGTGGTGCGCGGTGTGGTCCGCCTTCGGCCGGGCGCGGTCCACGGGCCCGCGGGCGCCCGGCCACGCCCTGATCGCGCGTACTCCGGCCGGCCCTCGGACCGGGCGTCAGGCCCCCGGGCCCACCGGTTCCGGCACCCGCCGCCGCGCGTCCCCGGCGGTCGCGTGCCGCCCAGCCTTGGGATGATCGGGGTGGAGGAATACCCAGCGCTTGTACGCCCAGAAGCGGAAAACGGTACCCAACCCGGTACCGACCACGTTTCCGGAGATGTTGAACGCGAGCGCCCCCTCCAGCCCGAGGACGTACCGGCTGAAGCCGAGGCACGCCAGTGCAATGAGAAGTCCGACAGCGTTCAACACGATGAACAGTGTGTACTCGCGGCGGACCCCGGTGCGGGCCCGATGGGTGAACGACCAGTGTCGGTTACCGACGTAGGCGCAGGTGGCCGCGACCACGGTCGAGATGGTCTTGGCGCTCAGCTGCCCCAGACCGAAGGCGCTGTGGCACAGGTTCGAAACGAGGACGTCGATGAGATAGCACACACCACCGACCGCGCCGAACTTGCCGATTTCCTTCGCCAGCACCTTCCAACGGGGAAGTTCCGTCGTCACGGGCACCTCGGGCGATCCATAGTCGATATGCGGACTGGATGAGCCTACCCACCGCGTTCGCCCGACCATCCCCCCACCCCCGTGTGCCGCGCTGATTGCGGCGCGACTGCCGTCGCGGTCGTCTATCCGTCGTCTATCGGAATGCTAACCGGCAGGTCCGTACCCCGTAACCGTGAGCGATACGCCAGCGGTGCCCGCGGTTTGTCAAGGCGGCCTGGGCCAGCGGGTCCGGCCGGGTCGGTCCAGGGGCCAGGACGGGCCAGGACGGGCCGGGACTGGTCCCATTAGGCCGGGTCAGGCCGGACGCGCGGTGGCTGTCAGCCGCCGATGGCGGCGAGCACGCGGATCGAGCCGGTGCCGGCACCGGTGTCGGTGTCGGTGTCGGCGGGTAGGCCGGGCCCGTGGAAGGCGGTCGCCTTCTCCACCGTCGCCCGCCGGGCCAGGCCGCCGCGGTCGGCGTGCCGGCAGAGCACCACGCTCCCGCCGGCCGCCACCGGGGCGAGCAACCCCGCCAGGAGCCCGCCGGCAGTGTCGTAGCCGGCCGTCGTCAGAACCCGCTCACCCGTCGCCAGACCCCAGCGCCGGGCGGCCCAGAGTGCGGCCCGGGCCGCGCCGTCCCGACCGGCGATGAGCGCCGGCGCGCCGAACGAGTCCCCATGGGCGGGCACCTCGGCCGCGTAGTCGAGGACGTCGGCGCCGACGGCCCGGCCGAGATGGTCCGCGCCGGCCGCCAGCCGGGCCCCGAACGGGCGCAGCGAGAGCGCTACGACGTCGTCGACGCCGGCGAGGAGGGCCCGCGAGTCCGGACCGGTCAGCCGCTGCTCGTCGACGAAGGCGATCCGGGCCGCCTCGGCCGGGCCCGGGCCGCCCGCGGGCTGGATGCGCGGCTCGCCGCCGGCGCTCCAGACCGCGAGCAGGACGACCGCGCTCTGCCAGTGGGCGGGCAGCGCGACGCGGACGGGTTCGCCCGCGCCGAGCCCGCCGGTGACGTCGACGATGAGGTTGGCCGTCTTGGCCACCCAGTTGTCCAGGCTCGTCGCCGACAGCTCGGTGCGCTCACCGGTCGCGTCGTCGTAGTAGGTCAGCAGGGGCCCGGACGGGTCGGCCCGGCGGCGGGCGGCGAACAGCCCGGGCACCCCGGTCGGGCTGTCCGTGGCGGCCAGCTCGGCCCGCTCGGCCGGGCCGAGCCCGGCCAGGGGGAGACCGGCCACCTCCCCGGTGACCGGCCCGGCACCGCCGGCGGTGGCGCCCCGGGCGCTCACGCCGTGCACCCGGTGGCGGCCGGCGTCGCGCTCGGAGCCGGCGACGGGGTCGAGCCCACCGCGCTCGCGGCCGGCGAGGCGGCTGCCGGCTCGGCCGGGCCCGCGGTGGGGGGCGGCGCCCCGGTGAGGCTCGCCGCCGTCGGCACGCCGGTGAAGGACGGGCCGAGCACGACGACGAGCCCGGACGCGGCGCTCGCGTCCTCGACGAGCCGCGCGTTCGGAATGGCCCGGGCGAGGGTGTCGGCCTGGGCGAGTTGACCGGGTGGGTAGCGCACCTGACTCATCATCGTCGCCCTGTCCCTGCTGGCGCTGTCCCTGCTGGCGCTGTCCGTGGTGGCGCCGTCGGTCGTCGCGTCACCGGCGGTGGCGGTGGTGATGACCGGCGTGCCGCCGAAGCCGAGCGCGGCCAGCGCGGTCGCGGTCCGCGCGGCCAGGCCGGCGCGCCCGGTGGCGTTGCGGATCTCCGCGATCGTGACCGCGCCGGGCGCCACGGTCGGGCCGCCCGTGGCCGGGCCGCCCGGGGTGGCCGGACGCAGCGGCGCGAGTACCTGTTCCATGGCGGCGGTGTCGATGGCGAGCACGTCGCCGTGCGGCGGGATCTGCCCCATCTCGTCGACGGCGCCGTCGGCGGCAGCGGGCACCCGGGTCGGGATCGTGACGAAGCTGATCTTTCCGGTGGTGATGCCGGAGATCCGCTGGGCCAGCGTGACCAGGTCGCGGGTGGACAGGCCCGAGTCCATCTTCAGCGAGCCGCCGACGGCGCCGATCAGCCGGGTGACCCGGACCGGGTTGGCCAGCACCCCGCCGCTGGTCGCCTTGGCCAGCAGCTTGGACAGGAACTGCTGCTGGCGGGCGATGCGCAGCCGCTCGTCCCCGAGGGCGTAGCGGGTCCGGACGAAGGCGAGCGCCGCCTCGCCGTCGAGCTGGTTCTCGCCGAGGTGGCCGGACCAGCCGGAATGGTCGTCATGCAGGTTGCGGGTGGAGCCGTTGGGCAACGGCATGACACACACGGTGACGCCGCCCACAGCGTCGGTCATGCGCTTGAAACCGGCCAGGTCGACCGAGATGTAGTGGTTGATCTGCAGGCCGGTCAGGTCCTCCAGGGTCCGGATCAGGCCGTCGACGCCGGCGTAGGACAGGATGTTGGTCAGCTTGTCCCGGCCGTCGGATGGCGTTCCCCTGATGCCGGCGGCCAGGGTGAGCAGCGAGTCTCGGGGGAAGGAGAGCAGGGTCGCGCTCCCGTCGGCGCCGAGGTGGGCGACGATCGTCGTGTCGGAGTGGATCCCGCCCACCTCGGCCTGCGTGCCGTACTCGCCGTTCGTCCCCTCCCGGCTGTCGTCGCCGAGCAGCAGGATGTTCTCGTCGCCGGGCCGCTCGGCTGGCCGAGCGCCGTTGATCTTCAGCGCGGTGCGGGTGACGTTGGCGTTGAAGTACCGGTAGCTGGCCCACCCGATGGAGCTGGCCGCCAGCACGGCGAGGGACACCGCCGCCGCGAACCCGACGACCATGCGGCGCCAGCTCGAGCGGCGCGGTCGCCGTCGCGGATCCAGGCCGGCGGGCAGGACCGGCCGGTCGGGTCGGAGCGCGCCGCGCCTACCCACGGCGCGCCTCACCCACGAGGTGCCCTACCCGCGGCGTTTCTGTGCGAGGTGTGCCTGTCCGGGGTGTGCCTGCCCGCGGTGTGCCTGCCCGCGGTGTGCCTGCCCACGAGGTCTGGCTCACGTCGCGTGTCGCTCATGGTGCGCCAGGTCCGGGGCGCGACTGATGTGGTTCACGGACGCGGTCGTCCTCCTCCGGCGCCGATAGGACAGTCCTGGTCGACGTCGATGTCGGTTTCCGCGGGACAGGCACCGCTAAGGCGAGGGGACACCGGCCGGGGACCAGCTGTCGTCTTCCCGACACTCGCGCCAGGTGCGGTTGTGACCCTGCCATGGCGGCGACACCCCGTGTTCACCGGGTCCCCGCCTATGACCTGGGGTGGTGGTATTGGGACCGAGCGTCGCAAGATCCAGGGGCGGTGGGTCAGTACGTGCAGCGCTGGGTCAGCTCGGCCGCCGTGCTGGCCGTCGGGCTGGGGCTGGCGGGCGCGGCGCTGTTGGGGCCGGCGATGGTGGGGCTGGCATTGCTGGGGCTGGCATTGCTGGGGCTGGCATTGCTGGGGCTGGCGTCGGTCGGGCTGACCGGGTTGGTGGTCCCGGTGGGCGAGGGCGGGAGCGCCCCGTCGGCCGGGCTGGTGACCCCCTCGAACGAGGTGCCGAGTACGAGTGTCAGTACCGGATCGGCGGCGTGGTCCTCGACGAGCGTCGCGTCCGGGACCGCCGCCGCGAGGGCTTCGGCCGCCGCCACCAGGCCCGCGCTGTAGTGGATCTCGGTCTGGCTGACGTGATGATCGTCCGAGCTGACCACGCTGGTCACCGCGAACCCGGCTGCCCGCAGCTGGCCGAGAACACGGGTGGCCAGGCCGGCGTGGGTAGTTCCATTGGCCACCGCGACCTGGACCTGGCCCGGCGGCAGCGGGGCGACGGCGGGGGCGAGCGCGACCGAACGACCGCGGATCGGCGCCAGGAACGCCTCCAGCGTCGCCGGGTCGTAGATCTGTACCGAGGCGCCGCGCAGGCCGCTGGGCAGGTCGGCCCGGTTCGCGGCGGTCGGCGTGTGGACGGGGATCGTCTCGAAACTGATCGAGGAGGCGCTCATCCCCCGCAGTCGGGTCGCGAGCCGGCGCAGGTCGTTGATGGACGTTCCCTGGTCGACGGTCAGGCTGGAGGCGGCCGCGCCCAGCAGGGCGTCCAGGTGGGTCGGGCTGGTCAGAACTCCGCCCGCGCTGGCCTTGCGGAACACGGCGCTGATGAACTGCTGTTGACGGCGGATGCGGTCGAAGTCGCCGTCCGGCAGGCCGTAGCGCTGGCGGACGAAGGCGAGGGCCTGCTCGCCGTCGAGCGTGTTCTCCCCGAGGTGCCCGCTCCAGCGTGAGTAGTTGTCGTGCAGGTTGCTGGTCGAGCCGCCCGGCAGCGGCGCCACGCACACCGTCACGCCGCCGATCGCGTCCGTCATCGCCTTGAAGCCGGCCAGGTCGATCGACACGAAGTGATCGATTCTTATGTCGGTGAGGCGTTCCAGGGTCTGAATCAGCAGTTGCGGGCCGCCGATGCTGATGGCGGCGTTCAGTTTGTTTCGGCCGTGTCTCGGAATACTTACGACGGTGTCCCGGGGAAACGACACCAACGTAGTTGTCCCGTTGGTGTCGAGGTGGGCGAGCATCGTCGTGTCCGACCGTTCGCCGGTGACCGGGCCCGAACTGTCGTACTCCGAACCGGTACCGGCGCGACTGTCCGAGCCGACCAACAGATAGTTCTCCGAGCCAGGCGGGGCACTGGCCGGCCGCGGACCGGACGAGCCGCCGAACGGGTTGCTCAGGTCAAGGTGTATGCGGGTCACCTTGTTGTCGAGCTCGTGATAAAAGACATATCCGAACGCGGAGACGCCGAGAATGGTCGCGGACAGCAGCGCGGCCAGAGCGCCGAACACGCGGGCCAGGGGCCCGCGCCGAGGTCGCGCCGCCGTCCCGGGCGCGGTCTCGGTCGCCGTCTCCTCCGGCGTCTCGCCGCGGCTGGGCTCCCCATCGTCGTCAGCGGGTGCCGGGGTGGCGGTGGCCGGGACGGCGGTGGCCGAGTCGTCCTCGGGCGTGCTCTCGGCGACATGGCCGCCGTCGGTGGCGGCCGCGTTCGCCCGCTCTTCGTTCGCCCGCCTTTCGTCGTGTGGGCCGCCCTCGGCCCGTTCGCCACCCTCGCCGGACCCATCGTTCGTGACCGGCTCGTCGTCGTCGCCGTCCGGCTGGCCGCTCTCGCCCGTCGGGGCCCCACCGCCCGGCCGGGCCCCACCGCCCGGCCGGGCCCCACCGCCCGGCCGGCCCCCACTGCCTGGCCGGGCCCCCGGAGCCTCGGGCGGCGGTGCGGCCGGCCGTTCGATCCGGGCGGTCTCGGCGCCTGAACCTGAGGGTGCGGCCGGCCGGCGCGCACTCCGTCTCGTCATCGTGTTCGTGCCCGCCGACACTGGGGTGCCCGCCGATACTGGGATGCCCGCCGACACGGGGGTGTCCGCGCCGTCGCGCGCCGGGCCGGCCGCGGTCGCGGCGGCGGGCGTCGGGGAGGTGGAGGCCCCGGCCGCCAGGGGCTTCGTCGGGCCGGTGGCGGCTGGGACCGCGCTGTCGGCTTCGGGCCGTGCGTCGGTGTCCGAGGACGGGCCGGCCGGCGGGACGCCGTCGGTAGCGGCGCCATGCGCCTGCGTCACGGAACCCCCTCCCTGGCCCCGAAGGGTGCCCCGCTTCACCAAGCTACCTGGCTTTACAGGTACCCGCCCGGGGCGTGGTGCATGCTCGGACCGCGTCTTTGTCGCGAGACAAGAACGACATCACCCGCGGACGACAGGCCCGCACGCGTGGAATTGGACCTCGGGAGCGGATGTTCACCGCCGAGCGATAAGGTTCGGATCATGAAGGCATTGGTCCTGGCGGGGGGATCGGGCACCCGGCTGCGCCCGATCACGCATACGTCCGCCAAACAACTCGTACCGGTCGCGAACAAACCCGTCCTGTTCTACGGGCTCGAAGCCATTCGCGACGCCGGTATCTCCGAGGTCGGGATCATCGTCGGAGATACCGCCGCGGAGATCGAGTCGGCGGTCGGGGACGGTTCGGACTTCGGCGTGAAGGTCACCTACATCCGGCAGAGCGCCCCGCTGGGGCTGGCTCACGCGGTTCTGATAGCTCGGGACTTCCTGGGCGAGGAACCTTTCGTGATGTATCTCGGCGACAACCTGATCATCGGTGGGGTGACCGGCCTCGTCCGGGAGTTCGAGCGGACCGGGCCGGACGCGTCGATCCTGCTGACGAAGGTGTCCAACCCGTCCGCCTTCGGGGTGGCCGAGCTGGGCGCCGAGGGCCGGGTTGTCCGGCTGGTCGAGAAGCCGGTCGACCCGCCTAGCGACCTGGCGCTGGTCGGGGTCTACATCTTCGGACCGGCGGTGCACGCCGCGGTGCGGGCGATCAGCCCGTCGGCCCGGGGTGAGCTGGAGATCACCGAGGCCATCCAGTGGCTGGTCGACGCCGGGCGGACGGTCGTGCCGCATCTTGTCGAGGGCTACTGGAAGGATACCGGCCGCATCGACGACATGCTGGAGACGAATCGTCACCTCCTGGAGTCGGTCGAGCCGGACATCCGGGGCGAGGTGGACGCCGGCTCGACGATCGTGGGCCGGGTCGTCGTGGAGGACGGCGCGCGCCTGGTCCGCTCGACGGTCCGCGGGCCGGCCATCATCGGCGCCGGCACCACGTTGATCGACACCTATGTCGGGCCGTTCACGTCGATCTACCACTCGTGTCTGATCGAGGCGACCGAGATCGAGTACTCGATCGTGATGGAGCGGGTCACGATTCGCGGCATCGGGCGGATCGAGGACTCGCTGATCGGCCGTGACGTCGAGGTGGTGCCGTCCGAGGCGTTGCCCCGGGCGCACCGTTTCATGCTGGGCGACCACTCCCGGGTGTCCGTCGCCGCGACATGAGCACGGCGCTCGCCGCGGTCGCCGCCGCCAGCCCGGCGGCGACCGCGAAGACGCTGTAGGTGACGCCGACCGGCCACGGCGACCACCGGCCGATCCCGGCCAGCACCGCGCCGGGGTGGGCGACCGGGACGCTGTCCCCCAGTGGTAACCAGTAGTAGGCGGCCACGCACCACAGGGCGGCGATCTGCATCACCCCGGCCGCCGCGACCAGCACGGCCGGCGCGAGGCGCGCGCGCCGGCCAAGCAGCCGGGCCAGCCCGAGCGCGATCACCACGGCCAGCCCGACCATCCCCTGGTAGAGGTAACGGCCCTGGATGGCGATGCCCCGGGTATAGCGCACGTAGTCGGCGTGGCTGCGCTCGGCGACCAGCAGGTAGGCGAACACCGCCGGCAGGAGCAGGGCGACCGGGGCGAGCGCTCGCTGGATCCGGGGCTCCGGGCGGCCTGGCAGGGCCAGGCGTCCCCGCGGCCGGTGGGTGAGCGCGGCGAGGACGCACACGCCCAGACCGAGCGCCGCCGCGACTATCGCGACCGGAGACAGCTGCGGCGGTTCGAACATTCCCAGGCCGCCCCAGAACCGGCTGATGATCGTCCGGTAGAAGAACTCGTACCAGGTGAAGATCGACTTGGGGAGCAGGAGAGGTTCGCGCCGCGGCGGGTCGCTGTCCCAGCCGTTGGGCTGGGCTGCTCCATAGAGCACGTAGTTGCGGACCCACCACCAGCCGCCACCGGCCAGCCCGAGCCCGGCCGCGAGCACCGTCGGCACCAGCGCCGGGCGCGCGCCGGCTCGGACGCCGGTCATCCAGGCCCGCCAGGAACGCCCCGAGGGGCCGTTTGGACTCGCTCGCCCCGCGCGCTCCCGTCGGCGGACCTCCAAGGCGCCTACTCCGTAGGCCGCGACGATGAAGACCACCATCGGGATCGCGAACGCCTTGGTCATCAGACCCGCCGCGTAGCTTAGTCCGACGCCCACGCTGGTGGAACGGCGGAAGTCGCCGCGGCAGACGCCGGCCAGCAGGACGGTGAGGATGCCGATCGTGAGCACGAGCAGCCCGTCGTTGTTGAAGCTGGAGCCGACCCGGGTCAGGCCGGGTACCGCCAGCGGCACGACGGTGGCGGCCTTGGCCACCGTGAGCGGAGCCCGCAGGCGGCGAGCGGCGGCGTAGGCCAGCAGTGGCAGCGGGAGCACGAACAGGATGTTCAGCAACCGCAGGACATAGACCTGCCGGTCGTAGGCCCAGTGCGCCGAGCCCGGCAGGGCTTTAAGCACGCCGGCGCCGATGAGATAGGGCAACGGCGGGTGCTGGACCATCTGGTTGGGCAGCCGGCCGTTCGCGACCGGCTGGTCGCCGCCCATGGCGCCGAAGGACAGCCGGCCGTCACGCGGCGTGGGGTCGATCGAGCCGAACGGAGCCGCGCCCGACGACCGTCCGCCCGACTGGAACATGAACGCGTAGCGCCCGATGTCGAAGTCGTCGGAGGTGGCCGCGACGCCCTGGGACATCTGGCGGTGCCCGGGCGCCGGCCAGCCCAGGTGGTGCTCGAGGGCGTAGACCATGTCGACGTGCTGCGCCTCGTCGTATCCGGTCCAGATCGGGTAGACGAGCGAGTAGGTCAGCAGCAGCGCGCCGTAGAGCGCGGTGACCAGCAGGACGAAGCCGGGGACCCGACGGCGCCGGCGCTTCGGCGCGGGCCGGGCGTCCGACCGTGCTGGTTCCGACCGTGCTGCTTCCGAGTGTGCTGGTTCCGAGTGTGCTGGTTCGGACCGTGCCGCCGCGTCTGGGGGAAGCCCCACGCCGCCGTCCGTCCCGCTGCCGGGTACGGAGGGTGACGCTTCGACATCGCGCGCGACGGTCATAGATCCATCCGGGGTTGGGCTCCTCATGCTCCGCGGCCGTGCCCGCCGGGGCCCGTGAACAGGCGGGGAGGTGAATCTGCCGCTCAGGTGACCTATGCCGACAAGAGTAGACGACAGCCCGAAGCGAGCCAGGTCACGGGCCGCGCCACGCCGGGGTCTGCCACACTCGGCCCCATGCGAGTGGTGGTCACGGGCGCCGGCGGACAACTCGGCGCCGATCTGTGCGCGCTTCTCGGTGCGCGGGCGGCGGCGGGGCCGGTCACGTCCTGGCGGGGCCTGACCCGGGCGGAGCTTGACGTCACCGACGCGGCGGCCATCCGTTCGGTCCTGGGCCAGGAAGCCAGGCTGGCCTCGCTCGCCCCGGGTGGCCTGGTCGTGATCAACGCCGCCGCCTGGACCGACGTCGACGGAGCCGAAAGCCAGGAGGACGCTGCCTACCTGGTGAACGCCACCGCGCCCGGACGGCTCGCGGCGGCCTGCGCGGCTCACGGCGCCCGCCTGATCCACATCTCGACCGACTACGTGTTCGGCGGGACGGCGGACAAGCCCTACGAGATTGTGGACCCGACCGGACCCGCCTCCGCCTACGGCCGGACCAAGCTGGCGGGCGAGGAGGCCGTCGCCGCGCTCGCGGCCGACGTGTACATCGTCCGTACCTCCTGGGTCTACGGAGCGTCCGGCGGGAACTTCGTCAAGACCATCGCCCGGCTGGCCCGAGAGCGGGACTCGCTGTCGGTCGTCGCCGACCAGACCGGCTCGCCGACCTGGTCGGCCGACCTGGCCCGAGCCCTGCTCGAGCTGGCCGCGGCCCAGCCGAAGCCGGGGATCTACCACTGCGTGGGCGGCGGGTCGACCACCTGGTTCGGCTTCGCCCAGGCCATCGTGGCGGAACTCGGGCTGGACCCGGCGATGGTGCGCCCGACGACCACGGAGAACTTCCCCCGCCCGGCGCCGCGGCCGGCCTATTCGGTGCTGTCCACCCGGTCGTGGACCGATGCCGGCCTGCGCGCTCCCCGCCCTTGGCGGGAGGCCCTGGCGGCGGCGTTCGCCGAGAGCGGCCCCGCGCTGCGCGGCTGAGGCTCCAGGCTGCCCGCTCCGCCGCGCGCGTGGGCTACGGTGGTCATCGTGACGATCGAGACCAGCGCCGCCGGCGCGGTGGCCACCCGTCCGAAGCGACCGGGAGAATGGGCGGAGCCCCCGGTCGCGGAGGGCGGCAGGTTGGCACCGGGCGGATCCGCGCCGGGCCGCGGCCGGGCCGTCCTTGTCTGCGCCGCGTGGCCCTACGCGAACGGCATGCCGCACCTGGGCCACATGGCCGGCTGCTACCTGCCAGCGGACATCTTCGCGCGATTCCAGCGAATGGCCGGCAACCAGGTGCTCATGGTCTCCGGCAGCGACGCCCACGGGACGCCGATCACCGTGCGCGCGGACGAGGAGGGTGTGAGCCCGGCCGACATCGTCAACCGCTACCACCCGGAGTTCCTCCGGATCTGGGCCGACCTGGGCATCAGCTTCGACCTGTTCACCTCGACCATGACCGACAACCACCGCGAGGTCGTTCAGGCGTTCTTCACCCGGCTGCGCGAAGCGGGCTACGTCTCCCCGGAGGAGACCGAGCAGTTCTACGACCCGGCGTCGCGGCGGTTCCTGCCCGACCGCTACGTCGTCGGCACCTGCCCGTTCTGCGGCTACACCGAGGCCCGGGGCGACCAGTGCGAGAACTGTGGGCGCACGCTCGACCCCGACATCCTGCTCGCGCCGCGCAGCAAGCTGTCCGGCGCGACCCCGGAGAAGCGGGCCACCACCCACTTCTTCCTGCGCCTGTCCGCGCTGGGCGACGACCTGCTGCGCTGGCTGGAGGGCCGCAAGGGCTGGCGCCGCCACGTCTACAACTGGTCGGTCCAGTTCGTCCGGGACGGGCTGCGGGACCGGGCCATCACCCGCGACCTGGAGTGGGGCGTCCCGCTGCCCGGGGACGAGCTCGGCCCGGGCAAACGGATCTACGTCTGGTTCGACGCGGTCATCGGCTATCTTTCCGCCACCAAGGAGTGGGCCGCGGCCAGCGGGGATCCGGAGGCCTGGCGCCGCTGGTGGGCCGACCCGGACGCCGAGGCGTACTACTTCATCGGCAAGGACAACATCCCCTTCCACACGGTGATCTGGCCGGCGATGCTGCTTGGGCACGGCGGCCTGAACCTGCCGACCGACGTGCCGGCCAACCAGTACGTGACCTTCGGCGGGGCCAAGGCGTCGAAGTCGGCCGGCATCGGCCGTGGGGTGCGCGAGTACCTCGACCTGCTCCAGCCGGACGCTCTGCGGTACGCGCTCGCGACCGTCCTGCCCGAGCAGAACGACACCGAGATCTCCGACGCCGACATCATCCGGCGGGTCAACGACGAGCTGATCGCCAACTGGGGCAACCTCGTCAACCGGGTCATGGCCCAGCTCACCAGGTTCTTCGACGGTGAGGTGCCCGGCGCCGGCGAGCTCGACGGGCCGCACGCCGAACTGCTGGCCAAGGTGGACTCGGCCCTCGAGCGGGTCGCCGACCTGCTGGGCCGGGTCGAGCTGCGGGCGGCGCTGCGCGCGGCGATGGACGCGTCGAGCGAGGTCAACCAGTACCTCTACCGCGAGGAACCCTGGAAGACGGTGAAGACGGACCGGGCGGCCGCGGCCCGGTCGCTGGCCACGGCGGTGCGCGCGATCGCCGGGATCAACACCGCCCTGGCGCCGTTCCTGCCGTTCACCGCGGCGAAGGTCGCCGCGGCGCTGGGTACCGGGCTCGACGAATGGGGCCGGCCGCCGGTGCCGGCCGGGCATCGGATCACCTGGAGCGGCGCCCTGTTCACCAAGCTCGACGCAGACGCCCTGGGCTGAGCGCCCGCCCGCGGCCGCGGCGCTCACCGTCGCTCATCGCCCGCCGGCGCCGCGGTCGGCCGGACCGCCGCGCCAGCTGGGTCCCGGCCAGGACCAGCGGGAACCTCCCACGGGCCCGGCGACTCGGGCGGCCGGGTCGCCGGTCGGCCGCGCCGCCCCGCTGGACGGCGGGACGGTCGACGGGCCGGAACCGGTGGCACCGGCGCGGGGGGTGGATCTGACGAGGGCGACGCGGCGGGCGGTGGCGGCGTTCCCGGCTCCCCCCGGAAGGCCAACACGACCTCCAGGTCGCCGAAGGCCTCGGTGAACACCACCCCGGCCGGGATGAGCCGGAGCAGGTCGGCCAGGTCGGCCGGCGCCGCGCCCGGCCGCAGCGTGATCGCGAAACCCTCGTTGAGCGACCACGCGAACGTGACCGGGACGTGGCGCCGGGCGGCCCGGGGCGGATCGTCGCCGGCGGCACGCCCGCCAGTGGGCGGGCCACCGCTCGGGGGTGGAACGAGGTGGTCCCTGTCGACCGCCCCCGCCCGGTCCGGGTCGTGGGAGTCGTCAGGAGGGTCGGTCGGTGCTCGGCGCATGGACGTGTCCTTTCGGGTCAGGGAGACCGCGCGGCCGGCGGCGGATCAGGAGGAGCGGGAGCGGGGGCGTCGAGTCCTGGTAACGGGAACATGCGTTCGAGTATAGGTGCGGTGGGCGACGTTGTCCGCGACGGCGGTGGGAGCGGTGCCCGATGCTGGCCGCGCGAGAGTTGACAGGAGGCGGTTGGCAGGGCGGCGATGCGCCGGGAGACGGTCCTGGGAGGACGCGGCTGAGCCTCGGCGCTGACTGGTTACCGCCGCCGGGGTTCGGCCGCCGGGGTTCAGCGGTCGGGGTTCAGCGGCTGGCGACGGCGGCGTAGACCGCCGCGGTGAGCTGCGCGGTCCGGCGCCAGCTGAAAGTGCGCGCGTGCGCCCGGCCGGGCTCGGGGTCGTAGGCGCCCTCGGTCGCGAGGACGGCGGCGAGCGCGTCGGCCAGCGCGTCCGCGTCGGTGGGCGGCGCGAGACGCACGGCCTGGCCGGCCAGGCGCCCGAGGTTCTCCCGCACGGCGGGGATGTCGGCGGCGACGACGGGTACGCCCGCGGCCAGCGCCTCCAGCGGCGGCAGCCCGAAGCCTTCGTCGAGCGACGGGAAGCACAGCGCGACGCTGCCCGCGACGACCGCGCGGGTCTGCTCGGCCGGCAGGTAGCCGGCGGTGACGACGCTGCCGGCCGGCAGTCCGGTCAGGTCGAGGTCGGGACCCCAGCCGTCCGGGCCGACGAGGACGAGCGCCGGCGCGTCCGGGATCTGATCGCGCAGGTCACGGTAGGCGCGCAGGAGCGTGGCGAGGTTCTTGCGCGGTTGCCGGGTACCGAGGAAGACCAGGTACCGCTGGGGCAGCCCGTGCGCGGCCAGCCAGCCGGGCTCGGGTGGCGCGGCGGTGAACCAGTCCTCCTCGACGCCGAGCGGTGTCGCGGTGACCAGGCTGGGGGGCAGGCGGTAGGTGTCGATGACCGCGTCGGCGACGGCTCGGCTCGGCGTCAGCACCGCCGCCGCCCGGCGCAGGCCCCGGGGCACCAGCTCCCGGTAGCGGGCCGAGTCAGCGCCGACTGTCCCGGTGTGGGTGAGGTAGGCCAAGTCGTGGACGGTCAGCACACCGCGGGCCCGGTGCGTCGGGCCGAGCACGAAGTTCGTCGCGTGGATGACGTCGGCCGGGCCGGTGAGCAGCTCCAGCGGCGGCGCCTCGGAACGGGCCCACGCCTCGCGCAGCAGCCGCGCCGGTACGCGCCGGGCGGCCGGGGTGACCCCGGGAGGCAGTTCGGCGGCCAGGTCGTCCAGCCCGCGCCAGGTGAACGCGGTCGCGGCGATCTCCAGCGGAGGCGCGCCCGGCGCGCCGGCGAGCAGTGCGAGCTCGCGCAGCAGCCGCTGGGTGTAGACGCCGATCCCGGTGCGCTGGCCGAGCAGGGGGGTGGCGTCGAGGACGACTCGCACCGCGGCCTAGCGGCCGTCGGGGGCGGGGCCACCGCCGGATGCGGGGCCACCGCCGGATGCGGGGCCGCCGCCGGATGCGGGGCCGCCGCCGGATGCGGGGTGGCCGCCGGGGGCGGCCCCGCTGGCCGGGGTGGGGGGGCCGTCGGGCCGAGGCTCGCGGCCCGGCCGGCCGTAGAGATCACTGCCGGCCGCGATCGTCCGCCACCGCCGCGCGAACGCCTCGTCGGAGTAGACAGCCGCGTGCGCGATCGCCTCGGCGGCCAGCCGAGCCCGCATCGGTTCCTCGGCGGCCAGCCGACGGGTGAAGGAGGCCAGCTCGGCCGGCGTGTTCCAGCGGTAGCCGTCCACGCCGTGGCGGACGATCTCCCGCTGCCCGGCCCGGTCGATGACAACCGGCACGCAGCCGCCGGCCATCGCCTCGACCGTCGTCATGCCGAAGTGCTCCGCCGTCCACGGGTGGCGGCGCTCGTCGTCGCCGTAGCCGGTGGCCGACCAGAAGACCGAGCAGCTCGACAGCAGGCGCTCGACGGTCTCCCGAGGCGCGTTGGGATGGATCTCGACCGGCAGGTCGCGCGCGGCCGCCCGCACCTGCTCCAGGTAGGGCCGCTGGGAGCCCTCGCAGCCGCCGACGACGTGCATCCGCCAGCCCGGCAGAGCGCCGGAGCGGTAGAGCTCACCGAACCAGCCGACCATCTCCAGCTGGCGTTTCGCGTGCCCGAGCCCGGGCGCGAAGAACCGCCCGACGGCCAGGACCGCCCGCTCCCGCTCGGGCGCCGGCGCCAGGCGGGCCGTCTGGATCGGCGGGTAGAGGATCGGCGCGTCCCGGTGCCACAGCCGCCCGATCCAGTCCCGGGTGTAGCCGGAGTTGGCCAGCACGACCGAGTAGGCGTCCAGGAAGCCGAGGTCACGTGGGTCGCGCAGCAGCCAGGGGAAGCGCAGCGCGGCCCGCGCCCGCGGGCTCTCGTCGCCCTCGCTCAGGCGGGCTCGGCTCACGGCCACGCCGAGCTGGCGGACGTCGGTGGAGTCGGGCCGGCCGTCGGCCGGGTTGAACGTTTCGCTGACCAGGACGAGCTCGGTGCCGCGTTCCGACGGCGGCAGCGTGACTGTCACCGGGGTGAACTCGGCGCCCACGTCGATCTTGGCCAGGGTGTTGCCGTCGAGGTCGCGCAGGGTGAGGCCGGTGGGCCCGGGAGCGCCCGGCCGTCCGACGTCGGCCCGCAGCTCCCGCTCGCCCTCGCCGGCCGCCACCGACAGGACGCCCTCGCCGTTCGTCCAGACCCACTGCCGCCGGCGCCCGCCCTCCGGCGGGTACCAGCCGGCTCCGTAGGTGACGGCCGGCCGCACCCCCCGCAGCACCGGCCCGGCCACCCGGATCGCGGCCTTGCGCCAGACCGGCGAGTCGTGGTCGGCCGGCGTCGGGAAGAAGCACAGGTAGGCGCTGCGGGCCGCCCGGGGCGCCAGCCGGCTCATGTAGGAGGCGTTGACGAACAGGTCGTAGTCCTCGCTGAGCAGCGCCAGCGACGCCTCACCCCGGTCGGGGATCTTGTGGAACACGCAGCCGCTCAGGTCCAGCCCGAGGTGGCGGCCCAGCGCCGCCAGGTCGACGTCGGAGTGGCCGAGCAGCTCGACCGCCGCCCCGTCGTCCGCCAGCACCTGGGCGATCATGGCGCTGTGGCGCTCGCCGCCGCCCATCGAGTGCCAGAAGCGGTTGTAGATCGCCGCCCGGACGCCCGTCGCGCGGACGCCCGTCGCGCGGACGCCCGTCGCGCGGACGCCCGTCGCGCGGACGCCCGTCGCGGCGCCGCCCGTCGTGGCGTCGTCCGTCGCGGCGCCCTCGGCTGTGGTCACCGGGAGACCAGCCAGCGCGTCAGCGTCCGCCGGCGGACGGTCGCCCGGGCGCCCATCGCCCGGCGCCTGGCCAGCATTCGCGGCAGTAAGCGCAGGTAGGAGGCGGTCACCCGCAGCCGCAGCAGGGTCGGGCGCAGATCGGGCCGGGACCGAGCCACCAGCGCCTGGCGCACCGTCCGCAGCGCGATGGACGCCGTGGTCAGCGGGTAGCGGACAGCCGCGCCCAGGGCGATGCGGGCCGGCGCGTCCTTGGTCAGCATCAGCAGGCGGTTACGGTCGGTGTGGAAGACGAACAGCGGCGACCACTCGACGCTGGACGCGGAGTGGACGTGGCGCAGCACCGCGCTCGGCACGTAGCGGATGTCGTAGCCGAGCGCGCGGATCCGCCAGGACAGGTCGGTGTCCTCGTAGTAGAGGAAGAAGTCGTCGTCGAACCAGTCGAGCTCGCGCCCGATCGCGGTCCGCAGCGCCATCCCGTTCCCGCAGGCGGTGAACACCGGCTCCGGGGCGGCGAACTGGCCGGTGTCGACCTGCTGGTAGCCCCGGTCGGCGCCGTAGCCGTCGGTGAGGACGATTCCGCCCACGTTGTTGATCACGTCGACCCGGGGGACGAGGCCGTCGACGGTGATGGCCGCCGTCTGCTCGCTCGGCCCGGCGGGCAGTTCGGCCGAGCCGCCGTCCCAGGTCAGGGTGACGGTCTTGGCCGCCTCGGCCACCCAGGTGAACTCGACCGTCACCGGGCCGCCGTCCGGCGATGTCGTCTCGGGCAGGGGAACGCAGAGCTCGCCCTCGCCGCGGGTCCAGAAGAACGGGGCCTTCGAGCCGCCCTCGGCGCCGAAGGTCAGCTTCTCCCAGAGCACCTCGCGCAGAGCCTCACGGCCGTCGACCCGGACCGAGGTGACGCGGACGCCCAGCTCGCGCGGGTCGTGGGGCCCCGGGGTGAACGTCGGTGTGCTCAGGCGCAGCCGCAGGAAGCGGGGGAGGAAGACGACCTTGCCGGTGACCGCGCCCAACCGCTCGGCCGCCGGGTCGGCGGAGCTGTGAGCGGAGAGGGAGCCGTCCGGGGAGACGTCCCCGAAGGGCGCGACCAGCTCGGCCAGCCAGTCGGGCTCGGGCACGGCGTCATTGTTGACCAGCACCGCCAGGGGGGTGGTGACCTGGCGCAGGGCGAGGTTGTTCCCGCCGGCGAAGCCCAGGTTGGCCCCCGACTCCAGCACCCGGACCCACGGGTAGCGGGTGCGCAGGAGCTCCAGCGAGGAGTCGGCCGAGGCGTTGTCTACGACCCAGGTCTCGAAGGCGAACCCGGTCACCTGCTTGGCCAGCGCGTCCAGGCAGGGCGGCAGCAGATGGGCGCCGTTCCAGTTGACGATCACGACCGTGGCCAACCTGCCGCCCTCCGCGACCGGGGGCTTCGCCCATTCTCCCGGTCGCTTCGGGCGGGTGGCCAGCGGCCCACCGCCGGCCGCCGCCGACGGGCCGCCGGCCGCCGACGGGGTGCTCGCGGCCGCCGGTGCCGTCTCCTGGTCCCCGGTCACCTGGTCCCCGGTCACCGGCGGGCCCGCGCGGAGTAGTCGACCCGGATGAGGCCGCCAGGCTGCGAGCCGCTGATCCCGAACAGGTCGTCGAACCGGCGGATCGTGACCGGCGCCCCGGTGATCGCGTCCGAGACGTGCACGCTGATCGCGAACGCGCCCAGCAGCTCCGGCAGGGCGGGCACGGTGAAGTCGACGGTCAGCCGGCCGGGCCGGGCCGGGAAGCCGCCCGGTGGGCTCTCCATCAGCCAGACCGGGATCTCGCGTTCGCCCACGGCGTAGACATGCAGGTAGAGCTGCTCAGGGGTGCCCTCATCCAGGTCGAGGTCGACCGAGATGGCCAACGGCTGGCCCGGGGCGAACTGGACCCGATCCTCGCCCCCCGGGCGGTCGCTGAAGTGCACCGCGACCGGGCGCGCGACGGCCATCTCGTGATGGACCGGCCCCTCGGTCGGCAGGCTTCCCAGCCGCTGGCGCAGCACCCGGGTGCCGACGTCCGGCGGGCCGTCGAAAATCATCTTCCCGGACTCGAGGACGAGCACCCGGTCGCACATGCTCTCGATCAGGTCGAGCGAGTGGGTGACGAACAGGATCGTCCGGCCGGCGGCCCGGAACTCGTCGATCTTCGCGAGGCACTTCTTCTGGAACGCCTCGTCCCCGACCGCCAGGACCTCGTCGACCAGCAGCACGTCCGGGTCCACGTGCACGGCCACGGCGAAGCCGAGCCGGACGTACTGGCCCGAGGAGTAGTGCTTCACCTCGTCGTCGATCTTGTGGCGCAGCTCGGCGAAGTCGACGATCGAGTCGAACAGCTCGTCGATCTCGCGCCGGGACAGACCCAGCAGCGAGGCGTTGAGGTAGACGTTGTCGCGGCCGGACAGCTCGCCGTTGAACCCGGCGCCCAGCTCCAGCAGCGAGGCCACCCGGCCCGGGACCTGAACGTCGCCGGTGGTCGGGCGCAGGATGCCGGCCAGCACCTTGAGCAGCGTCGACTTGCCCGAGCCGTTCGCGCCGGCCAGGCCGACGGTCTGGCCAGGCGCGATGTCGACGTTGATGTCGCGCAGGGCCCAGAAGTCGTCCCCGGCGGCGCCTCGGCGCCGGACGAGCCGTTCCTTCAGGCTGGTCGCCCGCTGGTGATAGGAGACGAACCGCTTGCTGACGCCGTGGGCGCGGATCACCCCGACGCCCCCGCCCGCGGGCCAGGCGGCCGGCCCGGCCAGAGCGTCGGCGGGACCGCCGCCCGCCGCGCGGCGCGGCGGCGGCCAGGGGGAGGCGTCCTCGGGGCCGGACGGGACCAGGCCGGCCGGCGGCGACGGGGGCCGGGCGGGCGATGACGGGGGTGTCGGCACGGCTAGAGGTCCTCGGCGAAGTCGGCCTGCAAGCGGCGGAACACGTAGACGCCGAAAGCCAGCAGCGCCAGTGAGATCGCCCCCGCGACGGCGAGTTTTTCCAGGTAGAACATGTACCCCGGGTCGGCCAGAATGAGCTGGCGCTGCCCGTTGACCATGCCATAGGGGTGGTTGTAGATGGCCCGCTGGAAGGTCGTGACCACCGGGGCCATCGGGTCCAGGTAGTAGAGCCAGGTGGCGCCCTTCAGCTCCTTGCTGACCAGGCTGACCGAGTACACGATCGGGTTCACCCAGAACCAGGCCAGCAGCGCGACGTCGAGCAGGTGCTGGGTGTCGCGGTAGCGGACGTTGAGCGCGGACACCAGGATCGCCAGGCCGATCGTGAAGATCATCGCGACCGCGAACGCCGGCACCAGCAGCAGCAGCTGGGCGCCGATCAGGCTGTAGCCGAGAACGAGGATCACGACGAACAGCACGGCCAGCTGGAGCAGGAAGTGCACCAGCGCGAAACCCACCGCCGACAGTGGCAGCACCGGCAGCGGGAAGCGGACCTTCTTCACCAGGTTGGCGTTGAACACGACCGACCCGCAGGCGCCGGAGACCGCGCCCGAGAAGGCGTTCCACACCAGCAGGCCCGACATCAGGTAGATGCCGAAGCGCGGCACGTTCGACTTCAGGACGACCTGGAAGACGAAGGTGTAGACGACGAGCAGCAGCAACGGGTTCGCCAGCGACCAGGCGAAGCCGAGCGTGGAGCCCTTGTACTTGACCTTCAGGTCCTTGCGGATCAGGTTGCGCAGCAGCTCCCAGCGCACCCGCGTCTGGGCCCGGCCGCGCTGGCCCATGTCGGACGCGGGGCGGCCGTGGGCGGGGCCGCGATGGGCCCCGATCGAGCCGCGCTCGCCGAGGGATGCCGCTGAGTGCGCGTCGGTCAGGTTCGTCACCGACAGCCTTCCGTCATCAAAGCCTCGCCTACCCGCCACCGAATCGTCACGCTTGGGGCCGTGACGTCCCCCCGCCGCCGCCGCTCGGGCGACGACTCTCCGGCACCAGGCCATATCCGGTACCCGGCGGCCCGAAGCCGGTTCATAGTATCGGGCCGTCCAATCGACTCCGGTCGGCCGCCCACCGGTGGACGGTGAGCGCCCACCCGGAGCGCCCCGGCGGCCCCCGGCCGTCACCCGCGCGCGGCCGACGGGCCCCGGTCACCCGGACCCGTCCCGGTCGCGGGCGTGTACGTCGCACCATGGAGGACGCTTGTTCACCGACGTCCGGCTGCGTGAGGTCTGGTCTCTGCTGGAGTCCGGCGGAGCCGAAGCGCTGACCCTCGATGTGTTCGACACCCTGCTGTGGCGGACGGTCCCCGAACCCAAACACGCCTTCCTGCTGCTCGGCCAGCGCTTGGCCGACGCCGGCGCGCTGCCCGACGCGGTCACACCGGGCCAGTTCGCCCGGCTGCGCGTGCAGGCCGAGCACCAGGCCCGGCTGCGCAGCCAGAAGATCCGCGGCACGGCCGAGGCCCGGCTGGACGAGATCTGGACCATGCTCCTGCCCGCCCTGCCAGGCATCGAGAGCGTCAGCGACCTCATCAACGCCGAGGTCGAGCTGGAGCGGGAGGTCTGCCGGGCCGACGTGGCCGTCGCCGAGCTGGCCGAGCGGACCCTGGACAAGCTCGGCCGGCCTGTCTACCTGCTCTCCGACACCTACTTCTCGCCCGACCAGCTGCGCCGGATCCTGCGCCGCCCGGAGCTGGCCGGCATCCCCTTCACCGGCGTGTACTGCTCGTCCGACGCCGGGGTCAGCAAGAGCGACGGGCTGTTCACCCACATGCTCGCCGCCTCCGGCCTGCCCCCGTCGCGGGTGGTCCACCTGGGGGACCACCCGGTGGCCGACGTCGAGGGCGCCCGCGAGCACGGCATGGTCGGCGTCCACTACAAGAAGTACAGCTCGAACCTCAAGGAGATCCTGAAGCTGGAGGGGCTGCTCGCCGCGCCCAGCGACGAGAGCCCGATCGACAGGGTCGCCGGCGACTACGGCTCGACCGGGCTGCGGGCCCGGGTCCTGCACCGGGCCGACGCGGCGGCCGTCCCGGCCGGGCTGCGCCGGTACTGGGAGACGGGCGCGGTCGTGTTCGGGCCGGCCTTCGCCGGCTTCGGCGACTGGGTGGCCGAGCGGGCCGTGGCCCACGGCGCGGACGCCATCCACTGCCTGATGCGCGAGGGCGAGTTCCTCTCCCGGGTCATCGAGGCGCCGGCCGAGGACGCCGGCCTGAAGGTCTCGACGCTGTGGGCCTCGCGCCAGGTGTGCGCGCTGGCCAACGTCTTCGACGGGACGCCGGAGGAGCTGCGCGGCTTCCTCGTGCGCCGCCACGCCCCCAGCGTCGGCGGGTTGCTGGCCCAGCTCGGCGTCGGCCTGGAGGAGGTCGCGGGCCTGTCGGCCCTGGCTAACAAGCGGCTCGACGTGCCCGGCCTGCTGGACGACACCCTGGACGCACTGTGCGGCGACGACCGGGTGCGCGGCGAGATCGTGATGACCGCGACCCGGCTGCGCGAGCGCTTCCTGCGCTACCTGGACCGGGAGTTCGGGGACGCCGGCCGGGTCGTGCTCGTCGACCTGGGCTGGGGCGGGACGATCCAGCGGCTGCTGACCCGGCTGCTGCGGGCCTCGGGCCGCTCCTACGAGCTGGTCGGGCTCTACCTGGCCACCAACGTCTCCGCCCTCGACCACCGGCTGGCCGGGCTGACGCTGGAGGGCTACGTCGCCTCGGGCGGCGAGCCGGCCGGGCTGTTCGGGCAGGTCATGCGCAGCCCGGAGGTGCTGGAGCAGATCTGCATGCCCGACATCGGCTCGCTGACCGGTTTCGAGGCCGACCTCACCCCGGTGCTGGGGGAGAACTCCGTCTCGCGCACCCAGGTCGCCCAGCGGGCAGCCGTGCAGGACGGGGTGCTGGCCTACCAGAGCGAGTGGCTGCGCTACCGGCGGGGCGAGACGGCGATGCCGTCGCTGTCGGAGGCCGGCGCTCGCACGGCGGCGCTGCGGTCGCTGGCCCGTTTCGTCGCCCGCCCGACGACGGAGGAGGCGTTCACGTTCGGTTCGTGGGCGCACGACGACAACTTCGGGTCCGACTCGTCCGAGGGGCTGCTGCCCGACCACCTGCTGCGGCGGATGGCCTACCTGACGCCGGCGGATCTCGAGAAGATCCCGATGCAGGAGCTGTACTGGCCGGCCGGGGTGGCGGCGGCCTCCAACCGGTCGCTGGCCGTGGTCTCGGGGCTCGCGGCGGCGGCCGGGATCGCGGCCGAGGAGGTCTCGCCCGAGGCGGCCGCCGGGCCGATCGAGGTCTACGCGGACCTGGGCGCCGACTTCGTCAACGGGCCGAAGGAGACCGCGCTCACCCGGTCCGGGCGGGACGGGCTGTCGCTGGCCCGGCTGCGGATCGACGCGGTAGGGGCCCGCCGGCTGCGCATCGACCCGGCCGGGCGGCGCGGGCTGCTGCGCCTGGACTGGCTGACGCTGGCCTTCCACGTCAACAACGCCCCCGACCCGTACACGATCACCATCACCTCGATTCCGGACACCCCGGAGCTGCAGGTGGTCGGGGCGCGGGTGCTCCAGCCGAACCTGATCGAGATCCTCGGGGACGACCCGCAGCTGATCTTCGTTGTCGACGGTGGACGGCATCCCGCGCTCGGGGCGACCTATGCCGTCGACGTGGAGATCGCCTTCGGCTGGCTGGGCATCCGGTCCGAGCCGCTGGCGGCGGTGGCGGCCGCGCCGGCCGGGGCGGGGCTCGCGGCGGTGACGCCGCTGGCCCGCCGGGCCGCCCGGGCGGTCCGGCGGGAGCTCGGCGGAGGCTGATCGGGCCGGCCGGTCGCTGATCGGGCCTCGCGGCGCCGGTGGTACACCGGCGGTTCAGGGCGCGGTCGCCGGAAGTCGTGCGAAGACCATCGTCGGGCAGCACCAGAGCGGATCGGGACAGGTAAAGGCGCAGTGGACGAGGACACGGGGAGCCGGCCCCCCGCGGGGGGCGGACGGGCTCGGGACGCGGGCTGGCCGGGACGGCGCCGACGGCGGCTCGATCCGACCGTCCCGGACGGCCCGGCTGACACCGGCGGGACCGCCGAGGGCGCCGGCGGCGCTCCTGGCGACCGGGGCGAGCGCCCGGAACCAACGGCGCCGGAGGCGCTCGGGCCGGCCCCCGACGGCGTGGGCGAGCTCTACCAGCCGGTCGGACCGGCCGCGGCGGGCGACGACGCCTTTGGCGCGACTGCCGGCTCCGCCGACGAACCGGGACCGGCGGTACGGCCGTACGCGGCCTACGAACGCCGGCCGGCCGTCGAGGAGCCCCCGCCGTTGGACGTCGATCCCGTCGTGGGCGATCCGGCCGCGTTCTTCGGGACGGACGAAGCCGACTACAGCCGCCCCGCGCGCTTTCCGACCGTCGCCCCGAGCGAGACGCCAGAGGCCGTCGACCTGGGCTTCTTCGAGCCCGAGCCGCTGGCGGAGCCGGCGCCGACCGGGTCGGGGGCGGGTTGGGCGGAGCCGGTGCTCTCCGACGCCGGCGCTGGTGCGCCCGGGGAGACCGAGGTGTGGCCGGAGGCTGGTGTCCCACCGGAGGAGGCCGTCGACCCGGCCGGCCTGGCCGACCCGGTCGACGACACGGACCCACCGACCGCCGCGCTCGGCCTCGGCCTCGGCGTCCCGCCCGCCACGCCCGGCGCGGTGGGCTCGGGCTCAGCAAGCTCAGCGGGCTCAGCCGGGCCGTCCGTGCGGCCGGTACCGCCGGTCGCGCCGGGGTCCTCGAAGCCGTCGTCGTGGCCCGCGCTCGATCCGACCTTCGCCGCCGCTCCGGTCACCTTCCCGCGCCCGGGCGAAGGCGGCCGGGGAGGCGGATACGAAGAGGCCCCGACCCCGGCTGAGGCCCCGACCCCGGCCGCGGCCGAGCCCGAGCCTGTCGTCGAAGAGCCGGTCGTCGAAGAGGCGATCGTCGAAGAGCCGGTGGCGGTCGAGTCAGCCACCGAAGAGCCGGTCGTCGAAGAGGCGGCCATCGAAGAGCCGGTGGCGGTCGAGTCAGCCACCGAGGAGCCGGTCGTCGAAGAGGCGGCCATCGAAGAGCCGGTGGCGGTCGAGTCAGCCACCGAGGAGCCGGTCGTCGAGGAGCCGGCCATCGAAGAGCCGGTGGCGGTCGAGTCAGCCACCGAGGAGCCGGTCGTCGAGGAGCCGGCCGCGCGGGAGCAGGCTCCCATCGAAGCGCCCGGTCCGGTGGACGGCGGCCCGACCGGTTCCGCCGGCGCGGACCCGGCGGGCGGCACCGCCGCGTCGGCCTCGGCGGCCGGCGTGCTCGCGCTGGTGAAGGGAGCCGGTGAGGATCCCTCCGACGTGGGGGCGATGGCCGCCGGGCCGCTGCTGCTGCACTCGCTCACCGAGCTGCGTGACGTGTGGGTGCCCCTCGTGACCGCGACCGACCCGAGCTCCGTCGCCGAGATCGGCTCGGAGACGGGGATCACCACGTCGCTGCTGTTCGAGCTGCTGCGCGTCCGCGGCGGCGGGCGGCTGCTGATCGTGGATCCCGATCCCGGGCTGGAGCCGGCGCATGACGGGCCGGTCAGCGTCGAGGTCGTGCGGGGCTACAGCCCCCAGGCGCTGGAGGGCCACGCCGTCTGTGACGCCTACCTCGTCGACGGCGACCACAACTACCCGACGGTGCGCGGGGAGCTCGCGGCCATCGAACGGGCCAGCCAGGAGGCCGGCCGCGACCACATGCCGCTGATAATCCTGCACGACGTCGGCTGGCCGGCCGGGCGGCGCGACCAGTACTACGCCCCGGATCGGATCAACGAGGCGGAGCGTCAGCCCCACTCGTGGGACGTCGGCGTACGGGTCGGTGATCCAGGGGCGGCGCCCGGCGGCTTCCGCGGCGAGGGGGCGTTCGCCTGGGCGCTGACCGAGGGCGGCGACCACAACGGCGTCCGCTCCGCCATCGAGGACTTCATCGCCGCGCGGGAGCATCTGCGGCTGCATGTGGTCGCGCCGGTGTTCGGGCTCGGCGTCCTCGTCGACCGCCGCGCGCCCTGGGCCCGCCTGGTCGAGGGGCTGCTGCGCCCGTGGACCGACAACCCGCTGCTGGCCCGGCTCGAGCGCAACCGGCTCGAGCTCTATCTGGCCGTGATCAGGCTGCAGGACGAGGCGTCAGCGCTGGCCCGGCGGCGCCAGCGGGAATGGACCCGGCTGGAGGCCGAGCGCGGCGAGCGCGCGGCCCGCGAGTTGGCTCTGCTCGACCGGGTCGCGGCGATGGAGCGGGAGCTCGCCGCCGTCCGGGCCGAGGCGGACGGGCTGCGGGCGGTCATCCGCAACGAGCCGGCGGTGGCGAAGGCCGCGCGGCACGCCCGGGACGCCTGGCGGCTGAGCCGGGGTCAGGACGTCGACGCGATACCCGGTGAGCGACCCCGGGAGGCGCTCGAGTCGACCTCGTTCGCCCGGGAACTCGCGCGGCAGGCGCGCTCGGCGCTGCCGGAGCGGCGGGGGAGGGGCTGACAACCGTCCCGGGCCGGGGGCCGGGATCGGGGCCGGCCTGAACCGGGCCGGCCCGGGCTGAACCGGGCCGGCTCTGGGCCGAATTCGTGAGGTTTCCCCGCCCGGCGCGCCGCGCGTCCGCCCGCGCTCAGGCGGTCGACGCCGCGGCCGGGCCGGCCCGCCAGGGGCACCACACCGTCGCGGCGCGGCCGGCCGGCCACCCGCCCGAAGCGACCGGGAGAATGGGCGGAGCCCCCGGTCGCGGAGGGCGGCAGGTTGGCGAGGGGATGCCGCTAGCCCGGAGGTAACTGGTCGGCGGGATGAAACTGCCCGGCTGCGTGAGGGGTACCGGCTGCGTGAGCGGGCTGTCGTCCGGCTCGAGCCATCCCGTCGGCCCGGACGGAGCGCCGCCCGGACCGGACGCGCCGGGCCGCGGCGGCGGACCGGCCGGGTTGCGCCGAGACGGCAGCAGGACGCCCACCCCACACGCGAGCGCGACGAGAAGCGTCAACACACCAGCTGTCCACAGCGCCTCGGGCGGCCAGGGCGACCACAGCGACATCGACGCCCAGGCCTGGTGGATGCCGCCACCGCGTGGCATCCAGAAGTGGCGCAGCGCCAGGCGGGCCGAGTACAGCTGCAGCACCGCCGCGCCAACCAGAACGACGGCCGGCGCCCAGCGCGCCACCCGCCGCCCGAACGCCTCCGTCCCGGCGCCGATCACCACCGCGAGCGCGGGCAGGCCGGCGAACAGGTAGCGGCCGGCAATCCCGGTGATGTAACCCGTGTCCCGGAAGTGGTTCGCCGCCTGGTCCGTCATCAGCAGGAAGAGGATGACCGTCGGACTGATGAACAGCGCTCGGTCGAGGCGGGCGCCCCGGCCGGGCGCCCGCACCAGGCCGAGCACGCACAGCACACCCACGGCGATGGTCAGGCTGAGCGTCAGGTTCCAGGGCAGGTTCACCTCGAACCAGCCGAACGCGCCCCAGAATCGCCCGACCGTCCCGTGGTAGACGTATTTCCAGAACTCCGACCAGCCGCTGATCTTCTTGCCGGGCGGGAAGCCGGGGGTGTCGGGCTGGAAGGCGTGCCAGCGGACCACGTTCACGACCCACCACCACCCGCCGGCCGCGATGGTCAGGACGGCCGCGACGGCCAACGCCACGATCGGGAACCCGGCGCCGGCCCGCCGGGCGCGGCCGGTGGCGGCGCTCGGATAGGTCGCACCGAGCAGGAACGGCGCGGTGTCGGCGCTCGCCGGGTCCGCCCCGGGCCGGTCCTCGGGAGCCGGGGGCGCCCAGGCCGCGTCGGCGGCCCGCGCGGCCGATCGGGCTCGCCGCCAGCCAACGAGGTAGGCGGCGCCCACCAGCGGGATCAGGGCGATCGCCAGGGACTTGGTCAGCAGGCCGGCGCCGAGGAACAACCCGGTCCAGATCGCGGTGCGCACCGAGGTGTCGCCCCGCAGGATGTGCGCGACGGTCAGCGTGACCAGCGCTCCCCACAGGGTGAGCATGCCGTCGTTGCTGACGACCGAGCCGACGTGGGTCAGCTGTGGCACCGCCAGCGGGAACAGCGCGGCGACCGTGGCGGCCCGGCGACCCAGCCCCAGCGCGCGCGCCGTGGCGTGAACCAGCAGCGGCAGGGGCGTGATCAGCAGGGCACTGATCAGGCGTAACAAGCCGATCGTCACGTCCCAGCGCAGGTCGCCGCCGGCGCCGGGCAGCGCCTTGAGGACGAGCGCGCTCGTCCAGTAGTACAGCGGGGGATGCTGGACGATCTGCTGCACCTCACCGAGCGGCCCGTTCGCCGGCGCCAGATCCCGCCAGGCCGGGCGCTCGTCGCGCGGCGGGGCCTGGCTGGCCGGGATCGGGTCGTTCGTGAGCGTGTCGCGGGCCCCGCCGGCGCCGAACGGCGAGACCAGGATGGCCGCCGCGCCGTCCGGGGTGACCTTGACGTTGCCCGGGTGCGGCCAGCCCTGGCCTTCGACCAGGCGCATCACGGCGTCGGCGTGGTTCGGTTCGTCGGCCGCGTGGTACTGCGGCGCCAGGACCGACCAGCAGGCCAGGGTCAGGCCGAACAGCGCGGTGATCAGCCAGATGGTGGGCGGAGTGTCGCGCAGCGTGCGCACCGGCCCGAAGCGAGGCGGCGGGGCGTCCCGTTCGGTCATGTCGTTCCTCGTCGCGGCCCCGGTGGCCGCCAGCACAACGCTCACTCTGCCGGGCGACCTTTCCGTCGGCGGGCCCCTTGCCGTGGGCGGGCGGTCTGCCGTCCCGGGGCCACTGTCATGGCTACGGCCACTGTCATGCTACGAACGCGGGATGGCCGGCCCGCCCCGGGGCGACCTGTCGCCGGCACGGTGCCTCAGCGCCAGGAGTCGACGGTGCCGACCGGGCGGGCCGGTGAGCCCGCGACGATCGTCTTGGCCGGAACGTCCCTGGTCACCATTGCTCCGGCCGCGACCACCGCGCCCTCACCGATCGTGACGCCCTTGAGGACGGCGGCGCCCGTCCCGATCCACACCCGGTCCTCGATGATCACCGGCGCGCTCATCGGCTGCTCGACGCCGTCGACGGTCATCGGGTGGAAGTCGTTGTCGAGGATCTGGGTGTCCCAGGAGATCGTGCAGCCGGCGCCGATGCTGACCCGTTCGCGGACCAGGATCTTCGCGAAGCCGTTGACATTGGTCGAGTGCCCGATCTCCAGGACGCCGGAGTCGATGACGATCCGTGAGCCGCGCTGGAGGGAGACGATCCCCTCGCAGCGCAGCCGTCCCTCCGGATGGATCCGCAGAACCGTCGTGTCGGCCCGGCTGGACAGCCCGAAGGGCCCCAACCCGATCCGCAGCGCCGCGCCCTCGGCGAACTCGACCCGCTCGTGGCCGTCCAGAACGGTGGGCGATCCGATCCAGATCGGCTGCCTGTGGGCGAGCGGGTAGCGCAGGCCGGCCACGAACGACCGGGCCGAGGTCTCCCGGCCGGGGCGCAGGTCGCGCACGGCGCGGGCGTAGTCGCGCAGGTCACCCCGAAACGTCGTCACCGGCTCAGGGTAGCCGTCAGGTGTGACACCGCCGCGGGCGACGCGGGATGGGTGCGCGGAGGGTGCCCGCGGGTGGCGGCGGGGGGCGTGCAACCCTGTGGGGGCGTCCGGGCCCCCCGAGGGCCGGCCGGACGCGGCCGAGCCACGCGCCGGCGCGGGCTCGGCTCCCGGCGACAGATGCCGGGAGCCGGCGGCGGGGCACCGACGCCGGCACAGCGGAGCCAGGCACGACGAGCGGGAGCAACACCGACGTGAGCGTCAGCGCGATTCGACAGCCAGACAACGTGGTCACTCCGGCGGCGACCGCGCTCGACGATCCCGGAGCAGCCGCCGAGGCACGGCCGTACGTGACGGTGGTGCTGCCCTGCTACAACGAGGCCGCCCACGTCGTCCTCGAGCTCGAGCGGATCACCCGCGCCATGGACGCCAGCGGCTACGCCTACGAGCTGCTGGTCATCGACGACAAGTCGACCGACAACACCCTCGGCGTCCTGCGCTCGGTGGCGACGCGGTTCCCGAAGATGCGGCTGATGCCCTTCCGGCGCAACGGCGGCTCGGGCACGGCCCGGCGCATCGGGACCCAGGAGGCCCGGGGCCAGATCGTCGTCTGGACCGACGCCGACATGACCTACCCCAACGAGCGGATCCCGGAGTTCGTCCGCTACCTGGACGACAACCCGGACGTCGACCAGGTCGTCGGCGCCCGGACGACCGAGGAGGGCACCCACAAGTGGGCCCGGGTGCCGGCCAAGTGGTTCATCCGGATGGTGGCCCAGCGGCTGTCCGGCATGCGCATCCCCGACCTGAACTCGGGCCTGCGGGCGTTCCGGCGGGACATCTCTCTGCCCTACCTGCGGCTGCTGCCGCCCGGGTTCTCCTGCGTCACCACGATCACGATGGCCTTCCTGTCCAACCAGCACCCGGTGGACTACATCCCGATCGACTACGCGAAGCGGTCCGGGACCAGCAAGTTCCACCCGTTCCGGGACGCCCGGCGCTACATCCTGCAGGTGCTGCGGATGGTCATGTACTTCGACCCGATCAAGGTCCTGATGCCGGTCGCGCTCTGGATCATGGGTCTGGGCTTCGTCAAGCTGATCGTGGACCTGGTCCGTTACGACCTGCGGGTGACCACGTCGACGCTGCTGGCGCTGCTGATCGGCTTCCAGATCGCGGTCCTCGCCCTCATCGGTGACCTGGTGGCCCGCTCGCGCAGCGACCACTGAGCGCCCGCGCCGCGCCCGCCGTGCCCGCGCCCCTCATGCGGATCACCATCGTCGGCCCGGCCCACCCGTACAAGGGGGGCATCGCCCAGCACACGACCGAGCTGGCCCACCGCCTGCGCGCGGCCGGCCACGACGTGACGATCGAGTCCTGGTCCGAGCAGTACCCGGCTCGTCTCTACCCGGGCCAGCAGAAGGTGGCCGAGCCCGAGGGCGAGCCGTTCGAGCCCACCTGGCACCCGCTGTCGTGGCGGCGTCCCGACGGCTGGGCCCGGCTGGGCCGCCGGTTGGCCGGGCGGGCCGACGCCGTGGTGCTGGTCGTCGTCACGCCGGTCCAGGCCCCGGCCTACCTGGGCATCCTGGCCGGCTTGCGGGCCGGACGGCGCCGCCGGAGCGACGGGAGCGCCGGGCCTACCCCGGCCGTGCTGGCGCTCTGCCACAACGTGCTGCCGCACGAGCGGCGGCGGTTCGACGTCCCGCTCACCCGGGCCGTGCTGCGCCGGGTCGACGCCGTCCTGGTGCACACCGGGGCCGAGGCGGCGCGGGCGCGGGAGCTGACGCCGCGCCCGGTCGCGCTGGCCCCGCTGGCCCCGCACTTCGCGGGAGCATCGGGGCCTGGGCCTGGGCCTGGGCCTGGGCCGGGGTCGGGGTCGGGGCCGGGTGGCGAGGCGAAGCGGGAGCCGACCGGGCGGCTGCTGTTCTTCGGTCTGGTCCGGCCCTACAAGGGGCTGGACGTGGCGTTGCGGGCCCTGGCGATGGCTCCGGCGGACGTCACGCTGACGGTGGCCGGGGAGTTCTGGGGCGGGGTCGAGTCCACCGAGGTCCTGGTCGACAAGCTGGGCCTGGGCGACCGGGTGGACCTACGGCCCGGGTACGTGGCCGCCGCGGACGTGCCGAAGCTGTTCGCCGACGTCGACGCCCTCGTGCTGCCCTACCGGTCCGGGACGGCGTCGCAGAACGTCGATCTGGCCTTCCACCACGGCGTGCCGGTGATCGCGACCACGGTGGGCACGCTGGGCGAGCGGGTGCGCGACGGCGTCGACGGGTTCCTCGTCCCGCCGGGCGACGCGGACGCGCTGGCAGCGGCGATCCGGCGGCTCTACGAGCCAGGGCGGTGGCGGGCGCTGCGCTCGGCCGTCCACTCGGCGGACCCGGCTGTGGCCTGGGATCAGTATGTCGAGACGGTTCTGAGTGCCTTGAGTGGTGGGATCACGACCGTCCGTTAGTATCACTTTCCGTGCGCGTTCAGACACGGGGATCCCAGCTTGCCTACTCCGAGATCGAGAGCCGGGCGCTCGACGAACCCAGGCGCCGCCGGAAGGCGGCGAAGATCATCTCTGTGCTGGGCCACTTCCTCGGCCGGGACTGCCTCGACGGCCTGCGCGTGGTCGACGTCGGCTGCTCGGCCGGCTACATCTGCGACGCCCTGAGCCAGGCCGGGGCGACGGTGACCGGCCTCGACATCGACGTCCCCGGCCTGCGCCGGGCGGCCAGCCGTTTCGGGGACCGGGTCGATTTCGTCCGCGCCGACGGGTCCCAGCTGCCCTTCGGCGACGCCGCGGTCGACGTCGTCGTGCTCAACCACATCTACGAGCACGTCGTCGACCCCGACGCGGTGCTCGCCGAGACCCGGCGGGTGCTGCGCCCGGACGGGGTGGCCTACCTCGGGCTGGGCAACCGGCTGTGGGTCCTGGAGCCGCACCACCGCCTGCCGTTCCTGTCCTACCTGCCGCCGCGGCTGGCCGACGCCTACCTGCGGGCGACCGGGCGGGGCCAGCACTACCACGAGCGCTACCGGACCCGGCCCGCCCTGCGCCGGATGGCCGCCGGCCTGCACCTCTGGGACTACACGCTGCCGGTGCTGGCTCACCCGGAGGCGTTTCGCGCCGACGGCGTCCCGCCTGGCGTCGACCGGCTGCCGGCCGCGCTGACGCGTCTCGCCCTCCCGCTGCTGCCGACCTACATCTGGGTCGCCACCCGCTCGCCGCGGGGGCCGGCCGGGGCCCGGATGCGGGTGTCCCCGGCCTACCTTCCGGCGGTGCTGGACCTGCCGGTGGCTCGTCCGGGGGCGGGCGTGCCGCCCGCCGCCGGCGCCCCGGCCGCGCGGCGGCGACGCGCGCGGTGAGCGGACCCCTGGCCGGCGGTGGCACCCCAGACGGGCACACTGTGGTCCATGAGTACGTTGCGCTCCACGGGTACGACGGGTAGGACGGGTACGTCGCGGTCGGCGGGAGCGGGCCCAGCGCCTGGCCCGGGACGCACTTGGGCGCGGGGAGCCAGCGTGACCAGGGATGACGCGATCGCCTACGTCGGGCATCAGGTCCATGTCATGCGCCGGCGCGAGGTCGGCACGCTGCTGGGCTGGGCGGGCGAGCTGGCCGGGCGGACCCTGCTCGACGTGGCCGGCGGCGACGGCTACTGGGCCGGCCAGGCCGTCCGGCGGGGCGCGCGGGCGGTGTGCCTCGACATCGCCCGCCGCAAGCTCGAGTTCGGCGCCCGGCTGCGGGACCATCCGGCACTGGTCGAGGGGGACGCGCTGCGCCTGCCCTTCCCCGAGGGGTCCTTCGACGTCGTGATGTCGGTGTGCGCGATCGAGCACTTCGACGACGGGCCGGCCGCCCTGGCCGAGATGGCCCGCGTCCTGCGGCCCGGCGGTGACCTGGTGATGTCGGCGGACGCCCTGACCCGGGCCCACCGCTGGCCGGAGCTGATGGACAAGCACCGCGAGCGATACCACGTCAAGAACACCTACGAGGGCGACCGGCTGGCCAAGATCCTCGACGACGTCGGCCTGACCGTGCAGCGCCAGACCTACATGTTCCGGTCGGAGCGGGCCGAGCGGCTGTACCTGGCCCTGTCGGCCCGCGGCGGGCGGCTGGGATGGAACGCGGCCGCGCCGCTGTCACCGGTCGTCGCGCTCTCGGACCGGCGCACGCCCGACGCGACCGGCAGCGTCGTGCTCACCCACGCGCGCAAGCGGGAGCCGTAGGCCGCGCTCGCGCGCCGTCCACTGGCTGTGCGCCCACCGGCCACCCTGCCGCCCTCCGCGACCGGGGGCTCCGCCCATTCTCCCGGTCGCTTCGGGCCACCGGCCACCCTGGCGCCGGGATGGTGGTGGGAGACTGACGGGTGTGCGGGTCGGTCTGATCGTCGAGCAGCTGCTCGGTCCGGTTCCCGGGGGGACGGGACGGTATGTGGCCGAGCTGGGCGCGGCGCTGGCGCGTACCGCCGGGAGTGGCGACGCGGTCGAGGGCTGGTCGGCCTGGCACCGCGACGTCCGTCCGGCCGCGATCGACGGCGTCGACGGCCCGGACGGCCCGCGGCGGCTGCCGTTGGGTGCCCGGCCGCTGGCGCTGGCCTGGGAGCGGGGCCTGGGGCCGGTGCCGACCGGCGTCGACGTCATCCACGCGCCGACCCTCCTGCTGCCGCCGCCGCCCGGCCCGCTGGCGCCCCGCTTCGGCGGCCGTCGGGACGTCGGACTGATCGTGACGATCCACGACGCGGTGCCCTGGACCCACCCGGAGACACTGACCCCGCACGGGGCGCGCTGGCACCGGGCGATGGGGGAGCGGGCCGCGCGCCACGCGGACCTGATCGTCGTCCCGTCGGCGGCCGTCGCCTCCGATCTGGGCCCGCGTCTCGACATCAAGCCGGACCGGCTGGCCGTCGTCCCGCTCGGCGTGAGCGCGGCGGTCACGACCGTCCCGGCCGACGCCGACGCCCGGGCCGCCCGGCTGGGGCTGCCGGCCGGGCCCTACCTGCTGACCCTGGCCACCCTGGAACCGCGCAAGGGGCTCGACGTGGCGCTGCGGGCGCTGGCCCGGCCGGAGGCGCCGACGGTGCCGCTGCTGCACGTCGGCCCGCCCGGGTGGGGCGGCACCGACCTGGCCGGCGAGGCGGCGGCCGCCGGGCTGAGCCCCGAGCGGGCCTGGTCACTGGGCCGGCTGTCCGACGCCGATCTGGCCGTGGCGCTGTCCCGGGCGGCGGCGCTGCTCGTCCCGAGCCGGGCCGAGGGCTTCGGGCTGCCAGTCGTCGAGGGCATGGCGGCGGGCGTGCCAGTCATCGTCTCGGACGTCCCGGCGCTGGTCGAGGTGGGCGGGGACGCGGTGGTCACCGTTCCGGTCGGCGACGAGAAGGCCCTGGCTGTCGCCGCGGCCGCGGTCATCGACGATCCGGCGGCCCGGGAGCGGCGCTCGAGCGCCGGCCGGGCGCGGGCGCGAGCTTTCTCGTGGAATGCCGCGGCGGCCGAGGTGTGGGCGCTCTACCGTCGAGTGAGTGGCCGCCCGGCCGTCGCTGCCCGGCCGAGAGGTCCGGCGTAGTGTTGCCAACAGAGGCTCGAGGACAGTCAGTCGAAAGGAGCGCCGTGGGACCACGGGTGCTCGTCGACGCGACCGCGGTTCCGGCGGACCGCGGCGGCGTGGGTCGTTATGTCGACGGGCTGGTCGCGGCATTGGGCGTGACCAGCGCCGATCTGGCTCTGGTGTGCCAGCGGGCCGACTGCGAGCGGTACGGCCGGCTGGCGCCGAACGCGAACATCATTCCCGGGCCGGCCGCCATCGCGCACCGCCCGGCCCGGCTGGCCTGGGAGCAGACCGGTCTGCCGCTCGTGGCCGAGCAGGTCAACGCCGAGGTGATCCACTCTCCGCACTACACGATGCCGCTGCGGGCCAAGCAGCCGGTCTGCGTGACCATTCACGACGTCACCTTCTTCACCGAGCCGGAAATGCACACGGCGGTGAAGGGGACCTTCTTCCGGTCGGCCATGCGCACGGCCGTCCGGAAGGCCGCGCGGATCATCGTCCCGTCGAAGGCGACCCGGGACGAGATGGTCCGGGTGCTCGAGGGCGATCCGACGAGCATCGACGTCGCCTACCACGGCGTGGACACCTCGACGTTCCACCCGCCGTCGGACGCCGACCGGAGTCGGGTGAAACTGCGGCTCGGGCTGGGGGAGCGCGACTACGTGGCCTTCCTCGGCATGCTGGAGCCGCGTAAGAACGTGCCGAACCTGATCCGGGCCTGGGCCGAGGCGGTGCACTGGCGGGACGACCCGCCCGCGCTGGTCCTGGCCGGCGGGTCGGGCTGGGACGACGACGTGGACGCGGCCGTCGTGGCGGTGCCGTCCCATCTTCGGGTCATCCGCCCGGGTTATCTGCGTTTCTCCGACCTGCCGGGCTACCTCGGTGGGTCCCTGCTGGTCGCCTACCCGTCCCACGGCGAGGGCTTCGGCCTGCCGGTGCTGGAGGCCATGGCCTGCGGGGCGCCGGTTCTCACGACGCCCCGGCTGTCGCTGCCGGAGGTGGGCGGGGACGCTGTGGCCTACACCCAGCCGGACGTCGACTCGATCGCGACCGAGCTCTCCGCGCTGCTGGACGACGCCGAGCGCCGCCAGCAGCTCGCGAGCGCCGGGCTGGCCCGGGCCCGGGAGTTCACCTGGGCGGCCAGCGCGGAAGCCCACCTGGCCAGCTACGCGCGGGCGGTCGCCGAGACCTGAGCCCGCCCGAGGCCGGGCGGAGTCGACGGCGGGGAGTAGGGGACATGGCCAGGTCGGTCGCGCGGATCCCGGGGTCGAAATCGATCACCGCTCGGGCGCTGTTCACCGCGGCGGGGGCAGCTGGGCGCAGCGTGCTGCGCCGGCCGCTCGTGTCGGCGGACACGGAGGCGTTCGCCGGTGGGATCGCTGGGCTCGGCTTCGCCGTCGGGATCGCGGACGACGCTTGGACGATCGACGGGAGCCCGGGCGGGCCGCCGTCCGCGCGGGCCACCATCTACTGCGGGGACTCCGGGACGACCTCCCGGTTCCTGCCGGCTCTGGCGGCGGTCGGGCACGGTACGTACACGCTGGACGCCAGCGCGCAGATGCGGGCCCGGCCGATGTCCCCGCTCCTCGGCGCCCTGCGGGCACTGGGGACCTGGGTCGAGGCGGCGGACGGGGACCGGCTTCCCGTCGTCATCACCGGCGGTGGGGCGCGCGGGGGCGAGGTCACGCTGGACGCCGGGGTGTCCAGCCAGTTCCTGACCGCGCTGCTCCTGATGGGGCCGCTGACGAAGAACGGGCTCACCATCCACGTAACCGATCTTGTATCGGCCCCCTACATCGACCTCACCCTCGGGGTGATGCGCGAGTTCGGCGCCGTGGCGGAGCGGGAGGGCTCGACCTTCCGGGTCGCGGGCGGCGCCTACCAGCCGCGGGACTACCTGGTCGAGCCGGACGCCTCGGCGGCTTCGTACGCGTTCGCCGCGGCGGCGGTGACCGGCAACACCGTCACGGTCCCCGGTCTGGGGACCCGTTCGGCCCAGGGTGATCTGCGGTTCGCGACCGAGGTGCTCGCGGCCATGGGCTGCCGGGTCGAGGCGGACGAGTCGGCCACCACCGTCACCGGGCCGGCGGTGCTGCGCGGTCTGCCCGAGGTGAACATGCGCGACATCAGCGACACAATGATGACGCTGGCCGCGATAGCGCCTTTTGCTGATCGCCCGACCCGGATAGTCGACATCGCGAACACCCGGGTGAAGGAGTCCGACCGGATAGAGGCGATGCGGCGCAATCTCGTTGCCTGCGGAGTGGTGGCTACGGCTGGGCCGGACTGGCTCGAGATCCAGCCCGGGCAGCCGCGGCCGGCGCTCCTCGAGAGTTTCGATGACCACCGGATCGCGATGTCGTTCGGGGTTACCACCTTGCGGGCGGACGGAATAGCGGTGACGAATCCGAGCTGTGTCGGAAAGACGTTTCCCGGCTTCTACGCGGAGTTGGCGCGGATCGCCGCGGACTGGGCGAACTGACCGCGCTGGACTGACTGACCGCGCTGGACTGACTGACCGCGCTGGACTGACTGACCGCGCTGGGAGAACTACCCGCGCTGGGAGAACTACCCGCGCTGGGCGAACCGCCCGGACTGGGCGAACCGGCGGGACCCCCAGGTCGGGCCGCTTCATGGCCCGGCTGGTAGCTCCGCCCGTAGCATGGACGCATGCAACGGTTCGACGGCTGCGTTCCTGACCTTCGGACGGCCCGGCTGTGACGGCGGATGCGCCGCCGAGCCGTCCTGTCCTTCTTACCGTTGACGACGATCCCAGCGTCTCGCGGGCAGTGGCCCGGGATCTGCGCCGCAGGTACGGCGAGAACAATCGCGTGGTGCGCGCCGAGTCCGGCGAGCAGGCGCTGGACGCGCTGCGAGAGATCAAACTGCGCGGCGAACAGGCCGCGGTGATCCTGGCCGACTACCGAATGCCGGGGATGAACGGCATTGAGTTCCTTGAGCAGGCGATGGACCTGTTCCCGGCCGCGCGGCGCGTTCTCCTGACCGCGTACGCGGACACGGACGCCGCCATCTCCGCGATCAACGTGGTCGATCTCGACCACTATCTGCTCAAGCCGTGGGATCCGCCGGAGGAGAAGCTGTATCCGGTCGTCGATCAGCTGCTCGACGCCTGGCGGGCCTCCGACCGCCGTCCGCTGCCCGGAATAAAGATCATCGGTCACCGGTGGTCCGCTCGGTCCTACGAGGTCCGTGACTTCCTGGCCCGCAACCAGGTGCCATACCGCTGGTTCTCGGCCGACGAACCGGAGGGCGACCGGCTGCTGGGCGCCGCCGGGCTGACGGCCGACGCGCTCCCGGTCGTCATCGGAGCGGACACGATTCCGCTCGCCGCGCCGTCGGACACCGAGCTCGCGGCCTGTGCCGGCCTGTCGACGGTCGCGTCCGCCGACTTCTACGACCTGATCGTGGTCGGCGGGGGGCCCGCCGGTCTCGGGGCCGCCGTGTACGCCGCCTCGGAGGGGTTACGGACCGTTCTGGTCGAGCGGATGGCCACTGGCGGGCAGGCTGGCCAGAGCTCCCGGATCGAGAACTACCTGGGCTTCCCGGACGGCGTGTCCGGCGCCCAGCTGACCGACCGGGCCCGGCGCCAGGCGGTCAAGTTCGGGGCCGAGGTGCTGACGACGCGGGACGTGGCCGCGCTGGAGGCCAACGGCCCGGCGCGCGGCGTCCGGTTCGCCGACGGCGGCCGGATCGACGGGCACAGCGTCATCCTGGCGACGGGGGTGTCCTACCGGCAGCTGGACGCGCCTGGGTTGTCCGAGCTGACCGGCCGCGGCGTCTTCTACGGCTCGGCGCTGACCGAGGCGGCGAACTGCTCCGGTCAGGACGTCTACATCGTCGGCGGCGCGAACTCGGCGGGGCAGGCTGCGGTCTACTTCGCGCGCCACGCACGGTCGGTCACCATGATCGTTCGGGGGCCGTCGTTGCGGGACTCGATGTCCCAGTATCTGATCGAACAGATCACCGCGATTCCCGAGATCACCGTGCGTACGTGCCATGAGATCGTCGCGGCCCGCGGCGGCGAGCATCTCGAGGACCTCACGATCCGCGACAACGACGCGGGAACGACGACGACGGTCCCGGCCCAGTGGTTGTTCGTCTTCATCGGCGCGGCGCCCCGGACCGACTGGCTTGACGGCGTCATCACGCGCGACGACAAGGGGTTCGTCGTCGCGGGACCCGACCTGGTCGTCGAGGGGGAGCGACCCCGGGGCTGGTCCGTCGACCGCGATCCCTACCACCTGGAGACAAGTCTGCCCGGTGTCTTCGTGGCCGGCGACGTCCGGTCCGACTCGGTGAAACGGGTCGCCTCCGCGGTGGGGGAAGGCGCCATGGCGGTCATGCTCGTACACCGGTACCTGGAGAAGAGATGACTGACGACGCATCCGTTCCGCCGGCGGTGACCCGGGAGCAATTGCCATGTGACATCGATGAGCTGCGTCGTCTGTTCCTTTTCGAGAAGCTCGACAGCGATCAGCTCAGGTGGCTCTGCGAGCACGGCCGCGTGGAGCTGTTCGAACCGGGCACCGTGTACACGGAAGGCGCCGCCGCCACCTGTTTCTATGTCCTGATAGAAGGCGCGGTCGTCCTGACCCGGCGCGTCGGCGGGGACGACGTGGAGACCAACCGGACCGCTCAACCGGGCGTCTACGGCGGCGCCTGGCAGTCGTATCTGGGTGACCAGGTCCCGCAGGTCTACAACAACTCGATGCGGGTGACCGTCCCGTCCCGGTTCTATGTGCTCGACGCGGCGCTCTTCGCGCAGATGATGCGGGAGTGGTTCCCGATGGCCCTGCACCTGTTGGAAGGGCTCTTCTTCGGGATGCACAACACGCAGCAGGTCATCGGCCAGCGCGAACGCCTGCTGGCGCTCGGCTCGCTGTCAGCCGGGCTGACGCATGAACTGAACAACCCGGCCGCCGCCGCCGTTCGCGCGACGTCGACGCTGCGTGAACGGGTCAGCGGCATGCGGCGCAAGCTCGGCCTGATTGCCGATGGGGCCTATGACCCGCACACCCTCACCGCCCTCATCCACATGCAGGAACACGCGGCGGAACGTGTCGCCAAGGCACCGACGCTGACGCCGCTCGAGGCCAGCGACCGCGAGGACGAGGTCAGCGACTGGATGGACGACCACGGCATCTCCTCCGGTTGGGATATCGCGCCTACCTTCGTGGCGGCCGGCCTCGATGTGGAATGGCTCGACCGGGTCGCCGCGAAGGTGACGGGGGAGACGCTCGAGGGCGCGATTCGCTGGCTCGGGTACACCATCGAGACCGAACAGCTGATGAACGAGATAGAGGACTCGACAACCCGCATCTCGACCCTGGTCGCCGCGGCGAAACAGTATTCACAGATGGACCGCGCGGCCTACCAGACGGTGGACATCCACGAACTGCTCGACAGCACCCTGATCATGTTGGCACGGAAGATCGGGGACGGGGTCACCGTCGTCAAGGACTACGACCGGACGCTGCCGAAGATCCCCGTCTACGCGGCCGAGCTCAACCAGGTCTGGACGAACCTGATCGACAACGCCGTGGCCGCCATGGACGGCCGGGGAACGCTGACGGTGCGGAGTCTGTTCGACCGTGAGCACCTGGTGGTGGAGATCGCCGACACGGGCGCGGGCATTCCCCCGGCGATTCGTGACCGAATATTCGAACCCTTCTTCACCACGAAGGCGGTTGGTGAGGGCACGGGCCTGGGGCTCGACATCTCCTGGCGCATCGTGGTCAAGAAGCACCACGGTGACCTGACGGTCTCCTCAGAGCCCGGGAACACCCGTTTCCGGGTACGGCTGCCGATCCGCCAGCCGAGCCGGGCCGAGTAGCTCAAGGTAGGGACAGCCCCCGGTGGGTCCTCCCGCTGGCCGCATGGCCGACGGGCTGGCGGATCCTGGAAGCTGGGAGGCAAGACCCCAGCCGGCCGAGGAGCCGATCGTGACCGCCACCGCAGGGACCGGCGCCAGCCCGCCACGCGGCCCCGTGCGCGCCGGCGTGCCCACGGCGCCCGGCGTGCCCACGACGCCCCCCGCGCCCACGACGGCCAGCGGGCCCGACGGGCGCCGGCTGCCCCCGCCCGCGTTCGGCGGGCGGATGTGGAAGCAGGTCACGCACCTTCTGCTGGACCTTCCGCTCGCGATCCTCGGCTTCGTCTGCGCGATCACGATGATCACGCTCGGGGCCGGGCTCGCGGTGACCCTCCTCGGCCTCCCGGCCCTGGCCGGCGGTCTCGCCCTGTGCCGGCTCCTGGGCCGGCTCGACCGGGCGCGCGCCCGGTCCCTGCTGGGTGTGGACATCGCCGAACCGTCCTCGCCCCGGCGGCGCGGCCGGTCGCTGATCTGGATGTGGTCCGTCCTCGGGGACCCGGTCGCCTGGCGCAGCGTCCTGTACGCCGTGATCAGACTGCCGTGGGGGATCCTCGCCTTCGTCGTGATCCTGGTCGGCCTGGTGGTCGCGTTCCCGCTGCTGCCGTTCCTGGTCCGGGCGGGCGTCGCGGTCGACGCGGCCATGACCCGGGCCTTGCTGTCGCCGTCGCCGGTGACGGAGCGGCGGATCGTCGAACTCGAAGCCGACCGCGGCGCCGTCGTGGACAGCGCCGCCGCGGAGGCCCGGCGGATCGAGCGCGACCTCCACGACGGCGCGCAGGCGCGCCTGGTGAACCTGGCGATGGGCCTGGGGCTGGCGAAGGAGGTTCTCGCGGCCGATCCCGACGCGGGGGCGCGCATGGTCGACGAGGCGCACAGCGAGGCGAAGCTCGTCATCCGGGAGCTGCGCGACCTGGCCCGCGGCATCCAGCCGGCGATCCTCACCGACCGCGGCCTGGGCGCGGCGCTGGACTCGCTGGCCTCCAGCTGCCTGGTTCCGGTCGCGGTCGTGGTCGAGCTGCCCGGGCGGCCCGTCCCGGCCCTGGAACGGATCGCGTACTTCACCGCCGCCGAGCTCATGACGAACATCAGCAAGCACAGCGGCGCGCGCTCCGCCCGCCTGGCCGTGCGCCGCGTCGGCGGAACCCTCGAGATAGAGGTCACCGACGACGGCCGGGGCGGCGCGTCGGCCACGCCCGGTGGCGGTCTCGCGGGGCTGGGCGAGCGGCTGTCGTCGGTCGACGGCGAGCTCGAGGTGGACAGCCCACCCGGCGGTCCGACGGCGATCCGGGCCCGCCTGCCCTGGCGGGCCTGACCCGCCGCGGGCCGGAGGGCCCCGCGAACCCGAACAAACATCCGCCGCGGGCGATGTCCGAGCCGCGCGCTACCGTCAGGGTGACGATTCGGGACGCGAGGCGCTCCCGGTGGGAACGACCCGGGTGGAGGATGTGCTGGAACCAACGGCGGGTGACATGCCTAGTCTGACGGAGACCTCGGCCGACATCCGGGTCGTCGTCGTGACCTTCCGGTCCGGGGAGGTCATCGGGCCCTTCCTCGACTCGCTGGCCAAGGCGACGTCTCGGCGGGTCGAGGTGGTCATGGTCGACAACTCCCCGGCGCTGGACGCCGGGACGTCGGCCGCCGCGACCCGTCCCGAGGTCACCCTCATCCGCCCGGGCCGCAACCTCGGCTACGGCGCCGGCGCCAACCGCGGCGCCCACGGGGCCGCGACCACCTGGCTTCTGGTCGCCAATCCTGATCTTTCGTTCGCCCCCGGGGCGGTGGACGCACTGGTGGACGCGGCCGATCGGTGGCCCCGGGCCGGGGCGCTGGGCCCGGCGATCGTCAACCCGGGCGGGGTGCTCTACCCCTCGGCCCGGGACCTGCCCTCGCTCGGCCGGGGGGTGGGTCACGCCCTGTTCGGCTGGTGCTGGCCGGCCAACCCGTGGACGGCCTCCTACCGCCGGGAGCGGCGCGATCCCGTCGAGAGCGAGGCCCAGTGGCTCTCCGGCGCCTGCCAGCTGGTGCGCCGGGACGCGTTCGCCGAGGTCGGCGGCTTTGACGAGTCGTACTTCATGTTCATGGAGGACGTCGATCTCAACCGGCGCCTGGGCCTTGCGCACTGGCGGATGATCTACGTGCCGGACGCGCGGGTCGAGCATCTCGGCGGCCACTCGACGAAGCGGCGGTCCCGCCGGATGGTCGTCGCCCACCACCGCAGCCTGTACCGCTATCTGTGCCGCCAGTACTCGGCGCCGGCCCAGGCGCCGTTACGCCTGCTGCTCGGCGTGGGCCTCGCCGCGCGGCTGGCGGTAGCGCTCGTGTTCGCCCGGGACAGCGCCGGCGCGGCGGTGACCCGCTCGGCCGCGGTCCTGCCCGACCACGACCAGGCCGCTGGCGGGGCCCCCGGCGAGGTCCCTGGCCAGCCCTCCGACCAGCCCTCCGACCAGCCCTCCGACCAGCCCTCCGGCTCACGTCCGGTGTAGCAGGTCGCGGAGGCGGGCGACCACGACCGACACGGTGCCGGGTGAGGCATGCCGGTCGCTGCTCACCTCGTCCACGACGGACCGGACCCGGCTGCCCGCCGTGCCCGCGACCAGATGGTCGAGCGCGGCCGCGGTCTCACCACCCGGCCCGGTGGCCTCCAGAACCGCGCGGGTAAGCCCGGCCTGCGCGGCCACCAGCTCCGCGCGCAGCGAAGTGCGCGCGAGCAGGTCCCAGTGGGACTCCTCGATCATCGGATCGCCGCGCGCCTCACTGATCCGGTCGGCCAGCCGCCCGAGACCCAGCCGGGCGCCGGCGGCGACATAGATCCGCAGGGCGTCAGCCGGCTCGGCGTCATGGGACAGCGCCACATCGACGATCTCCAACGCCGGGCCCATCGCCGACAGCCAGGCCACCTGCCGAGCCGTCGGCTCCGGCATCCCCCGCTCGGCCAGGCTCTCGGCCCGGCGCATGACGTCGGCCAGGGCCCGCTCGTCGCCGACCTCCACCATCGTGTCGGGGTAGGCGGCGGTCACCTCGGCAATACCGTCCCGGTATCGGGCCAGCTCGGCGTCGATCCGGGTCGGCCAGGCCCGCCGGCGCAGGATCCACAGCGCGCTGTCCTCCTGCAGGACGCGGGTCGCCAGCATGGTCTCGACGGCGGGATCCTCGCGCGGCGCCCGCCGGGGAGCGGCGCCACGCCCGCGGCAGTAGTCGTCGACCGCGGCCCAGACGCCGTCCAGGCCGAACAGGTCGCGAGTGATCAGGAAGGCCCGGGCGCTGTCAGCCGGGGAGGCACCGACGAGCTCGGCCAGGCGATCGACGAACGGCCCGCCGGCCCGGTCGACGATCTCGTTGGTGAGCCAGGTCGCGATGATCTCGCGGCGCAGCGGATGGTCGTCGATACTCGGGCCCATCGCCGTGCGCGGGCCGGCCGGCAGGTAGCGGTCGAGGGCCCCGGCGACGAGCCGGTCGTCGGGCAGGTCGGAGGCGAGCAGCCGCCGGGCCAGATGCCGCTTGGCATAGGCGTGGATGATCGCGATTTCGGGCCGGGTCAGCCCACGCCCGTCGGCGCGGCGGCGGCGCAGCGTGGCGTCGTCGGGGAGCCGGTCGACGTTCGGGTCGATCTCGCCGTCCTCGACCAGCCGGCGCGCGAGCCGGGTGAGCCGGTCGAGCGACGTCTCGGCGTCCCGCTCGGCCACGGACAGGGCGAGCACCTGACGGGCGGCGTCGCCCAGAACGAGGTCGACGACGTCCGCCGCCGCGGCGGCGAGGATCCGGTCGCGCTCGCTCGCCGGCAGGTGGCCCGCGCGCACGGCGAGATCGAGACCGATCTTCAGGTTCACCTCGCGGTCGGAGATGTCGACGCCGGCCGAGTTGTCGACGAAGTCGGTGTTGCACCGGCCGCCGGCCAGGCAGTACTCGACCCGGGCCGCCTCGGTCAGGCCGAGGTTGCCACCCTCGACGACGACCCGGGCCCGCACCTGGCCCGCATCGACGCGCATCGCGTCGCGCGCCTTGTCGCCCACCGCGAGGTTGTCCTCCGCCGTGGCCTTGATCCAGGTGCCGATCCCGCCGTTCCACATCATGTCGACCGGGGCCGTCAGGATGGCGCGCACGACGCCCGCTCCACTGAGGCTGTCCTCGGCGACCCCCAGGGCGTCCCGCGCGGCCGCGCTCAACGTGATGCTCTTGGCCCCGAGAGCATGGACACCCCCGCCGGGGGAGATCAGGCGGCGGTCGTAGTCGTCCCAGCCGCTGGCGCCCAGGGCCGCGAGCCGCGCCCGCTCCGCGTGGGACCGCGCCGGATCCGGATCGGGGTCGAGGAAGATGTGCCGGTGGTCGAACGCGGCGACCAGGCGCAGCCGCCGCGAGCGCAGCAGCCCGTTGCCGAACACGTCGCCCGACATGTCACCGATACCGACGACGGTCAGCGGCTCCCGGTCGACGTCGACCCCGAGTTCCGCGAAGTGCCGGCGGGCGGCCTCCCACGCGCCGCGCGCGGTCACCCCGAGCCGTTTGTGGTCGTAGCCGGTACGACCGCCCGAGGCGAACGCGTCGCCCAGCCAGTAGCCTCGCTCGCGCGCGACCGCGTTGGCCAGGTCGGACAGCGCGGCGGTGCCCTTGTCCGCCGCGACGACCAGGTAAGGATCGGGGGGATCGTGGCAGACGATCCCCGCCGGCCGCGCCAGCCGCGGGCCGTCGCGGTTGTCGGTCATCGCCAGCAGCGCGCGCATGAACGCCGCGTAGCACTCGGCGGTGTGGGCGCCCGGGTCCAGGCCCGGGCGGCCCCGCCGGACGACGAAGCCACCCTTGGCGCCGTCCGGCACGATCAGGGCGTTCTTCACCCGTTGCGCCTTCATCAGCCCGGCGATCTCGGCCCGCAGGTCCTCGCCGCGGTCCGAGGCCCGGATGCCGCCGCGGGCCACCGGCGCGCCGCGCAGGTGCAGCGCGTCGAAGAACGGGGTCGAGACGAACACCTCGGCGAACGGGCGCGGCTCGGGTAGCCACGGCAGTTCGGCCGGTCGTAGCTTGACGGCCAGCGGCACGCCGGCCCGCCCGCGGTAGAAGGTGGTGCGGGTCGTGGCCAGGACGGTGTCGCGCAGGCGGCGCAGGACCCGGTCGACGTCGGCGACGGTCACGTCGTCCAGCCGCCGCTCCAGGTCGGCGGCGAGGTCCATCGCCGCGGCCGGGTCACCTCGGCCGGGGTCCAGGCGGGCGTGGAACAGCGCGACCAGCGTCCGCGCGTAGTCCGGTCGTTCGGTCAGCGCCCGCCGCGCGAAGTCGATGTCGGTGGGTATCCCGGCCAGCTGCACGAAGCGGACCAGCATCCGGACCAGCCCGACCTCGGCCGCCCTCAGCCCGGCCGTCAGGACCAGGCTGTCCATGGCATCGCTGTCGGCCTCGCCCCGCTGGCCGGCGCCGAGGATCGCGCGGATGGCGCCCATCGCGCGGATGGCCTCGTCGGCGCGGCGGGCATCGGCGAGCAGGCGGTACTCGTCCACGATGGTCGCGGCGCCCGGGCCGCCGTCGCCGCCGTCGCCGCTGTCGGCGGCGCCCCCAGGCGGGCCCGAAGCGTGACCGGCGAGGCGAACGGGCTGGTGCCCGGCCACCGGAAGGCCGAGGTTCGCGAGCGCCGGCACCACCTGGCCGATCGGCGGCCTGGGTCCGGTCCAGGCGATCCACAAGGTCAGGGCCTGGCCCGGGTCACCTTCCCGTCGCGCGGCCAGGCCAGGGCCATTGCCGTCGCCGACGGCCGCCGCCGCGGCGGCCGCGTCACCGGCGGTGGCACCGGCCGCGTCACCGGCCGCGTCACCGGCGGTGGCACTGGCCTCGACGGTGGCGGTCTGGGCATGGGGATCGGCACTGGACCTTCGCCGCCGGCCCGCGGCCTTCGCCGTCGACCCGACCCGCCGCGAGCCGCTGGTCGGCTCGCCGGGCGCGGTGGCGCTCCGCTCGGCCGATGCGCGTGTCCCGGACGACCGCCCTCCGCTCATTGCTGGGGTCTACCCCGGGTTCGGTCTGATCCCGCCTACCGTCCGGCGCGACGGCGCTGCGTGGCCGCCCGCGTGACGCCGCGGTAAAGCCCGGGGGACGGGCAGCTGACACGACAGCCGGAACTCGGCCCACTCCGCTGCGCCGCCCCCCGCTCTGCGAGACTGATCGCATGGAGGCTGTGATGCTGGTCGGCGGGCAGGGTACCCGCCTGCGACCGCTGACGATGTCGGCGCCGAAACCGATGCTGCCGGTTGCCGGCGTGCCGGTGACGGCGCACATGCTGGCCCGCGCCCGCGAGGCCGGCATCACGCATGTGGTGCTGGCGACGTCCTATCGGGCCGAGGTTTTCGAACAGTTCTTCGGAGACGGCGCCCGGCTCGGCCTCGACCTGGAATACGTCACCGAAAGTGAACCGATGGGTACGGGGGGTGGCATCCGTAACGTTGCCTCCCGCCTGCGCGGCGGTCCTGACGATCCGGTCGTCATCTTCAACGGCGACATTCTCTCCGGCCTCGACATCCGGGCGCTCGTCGCCCGCCACACCGACTCACGGGCCGCGGTGACGCTCCACCTGACCGAGGTGGCGGATCCCCGGGCCTTCGGCGTGGTGCCGACCGGCGACGACGGTCGCGTCCTGGACTTCCTGGAGAAGACACAGGACCCGCCGACCAACCGGATCAACGCCGGTTGCTACGTCTTCCAGCGTTCGGTCATCGACGCGATTCCCGCCGGTCGGCCGGTGTCGGTCGAACGGGAGACCTTCCCCGGCCTGCTCGCGGCCGGCACCCCGGTCATGAGCTACGTCGACAGCACCTACTGGCTCGACCTGGGCACGCCGGCGGCGTTCGTCCAGGGCTCACGCGACCTGGTGACCGGCAAGGTCGCCTCCCCGGTGCTTCCCGGTGAGCCGGGCGACGCCCTGGTGCTGCCGGGAGCGGCCGTGGCGCCGGACGCGAAGATCGGCGGCGGCACGGTGATCGGAACCGGGGCGCGGGTCGGCTCGGGCGCCTTCGTCGAGGGCGCGGTGGTCTTCGACGAGGCGGCGATCGCCGAGGGCGCCCGGGTGCGTGAATCGGTGGTGGGCTACGGCGCGTCCGTCGGCGCCGGGGTCGTCCTCGACGGCGTGGTCGTCGGGGACGGCGCGAGTATCGAGCCGGGCAACGAACTGCGCCAGGGGGCCCGGGTCTTCCCGGGCGCGGTCATCGGGCCCGGCGCGATCCGGTTCAGCTCGGACCGGAGCTGACCGCGGCTGACCGGGCGACCGGCTGACCAGCTGACCGGAGTGACCAGCTGACCAGCTGACCGGCTGACCAGCTGACCGGAGTGACCGGCTGACGAGAGCCGACCCACCACTGTGACGGCCCTGCCCCGTTTTCTGGAGTGGATGTCGGCTATGCGATTATTCCGGCACGGCGTGAGACAGCAGAGACGGCCGGCCGGCCCGGACCGTCGCTCGTGACGCCGACGGCCGATCAAGATCAAGGGCGTGGGGGAGTTCGTTGACATCCTCCCCCGCCTGAGGGCGGGGGATTCCAACTACTGGACACCAGCTTTGAGAGGAGGTGCTTTCCGTTGAGGTTCACGGACGCTCGGACGCTCGCGCGTCGTCGTCCCTCCGGCACGTGCGCGCATTCCAGCGCGCCCGGCCCGTCTCGCAACGGGCTGTCCTGCCGCGACGTTGATACTGGCGTTGATGTCGGCGTTGCAGGTGAAGCCGCACTGGACACAGGCGAAGACGGCTTGGTTCTCGCGCGACTTCTTCTCAATCCACCCGCAGGCGCTACAACGCTGACTCGTGAACGGGGCCGGAACATCCTGCACCCGGCCGGGCGCTTTGTCCTCGGTGCGCTGGCGGAGCATCCCCCAGCCCTGCGCGAGGATAGAGCGGTTCAAACCCGCCTTCTGCCGGATGTTCCTTCCGGGTGCCTCGGCCGTTCCCGCCGCCGAAGCGGTCATATTGACGATGTTCAGCTTCTCGAACCGGATCAGATCATGCCGCCGAGCAAGCCGGGTACTCGCCTTCTCGACGAAGTCCTTCCGGAGGTCGGCCTCGCGGCCGCGCAGCCGGCCGGCCTTCGCGTACTCGGCCTCCTTCGCCGCCGACTTCTTCGGCGCCCGCGCGGCCCTGCGCTGAGCTTTCCGCAGCCGGGCCCGCTCCTGGACAGACAGGCTGGGGCAGTGCAGCTTCTCACCTGTCGACAGCGCGGCGGTGATGACCACGCCTCGATCCACACCGACGATCTCACCCGTTCCCGGCCCGGGAATCGGGTCGGGTTTGACCGCGAACGCCACATGCCAGCGGCCCGCGCGATCCAACGTGACCCGATAGGACTTGGCCCCGGCGGGAACGTCACGGGGGCGGCGGAACTTCACCCAGCCCACCTTCGGCACCCAGCAGCGCGACCACTTCCGGTTCAGCTTCTCGTGCCGCGCGTCCTTCCCGACCACCCGGAAGCCGTCCGACCGGCCTTTCTTGCGAAAGTCGGGTTTCCGGTGGGTGCCGTTGAAGAAGCCGGCCATGGCCTGGTCGAAGTCGCGGAGCGCCTGCTGTTGGACGTTGACCGACCCGTTGCGCAGCCAGCCGTGTTCCGTACGGATCTCGGTCAACTGCCGGTTGCGTTCCGCGTGCCCCGGCGGTCGGGCCGCGTGGCCACGCGCGAAATAGGCTAGCTGCTCAACGCGCAGATTCCACAGATAACGCGCATCCCGGCAATGCGACTCCATCGCCAACACCTGACCTGGTGTTGGACAGAGACGGTAGCGGGACATGCCTTGATTCTACAGGAAAAGGGACAGAATGGGCCGCGGAGATGGAGCGGCGTTTCCCCCGCCGCCTGAAGGCGGCGGCCCCCACGCCGCAAACTCGGTGGGGCGTAGCCGGTCGCGCGCATCGTGGCGGCACCTGGACCGGGACGAGCGCCGGCAGCGGCTGATCGGATCGATGATCTTCGTGGTGCTGCTCGTCCTGGTCGGCGTCGGACTGCTCGGCGTGCACGCCGGCCGGGCGCTCGACCGGCCCACCGGGCGGGCTCAGACCGTCGCCGAGGTCGTGCCGGCGGACCATCTCCAGGCCGGCACCGCGGCCTGGTACGGCCGCGCCGCCGGGATCCGGGCGACCGTCGCCGCCGCCGCCGCCGAGACACGCCGTGACCTCACAGCGGCCGACGGGATGGCTCTGCGGCCGGCCTGCGCCCGCCTCGGCGCCGCGGCGGACGCCGGGAGCGCGCTCACCGACGTCCCGGCCGACCCGGTGGGAGCGGGCTGGACGCGCGGCCTGACCGACTACATCGCCGCGGCCACCGCCTGCGGGCACCTGTGGGACGGGACGTCGAGCTCGCCCACGCAGACATTGAGCGAGGTCACCCGGCTGCTTGACGCCGGGGACGCCGAATGGCGCGCGATCGCCGCCCGGCTGGCCGTCGGCCACTGACGGGACCCCACTGACGGGACCGCACGGAGGGGACCTACCCGGCCGCCGCGGGACAACCGAGCGGCGCCAGCCCCGGCCGGCAGACGCCGCTCCCCGGCCGGCGAAATCCGCGTGGGGTCAGCGGCGCACGATGAACGCGGCCGTGTCCCGCGGCGGGCGAGGAGCGGGCGCGGCCGCCGGATGGCCCACCGCCACCGTCCCGACCGGGATCCAGTCCGGCGGCAGCGCCAGCACGGTACGCGCGACGTCCGCGCAGAACAGCGCCGAGGACACCCAGCACGACCCCAGCCCCTCGACCGCCAGCGCGACCAGGAGGTTCTCCACCCCGGCGCCCATCGACACGAGGAACATCCGCTCCTCGGCCAGGCGGCGGCGCTCGTCCGGGTAGGCGTGGGCCCCCTCGGGCGCGAGGCAGGGAACGAGGAGGACGGGCGCGCGGCGCAGCACGTCCCCCCGTCGCAGGCGGCGGGCGATCGCCTCCTCGTCGAAGCCGTCGCGGCGCAGGTCAGCCCGCCAGGCCGTCGCCATCGCCGACAGCAGTTCCTCGCGGGCGTCCTCGACGACGACGAACCGCCAGGGCGTGGTGTGGTGGGGGGCGGGCGCGGTGATCGCCGCCGCGACGGCCCGCTCCAACGCGGCCGGATCGACCGGCTCGGCGCTGAACTCGCGGACCGTCCGCCGCAGGGCCAGCGCCTCGGCCCGGGCCTCGGCGCTCCCCGTCCGGAAGAGGTCCTCGGCCGCCGGCCGCAGCATGGCCCGGATGCCCTCCGCCTGGGCCGGGCTCGCCTCGTAGCCGCGGACCACGGCCACCGGGACTCCCGTCAGCTTGCCCTTGACGAGTTCCGCCGCCGCCGCCAGCTCGTCGGCCTCGGCCATCTCCGTCATGCCCAGCTCGTTGCCGTACGCGTCGACGTCGCCGATGTGGCCGCGCAGCGCGCCCAGCCCGGCGACCCCGATGGCCTGGTCGACCAGGCCTCGCCGCCACGGCCGCCCGAACGTGTCGCTGACGACGACGCCGACCGTGATCCCAAGCCGGTCAGCCACCGCCGCCCGCAACGCCGCCGCGCTGGCGTCGGAGTCGCGGGGGAGCAGGACCAGGGTGTCCTTGGCGACGTTGGACGCGTCGACCCCCGCCGCGGCCAGCACGAAGCCGTGCTGGGTCTCGACGATCCGGGTCGGCCCGCGGGCGGCGACGACCCGCGCCGTCTCGGCGTCGATCGCCGCCGCCCGCGCCGCCTCCCGGTCGGCCCCGGCCGGGACGAGACGTCCCTCCGCCTTGGAGACGATCTTGGAGGTCACGACCAGGACGTCGCCGTCGACCAGGTCGATCCCGGCCGCGGCCAGCGCCTCGAGGATGGTCGGCGCGAGATCGTCGCCCGGCCGGACCTCGCCGATTCCGGGGACGGGGACGATGGAGATCGCCCCGCGCGCGGGCGTGGCGGCCACCGCCGGATCGCCGCCCGCTCGGTGGTCTCCGGCCGGGCTCGGCGGGAGACCACCGCCGTCAGACACCGGCCAGCTCCAGGGCGGCCCGGGCGATCGCCGCGCTCGCCTCCAGGTCGGTCATCAGCAACGGCCGGTTGACGACGGTCACGCCGGGTACCTCGGTTCCCGCGTCGGCCTCGTCGACCAGCCAGCCGTCCAGCAGGCCGGGCTCGCCGCTGTCGCCTTCGCCGCCGCCGTCTCCGCCAGGCCGACCCCGCGCTCCGTAGAGCGCGCCGACGGCCGCCGCCGTGGTCGGTACGCCGATCGCGGCCAGGCAGGCGTCCGCCATCCCGCGCACCGGCGCGCCGCCGACGATCGGCGAGACACCGACCACCGGCGCCGGGCTCGCGGCCACGGCCGCGCGGATCCCGGGGATGCGCAGGATCGCCCCGATCGACACCACCGGGTTCGACGGCGGGAACAGCACGACGTCGGCGTCCCCGAGCGCCTCGAGCACGCCCGGCGCCGGCTTCGCCTCCTGCGCGCCGACCGCGACGAAGTCCACGGCCGGCGTGCGCGCGCCCATGCCCAGCCACCACTCCTGGAAGTGCACCGCGCGCCGGCCCGTACCGTCCTGGCGCGGGCCGTCCTGGCGCCCGCTGTCCTGGCGTGTTGCCTCCCGCGGCCGGCCGTCCTGGATGACCCGGCCGTCCTGGATGACGACGTGGGTCTCGACCCGCTCGTCGCTGGCCGGCAGCAGCGTCACGCCCGGCTTCCAGCGCTCGCACAGCGCCGCCGTGACCCGCGACAGCGGGTAGCCCGCCGCCAGCATCCTGGTCCGCACCAGATGGGTGCCGATGTCACGGTCGCCCAGGTTGAACCAGCGCGGCTCCACACCGTAGGCGGCCAGCTCCTCGAACGCGTGGAAGGTCTCGTCCTCGCGGCCCCAGCCCCGCTCGGCGGAGATGCCACCGCCCAGCGTGTACATCACCGTGTCGAGGTCCGGGCAGATGCGCAGCCCGTGCAGGGTGATGTCGTCGCCGACGTTGCCGATGACGGTGATCTCGGCGTCCGGCACGGCGTGGCGGAGCCCGACCAGGAAACGCGCGCCGCCGATCCCGCCGGCCAGGGCAGTGACCCTCATGCGGGCAATCCTTGCATCCGTCGAAGCTGGCCGCGCGGGTTGCCCGCGTCCCTCCGGCGCCGCCGCGGCGGCAGGGCACCGCCCGGGCGGTCAGGTGCCGGCGACGGCGACCGCGGCCGGATACGCGGTCACGGGGGGCTGGGCCGGCCTCGACGGGGCCGGGCGTGGGCACCCCTCGCCGGTTTCGTCCGGTCCCCCGGCCGGTTCCGACGGCCCGGCCGGCCGTGGTGGCCCGGCCGCCGCTGGCGCCGGGATCTCGGCCGCCGCGTCCGTCGAGAGCAGCGCCAGCAGGTAGCGCACCATCGTGCTGGTCGGACGGAGCGGGGCCGGGTTGGCCAGACCTCCTTCGACGGTCGCGACGATGGTCTCGGCGGCGAGCTCGCGGGCCGGTTGGGGCACCCGGTCGGCCACCGCGGCCAGCGCCAGCGTGTGCAGCCACGCGTGCAGGCGTTCGTGGTACTCCAGCACCGTCGGCGCATGCGGGGCGCGTTCGGCGACGCACGGGTGCAGCGTGCGGCGGCTCTCCACCGAGTCCAACGCCGCGAACAGCCGGTCCGCCGGATCGGTGTCCAGTGCCTCCAGCCGCTCGACCTCGCGGTCGAGCAGCCGGTTGAGGACGGCCGCGAAGGCATGGTCCTTGGACCGGAAGTACCAGTACACCGAGCCGGGCTCGATACCGGCGGCGCGGGCGATCTCGGCGACGGACGTCGCTGCGAATCCGCGCGCGAGGAACTGCTGTTCCGCGACGACCAGCAGTGCGTCGACGCGTTCCTGGCGCGGAACCTCCTGGCGGTTACGGGGCACCTGATCAGGGTAACGACACGCGGCCCGCGCAGGTACCGATGTGCGGTCCCCCGTTCATCCGGCGGTCGACAAACCGACGGCCGATATGCGGCGAAGGTCATGGGTGCATCTCTTGATTCTGGTTAGAGAGTCTTGTGACAGTGGAATCGGCCCTATTCGGCGCTGAAAGGGAGCTAGATGCCGGACCCCAATCGCCCCCAGAGCCTCGACGCCCTGACCGGATCCCTCGCCCGCGCCCTCGCGGGTGTCCGGAGCAGCCAACTGACCAGTGCGCGCCGCGCGGCGCGGCACGCCTCGGTCCGCGCCGCCGCCGCGGCCTCCGCCGGGTCGGCCACCACGGCCACCACGGCCACCACGGCCACCACGGCCACCTCGGCCACCTCAGCGATCTCAGGCACCTCGCCGGCCGCGGCCGAGGCGGCTGGGCTGGCGAGACAGCCAGGCGGCTACCGCAATGTGATCTCGTCGAGTACCCACCTTGCTGACCGCCACCGGACCTACCTGCTGCTCGGGACCCTCGGTGAGCTTCGCCGGGGCAGCGCGCGGTGGACCGCCCGCCGCGGCGTGGGCGGCGCGGCGGCCTGACCCCGACCGGACCCGGCCCGGGAAGTTCTCCCTCGACCTTCCGGGCCGGGACCGCGGCACCACCGACCCGACGCCGGTTCCGCTGATCCCGACTCCGCCCGGGGGCGCCGCACGGCAAAAGGAGGAATGCTGGCTCGACACCCGTGGTTCGTCCGACAGACACCGGGCGGACCGGTGACCGGGTGCCACCCGAGTGGAGACGGCAGGTGCATGAATGCTGAGGCCGGCTAGCCCCCCGCCGAGCGCGTCCGCGATGCGCCGGGCCCTGCGCCGGGCGCGCGACGGTGTCGCGCTGGACGAGACCGAAGCCGCGATCCTGCTGCGCGCCCGCGGCGACGATCTGGCCGACCTGGCCGCCTCCGCCGCCCGGGTCCGCGACGCCGGCCTGCGCGACGCCGGGCGCCCCGGGACGATCACCTACTCGCCCAAGGTGTTCATCCCGCTCACCCGGCTGTGCCGGGACCGCTGCCACTACTGCACGTTCGCCACCGTCCCGCATCGGCTGGCCGCCCCGTACCTGGGGATCGACGAGGTCGTCGAGATCGCCCGCCAAGGCGCCGCCGCCGGCTGCGCCGAGGCCCTGTTCACCCTGGGCGACCGCCCGGAGGAGCGCTGGAGCGCGGCCCGGGAGTGGCTGGACAGCCACGGCTACGACTCCACCGTTGGCTACCTGCGGGCGGCGGCGATCGCCGTCCTCGAGGAGACCGGCCTGCTGCCGCACCTCAACGCGGGCGTCCTGAGCTGGCGGGAGCTCGCCCGGCTCAGGCCGGTCGCGCCGTCCATGGGGATGATGCTGGAGACGACGGCCACCCGGCTGTGGTCCACCCCGGGCGGCGCGCACTACGGCTCCCCGGACAAGGAGCCGGCGAAGCGGCTGCGGGTGCTGACCGACGCCGGCCGGCTCAACATCCCCTTCACCACCGGCCTGCTGCTGGGCATCGGTGAGACGGCCGGCGAGCGGGCGGAGACGCTGTTCGCGATCCGCGCCGTGGCCCGCCGCTATGGCGGCGTCCAGGAGGTGATCGTCCAGAACTTCCGGGCCAAGGACGACACCGCCATGCGCGGCGCGCCCGACGTCGAGGCCGAGGAACTGGCCGCCGCGGTGGCCGTGGCCCGACTCGTGCTCGGCCCCGCGGCCCGCGTCCAGGCGCCGCCGAACCTCATCGACACCGCCGAGTGCGCGGCGCTGATCGCCGCCGGCATCGACGACTGGGGCGGCGTGTCGCCGGTGACGGCCGACCACGTCAACCCCGAGCGGCCCTGGCCGGACCTCGACGTCCTGCGCGCGGCTACCGCGGCGGCCGGCTTCACCCTGCGGCCGCGGCTGACGGCCTACCCGCCCTACCTGCGGGAACCATGGCTGGACCCGCGCCTGCGGAGCCACGTCGACGCGCTGGCCGGCCCGGACGGCCTGCTGCGCCCGGACGCGGCGCCCACCGGCCGGCCCTGGCAGGAGCCGGACGGCGGCCTGGCCGACAGCGGCCGCACCGACCTGCACACCGCGATCGACACCGTCGGGCGGGCCGCCGCCACCCGGGACGACTTCGCCTCGGTCTACGGCGACTGGGACGTCCTGCGCGAGCAGGTGTCCGCCGCCGGGACCGGCGCGGACGGCGTCGTCGGGACCGGCGCCCGGGCTGGCGCCGGAGCCCGCCGGAGCACCGGCCGGTCCGTCCCGCCGGACGTCGCCGCCGCCCTGCGCCACGCCGAGGCCGACCCGGCCGGCCTGTCCGACGCCGACGCGCTGGCCCTGTTCGGCGCCGAGGGCGAGGCGCTGGAGGAGCTGTGCCGGCTGGCCGACCACCTACGGGTCGAGGCCGTCGGCCCGGACGTCACCTACGTCGTCAACCGCAACATCAACTTCACGAACGTCTGCTACACGGGCTGCCGGTTCTGCGCCTTCGCGCAGCGGCGCGGCGACGCCGACGCCTACACCCTGTCCATGGCCGAGGTGGGGGAGCGGGCCGAGCAGGCCTGGGCGGTGGGCGCCACCGAGATCTGCATGCAGGGCGGGATCCATCCCGACCTGCCGGGGACGGCCTACTTCGACCTGGCCGCCGAGATCCGCCGCCGCGTCCCGGGCATCCACGTGCACGCCTTCTCGCCGATGGAGATCGTCAACGGCATGACGCGGACGGGGCTCTCGGCCCGCGACTGGCTGAGCCGGGCCCGCGAGTCCGGCGTCGACACCATTCCCGGGACGGCGGCGGAGATTCTGGACGACGAGGTCCGGTGGGTGCTGACCAAGGGCAAACTGCCCGCCGCGACCTGGGTGGAGATCGTCAGCACGGCGCACGAGGTGGGCCTGCGCTCCAGCGCGACGATGATGTACGGGCACGTCGACACGCCGGCGCACTGGTTGGCCCACCTGCGTCTGCTGCGTGGCATCCAGGAGCGCACCGGGGGCTTCACCGAGTTCGTCGCGCTGCCCTTCGTCCACCACAGCTCGCCGATCTACCTGGCCGGCGTCGCCCGGCCGGGCCCGACGGTCCAGGAGAACCGGGCGGTGCACGCGATGGCCCGCCTGCTGCTGCACGGAGCGATCGACAACATCCAGTGCTCGTGGGTGAAGCTGGGGACCGACGGCTGCGTGCAGGTGCTGCGCGGCGGGGTCAACGACGTCGGCGGCACCCTGATGGAGGAGACGATCAGCCGGATGGCCGGCTCCCAGCACGGCTCGGCGCGGACCGTCGCCGAGTTGGAGGCGCTGGGTACCGCCGCCGGTCGGCCGGTGCGGCAGCGGACGACCACCTATGGGGAGGTGCCGGCCGAACGGATCGCCGCGGCCCGGGCGGCCCGGGCCGGTGCCCTCGCCTCCGGCGGCGCCGAGTCCGGTGAGGCCGAGTCCGGTGAAGCTGAGCCCGGCGGCGCGGTTGGCGCCCTGTCCGGGGCGGATCGGCGGATGCTGCCGATCGTCTGACCGCCGACCCCGACGGCAGCCGAGCCCCGCCGACCCGGCTGTCTTGCGGGGATCACGGCGTAACGTCGGCCGGTGGGTTGGTGGGTGGGCGTTGTGCGGTGGTTTCGCCGTCCTGCCAGGATGACTCTCCGTACACACCAAGTGTTGATCTGTAGTGTAACGATGGAGTTCCGGTAGCGAATCGCCGGGCGTCTCGGGGCGGATGGTTACGACAACGGGACCCTCCGTGATGCCAGTAGCTACCCTGAGCTATTGTTTGCTCGCTGGTTGTAGAAGATGCTGCGTTGGTGGGTTGACGCGTTCGACTTCGGAGCGTGTAATTACCGGCGTGTCATTTCCCTCGCCGACGGGAAGGTTGCTGTAAGGCGGCCTACCGGTCGGTGTGGACACCAGTCACCTGCGCGCCGGCGCCCGGGGGGTGGCCGACCGCACCGCGACGGGTCTGGAGGAGTCCACGTGGAGCACACCGACGCGGGCGTACACAACGTCCTCGCCGACACATCCCTAGTCCGGCCTGGCCTGCCCCCCGGGGCGGCCGAGCCGGGAACTCACCGAGCTGACATCGCCGCGACCGCGCGCGGGCATGCGCGCGAACTCGACCGGCCTGACCCGGGCGACGGGGCCGGGCCGATCCCGGCGGCGGGTACGGCGGCCGGCGCCGTGCCGGCCGCGATCCCGGCCGCCGAGCGGGTCGTGGCGGTCGCCTTCGGCGTCGAGCCGGGCGTCGACCCCGGCGTCGGGGCCCGGGCCGTCGTCGACGAACTCGTCGACGACGGCGACGGGTACGCCACCCCCGACGGGTACGCCACCCCCGACGGGTACGACGACGGCGACGGAGTGGATGAGGTCGACGAGGCCGATGAGGCCGACGAGGCCGACGACGACTCGGAGTCGGCCGCCCTCGACGGGACGACGCCGCCCCGTCCGGTCGGATCCAGCATCCTGGCCGGCGCTGACGGCCACCTGGCCGATGTCATCGACATCGGGCTGGGTGACATCTTCGGTGAGCCGCCGGAGTGGCAGGAGCGCGCGCTGTGCGCGCAGACCGACCCCGAGGCATTCTTCCCGGAGAAGGGCGGGTCGACCCGCGAGGCGAAGCGGATCTGCTCCGGCTGCGACGTCAAGGCGGAGTGCCTCGAGTACGCCCTGGCCAACGACGAGCGTTTCGGTATCTGGGGCGGCATGTCCGAGCGGGAGCGGCGTCGCCTGCGCCGTCGGGCCGTCTGAGCCGACCGGCCTCGACCGAGGCCCGCCGTCAGAGGCGGCGGGCTGACCGGTCAGTGGGACGGGCCCCCGCGCCGGCAAGGAACATCCGTCCGGTGCCGCGCACGGTGAGGTTCCGGGCGCCGTCCACCGCCGCCGACTGACCCCGGCGCAGGTCGAGCCGCCCGCCGCCCGCCAGGCCGCCGATCCGGCCCCTGCCCTCGCCCTCGCCCTCGCCCTCGTCGGCGAGGGCGACCTCGAGGCGGCCCTCGGTCACCAGCAGGACCGGAGCGGCCGGCAGGGTCACCTCACCGTGGCAGTCCAGGGCGCGCAGCGCGAAGTCGTCGACGGGCACGTCCCAGCCGAGAACGGTCCCGCCCGGGCCGGCGAGCAGGGTGCGCGGGCGCACGACCGGCGGCGGCGCCGGGGTGGGGTCGAGCACCGCCAGCAGTTCGGGCACGTCGATGTGCTTCGGCGTGAGCCCGCCGCGCAGCACGTTGTCGGAGGCGGCCATGATCTCGATGCCGACGCCGTGGACGTAGGAGTGGAGCATCCGCGCCGGCTGGAACAGGCCGTCACCGGGCTCGATCGTGATGTCGTGGAGCAGCAGCGCGACCGCGATGCCCACGTCGCCCGGGTACATGGCCGCCAGCGCCCGGACAAGGTCACCCGCGCGGCCGGTGGCGTCCTCGCCGGGCGCGACGCCCGCCGCCGCGCCGGCCAGGCCGTCGGCCAGCGCCGCGCCCTCGGCGGCGGTCATGGTCAGCAGCGAGCGCAGCACGGCCGCGGTTCCGCCGGGCTCGGTGAGCGGGGCGAAGACCGCGCGCGCCCGCTCGTCGCCCAGCGCGTCGACGACGGCGAGGGTGGTGCGCGGGTCCCGGATGCCGGCCAGCGCGCGGAACGGGGTGAGCGCGACGATCAGCTCCGGCTTGTGGTTGCGGTCCTTGTAGCGCCGGTGGGCTGCGGTCAGCGGGATGCCGGCCCGCTCGTCGGCGTCGAAGCCGGACTCGGCCTGCTGCCGGGTCGGGTGGACCTGCAGCGACAGCGGGGTCTCGGCGGCCAGCACCTTGAGCAGGAACGGCAGCGTCCCGAGGCGCTCGGACGCGGGCCGGAGCCCGGCGGGCGTCTGGACCTCAGCCGGGTCGGCCGGGTGGGTGCCCAGCCACAGCTCGGCGCCCGGGCGGCCGGTCGGCGGGACCCCGAGCAGTTCGTAGATCGCGTCCGGGGAGCCCCACGGGTAGTCACGCAGGCGGCCGAGTAGCGGCAGCACCGCCGGCTCCGGCGGCGCGGTAGAGCTGGCCGCGGGCGGCCCCGCCGGCGGGGAAGGCTCGACGGATGGGGCCGGAAAGCCTGCCACTAGGGTCGTCCTCTCCCGGGCGCGCCCGCGCGCCGCCGCCACCGCGCCCACGCGCGGTCGGCCGTCGTCTCAGACATCCCAGGGCCTCCAGGCGCGCGGCTTCGCCATGATTGCGCGCCCTTCGGCCGCTGTGACATCCCAGGGCCTCCAGGCGCGCGGCTTCGCCATGATTGCGCGCCCTTCGGCCGCTGTGACATCCCAGGGCCTCCAGGCGCGCGGCTTCGCCATGATTGCGCGCCCTTCGGCCCGCTAGTCCTCGTCGTCCCAACCATGACCCTCGGGGTCTATCACGTCGGGCTCGACGCCCAGCATGTCGGCCACCTTGTGAATGATGACGTCGAGGACGAGCTCGGCCAGGTCATCCGCGTCGATCGCGCGGGCCTCCAGCGGCCGCCGGTAGACCACGATCCGGTGCGGCGTGGCGCTTCGTCCCCGCCCGGCCGCCGGCTGGTGGTAGGCCAGTGGCACCGGCTCGACCGGGTTGGGTGTGCTCGGCACCGGCGGCACGTCCTCGACGGCGAACTCGACGTCGGACAGTTCGCTGGACCACCGCTGGTCGAGATGCTCGACCGCCTCCAGCACCAGGTCGTCGAAACGCTCGCCCCGGGTCCGGTAGGCGGGTACGTCGGTCGGGATCAGGATGCCGCGCAGGCCGCGCCCGCGCCGGTCCCGGCGCCGCCGGGCACTGGTGGTGCCCGGGCTCGGGACGCCACCGGCCGCGGTGGTGGCCGAGGACGCCGTGGCCTGGCCGTTCGCGCCGGCCGCGGACTGCGCCGAGGCCGGCGGGGAGCCGATGCTGGTGGCGCGCGGCGTCGCCGAGCTGTCCCGCGGTCCGGGGACGGGCGGGCTCGGGTTCGAGGGAGAGGCGTGATCCGCCATTGGTCGAGCCTACGGCGCGGACCTGGATTCTGTCGCCGGGGCCACCCCCTGGCCGCCGGGCCAGGCTGATTCCGACCGGCCGGGGGTTCGGGCCCGGCCCGGCGCGGCGTTCGCGCGGGCCCGGTTGGAGGTGCGCGACCGCCGCCACCGGTCGTCCTGGCGATCAGCGCGAACCGTGGCTTAAAGTGAGGCGATGATGACTCCAGACGGTCGGTCCGCGCGACACGGCGGGCGGTTGTGGCCCTCGCCCGCTTCGGGGTCTACCGTCCGGAACGTGAAGCCTCGGCGGTGTTCGCGTGCGGCATGTTCGGCGACTGCCGTTGCCACCCTGACCTACGCCTACGCCGATTCGACGGCGGTGCTGGGTCCGTTGTCGCCGTTTGTGGAGCCCCACTCCTACGACCTGTGCGGTCCGCACGCGGACCGACTGACGGTGCCACTGGGGTGGGCGGTGGTGCGGATCGAGGGTGACCCCCGGCGAAATCCGGCCGCGGACGACCTGGAGGCGCTGGCCGAGGTCGTCCGCGAGTCGTCCCGGCCGGCGGCGGTCGGTGAGCCGCCGCCGGATCCCCGGACGCCGGGCGGCCCCCGCTCGGCCGGCGGCCGCCCCCACCTGAGGGTCATCCCCAGTTCGTCCTGACCGCTGACCCCCTGACCGCTGACGGTCGGTCCAGCCGGTCCAGCCACCGGCCCAGCCCCGGCCCGGCCCGGTCCGTCTCGACCCGGCCCACGGCGTGAGCGCCGAGACCCGTGTGGGAACGCGGGCCCGGGCGATCGGTAGTCTCACGCCATCGGAGTAGAGGACGGGGAGGACAGGGACGCGTGCTCGACCTATCGCGCATCTTCAAGGCCTACGACGTACGGGGTGTGGTCCCGGCCGAGCTCGACGAGGAGATCGCGCGGGCGACCGGAGCCGCGTTCGTCCGCCTGCTCGGGGCCAGCCGCGTCGTGACCGCGCATGACATGCGGGAGTCCTCGGTGCCGCTGGCGGCGGCCTTCGCCGAGGGCGCGACCGAACAGGGCGCGGACGTGCTGGCCGCCGGCCTCGGCTCGACGGACCTGCTCTACTTCGCGGCCGGCTCGCTGGGCGTCCCCGGGGCGATGTTCACCGCGTCGCACAACCCGGCGAAGTACAACGGCATGAAGCTCTGCCGGGCCGGCGCCGCGCCGATCGGCCAGGAGACCGGGCTGGCCGAGATCCGCGACATGGTCGCCGCCGGCGTCCCCGCGCCGGCCGCCGGCACCCGCCGGGGCACGGTCACCCACACGACGCTGCTGACGGAGTACTCCGACCACCTGCGCTCGCTGGTCGACCTCGGCGACATCAGGCCGCTGACGGTCGTGGTGGACGCCGGCAACGGTATGGGCGGCCTCACCGTCCCGGTCGTGCTGGACGGGCTGCCGGTGACGGTGATCCCGATGTACTTCGAGCTGGACGGCACCTTCCCGAACCACGAGGCGAACCCGATCGAGCCGGAGAACCTGCGGGACCTCCAGGCGGCGGTGCGCGCGCACGGTGCCGACCTGGGCCTGGCCTTCGACGGTGACGCCGACCGCTGCTTCGTTGTCGACGAACGCGGCGAGATCGTCTCCCCGTCCACGCTGACCGGGCTGGTCGCCGAGCGCGAGCTGGCCCGCGACCCGGGCGCCACCGTGATCCACAACGTGATCGTCAGCCGGGCGGTACCGGAGCTGGTGACCAAGCTCGGGGGCACCCCGGTGGTCACCCGGGTCGGCCACTCCTTCATCAAGGCCGAGATGGCCCGGACGAACGCCGTGTTCGGCGGCGAGCACTCCGGGCACTTCTACTTCCGGGACTTCTGGCGGGCCGATTCGGGCATGCTGGCCGCGCTGCACGTCCTGGCGGCGGTCGGCGGCCAGACCGGCCCGGCGTCGGCCCTCTTCGGCGCCTACGCCCGGTACGCTCTGTCGGGAGAAATCAACTCGGAGGTCGCGGACGCCCGGGCGATGATGGCCGCCATCGAGGCGGAGTACGCCGAGCGGGCGGTCGCCGTCGAGCACTTGGATGGGCTCACCGTCGACCTCGGGGACGGCGTGTGGTTCAACCTCCGCCCGTCGAACACTGAGCCGCTGCTGCGCCTGAACGTGGAAGCCCCCGACAACGCGACCATGGCCCGGGTGCGGGACGAGATCATCACCCGCGTCCGCGACGGAAGGAAGGCCTGAGGATGGCCCTCGACCCGCTCCTGTTGGAGATCCTGGCCTGCCCCTGCGCGAAGCACGCGCCGCTGACGGCGCGCACGCTCGGCGGCGAGCCGGTGCTGGTCTGCACCGCCTGCGGGCTGGCCTTCCCGGTCCGGGACGATATCCCGGTCATGCTGCTCGACGAGGCGGTGCCGTTCCCGGACGAGGCGGGCGCGTCGGCATCCGCCCCGGCCTGATCGTCGTCCCGGCCGTCCGCCCCGAGCCGCGCGTGGCCACCGCTGTGAGGCCCGAGCCGTGAGCGTCGACGAGTCCGTCCTGGACGCGCCGGACCGGCTGGCCGCGCTCGACACCGGCGGGCTGCTCCTGTCGGCCGCGAGCGCGGCCCGCGCGGTGCGCGAGGCGGCCCGTATCGCCGCCGCCGTGGACTGGTCCCGGCTGACCGACGACGGGCGCCCCCGGGCGCTGCTGGCCGTCGGGGCGGGCGAGTCCGCCCTGCCCGGAACGGTGCTGCGGGCGCTGACCGGCGCCGCCGCTCCCGTCCCGGTGCTCACCGGGACCGGCGGTTCGGCCTGGGTCGGGCTGCCCGACCTGGTGATCGTCACCTCGACGACCGGGCGCGCGCCCGGCGCGCTCGCGGCGGTCGAGGACGCCGGTCGCCGGGGCGCCCGGACGGTGGCCGTCGGCCCGCCCGGCAGCCCGCTCGCGGAGTCGGCCGAGCGGGCCCGCGCCGTCTTCGTCCCCGTCCCGGCGACGGCGTCCGGACCGGCCAGCGCCTGGTCGGCCGTGCTGCCCGTCCTGGCCGCCGCCGAGGCGCTGCGGATCCTGCCGGCGGGCACCCTCGGGCCGGGCGTCATCGAGGCGACGGCCAGCCGGCTGGAGGAGATCGCGCTGCGCTGCCGGCCGTCCAGCGAGCTGTTCGTCAACGCGGCGAAGGGCTTGGCCGTCTGGCTGGCCGAGGGCCTGCCGCTGGTCTGGGGGACGACCGCCGTCGCGGCCGCGGCCGCGTCCCGGCTGGTGGCGATGCTCGCCGCGACCGCCCGCCATCCCGCCCTGCTCGTCGCGCCCGACGGGCTCGACGAGGCGGCGGCCCTGTTCGACGGGGCCTTCGGAGCGCGGGCCGGTTCCGGCTCCGGCTCCGGTTCCGGTTCGGACGACCTCGACGACTTCTTCCGGGACCGCGTCGAGGAACCCGACCCGGTGCGGGTCCGGCTGCTGGCGCTGCGTGACCCCGTCGGCGAGGACGGCGAGGCGGCGCACCGAGCGGCCGCCGCGTCCCTCGCGGCCACCGACCGGGGAGTGGCCGTGTCCGAGCTGCCCGCCGAGGGCGCCTCCCCGTTGGAGCGGCTGGCCTCGCTCATCGGGCAGCTCGACTTCGCCGCCGTCTACCTCGCCCTGGGGCTGGGCATCGACCCGGCCGCGCCCGGCGCCGCCCGCGAGCTGTCCCGCCCGCCCACCCCAGCCTGACGACCGCCGCCGCCTGACCGCACTGACCGCCCGGGCCCGCCGCCGTCCGGCGGCGGGCCGCGAACACCGTCAGACCTGGCGGTGGTCCCGGACGGCCGCGACGATCTCGCTGATCGCCTCGCCGACCGCGATCCCGTTGCGCTGGGTCCCGTCCCGGTAGCGGAAGGACACCGCTCCGGCGGCCACGTCCGCGTCCCCGGCGATCAGCATGAACGGCACCTTCTGCTTCTGCGCGGTGCGGATCTTCTTCTGCATCCGCTCGTCCGAGGCGTCGACGTCGACCCGGACGCCCTCGGCCCGCAGCCGCGCGGCGACGTCCCGCAGGTAGCCGACGTGCTCGTCGGTGATCGGGATGCCGACCACCTGCACCGGCGCCAGCCAGGGCGGGAACGCGCCCGCGTAGTGCTCCAGCAGCACCGCGAAGAACCGCTCGATCGACCCGAACAGCGCCCGGTGGATCATCACCGGCCGCTGCCTCGACCCGTCCGGGGCCTGGTACTCCATCCCGAACCGCTGGGGCATCTGGAAGTCGACCTGGATCGTCGACATCTGCCAGCTCCGGCCGATGGCGTCCTTGGCCTGCACAGAGATCTTCGGCCCGTAGAACGCCGCGCCGCCCGGGTCGAGGACCAGCTCCAGGTTCTGCTTGCCGGCGGCCTGGCGCAGCGTCTCGGTCGCCTCGGCCCACTCCTCGTCGGTGCCGACGTACTTCTTCGGATCCCGGGTGGAGAGCTCCAGGTAGAACTCGGTGAGCCCGTAGTCGCGCAGCAGGTCGATGACGAAGGTCAGCAGCCGGTCGAGCTCGTCCGGCATCTGCTCCCTGGTGCAGTAGATGTGCGCGTCGTCCTGGGTGAACCCGCGGGCCCGGGTCAGCCCGTGGACGACCCCCGACTTCTCGTAGCGGTAGACGGTGCCGAACTCGAACAGCCGCAGCGGCAGCTCCCGGTACGACCGCCCCCGCGAGGTGAAGATCAGGTTGTGCATGGGGCAGTTCATCGGCTTGAGGTAGTACCGCTGGCCCTCGTCGAGCTCCATGGGCGGGTACATGCCGTCGGCGTACCAGTCGAGGTGCCCGGAGATCTCGTACAGCCGCGCCTTGGTCAGGTGCGGGGTGTTGACGAAGGAGTAGTCGTGCTGCTCGTGCTTGCGGCGCGAGTAGTCCTCCATCTCCCGGCGGATGATCCCGCCCTTGGGATGGAAGACGGCCAGCCCCGACCCGATCTCCTCCGGGATCGAGAACAGGTCGAGCTCGGTGCCCAGCCGGCGGTGGTCGCGCTTCTCCGCCTCGGCCAGCATGGCCAGGTAAGCCTTCTGGGCCTCGCGCGACTCCCAGGCGGTGCCGTAGATCCGCTGGAGCTGCGGGTTGCGCTCGCTGCCCCGCCAGTAGGCGGCGGCGGTGCGCTGCAGCGCGAACGACGGGATGTGCCGGGTGGTCGGCACGTGCGGGCCCCGGCACAGGTCGCGCCAGCACAGCTCGCCGCTGCGCGCGTCGAGGTTGTCGTAGATGGTCAGCTCGCCCCCGCCGACCTCGACGGCCGCCTCGGCGTCGACCTCGGTCGGCGAGCCCGGGTTCCCGCCGCCGTTCCCGCCGCCTTTGAGCCCGATCAGCTCGAGCTTGAAAGGCTCGTCGGCCAGCTCGGCCCGGGCGTCGGAGTCGGAAACGACCCGCCGGGAGAACCGCTGCCCGCTTGAGATGATCTTCTTCATCTCGCCCTCGAGGGCCTTGAGGTCCTCCGGGGTGAACGGCCGCTCGACGTCAAAGTCGTAGTAGAAGCCGTTCGCGATGGGCGGCCCGATGCCCAGGCGCGCGGACGGGAACAGCTTCTGCACCGCCTGCGCCAGCACGTGCGCGGTCGAGTGCCGCACGATCGCGCGGCCCTCGTCGGAGTCGACAGTGATCGGCTCGACCTCGTCGCCGTCGCTCAGCACGTGGGCCAGGTCGCGGGCCACCCCGCCCACCCGGGCCGCGATCACCTTGCGGTCACCGGTGAACAGCTCGGCGGCGGTGGCGCCCGTCGTGACCGACCGCTCGCCGGCAGAGGCTTCACGATCGACGGCGACGCGGACGCTGGACACCGCTGGGCTCCTGGGGGTTCGGGACCGGGACGCTCGGGCCCAGCCCGGCTGGCGGGTGCTGATGATCGCTACTTCGGCTGCTCGACGCCCTGGCCGGCTGGGGACGGGCGTCCGCTGGCCCCCGATGTTACTCGTGCCCCCGAGACCCCCTCTAACCATTTCCGCCGCGTTAGGCCCGCGGGTTCGGCCCGCCGCGTTCGGCCCGCCGCGTTCGGCCCGCCGCGTTCGGTCCGCCGCGGTGCGCCCGGATCCCGGCATCCCGGGCGCCGCTCGTCAACGGCGCCGCACCCAGCGGGCATGGTGGGCGTCACGATCCGGTGAACGGGGCGGGCACCTTCCACCAGGATGGCCGCTAGCGGGAAGATGTACGGGTCGGGGTCGGTGTGGGCGGCCCCGCGGGGGGATCCGCCGGGCGCCGCGTGCTGAGCGCCGCGCCGGCCGGCGGCCCGCCGGGCGCCGCGTGCCGCGTGCCGCGCGCGCCGGGACAGGGGTAGCGGTATCGGGATCGGACGACGGAGGAGCCCGCTGTGAGGTTGGCCATGGGCACCCGGGAGGTCTTCGACGCCGAGAGCCTGCTCGAGGAGTACCTCGGCCCGCGCAAGCGCGGCCTGCGCTACGCCTACCCGTACTACGACGGCCTGGTCACCAACGGCGACCCGGACCTGCTGTGCACCGGCGACCTGCTGGCTCCCTGCCTGCTCGGCGCGGGCATCGACGTCGACCGGATGCACACGCTGACCGCTCTGCTGCCGCTGCTGCAGCGCGCGCTGGACAAGCTGCCGCCCGGCATCGAGCTGATCGAGGCCGACGAGGTCACCCTCGACCTCGTCGCCGCCCTCTACGACCCGCTCGACGACCCGGACGTCTCCGACCGCGACGTCAAGGGCTCGCTGATCGCGAAGGTGCTGCACCGCAAGCGCTCGGCCCTGGTGCCGCTGTTCGACTCCAAGGTCCGGATCTTCTACCAGCACGAGGACTGCGTGCCCCCGGCGCCGCGCGACGGCCGTTCCTGGCGGGAGTACATGCAGCTGCTGGTCCGGGCCATGCAGGCCGACCTGCGGGCCAACGCCGAGGAGTTCCGCCGGCTGGCCGCCATCGTCCCGCCGGGTGGCCCCGGGCTGAGCTCCCTGCGCATCCTGGACATCGTGGTCTGGATGAGCAGCGCGGTCTGACACCGCCGGCAGGAGCTGGCTCCCGAGCCGGCCGGCATTGCCGGAGCCCCGCTGTGCCCCCGGTGTGGCCCCTGTGGGCCGACATCGTAGGGTCACCTCTCGTGAAGCTGTCCGTGCTGATGCCGGTCTACAACGAGCAGGCGACGCTGGCCGCCGCGATCAAGCGCGTCCTGGGCGTCGACTACCCGTGCGACGTCGAGCTGGTGATCGCCGACGACGGCAGCACGGACGGCACCCGGGCCATCCTCGACGGGGTGAGCGACGCTCGCGTCGTCGTCCGGCACCTGCCGGCCAACCGGGGCAAGGGCGCGGCGATCCGGGCCGCCGCCGAGGCCGCCACCGGTGACTACCTGGTCATCTGCGACGCGGACCTCGAGTACGCCCCCGAGGAGATCCCGGCCCTGCTCGCCCCGGTCCTGGCCGGCGAGGCGACGGTCGTCTACGGCTCCCGCACGTTCAGCAGCAACACCGCCTTCTCGTTCTGGTACGTGCTGGGCAACAAGGCGGTGACGCTGGCCGCGAACGTCCTGTTCGACAGCTACATCTCCGACCTGGAGACCTGCTTCAAGCTGATGCCGCTGGATCTCTACCGGTCCCTCGGTGTGCACTCGGCCGGCTTCGGGCTGGAGGCCGAGATCACCGGCAAGCTGCTGGCCCAGGGCATCCGGCCGTACGAGGTGCCGATCAGCTACAAGGCCCGCAGCCGCGAGGCCGGCAAGAAGCTCACCTGGCGTGACGGCGTCGAGGCGCTGTGGATCCTGTCCTCGATCCGCGGCCGGTCCCTGGCGGCCCGGCGCCGCGAGCGGGTCGCCCGCGGCTGAGGCCGGGAGCAAGGAACCGGCCGGGACGGGACCGGGCCGCCAGTGGTTGGCGGGTCCCTCGTGTGGCGGCCGCCGCCCCGGCCGCCCCGTCCGCGCCACGCGCTGCGAAGATGGGAACGTGCTCAGCTACGCGGTCCGTGGGCTCACTCGCCGGCACGGCGCCGGTGAGCAGGCCGTTCTCGCCAACCGCGACATCCACCTGGAGATCGGTTCCGGCGAGGTTTTCGGCGTCCTCGGCCCCAACGGCGCCGGCAAGTCGACCCTGGTGCGCCAACTTATGGGCCTCCTGCCGCCGCACGCCGGGCAGATCACGCTGTTCGGGCACGACGTCGTCGCCCACCCCGATGTCCCGGCCCGGCTCGTCGGCTATCTCGGCCAGGGCGAGCCGGCGATCGCGGACCTGTCCGTCGCGCTGGCGATCGAGACGACGGCCCGGCTGCGGGGCCTGCGCCGCCCGGCCGCCCGGACCGCCCGCGACACCCTGATCGAGGAGTTCGACCTGGCCTCCATCGCGAGCCGCCCGCTGCGGCGCCTGTCCGGCGGGCAGCGCCGGCTGGCCGCCGTGGCCACCGCCCTGGCCGGCGAACGGGACGTCCTCGTCCTGGACGAGCCGACCACGGGGCTGGACGCCCAGGCCCGCCGCGCGGTCTGGTCGGCGCTGCGCCGCCGGCGCGAACAGCGCGGCATCACCGTCGTGTTGGTCACCCACAACATCGTCGAGGCCGAGAACGTCCTGGACCGGGTGGCCGTCCTCGCCGCCGGCTCGGTCGTCGCCTGCGACACCCCGGGGCGGCTGAAGGCCGGCGTCAGCGACGACGTGCGCCTGCACCTGGTCTGGCGGGACGGCGGTGCGCCCGACGACCCGACGGTGGCGCGGCTGGCCGCGACGGCCACCGTCGACGGGCGGCGCTGGACGGTCCGGCTGCCGCTGGACGAGGCCCGGGCCGCGCTGGCCGAGCTGACCAGCGGGCCGGCGTTCGCGGCGCTGGACGACTTCACCCTCGCCACCCCGTCGCTGGAGGACGTCTACCTGTCCCTCGGCGGCGTGCCGGCCGAATGGGAGCGGGCATGACGTTCACCACGGCGACGGGCCCGGCCAGCCGGCGGGCGCCCGCGGACGCGGCCAACGCGCCTGGCGCCGCGGCCACGGCGACCCGCCCGACGCTGCCGCCGCGCACGCCATTCCCGGCCGCGTTCGGCGCGGTCTACGCCGGCCAGGTCGCCCGGGCCCGGGTAGCCCGCGTGCCGCTGCTGTTCGTGGCCGCCTTCCAGTCGATCGGCATCATGGTCCTGCTGCGCGGGGTCGTCGACTCGGGCAACCGGACGACGGGGGCGCAGGTCGTCGCCGGCTCAGCCGTCCTGGTCGTGGCGTTCGTGGCGCTGAACCTGCTCGCCCAGCGCTTCGGTGAGCTGCGTTCGGCCGGCGCGCTCGACTACTACCGGACGCTGCCCGTCCCGGGCTCGGCGGTGGTGCTCGGCACGGCCGCCTCCTACGCGACGTTCGCCGTGCCCGGGACGATCGTCACCGCGGTCTCCGGGCTCGCGCTCTACGGGCTGCCCTTCGGTGGGCTGTGGCTGCTGGCGCCGGTCACGGTGTTGGCCGGGGCGTCGCTGGCCGGGGTGGGCGCGGCCATCGGCCTGCTCGCGCCCAAGCCAGAGCTGGCCACGGTGGCCGGCCAGCTGGGGATGACCGCGGCGCTGTTCTTCGGCATCATTCCGGGCAGCCGGTTCCCCGAGGTGCTGCGGCCCGTCCGCGATCTGGTGCCGAGTACGTACGCGGCGGACGCACTCGCCGCGGCCTTCCGGGTGTCGGTGAACTGGGCGACAGTTAGCCTGGATCTAGCGGTGTGTGCCGCGATCGCCGTGGCAACGCTGGGAATCGCGGTGCTGGCGCTGCGGCGAGCCGGAAGCGGATGATCGGGGAGTCGACTGGCCGTGGCCGGATCGTTGCGCACCTCCGGCGGCCCCGACGGTCCGGCCCGGGGCTCGTCGGCCCGCTCGGCCCCGTCGCTGCCGGTGTGGGAGATGCCACCGCCGCGCTCGCGCTGGCGGGACCGGCTGGCCTGGCGTAACCCGATCGGGCGCCTCGACCTGACCGCCGGGGTCCTCAGCGCCCTGGCGATGATCGTCGCCGGCGCGCTGCTCGGCCCGCTGTGGGCGGCAACCGCGCCGCGCATCAACGTCCCCGACGTCATCCGGGGGAGCGAGGCCGTCTACAACGCGCAGGCCGGGGTGGACGTCTACTTCGGGATGATCTTCGCGGTGGGCGGGGCCGTCGGCGGGGTCATCGCGTTCTGGCGCGGCCGCGACGCCGGTTGGCCGGTGCCGGTCGGCCTGGCCGTCGGCGGCTGGCTCGGCTCCGTGCTCGGCGGCTGGATCGGTCATCTGCTGCGCTCGCACCGGGTACTCGACCAGCTGCCGCCCGGCGCCGGGTCGCTGGTCAACAGCCTGGTCGACTTCCGGGTCCGCTCGAGCGGCCTGTACTTCGTCGCGCCGTTCGCGGCGCTGTTCGTGCTGGCCACGTTGGTATGGATCTCGACGCTGGGGCGGCGGCCGGCCGAAGGGGCCGGACACCTCGAGCCACCGGCGCGAGAGGCAGCGCCCCAGGAGCCCGAACCGGTCCATGAGCCCGAACCGAGCCCGGAGGCCCCCTCGAGCCCGAAGGCCCCCTCCAGGCCGGAGGCCCAGCCGAGCCCGGAGCCCGAGTCAGCCCATGAGCCCGAGTCAGCCCATGAGCCCGAGTTGGCCCACGAGGCCGAGGCCCGACGGGATTCCGCGCCTCGGTCCGACGACGAGTGACAACCGGCGCCCGGACGGCGGAGGAGTCAGTTCGGGTTCGGCAGCGACTTGACCAGCTCGTTGGTCGAGACGGTGACGATGGAGTCGAGCAGGACGAGCTCGCGGTGCAGCAGTTGCCGCTCGGTCCGCAGCCGGCTCGCCGCGTCCGGCGCGGCCAGCAGCCGCTGCCGTTCCGAGGTCTGGGCCAGGATCGACGCCGCCACCACATAGGAGAGCAGGCGCGGGTCCTCGGGCAGCTCCGGCAGGCGGATCTCCATCGCGTGGGCGTCGGCCAGCTTGCGGGCGTAGGCCCGCAGCATCCGGGCCACCGCGGGGGCGTCCCGGGCCGCCCGCTGGGCGTCTCCGACCCCGTCGGAGAGGAACTCGACGTCGGCGACCAGGTAGGGGCGGCTGGCCGCGTCCACCGAGAGGACCCGGAACTTGTCCTCACCAGAGGTGACGATCGAGAAGCGGCCGTCGGCGTGCGGGTCGACTCGGCGCAGGTGGGCCGTGCAGCCGATCGGGTGGAACTCGGGGACGCTGGGATGCCCGCCCGCGCCGGCCGGGCGCGCCACCTCGGCCATCGGTCCGCCGCGGCGCAGCGCGACGACGCCGAAGCGCCGGGGTTGGCCCTCCTCGATTCGCAGCAGTTCCTCGATCAGGGCCCGGTAGCGTGGCTCGAAGATCTGCAGGGGCAGCATGAGGCCGGGCAACAGCACACTGCTCAGCGGAAAGAGGGGAAGCTCCGCTCGCTCCGACCCACCACCACCGCTCACCCGCACGCCGTCCCTTCGCTGTCCCCCGCTTCTACCATGGTGTTTCCGCACCCGTCGCGTAAAGGAGTGCTGGGTTGGAATTCCGTCGGCGCGCCCCTGTCCGGCCGGCCCAGCCCCGGCCCCCCTCGCTCAGGGTCACCCAGCTCGGGGTCACCCCGCCGCGGGCCGTTCCCCTCGAGACGGCCTGACCGCGCCGTGACCGAGCCCGTCCCCGAGCTCCTGGTAATCCTCGTGACGGCGCCGCCGGGCGGAGGCGCGCCGGACCCGGCGCCGGCGCTGGCCGCGCTGGCGGAGATCGCGCCGGTCAGCGGCTTCCTGCCGCCCCGCCTGGCGCTGTTGGCCGCGGCGCGGGACCGGGCCGCGCAGGCAGCCGCGCAGGCAGCGGCCCTCCCGGGCGTGCTCGCCGTGTTCGGCGCCCTGGCCCCGCCGGCTGTCCCGTCGCCGCCACCCGCGCTTGTCGAGACGCTGACCGACGCCGAACGGCTGTTCGTCGACGCCTGGCTGGCCCGCCGGGCGGTCGGCTACCCGCCCCCGCCGCGGCCCGGCGAGGGCGAGTCCTGGAACAGCCCGCCCCGCCGTCCGCCGGACCCGCCGCCGGCCCGCTGAGCCCGCCGCCGGCCACGCCGCCCCGGGCGCCGGGCCCCGCTGGAACCGCGCGGCCCAGGCCGGCCCTACCCCGCCCCGACCGGCACCATCAGAGGATGCGGGTCGGTGTCGACCAGGCGAAGGAGGGCGCCCCGCCCCGCCAGATCAGGTAGAGCCGGTCGCCGGCCCGGGCGACGACCTCCAGGTTGTCGTCCCGGGTGTTCTGGACGAGCGTGACCGCGTCGACGCGGCCCAGCGACGTCCCGAACACCGCCGGCGCGCTCCAGGGAAAGCCGGGAACGTCGTTGTTGCGCGCGTAGTGGACCAGCCCCGCGTCGGCGCGCGGCGCGACGACCTCGAAGTTCCCCACCGTCCCGAACGAGCTCTGGATCATCACCGGGTTGCCGCCGGCGCCGTCGGCGAAGGTCACCGACTGGTGCCAGCGCTGGTCAGCGGCCCGGTAGATGTGGGTCAGCTTCGCGCCGACGCGCACCACACCCTCCAGGTTGCCGCCGTTCGCGTGCAGGTGGCTGACGGCGGGGACGAGGCCGAGCTCGGGCAGGACCGTCGCCGGCGAGCTCCAGGGGTAGCCGGCGGCGTCGTTGTTGCGCCACATGCTGACCAGGCCGCGGGTGGCCGAGGGCACCAGCAGCTCGAAGTTGCCGTTCGTCCCGTAGCGGCTCTGGATGAACGACGGCACGCCCGAGACCCCGGTGGTGATCTGGGTCGGCGCCCGCCAGCGCTTGGTGGCCAGGCTGTCGCGCCACAGGTAGCGCAGCACGCTGCCGGTGCGGATCACCGCCTCGAGCGAGCCCGGGTAGTCGAAATGCGACTGGATCAGGGCGATCGCGTCGACGGGGCCGGTGGCCGGGCTGATCCGCTCCGGGCCGCGCCAGGGGTAGTTCGGCGCTGCCTTGTCCCGCCAGATGTGGGTCAGCCCCGAGTACGACGCCGGTGTGACCAGATCGATGTCATCCAGGTCCTGAAATCGGTTCACCACCATCGCCGGGTTCGCGACCACCCCCGTACCCCAGCCGACATGGCTCGGTGTGTAGCGGCAGAGCGCGAACGCGTTCGACCGCATGATGCACACCTCGGGCGACGGGTTGCAGCCGTCGCAGTTGCCGTTGGGGACGCCGAAGCGGCCGAAGGCGCCCCCGCAGGTGCAGCCGGCGGCCTTGTATTCGTCGACCGCGCCGAAGATGTGCCCGGTCTCGTGGGCGAAGACACGGTCGAGGTTGTCCGGGCCCCAGCCGTCGTTCGCGTAGGACATGACCAGGCGCGGGCCGCCGATCGCCGAGTAGGCGAAGTAGCTCAGCGGGTACTTCGTCACGAACCCGGCGTAGGACCACTGGGTGGCCAGCCGCTTCTTAAGGTCGCCGACGTAGTCGTAGACGCCCTTGAAGTTGGCGGCGAAGCCGAGGCTGGCCATCGCCGGGTCACGCCAGTAGGCCTCGAGGTCGGTGGCGCCGGGGTTCGCCGGCCGGGTCAGGCGGACGATGCGGATGTCGTAGGCGAACGTGATGCCGGCGGCCGGGTTCTGGCTGGCCCACCAGGACAGGCCGTTCTGGACCTCGGCGACGAACTTCGTCCGCTCGGCCGGGGTGAACTGGAGGTCCGCGGTCGGGCCCTCGACCATGATCAGGCCGACGGCGATGCTGCCCTCCATGTAGTTCTGCGTCGCCCCGCCGGAGCCGTCGCCGGCCCTCGGCGTGACGGCGGCCGGCGTCGGGGCGGTGCCCGAGCCCGCCGCCGGCGAGCCGGCGGGCGGCGGGACCGGGAACACGCACGGGTGGTCGTGGTCCCAGGGCTCCCCGTCGCGCGGGCGGGCCGCCTTGATCTGGCGGAACGCGTCGGAGTCGCGCAGCCGGAAGGCGCCGAGGCCCAGGTTCTCGGTCAGGTTGAGCTGGCCGGCGTCCAGGGCCACCGTGTCGGGGGCGACGAGTCCCGGCTCGAGGGCGCCCGGCCGGGTGGCGGCCGGCGGGATGAGGTCGCCCGGGGCGGCGGCGACCACCCGCACCCGCCCGTAGCTGTGGAGGGGACGCAGGTTCGGCCGTGCGCGCAGCGGGACGAACCGGCTCGCGCCGGCCAGGCCGACCAGGGCGGGCGCGGGCGTCGCCGACGCCGGGCCCGGCTGGGCGGGCCGGGCGAGCGCGGCGCCGGGCGTGTCGGACCGGTAGGTCACCGACTCCAGGAGCACGGACTCGTCGGCCGGTAGATCACCCGCCATGTCGTCGAGAGTTCCCTTCTGCGCGGGGCACGGCTCACCAGGAGGGCGGCCATGGTCGGTACGTGCTCCCAGCGCGCCGTCTGGCGCGCTGCTTGGCGTTCCGTTGGGGTGTGTTGTATCTGGTCGTCCGTCGGGTTGTGGCCTGGTTGGCCCTATCCGGTGCCCAGGTGGTGGGGCTGGGCCACCCGGAGTGACCACCGCGGTGGTCCGTGCGGGCGGTCCGGATGGGCCGTTCTCGTCCCCGCGGGCGGCGCCGGGTCACGACGGCCGGCGTCGGACCCGTCAGCGGCGGCGCGGAGTCCTCAGACGGCGTCCCAGCCGTCACTGGGCCCGCCTCGCGGCGGCGGCCCCGCGCCGAGAGCCGGCCCAGGCGGCCACGGGCCCGCGACCGGGTTCATCCCGGTCGCCGGGTCCCGCATGGCGGGATAGCCCGTGGGTTGGGCCAGCTGGTGCGGGGCCGCGGGCTGGACCGCGGCTTGGCGCAGGTCGTAGGGGCCGGTGTAGGGCGATGACGGAGCGGGCTGCGCCGCCGGGGCCCGCGGCACCCGCTGCGCGTAGGCCGCCGGCTGCGCGTACGCCGCCGGTTGGACGGCGTAGCCCGCCGGCTGCCCGGCGTGAGCCGCCGGCTGCGCGGCGTGAGCCGCCGGCTGCGCGGCGTACGTCGCGGATTCGGGTGCGTACGTCGCGGGCTGCCCGGCCGCGTAGGGCGCGGGAGCGCCGTGCGCGGCCGCGACGGCCTGCATCGTCGCCCGCATCAGCAGCACGGCGCGCTCCGCCGGCAGAGTGAGCGTGATCTCGGCGCCGCCCGCGACTTCGAACCGGACGGACACTGTCGCGTCCATCATCGTGTGAGGCCTCCTGGCCGGCGGGTCCGCCATGCCGCCGCCGGATCCGAGCCGCGAGCCGCACCAGACGTATCGAGGCTCCCCGAGGGGGGTTCGGGTGAACCGACGTACCCGGACGCTCCGGGCTTTCCTCACGTTACGGGTAGGCGCCCGCCGCGCGAACGGTGGCCGCGTGCCGGGAGCCGGCGGTGCCCGGGCAGGAGCGATCACTGTTGGGTAGGGTTCAGCCGGTGACGGTGTTGCGGGCAACTGTGGGTGACTGCGTTGGGGTTCTCGAGGGGATGTACGACCCGTCGTGGGCCCAGTCATGGGACGCGGTTGGCCTCACCGTCGGTGATCTGGACGCGACCGTCGACCACGCGCTGTTCGCGGTGGACCCGACCGAAGAGGTCGCGCGCGAGGCCGTGGCGATCGGGGCGAACCTGCTGGTCACCCACCATCCGCTGTTCCTGCGCGGGGTGCACGGCGTGGCCGGGACCACGGCCGGCGGCCGGGTCGTGTCCACCCTGATCCGGGGCGGGGTCGCCCTGTTCACGGCCCACACGAACGCGGACGTCGCCGCGGGCGGGGTGAGCGACGCGCTGGCCGCGGCACTCGGCCTGTCCGACGTCGAGCCGCTGCGAGCCGTGGCGGCGCGGGGCGGGGACGAGGGCCTAGGCCGGGTCGGCATGCTGCCGGCGCCGGAGTCCGTGCGGGAGTTCTGCGCCCGGGTGGCGGCCGCGCTGCCGGCGACCGCGCCCGGGGTGCGGGCCACCGGCGATCCCGACCGGGTGGTGCACCGGGTGGCCGTCTGCGGCGGGTCGGGCGGAGAGTTGGCCGCCGCGGCCGCCGCGGCCGGGGCGGACCTGCTGCTCACCGCCGACCAACGGCATCACTACACGCTGGATGCCGTCGCCGCGAACGCCGCGCTCACCCTGGTCGACGTGGCCCACTGGGCCACCGAATGGCCGTGGCTGGCCTGGGCCGCGCGCGGGCTGGTCGACGGGCTTGGGCGCCTTGACGGGCGCGGCGGCGGCGGCCGTACGGTACAGACCACAGTGTCGCGGTTGGTCACCGATCCGTGGCGGTGGCAGAGCGGCGGTGACCCGGCGGCCGGCTCCGGGCGCCACCCGGCGGCGGCCGGGGCGCACGGCGGCCAAGGGGCTCAGCGGCGGGATACGGTGAGGACAATATGAAAGCGGATCCGAGCGCCCAGCGGCGCCTGCTCGACGTCCAGACGGCGGATTCCGCGCTCGACCGGCTCGCCGCCCGGCGTCGCAACCTGCCGGAACTCGCCCAGATCGAGACGTTGACCGGAAAGCTCGGCGAGGTGGACGACGAGTTCGTCCGGGTCTCGACCGAGGTCAGGGACCTCGGCCGCGCGCAGAGCAAGCTCGAGGGTGAGATCGAGCTCGTCCGGTCGCGGGCCACCCGGGACCGGACCCGGCTCGATTCCGGCCAGGTGGCGAACGCGCGCGAGGTGGAGAACCTCTCGGCCGAGATCACCTCGCTGGCCCGGCGCCAGTCGACGCTCGAGGACGAGCAGCTGGAGATCATGGAGCAGGTGGAGCGCCTGGAGGCGGACACCGCGCGGCTCGAGGGGGAGCGCTCCCGGCTGCGCGGCGAGCTGGACGGGCTGACCCGCCAGCGCGACGCCGCCTTCGCGGAGATCGACGCCGAGGCGGCCGGGTTGCGCGAGACCCGGTCCGCGCTGGTGCCTGAGGTGCCGGCCGACCTGTTCACCCTCTACGAGAAGCTGCGGGCGAGTAACGGCGGGGTCGGCGCGGCCCGGCTGGTCCGGCGGCGCTGCGAGGGCTGCCACCTGGAGCTCTCCGGCGGTGACCTGCGAGAGGTCGCCGCGGCGCCGGCCGACGAGGTGGTCCGCTGCGAGGAGTGCCGGCGCATCCTCGTACGCACCGCGGAATCCGGGCTCTGAGGCGGGTCGGCTTCAGCACGCGGCTCGCCGGTCTGGGCGTGCACCCGGCCCGGCGGCGGGGCGGGCGCGGGCGCGGGGCCGGCGTCCGCCGGGGTCGGCTCGGCGACGGGATGGCCCGGACAGCCCGGACAGACGGAGGGCAGCGATGACTGGTGGATCACGTCGGCTCGTGGTGGAGGCAGACGGCGGGTCCCGGGGCAACCCCGGGCCGGCCGGCTACGGCGCGGTAGTGCGGGACGGCGCCGGCGGGGAGGTGCTGGCCGAGCGGGCGGCGGCGATCGGGCGGGCGACCAACAACGTCGCCGAGTACCAGGGTCTGCTCGCCGGGCTGCGGGCCGCCGCGGCGATCGACTCGGACGCGTCCGTCGAGGTCCGGATGGACTCCAAGCTCGTCGTCGAGCAGATGAGCGGCCGGTGGAAGATCAAACATCCGGACATGCGCGAGCTGGCCCAGGAGGCGGGCCGCATCGCGGACGGGCTCGGGGGCGTCCGGTACACGTGGGTGCCCCGGGCTCAGAACAGCCACGCGGACCGGCTGGCCAACGAGGCCATGGACGCGGCCGCCGCCGGCCGGTCCTGGGAGCCGTCCGTCCCGCAGTCGCCCGATCCGAGCCCGCACACGGCGCCGACCACGCACCGGCTGTCGGGGTGGATGGCCCCGCCTGCGCCGCCGACCACAACGGTGCTGCTCCGCCATGGCCAGACCCCGATGTCGGTCGAGAAGCGGTTCAGCGGCACCGTCGAGGCCGCTCTGACCGACGTGGGTCTGGCGCAGGCCGCGGCGGCGGCCGAGCACCTGGCCGGTGTCAGGTTCGACGCGATCTACGTCTCGCCGCTCAAGCGGGCTCGCCAGACCGCCGACGCGGTCTGCGCGGCGATGGCCCGCGCCCGCGCCCGCGCCACCGACAAGGCCGACGGGGCTGACAAGGCCGACGGGGCCGACATCGGAGTCCCGGACTACGTCATCGAGGAGGACCTGCGCGAGACCGACTTCGGCGATTGGGACGCGATGACGTTCGGCGAGGTCCGGGCCCGCTTCCCGGACGATCTCAACGCCTGGCTCGCGGACCCCGCCGTCGCCCCGCCGGGCGGCGAGAGCGTCGAGTCGACCATCCGCCGGGTCCGCGCCGCGCGAGACCGCATCCTCGCGGCACACCCGGGTCAGCGGATACTGATCGTCTCGCACGTCACGCCGATCAAGGCACTCGTCCAGCTGGCCCTGGACGCTACGCCGGCCGTCCTCTACCGCCTGCACCTCGATCTGGTGTCGCTCACGACCATCGACTGGTATTCCGACGGCCCCGCCGTGCTGCGCGAGTTCAATCATGTGCACCACGCTCGCCACCTGATCGAGTCCGGTCAGTAAGCGAGGCCCGGCGGCCAGCCGGCGTCAGCGGCCAGCCGGCGTCCTCGGCCGGCCGGCGTCAGCGCCGGTTGGCCCGCTCCAGCTGGCGTAACCGCCGCCGCGGCCGGACCTGCGTGACCGCGCCGATCAGTAGCCCGATCACCAGCCCGACCGCGCCCGAGGCGGCCAGCGCGCCCGCCACCGACATGCGGCTCGTGCTCCCGAACAGCCAGATGCTGACGTGCTGGTTGTTCTTCAGGACGAAGACGACCATGAGGATCACCAGCAGCGCGATGAGCACGGTGATCACGTAGGTCGTGTACCCGATGCCGCTGCGTCCGCGGCCGCGCCCCTTGGTCGTGCCGGGCGGGGCCGCCGTCGGCGGCGGCGCCCCGGGGCCCGGGTACTGCTGGCCGTAGGGCTGGCCGGGCACCTGCTGCCCTGGCGCCCCAGCGGGCGGCGCCCCGGGCCCTGAGTAGTCGATTTTCCTGCCTGGGTCGCCGGGTACGGTCATCGCCGATCCCGCCCCTCGTGTCCGTGCCGCGGCCTGGGTCAAGTCGCGCGGAGTATGTCCGCCGCGGCGCCGACCTCGTACATAAGTTCTATCGTACTCTGTCGTGACGTGGCGCGATTCGGTGGCGCAAGTCTATCGGCGGCCCGCGACAATGTCCCTTAGCTCGCGGTCCCTCGCTACGCGTCCGTCCGGTCGGGTGGCATAGGATCACGGTGGACGGGCGAGCCGGCTGGGCGGTCGCGTCGGTGCCGGCTCCGGCCGACACCGCCGAGGAACGTCCGGGCTCCACAGGGCGGGGTGGTGGGTAACGCCCACCCGGGGTGACCCGCGGGATGAGTGCCACAGAAAACAGACCGCCGGCGCTCGCGCCGGTAAGGGTGAAACGGTGCGGTAAGAGCGCACCAGCGCCCGGGGTGACCCGGGTGGCTAGGTAAACCCCACCCGGAGCAAGGTCAAGAAGACCCCGGCCGAAACGCCGAGGTCGCGTGAGTGCCTGAGGGCGGCCCGCCCGAGCTCACGGGTAGACCGCTGGAGGCCGTCGGCAACGGCGGCCCGAGATGGATGACCGCCGACCGGTCGCCTCGCGGCGACCGGCCACAGAACCCGGCGTACAGGCCGACTCGCCCGTCCCATCCGCACGAGTCGATCGAAGCGCCCCATGTGGGTCGTCGACCTGTCCGGATTGCCGGAAGGATCACTGACCGTCGGACAGGTCGACGGGACCGGCTGCCGGGAAACCTCGGTCTCCGTATTGACCTCAACTGTGGCCGAACCGCTCGCGATATCGCCGATGCTTGCCGACCTTGTAGGAGGGCGGACCGTCTCCAGAACGCGGGCGCGGGGACCCGCTCAATACTCTGTTCGGAATTCGCTCCTTCCTTCGGCAGCCGTAGACAGTCAATAGGTAGCACGGCAGGCTGCACTATCACCCGCCTTCATCACAAGTCAACGGCTTGCCCGCTTTCGGGTCTTGATGGAACCTCGTCGCAAACTGACGTTGGCCCACCCGGGTCAGGCGGCCAGGCACGACGAGGTGACGATGCGCTTCATCTACGACTACCCGGAGACGAAGGGGTTCGAGGGCGACATGCTCGACGCCGGGCCGATCCACGAGGTGGCGGCGGCGGCCGAGCGGGCCGGCTTCGACGGTTTCGCCCTGACCGAGCACCCGGTCCCGAGCGCCCGGTGGCTGGCGTCCGGCGGCCACCAGAGCCTCGACCCGTTCGTCGCCCTCGGCTTCGCGGCGGCCGCGACCGAACGGCTGAAGCTGATCACGCACCTGGTGGTGGCGCCCTACCGGAACCCGTTCCTGCTGGCCAAGGCGGCGGCGACGCTCGACAAGCTGTCGGGCGGTCGGTTCGTCCTCGGCCTCGGCACGGGCTACCAGAAGGCCGAGTTCTACGCGCTCGGAGTCGATATCGACGAACGCAACGCTTTGTTCGACGAGACGCTGGACGTGCTCCCGCTGCACTGGGGCGGTGAGCCGTTCAGCTACCACGGCCGGCATTTCGACGCCCAGAACGTCGTCGCCCTGCCTCGACCGGTCCAGAACCCGATCCCGATCTGGATCGGCGGCAATTCCAAGCTGAGCCGCCGGCGGGTGGCGCAGCGGGCTCAGGGGTGGATGCCGATGATCGGGCCCGCCCAGCTCGCCGTGACCACTCGGACCGTCGCGATCAGCTCGCTGGCGGAGCTGGCCCCGATGGTGCGGGAGCTGCGGGACGCGGCGGACGCGGCCGGCCGCTCGGACCCCCTCGACGTGCTCTTCTACTACCAGGACGGTTCCCTCGCCACACCGACGGTCGAACCCGATCGGCACCGGGAGGCGTGGGCCGACGCCGAGAAGGCCGGCGTCACCTGGATCTCGGTCACCAGCGACACTCACACCCCGACCGCGACCCTCGAGTTCCTCGAGGCGTTCGGCTCGACATACCTGTAAGGAGGCCGGACGTGGGCTGGTTCGAGGAACGCGGCGGGCTGGACGGGACAGTCGCGGTGGTCACCGGCGGTGCCGGGGGCCTCGGCGAGCCGATCGCGACCGACCTGGCCGCCAACGGCGTTCGGCTGGCGGTCATCGACATCGACGCGACGGCGGTCGACGGCCTGGCCCGGTCGCTGAAGGAGCAGGGACACGACGCGATCGTCCGGCACGGCGACGCCCGGGACTCCGACGCCCTGGCGGCGCTGTTCACAGCGGTCGACGAGCGGTGGGGCCGGGTCGACACGCTGGTCAACGTCGTCGGCGGCACCTTCCAGGCGCCGTTCGTCGAGACCACCCCCAAAGGCTGGGACGCCTTGCTGCGCACGAACCTCATCCACGTGCTGTCCGCCTGTTCGCTGGCGGCCGGGCGGATGCGGGCCGGTGGCCGGGGCGGCAGCATCATCAACCTCACCACGATCGAAGCCCACCGCGCGGCGCCCGGCTTCGCTGTCTACTCGGCGGCCAAGGCCGCCGTGGCGCAGTTCGCGCGGACGCTCGCCGTCGAGCTGGCCCCGGACGGCATCCGGGTCAACAACGTCGCCCCGGACTTCACCCCGACGCCCAACATGGTAAAGATCACCCTCGACGCGGGCGAGACCAGCGAGCTGGATGCCTTGCGCCCGGCGGTCTCCCGGGTCGCCATCCCCATGGGCCGGCCGGGCCGGGTCACGGAAGTCTCCGGGTGCGTCGTCTTCCTCGCGTCCCAGCTGTCCTCCTACGTCACCGGGACTACCCTGCACCCGGACGGCGGTACCTACGCATCGTCGGGGTGGTTCAACTGGCCCGGCTCCGGCTGGAGCAACTTCCCGCCGAGCCGGCTGGTGGAGGACCTGGCCGACCCGTCCACCGGGAAGGATCACGACAATAGGTGAGCAGCCCAGCGGCGTCAGCCGGCGAGGCCAAGAACGGCGAGTACGCCGGCCACGACACTCGGGCCATGGCGGAGCTCGATGGGCACCCGGCCGGCGCCGACGAGCTCCAGGCGCTCGCGCTGACGAACTACGGCCACTTCACGTCGATGCGCGTCAACGACGGCCGGGTCCGCGGTCTGTCGCTGCACCTGGAGCGGCTGGTCCGTGACTGCCGCCGGGTGTTCGGCGCCGACCTCGACCCGGAGCGGGCGCGTGACCTTGTCCGCCGCGTGGCGGACGGCCGGACCGGCTCGTTCGTCGTCCGCGTCACCGTCTTCGATCCCACCCTCGGCCTCGGAAACCCCGGGGCGAGCGCGACGCCGAGGCTTCTCGTGACGACCCGGCCGGCCTCGAAGGAGGCGCTCCCGCCGCTGCGGGTCCGGTCGTGCGCATACCGACGGGACCTGCCGACGGTCAAACACGTCGGGCTGTTCAACGCCCTGCATCACCGCCGCGCCGCGCAGCTCGCCGGTTTCGACGACGCGCTGTTCTCCTGGGACGGCCTCATCTCGGAGGGCCCGACCTGGAACGTCGGCTTCGTCGACGGCGACCGGGTCATCTGGCCGGAGGCGGACGTGCTGGCCGGAGTCACGATGACCTTGCTGCGCCGCCACCGCGACCACGCGACCGCGCCCGTGAGACTGGACCCGCTCGACGGCATTCAGGCCGCCTTCGCCACGAACACGTCGTTCGGCGTTCGACCCATCAGCGCGATCGACGCCGTCGATCTTCCCGCCGAGCATGCCGTCTTCGACGAACTCCGGGACGCCTACGCGAGCGTTCCCGACGAGCCGCTCGGTTAGGTTCAGATCTCGTTCCCGCGGCAGGCCCGGCGGTCAGTCCGCTTCCTCCTGTTCCCCGGAGCGCCGCCGGAACTCGGGCGACAGCTCGGCGGTCTCGACCGGCAGACGGCCGCGCACGGTCGTCCCGAGGCCGGGCCGCGACTCGACGGTCAGCACACCGCCGACGGCCGACACCCGGTCGGCCATGCCGGTCAGGCCGGTGCCCTGATCGGGCTGGAGGCGGTCCGGGTCGAAGCCGGGACCGTCGTCCGTGACCGTGAAGCACAGCTCGCCGCCGACCACGGCGAGCTCGACGAGCAGGCTGGCCGCGCCGGCGTGCTTGGCCGCGTTCTGCATCGCCTCCAGGCAGGCGAAGTAGGCCGCCATCTCGGTCTCCGGGGAGAACCGCCGACCGCTCAGCTCGGCCGCGCCGAGGACCCGGACGTCGCCGGCGGCGCGCCGCGCCCGGGCCCGCAGCGCCGCCGCGAGGCCCCGGGCCGCCAGTACCGGCGGATAGATCCCGCGGGCGAGTTCCCGCAGGTCGTCGAGGCAGGCCTCGGCGGCGGCCCGGCACTGGCGCAGCGCCTCCCGGGCCGTCACCACGGCGCTCGCGGCCGAGGCTCCGCCCTCGCGGCCGTCGCCCTCGCCGTCCCCGCCGTCCCCGCCGTCCCCGCCGTCCCCGCCGTCCCCGCCGGTCGCGGCGGTCGCGGCGGTCGCGGCGGCTAGGCGTTCCTCCGCGCGGCGGATGGTCAGCCCCATCGCCACCAGCTGCTGCTGCGCCCCGTCGTGGATGTCCCGCTCGAGCCGGCGACGCTCGGCGGCCTGGGCGGCCGCGACCCGCTGGCGGCTGGCCCGCAGCTCGGCGGACTGCGCGGTGATCTCGTCCAGCCGCGCGCGCAGCTCGGCGGCCAGCGCCACCCCCCGAAGCGCCGGGCCCGCCTGGGCGGCCAGGTCCGCGAGCAGCCGTCGGTCACTCGCGCCCAGCGGGCGGTCCGGCGAGGGCCGTACGGCGACGTCTCCGACGAGGGTGCCGAGGTGACGCACCGCGACGACGATGAGGTCGGCCTGCTCGCCGTCGGGCGGGCGCTGGGGGAACCAGGCCTCCGGCGCGGCCGGACCGCCCTCCCCAGCCCCGCCGCCACCGTCCCCGTCGCCGCCGAGAAACGCGCGGGCGCGCGCCGCCGGCACCCCGAGCCCCAGGGTGAGCGCCGCGGCCGTACGCGGCAGCACTTCGTCGACGGCCGGCGCCTCGGCCAGCTGGCGCGGCAGCGCGACGAGCGCCTCGTACCGGGTGGCCCGCACCCCGTAGACCAGTCGCCGGGCGCCGTGCGTTACCCGTTCCTTCAGGGGCCCGAACAGGACGGCGACCACGACGGTCGCCAGGATCAGCGGCAGCGGCGACGGATGATCGGAGCCAGAGCCGGAGCCAGAGCCGGAGCCGGAGCCGGAGCCGGAGCCAGCCAGCGTGGCGAGCCCGACGACGACGCCGACGTACACACCGGTGATGACCGCGGTGAGCACGCCGTAGACGATCGTCGCGACCAGCAGCCGGTCGAGGTCCCACAGCCGGTAGCGCAGCACCCCGACCGTCAACGCCAGCGGGAAGCCGAGGGCGACCGAGACGACCAGACCGACCTGCCCGACGGCCCGCAGCCCCGGCACGATCTGGACCAGTAGGAACGCGGCGGCAGACGTGGCCGCGATCGCCAGCGGCCGCAGCTGCGCCCGCCCGGTGGCGTCGGCGCGGCCGAACCGGAACAGCAGCCCGAGCACGGCCGCCATCAACAGCAGCAGCAACAGTCCGTCCAGGGCGGAGCGCACCCCGCCGGCCACGGCGCCGGCCCCGGCCGGCAGCAGGCCCCGCCAGGGAATTTCATACCGGTACGACTCGTCCGTCAGCGGCCCCGGCCGGACGAGCAGGGACACGACGTAGGCCGCGACGGCGACCGCCCCGGCGAGCAGGGCCGGGCGCCAGCTCCGGGAGGGCGCCTGGCCGTCGGGGAACAGCAGCAGGACACCGGCCAGCGGCCCGGGGAAGAACAGCGGGTCCAGGGCCAGCCCGGCCCAGCCGGCGACGTCGGCCAGCGGCACCGAGCCCGGGTGAGCCCGCAGCCCGTGGTAGGCGTAGGCCCGCAGCGCGAACTCGGCGACCATGCTGGCGCCGGCGACGAGGAGCAACGGGCCGAGGCGGTTGTCCGGCCGGAGCGCCACCAGCAGGCAGCCGGCCAGCGCCAGGGCGGTGCCGAGCAGCACGGACACCACGATGAAACCGACGTTGGGGCCCGGGGCGTCCGCCGCGGGCCTCGGCAGAAGGAGAGCGGAGGTCACGGCGCCGGCTCCCACGGCGGTCACCGCCGCGGCCAGGCCGGCGGCGGCGATCCGGCGGGGGCGTGAGGACATGCCGAGATTGTGGCGACCGCGACCGGTCCTGGCTGTGGTGTCAGCACCACTGTTCATGGGCCGCCCGCGTCCCCTACCAGCCGATCTGCCCCTGATCATGCCCTAGTCTGGCCGGGTGAGCCTGCGGCTGGTCCTCGCCGAGGACAACCTGCTCGCCCGGGAGGGCCTGCGCGGCCTGCTCGGCGGCGTCCCCGAGCTGACCCTGGCGGCGGTCTGCGCGACCTACGACGAGCTCATCGCCGCCGTCGACGAGCATCAGCCCGACGTGGTGCTGACCGACATCCGGATGCCACCCACCGGTACGGACGAGGGGATCCGCGCGGCGGCGCGCCTGCGCCGGACCCACCCGCGGGTCGGGGTCGTCGTGCTCAGCCAGTACGACGACCCGGAGTTCGCCTTGGCGCTGCTGGACGAGGGCTCGCGAGGACGGGGCTACCTGCTCAAGGAGCGGATGTCGCACCGCGACCAGTTGGTCGGGGCCATCACCGAGGTCGCGAACGGCGGCTCGGTGGTGGACCCGAAGATCGTTGACGTGCTGGTGCGGGGGCACGGCTCCCGCTCGCCGCTGGCCGGGCTGACGCCCCGGGAGCGGGACGTGCTGGCCGAGATGGCGACCGGCAAGGACAACACCGCCATCGCCTCGTCGCTGGTCCTGACCGTCCGCGCCGTCGAGAAGCACATCAACGGGATCTTCAGCAAGCTCGGGCTGGCCGAGGAGCGCGAGGTGCACCGGCGGGTCAAGGCCGTGCTGCTCTACCTGGCGGCCGATCAGCGCGGCTGAATCCGCCGGCCAGAGCGGCTGGCCAGAGCGGCTGGCCAGAGCCGCCGGCCAGAGCGGCTGGCCAGAGCGGCTGGCCGGGGTGCGGGCATCACCATGCGGCGGCGTGCCGGCATCCTCGGCGCCTGAGGTGGGTGCCTCACGCCGGATTCGGGTGCGCGCACGATCGTTGTCCGACCTCGATTTCGCCAGGCTTGCAGCTGTTCCCCTTCGCTTCACAAGAAAGGAAAACAGCCGTGTCCAGCACCCAAGCGCGTCCGGCGCTCTCGTCCCGGACGGTCGGCGCCAGCTCGCCGCTCGCCCGGATCGCCCTGGCGGGTTTCGTGAGTTTCTTCACCGCGTCCGTCGTCGTCGGCGCGCTCAACCCGGGCTACAGCCCGATCCGGGAGGCGATGAGCGCGCTCGCCGCGACGAACGCCCGCTACGCGGGTTTGATGATCGCCGCGTTCCTCCTGGCCGCGGTGGCGTTCGTCAGCACCGGCATCCTGCTCTGGCGGCAGTTCGCCGGCAGCCGCGCCGGCCGGGTGGCCGCCGGGCTCATCATGGTGGGCGGTCCGGAGATGGCCGTGTGCGGGCTGGCCCGGCAGGACTGCTCCGAGCGGCTGCCGTCCTGCATCGACTACGGCTCGGCGCCGCTGGCGTCGACCCACTTCTGGGTGCACCAGTACGTCGCGCTGGTCCTGTTCACCGGGCTGACCGTGGCCATGTTCCTGCTGGCCCGCGCGGTTCGGACCAGCGCCGGCCGGGAGTACCTGGCCCGCCCGACCCGCCTGATCGCGATCTACTGCGTGCTCACCATCGTCGTCGTGTTCATGGCCGAGATCGGCAACTCCTACCACGGGCTGTTCCAGCGGCTGTTCGCCGTGCTGACCTTCGGCTGGCCGCTGCTGATCGCGACCACGTCGCCCCGGCTGGCTCCGGCCGGCGCCGACGCGCGGAACGGGGTCGGCGCCGAGCCGTCCAGCCTTGCCGCCAGGTAGCCGCCGCGACCGGCCGTCGAAACCCCCGGAGCATCCCGCCGGGGGCTTCGACGCGTCCCGATCCTGGTCCCCGCCGCCCGCGCGGACGGCGGTCCGGCCCTACCTGATCGCCGTCGAGCTAGGCGCCGCCGCTGGGGCCGAGCGCGGGCTGGGTGGCTGAGGTGGCTGGCGTGGCTGAGGTGGCTGGCGTGGCGGCTGGCCCTGGCTGTTCCGGCCCGCGCTCCTTCAGCTCGACGAAGATGGAGTGGGTCTCGCTGTCGCCGATGTTCTCGCCGCTGTGCTCCTGAGCGGCCACCCAACGTGCCTGCCCGGCGGCGAGGTCCACCTCGACGTGTCGCCCGCCAGCCGAGATCCTCCGGCGGAACGCGCTCAGCGTGTACATCACGCTGTCGGGATGGCTGTGCGGATGGGTCTGGTCGCCAGGCTGGTCTCGGTATTCGAGCACCCTGACCCGCTCGTTCTCGAAGATCACCTTGTAGAGGTCGGGGTCCGTCACCACCGGATCGGCGCACATCTCGTCTCCCGGGCCGTGGCCATCGTGGAATCACTATCCCATCATGGGACTCGTATCCCATGGAACGACGGTACCATGACGGTATGCCGGTGCCATCCGGGCAGCCGCCCTACGAACAGACCGGGCGCCGCCAGCAGAAGACCCGGACACGCGAGGCGCTGGTTGCGGCCGCCCGCCGCCTGCAGGCGGACGGGAGCACTCCGGGAGTCGAAGACGCCGCGGCGGCGGCGGGCATCTCCCGCACCACGGCCTACCGCTACTTTCCCAACCGGCGGAGCCTCCTGCTGGCGACCCACCCCGAGATCGAGTTCGAGTCGCTGCTGCCGGCCGACGCCCCACGCGACCCGGCGGCTCGGCTCGAACTGGTCATCCGGGAGCAGATCCGGATCACCCGCGAGTGGGAGCCTCGGCTGCGCGCCGCGCTGCGGCTCTCGTTAGAGGAGGCGGCGGCCGGCGAACCGCCCCTGCTACGCCGGGGCCGCGCCATCGGCTGGATCAAGGATGCGCTCGCCCCGCTGCGCGAGACCCACCCCGACCTTGACCTCCACCGTCTGGCCCTGGCCATCCGCTCGGCGGCCGGCATCGAGGCGTTGATCTGGCTCACCGACGTCGGGGGCCTGTCCCGGGACGCGGCGGGCGAGACGATGCGCTGGTCGGCTCGTGCCCTGTTCCGGGCGGCCCTGGCCGGCGACCAGCCGGGGCCGGATCGCCCGCTGACGGCCCACCCGCGTGAGGTGCCGCTGTGACAACCGCGATCACCTGGTACTCGGGACCGCGCGGCGCGACCTGGCATGCCGTCGACACCGGCATCGGGGCCCTGCTCGGCGCCGACGCCGACGGACGGCCGCTCGTCACGGTCCAGCCGGGCGGCGGGAAGGAGAATCCGTCGCTGGTCGCCGGACCGGCTCGGTCGGGGATCGGTGGCCCCGGCCCCGTCCTGATCGGCACGACCGTCGACTTCCTCGCCGCCGCCGCCAGCCGCGGCGAACCTCCGTACCACGAGCCGCATCCCGGGCTGCGGACCATCGGCAGCGGGTGGTCGACGCTCCCGTTTCACCTGGTCCGGTCCGGCCCGGGCCCTGACGACCTGGCCGAGATCCTGACCAGGCGCGGCGGCCGGATCGCCGTCCCGCCGCCGACCACCTCCGACGAGCTGACCTTCCAGCGGGTACTGGCCTGCTACGGCACCTCGTATCGGGAGCTGGCCGGGCACGGCGTCGCGGTGTGGCACGCGGGCTACGACGACATCGAGGCGGCCTTCGGGCGCGGCGAGGTCGACTACCTGTTCGGCGCGACGGCCGCGCCCGCCGCGGTGATCAGCGCGATCGGCCGCACTGCTCGCGGGGGGATGCTGCTGCCGCTGCCCGACACGCTGATCAGCGATCTCGGCCGCGGCTGGGGCTACCAGCCGGGCACCATTCCCGCCGATCACTATCCCGGGATGCAAGCGCGGGCGCTGCCGACGGTCGTGATGCGGACGACCTACGTCGTCAACGCCGACGCGAGCGACGAGTCCGTCTACCAGGTGACCGACCGGATGCTGGCCAGCCGGTCCGCGCTCGCCGGGCTGCACCCGAGCATGGCCGGCTTCGACCCGGCGGCCCTGCGCCGGAACCCGCCGGTCCCGCTGCACGAGGGCGCCCGCCGGGCCTACGCCGAACACGGACACGGCTCGGACCGATAGCGCCAGACCGCCCGGCCCGCCAACCCACCCCGGCCCGTCGGGATGCGGTGCCGGCGGCGGGTGCCCATCAAGCGTTTCCGGAGGGGACTGCCGCCTTCAGGCGGCAGGGGAATCCGGTATGGACAGCTGTCATTTTATCTCCCCGCATCCGGTCGGTTATGATTGGTGTGCGCGACGGACTTTCAAGTTCCTGATGCGCCCGACAACGCGGCAGGGCGCCGAGCTGACGGCAATGCTGAACGACCACCGCGACCTGTACAATTCCGCCCTTCAGGAACGCCGTGACGCCTACCAGATGGGCGGGGTGAGTATTCGTTACGGTGACCAGTCGGCGCAGTTGACGGACATTCGCGCCGACGACGCGGATCAGGCGCGCTGGTCGTTCTCCTCCCAGCAGGCGACGCTGCGTCGGTTGGACCGGTCGTTCGCCGGGTTCTTCCGCCGAGCGCGGGCGGGTGGGAAACCGGGCTATCCCCGTGTGTCGGTGAAGCGGGAGGGCGAGCGCTGGTATGTGCTGCTCTCCTGCGACGGCGTGCCCGCCCGGCCGCTGCCGCCCACCGGCAGGGCGGTGGGAGTCGATCTGGGTGTGGTGTCGCTGGCCACCCTTTCCGATGGCCGTCAGGTCGGTAACCCCCGTTTCCTGGCGCGGGCGGCCGGCCAGCTCGCCGCGGCCCAGCGGGACCTGGCCCGGAAGAAACCCCGCTCGAGGCGGCGGCGGAAAGCGGCCGCCCGCCTCGCCGCGGGGCACCGGAAGGTCCGCCGCCAACGGTTGGACTTGGCGCACACGACCGCCCTCACCCTGATTCGTGATCATGATCTGGTTGTGGTGGAGGCGTTGAACATCGCGGGGATGACCCGCCGGGCCCGGGCTGTACCCGATCCTGAGGATCCCGGGAGGTATCTCCCCAACGGCCAGTCGGCCAAGACCGGTCTGAACAGGAGCATTCTGGACGCGGGATGGGGGGTGTTCCTCACCGTGCTGGGCGCCAAGGCTGAAAGCGCCGGGCGGACAGTCGTTGAGGTCGATGCCCGGCATACCTCCCAGCGCTGCGCCGCCTGTGGGCATGTCGCGCCGGGAAACCGTGTCACCCAGGCCGGGTTCCGATGTACCGCGTGCGGGCATACCGCGCACGCGGACGTGAACGCGGCCGTCAACATCCTTGGGGCTGGGCTGGCCCGTCAGGCTGACGCTCAGGCGGCCTGAGAAGCTGACGGCCTCGGCCGTCAGAGTAGTCACGCTGGTGAGGTCAGTCGGTCGACCCCGGGGAGGGGAGCGCCATGGTTGAGCTGCTGGCTCCGCTGCCGCTGGCCTCGTGGGCGGATACCAAGGAGACGCTGCACCGGTACCTGCAGGTGGTCGGCAAGATCAGGCTGAGCGCGAGCCCGCGCCGCAACCACTGGTGGAACGTCCCGTTCCACCTCACCGGACGCGGTCTCACCACCCGACCGATGGGACTCGTCGACGGCAATCCGGTCTTCACCATCGACTTCGACCTTGTCGGGCACGAGCTGGTCGTCCAGGCGCTGGACGGGGAGACGATCTCGTTCCCGCTCGCCGGGCAGTCGGTCGCGGCCTTCTACCGCCGTACGCTTGACGCCCTGCGGGCCATCGGCGTCGCGGTGCACATCGAGCATCCGCACCCGTTCGACCTCCCCGACGCCACCCGGCCGTTCGAGGACGACACGGAGCACGCGGCCTATGACGCGGCCCGTGTCACGCGCTACTGGCAGCTGCTCAGCCAGGTGAACCTCGTCCTGGAGGAGTTCGCGGCCGGGTTCTCCGGCAAGGTCAGCCCGGTGCATCATTTCTGGCACACCTTCGACATCGCGCACACCCGGTTCGGCGACCGCCGGGTCGACCAGCCGCCGGAGAACGACCCGGTGACCCGCGAGGCATATTCGCGGGAGGTCATCAGCTTCGGCTTCTGGTTCGGCGACCCCGATATGCCGGAGCCCGCCTTCTATTCCTACACCGCGCCGGAACCGGCCGGTCTCGCCGACGAACCGCTACGCCCGGACGCCGCCCGCTGGGTCCCCCGAGGCGCCAGCCATCTCGCCGTCCTGCCGCTGAGCGCCATCCAGGCAAGCCAGGACCGGCGGGGGAGCGTTCTCGGCTTCTACGAGAGCGCCTACCAGGCGGGCGCCCGGAAAGCCGGCTGGGACATCGACCGGTTCGCCTGCCCGGGCGGCGTCACCGACCCCCAGCTGGCGGCGACAGCGGCCCGCCGCTGAACCAATCCCCAAAGAGAGCCGTCCGGCCAGGTGCGGATGGTCGAGCCGGTGGACGGCCTGAGCGCCGCGCGGCCCCGGGCTCGCCGGCGTCAGCGCGCCCCCGTAGTGCACCGGGGATCATTCGGGATGACGGCGATCGCCGCGCGGTTGTCGTCACCCTTGAACGCGACGTAGACGCGGTTGGGGCCGTCGCACTTGGCCGCGACGTTCGAGAAGCCGTCGGGAAATGTCATGACGTCGGCTTTCCCGTTGTTGCGCTGGCCGATACCGGCGTCCCGGAACGGCTCCTGTGACTTGTTCGAGCAGCCGGTCAGGGCGATGCCGGTTGCCAGCAGCGCCAGAAGAGCCAACAGCGCGACGGCGAACCGTTTCCTGAGGTGAAACACGATCCTGCTTTCGTTCGGAGGGAAAGGACGCCGGGTTGACCGCGCGGTGACGATTCGTCCGCCGTCGGGCCGGCGGCGCGACAATATCCACGCATACCGGGCGACGCCACCGGATGACCACTTGCGGACAGCCGGCCCGCCGGTAGTCCCTCCCGCGGGCGTCCGGCCCGCGGAGGCGATCACGCTGAGCTCTCATCCAGACGGTCGGTCGCCGGGACCACCGGGAGGACCGTCGGGACCGCGGGGCGCGGGCGCGCGGCCCAGCCGGGGGATCGGCTGCGTCGGGCGGTCGCCCGGCCCGGCGCGATGGGCGCCGTCCCTCGGGCCCGGCACCGCTCGCCCGGCCGGCCCGGACCCCGCCGCCGGCCACTGACCCGGCGCGGGTCGATGACCTGGGGTAGGCGCCACCTGGGACCCCGCCGCGGGCCGGGCGGCGACACCGGCGGCGGCCAGCCGCCGCACCGGCTGGGTCCGCCCGCCCACCTCGCCCCGGCCGCCGGGCAGCGACAGCCTCGGGCCGGTCGGATACGGCAGGCCGCCGAGGTCGGGAAGCCGCCCGATGTCGGCCCCGCCGGTGCCCGGTCCACCGGCCCGGCCCGCCCGGTGACGCCCGCGGGCGCGCCGGGGCTGGCGCGGCGGCGGGAACGGGACGCCCGAGGCCAGCGCGAGCGGATAGATCGTGTACAGCTCGGCCAGATCGCCCAGGCTGAGCAGCAGGCCGACCGTGTTCGGGCCGCCCGCGTGCCGCGCGCCAGCCCGGTGCGCGACGGCGGCCAGCGCGATCGCGAACGTGCCCAGAGCGGCCCAGAGCAGCAGGGACCGTCGCCCGTAGCGCTGGTGGAGGTAGCCGTCCTTCCGCCAGAGCAGAACGGCCTGCCCGCGCGGCACGCCCAGGATCAACGCCGTGGCCGCGCCGACGGTCAGGAACGTGACGTCACGGATGGTGACGCCGGCCGGGACCAGGGCGCCGAAGACCTGCCAACCCGTCCATCCCCCGGAAAGCACCGGGATCACGGCCATGGCCTTCGGGTTCACGCCCTGCCCGCGCCGCCGGGTGACGCTGACGTCGAACACAATGATCAGCGCGATGGCGGCCACGCCGAGGTACCTCACGGCGCCTCACCCCGAGACCGGCCGGGGCCCTGGCCGCTGGTGACCATCCCCACCTCGCCGTCCAAGGTCGTCGCGGTGTGCGGTGCCGACGTCCGCTGCCTCCAGGATGCCTGGCCCGCGATCGGGGCCGATCACGGCCCCGTCCAGATGCCTCAGCCTGCCCAGATGTGGTTGGCCGCCCAGAGGCGGCGGGCGGCCGGAGTGACCAGGTCGAGCTCGAGCATCAGGCCGCGGGTGCGGGCGAGGGAGTCGCGCAGCTGGGCCCGGCCGGCCGGCGAGCCGTACGCCTCGGCCAGCACACTCCGGGGCAGGTGGTGGCGCTCGGCGAAGGCACGCGAGGGGCGCAGCATCAGCCGGGCCAGCATGCCGATGACCATCGGCGCGCGCAGCGCGAGGAGCTGGCGGCGGTGGCGGGACAGGCTCCCGGCCCGCTCGATCAGCGACGCCCGCGCGAACGACAGGTGCCGGGACTCCTCAGCCACGTGGATGCGCATGATCTCGCGCAGCAGCGGGTGCCCGGCCTCGTCGCGCAGCAGCTGTCGCTGGTAGTAGTCGGCCGGTTCCTCCCCGGCCAGGACGAACACGAAGAACAGCTCGGGGAACGCCCGGGCGATCCGGGTGACCATCCGCTCGCCCGGCACCAGCACCGCCGGCGGCATCCCGTCCGCCGGCACCGGAGCGCGGCGGATGAACTCCTGGAACATCAGGGTGTGCTGGCTCTCCTCGGCCACCTCGTGCGCGATATAGCGCAACGCCGGGTCGTCGTCGGCCAGCCACAGGCCGCGGCGCAGCAGGCCGCGTTGCAGCACGTTCTCGAACTGCCAGCCGACCTTGAGCATCCCGACGGTGCGCTCCAGGCCGATGGCCGCCCGCTCGGGCCCGGGCCGGTCGCGGTACCAGCCGGTGGCGGCCAGCGGCTCGTGCGCGCCCAGGCGCCACCGCTCGTCGGTGGGGTCCAGCCGGCCGCTCGCCGGCCAGTCGACGTCCCGGTAGGCGTCGAAATGCCGCTCGACAGACGCGTCGCTCAGCCGCTCGAGTACGACTGGCAGGGGATGTCCGGGCCGGGTGTTCATAGCGCAGCCTCCGCCAGCCGATGACGCCGCGTCGAAGGACGCCGCGCGCCCAACGCTGGCACACCAGGCCGGTTCGCGCGACCGGCGCCCGGGACCCCGCCCGAACTGTGGCCAGGGCTGATCAGGCCGCGGCCCGAACCGGCCGGACCTCGAGTGGCACGATTCGAGGCACGGCGCGTCGAGCTACCCATCCACGGCGAGGGTGGTCGTGCTCGGTACGCTTCTCCACGGATAGCCGCCGTCGTCACATTAGGAGCACACCTTCGCCATGGTCGCCGAAGCCTCCTCGCAAACGCAGGCCCCGGTGCGCCTGTCCTACGGGCCCGGGGCGGTCGGCGACATCACGTACATGGACTCCGACGCCGCCGGGGGATCCGTGGCGACCACCGACCCGGTGGGCCAGCCGGGACCGACCGGCCGCCCGATGCCGGCCTTCCCCGTGCCGCCGCCGCTGGACCACCACGGCCCGGCCTGGGTTGTCGCCATGTGCAACCAGAAGGGCGGCGTCGGCAAGACGACCAGCACCATCAACCTGGGGGCGGCGTTAGCCGAGTACGGGCGGCGGACGCTGCTGGTCGACTTCGACCCGCAGGGGGCGCTGTCGGTAGGCCTGGGCATCAACCCGATGACCCTGGACGACACGATCCACAACCTGCTGTTCGCGAACGACCTCGACCCGCACGACGCGATCCTGCAGACCCAGGTCGACGGCCTGCACCTGCTGCCGAGCAACATCGACCTGTCGGCGGCCGAGGTCATGTTGGTCAGTGAGGTCGCCCGTGAGCAGGCCCTCACCCGGGCGCTGGCCCCCGTGCTCGGCGAGTACGACGTCGTCCTGATCGACTGCCAGCCCTCGCTCGGCCTGTTGACCGTCAACGCGTTGACCGCCGCCGACTCGGTCGTCATCCCACTGGAGTGCGAGTACTTCGCGCTGCGCGGCGTGGCGCTGCTGGAGGACACCATCGAGCGGGTGCGCGACCGGCTCAACGCCCGCCTGGAGGTGGCCGGTGTGCTGGCCACGATGTACGACGCGCGGACGCTGCACGCCCGGGAGGTGCTGGAGCGGCTGGTCGAGCGCTACCCGGTGGAGCTGTTCCACTCCGTGATCAGCCGGACCGTCCGGTTCCCGGAGACGACGGTGGCCGGGGAGCCGATCACCACCTACGCTCCGACGTCGGTCGGCGCGACCGGCTACCGCCAGCTCGCCCGCGAGCTGATCGTCCGCCACACGGCGGCGTCGGCGGGCGATACGCTCGGCGGTGAGGCAGTCGCGGCCCAACCGGCCCAACCGGTCGCGAACGGCTGAGCGACGCGACGATTCCGGGGACAGTTGAGCGGTGCTGTTTTATCTCGACAAGCCGGCGGAACTGGTCGGAATCATCGTGGCGCTGCTGATCGGCGTCTTCGCGCACGACGTGGCGCAGGCGCTGGCCGCCCGCCTGGCGCGTGACCCGACGCCGATGCGCGGCGGCGCGATCACCCGGTCCATCACGCACCGGCTCAGCCCGTTCAGCGCCGTGGCGATGCTCATCGCCGGCGACGGCTGGGTCGAGCCGATCCGGATGAACGACGTCTGGCGCCGGCGGCGCTTCCACGTCACGGCGGCGATCCTGGCCGGGCCGCTGGCCTACCTGGTGCTGACGTTCCTGTCCCTGCTCGCGTTCAAGGCGTCGGTCGAGTCGCTGATCGTGGCTGACGGCTCCCGGGTCATCGAGCTCGGCGGCACCATCCCGTTCGCGGCCGAGATGACCGGGTCGATGGCGTTCACCTTCGCCTCGATGTTCATCCTGAGCCTGATCCCGGTGCCGCCGACCGACGGCGGGCGGGTCCTGTTCCTGCTCGGCCCGCAGACCCAGGGCTGGAAGAACGCCCACTACAACCTGATCGAGAAGAACTACGGCGTCCTGATCCTGCTGTTGGTCCTGCTGCTTCCGGTGCTGTTCGCCGGGTTCCCGTCCGTCATCGGGCAGCTGGCGCCGCCGCTGGTGCGGGGGCTCGGCTCGATCATCGGTCTCTGACCGACAGGCGGCGCCGGGGCCCGCGGGGCCTGCTGGGGCTGAATGTCGGTGCCCGGAGGTAGCGTCGATCTATGCCGAGTACCCGTGCGCCGCGACACTCGCGCGCCGCGTCCCGGCGGTCGAGGGGTCTCGACCGCCCGGGCGGGCTCGCCGCGGCGCCGGACGACCCGGCCGCGCCCGATCCCGCCGGCGAGGACGATCTTGCCGGCGAGGACGGGGCCGCTGCCGCGGCGGCGGGCGCCGGGACCCACGCCGGTGGGAGTGGCGCCGACGGGAGTGGCGCCGGTGGGAGCGGCGCCGGTGGGGACTCGGCGACGCCGACCGGCCGGGGCGGCCGGACCGACACCTTCGTCATCGAGCTGGAGAACTTCTCCGGCCCATTCGACCTGCTGTTATCCCTGATCGCCAAGCACAAGCTGGACGTGACCGAGGTCGCCCTGTCGAAGGTGACCGACGAGTTCGTCGCCCACATCCGCCGGCTCGGCCCGACGTTCGACCTCGGCCAGGCCACGGAGTTCCTGGTCATCGCGGCGACGCTGCTCGACCTCAAGGCCGCCCGGCTGCTGCCCGGGGCGATCTCGGCGGAGGACGAGGAGGACCTGGCCCTCCTCGAGGCGCGCGACCTGCTGTTCGCCCGGCTCCTGCAGTACCGGGCGTACAAGACGGCCGCGGCGATCTTCGACGGGATGATGGAGCTGGAGGCGCTGCACACCGCCCGCGCGGTGCCCCTGGAGGAGCGCTACGCCTCGGTCCTGCCCGAGGTGCGCATCGGTGCCGGCCCAGCCGAGCTGGCCGCGATGGCGTCCCGGCTGCGGGAACCGCCGCTGCCGCCCCAGGTGGCCACCGACCACGTCCACCTGCCCCGGGTCAGCGTCCGCGAGCACATGCTGGCCGTGCTCCAGCTGCTGCGGGAACTGGGCAGCGCCGAGTTCCGGGTACTGTGTCACAGCTGCCGGCAGACGATCGAGGTCGTCGCCCGCTTCCTCGCCCTCCTGGAGCTCTACCGGGAAGGCCGGGTCACCTTCGAGCAGGAACGCGCGCTGGGTGATCTGGTCGTCCGGTGGGCGGAGCCGGAGGGGGACCCGGGCGCGGCGGCGATCAACCCTGGCGGCATCGGGGCGCACCTGTTCCCCGGCGACGTTCCCGGCGGCGGGCCCGACCCGACGGAGGAGTACCAATGACGGACCCGACCGGGGCGGACCCGACCGAGGCGGACCCGACCGGGGCGCCCCCGCCGCCGCCGACCGGCGAACGTCCGCCGCTGGCGGCCCTCGTCGAGGCGGTCATGATGGTGGCGGAGAAGCCGGTGGCCGTCACCGAGCTGGCCGACGGCCTGGCCGCGCCGGCGGCCGAGATCGCCGCGGTCCTGCGCGAGCTGGCCCGCGACTACGCCGGGTCCGGTCGCGGGTTCCGCCTGCGCGAGGTCGGCGGCGGCTGGCGGGTCTACACGGCCGAGGCCTGCGCTCCGTGGGTCGAACGCTTCGTCCTGGCCGGCCAGTCGCCCAAGCTGTCGCGGGCCGCCCTGGAGACCCTGGCTGTCGTCGCCTACCAGCAGCCGGTCAGCCGGGGCCGGATCGCGGCCGTGCGCGGCGTCTCGGCCGACGGAGTGATCCGGACCCTGACCACCCGGCGCCTGGTCGAGGAGGCCGGCACCGACCCCGAGACGGGGGCCATCCTGTACCAGACAACCGAGTACTTCCTGGAGCGGATGGGCCTACGCGGGCTGGACGAGCTGCCGCCGCTGGCCCCGCTGCTGCCGGGGATCGAGGACGTGGAGGAGGTCGCGGCCGGATGACCGAGCGTCACGCCGCCCGGGGCAACGAGCGGCGCCAGGCCCGGCCGGCGGGCCGGGGACGGCCCGCCGGCCAGGGACGGCCGCCGGCCGGCGCCGGGGCCGGGGCCGCGCCCGCCGCGCCCGCGCCCGCCGCGCCCGCCGAGACCGGGATCCGCCTGCAGAAGGTCCTGGCCGCCGCGGGGATCGGCTCCCGCCGCGCCAGCGAGGAGCTCATCGCGGCCGGCCGGGTCCGGGTCGACGGGCGGGTCGTCACCGAACAGGGCCTGCGGGTGGACCCCGAACAGGCCGTCATCGAGGTCGACGGCGATCGGGTCGTCACCCGCTCCGGCCTGGTGTATCTCGCGCTCAACAAGCCGTTCGGCGTGCTCTCGGCCATGTCCGACGACCGGGGCCGCCCGACCGTGGCCGACCTCGTCCCGGCCGGCCGGGACGGAACCGGCCGTACCGGTTCGGGGCTGTTCCACGTCGGCCGGCTCGACGCCGACAGCGAGGGCCTGCTGCTGATGACCAACGACGGCGCGCTGGGCCACCGGCTGGCCCACCCGTCGTTCGAGATCCCCAAGACCTACCTGGTCGAGGTGGCCGGACGGCCGAACCGGGCCACCCTGGCCCGGCTGCGCGCCGGCGTGACCCTCGACGACGGGCCGGTGAAGGTCGACGAGTTGCGTACGATCGGCGACGCCGGCACCCGGATCATGCTGGAGATCACCCTGCACTCCGGGCGTAACCGGGTCGTGCGCCGGCTGCTGGAGGCCGTCGACCACCCGGTCCGGCGCCTGGTGCGGACCCGGATCGGGACGGTCAACCTCGGCTCGCTGCGGTCCGGGCGGACCCGGCCGCTGAACCGGGCCGAGGTCGCCGACCTCTACCGGGCCGTCGGCCTGTGACGTTCGAGGCTCTGGCGATGATCGTCTCCGGTCGGGCGGCCCGGCCGCCCGTATCGTGGCCCGGGTGGTAGTCAGTCCGGGGGAGCCCGCCGCCGCCCAGGTCACGGCCGTCGAGGCGTTGCCGCGGCGGGTCGGCGTCGTCGGCAGCGGCCTGATCGGCGCCAGCATCGGTCTGGCGCTGCGGGCCCGTGGCATCGAGGTGCTGCTCAGCGATGTCGACGCCGACCAGGTCAAGGTGGCCGAGGCGATGGGCGCCGGCTCGCCCTGGCACGGCGAGCGGGTCGAGCACGCCGTGGTCGCCGTCCCGCCGCACGCCGTGGCCGGCGAGCTGCGCCGCCTGCAGCTGGCGACGCTGGCCGACACCTTCAGCGACGTCGCCAGCGTCAAGGCGAAGCCGATCGCCGAGGCGGTGCAGGCCGGCGCCGACCTGACGACCTGGTGCCCGGCCCACCCGATCGCCGGGCGGGAGCGGGGCGGGGCCGCCTCGGCCCGGGCCGACCTGTTCGCCGAGCGGACCTGGGTGCTCTGCCCGCTGCCGCACACCTCGCCGGCCGCGCTCGCGGCGACGACCGCGCTGGCCCTGGCCTGCGGGGCGATGCCGGCACGGACGTCGGCCCGCCGGCACGACCGGGCCATGGCCGTGCTCTCGCACCTGCCCCAGGTGGTGGCGAGCCTGCTGGCCGCGACGATCCCCGACCTCGACGGCGCCGACCTGGCCCTGGCCGGCCAGGGCTTCCGGGACACCACCCGGCTGGCCGACAGCGACCCCGGGCTGTGGGGATCGATCCTGGAGGGCAATCGGGGCCCGGTCGCGGCCTCGTCCCGGCTGCTGGCCGCCGAGCTGGACCGGCTGGCCGACGTCCTGGAGACCGGGTCGGAGGACAGTGTGGTCGCCGCGGTGCGGACCGTCGTCACCCGGGGCAATGAGGCCCGCGGCCGGCTGCCGAGCAAGCGCGGGACGCCCGAGCGGGCCTGGGCCTGGGTCGGGGTGGTCCTGGCCGACCGGCCCGGTCAGCTGGGTTCACTGTTCACCTCCATCGGGGTCTGGGGTGTCAACGTGGAGGACATCGCCGCCTTCGAACACAGTCTCGACTCTCCGGCTGGAATTGTCGAGATCGCCGTGGCGCCGGCGGTCGCCGACGGGTTGATGGAGCAGCTCACCGCGGCCGGCTGGACCTGCTACCGACGATCCTGAGCCGGTCGTGAGCCCACCCTGAGCTGGTCCTGAGCTGGGTCTTGTGTGCCTGGCCCGGTTTGTCAAGGGGGCGGCGGCCGCGCTGGGCGGCGGCTGTCGGCGCCGAGGGCTCATCCGGAGCGTGTCGTCCAGGTAGCCTGATCCGCCGAAGGCCGCAAACGACCGCGAGAGCGGCCAGCGGCGCGGACGGGGCCGTCCCGCGGCGGGACGGTCGATACTCGAGCGAGGCCGACGCCGATGACGGCCGGCGTTCGGGACGTTTCCGGGGCTGGTCTCCGGGCTGACGGAAGGGGCGGAAAAGGCGTGGACGAGGGACGTGGGTCCTCGGACGGGGCGGTACAGGCCGGGCGCCCGGGCACCGGGGACGCGCTGGTCGTCGCGGTGGACGGCCCCGGCGGCTCCGGCAAGAGCACGATCGCGCGCGCCGTCGCCACCCGGCTCGGGCTGCGTTACCTCGACACCGGCGCCATGTACCGGGCCGTCACCCATCTCGCGCTGGCCCGCCAGGCCGACCTCACCGACCCGGCCGGGCTCGCGGCGCTGGCCGAGGGCGCGACTGTGACGTCCGGCACCGACCCGGACGCGCCGACCATTGCGGTCGACGGGTCCCGGGTGGACGCCGAGATCCGGAGCAGGGAGGTCACCAACGCGGTCAGCACGGTCGCCGCGGTACCGGCGGTGCGCTCGCGGCTCGTCGCCCTCCAGCGCTCGATCATCGAGGCGGCGCGGGCCGCCGGCGGCATCGTGGTCGAGGGCCGGGACATCGGCCTGGTCGTCGCGCCCGAGGCGCCGGTCAAGATCTTCCTGACCGCGTCCAGTGAGGTCCGGGCCCTGCGCCGGTCCCGCCAGCTGGGCGAGGAGGAGGACGCCGACGTGGCCCGCACCCGGGCCGAGCTCGGTCGCCGGGACACCCTCGACAGCTCCCGGACCGTCGATCCGCTGGCCATCGCGCCGGACGCCGTTGTCCTGGACTCGACCGGCCTGTCCGTGGATGACGTGGTGGCCGAGGTGCTGCGGCTGTGCGAGCGAGCCCTGGCGGCGGCACCGTGAGCGCGCTCGAGGCGGACGACGACCGCGCCGCGGTCGAGGACGCGCCCGATTCGGGCTACGGCGAGCCCACCGGGGCCGAGCATGTCTCGGCCAGCTCGGCCAGCTCGGCCAGCTCGGCCAGCTCGGCCGCCTCGGCCTCGCCAGCGGCTTCGGCTCCGGTGACGGCTACTCCGCCGCCGGCGGCCACCGGCTCCGCGCCGGTGACAGCGCCGCTACCGCCCCGCCCGGCGACGGCGGTCCCCGCCGCGACGAGCCTAAGCTCGAAGACTCCCAGCTCGGAGACTCCTGGCTCGGGGGCTCCCGCGCGGCCGGCCGCCGGCCCGGCCCACCGGGGGGCCGAGTCCCCGACCTACAACGACATCCTGCACCGGGTGCTCAAGCCGCCGGTCCGCGCGCTGCTCAACAACGTCGTCATGAGCATCACCCTCGAGGGCGTCGAGAACGTCCCCCTCGACGAACCGCTGATCTTCGCCGGCAACCACAGCAGCTGGCTCGACGGCCCACTGGTGGTCATCGAGGCTCCCCGGACGGTGCGCTGCCTGACCAAGGTCGAGATGTACCGCAACCGAATCCTCGGCTTCCTGCTCCGCCTGGTCGGGCAAATCCCGATCGACCGTAGCCGGGCCGACCGGGTCGCGCTGCACACCGCGCTGGACGAACTCACTCGGGGCGGCGCCATCGGCGTCTTCCCGGAGGGGACGCGCGGCCAGGGCGACATGTCCTCGGTCCAGCACGGCATCGCCTACCTGGCGATCCACGGCCGCTGCCGGGTCTTACCCGTGGCCTGCATCAACACCGGCCAGGCGTTGCCCAAGGGCGCGCGCTGGCCGAAGCGCTCGGCCCGCGTCCGGGTCGTGTTCGGTAAACCGTTCGAGGTCGAGATCCCGGCCAACCCCCGGTCGCGCAAGGCCGTCGCGGCCGCTGCCGAGGACATCCGGGTCCGCCTCGCCGCGCACCTAGACCAATCCCGCGATGACTGATGAGTCAGTCCTCCTAATGACAGACGGTTCCGTGATGAGTGACGAGTTCGACCTGACCCCTGACGGGGCGACCGACGACGGGCTTGCCAGTGGCGGCCGGACGCCGGTGCTGGCCGTCGTCGGCCGACCGAACGTCGGAAAGTCGACACTGGTCAACCGCGTGCTCGGCCGGCGGGCCGCCGTCGTCGAGGACGTCCCCGGCGTGACCCGGGACCGCGTCGCCTACGACGCGACCTGGCGCGGGCGCGGCTTCACGATCGTCGACACCGGCGGCTGGGAGCCGGACGCCCGCGGCCTGGCCGCCCGGGTCTCCGCCCAGGCCCAGGCCGCCCTGGACACGGCCGACGCGGTCCTGTTCGTCGTCGACGCCACCGTCGGCGCCACCGACGCCGACGAGGCCGTCGCCCGCGTCCTGCACCGCTCGGGCCGCCCGGTCGTCCTGGCCGCGAACAAGGTCGACGACACCCGGGCCGAGGCCGACGCGGCCGCCCTGTGGGGCCTGGGGCTGGGGGAGCCGTGGCCGGTGTCGGCCCTGCACGGCCGGGGCAGTGGCGACCTGCTCGACGCCATCCTCGACGCCCTGCCCGAAGCGCCCCGGGAGGCCCTGGACGCCGCCGACGGCCCCCGCCGGGTCGCGCTGGTCGGCCGGCCCAACGTCGGCAAGTCCAGCCTGCTCAACCGGCTGGTGGGAACGGACCGCTCGCTGGTCCACGACGTCGCCGGCACCACCCGCGACCCGGTGGACGAGCTGGTCACCCTGGGCGATGAGACCTGGAAGTTCGTAGACACGGCCGGCCTGCGCCGCCGGGTCAAGGAGGCCTCCGGCGCCGAGTACTACTCGTCGCTGCGCACCGCCGCCGCGATCGAGTCGGCCGAGGTCGCGATCGTCCTCCTCGACGCGAGCACCCCGCTGACCGAGCAGGACCAGCGGGTCGTCTCCATGGTCGTCGAGGCCGGCCGGGCGCTGGTGTTCGCGTTCAACAAGTGGGATCTGCTCGACACCGACCGCCGCCTCACCCTCGAGAAGGAGATCGCCCGCGATCTCGCCCGGGTCGCCTGGGCCCCCCGGGTCAACGTCTCCGCGCTCACCGGCCGGGCCGTCGACAAGCTCGCCCCGGCCCTGCGGACCAGCCTGGAGGCGTGGGGCAGCCGCATCCCGACCGGCCAGCTCAACAACTGGCTGGCCCGGGTCGTCGCCGCGACGCCGCCGCCCTCGCGCGGCGGCAAGCTGCCGAAGGTGCTGTTCGTCACCCAGGCCGGGACCCGTCCGCCCCGTTTCGTCGTGTTCACGACAGGCTTCCTCGAGCCGGCCTACCGCCGCTTCCTGGAGCGCAAGCTGCGCGAGGACTTCCCGTTCGAGGGCTCGCCGATCGAGATCTCGGTGCGGGTACGGGAACGGGGTGACCGGCGGCGAGGGTGACCTCGCCGATGCGGTAACCTGTTCTCGTTCGGGACGTGGCGCAGCTTGGTAGCGCACCAGACTGGGGGTCTGGGGGTCGCAGGTTCAAATCCTGTCGTCCCGACAAGGGAAAACCCCCCTTCCATGATGTTGATGGAAGGGGGGTTTCGGCGTTCATGGGGGATCTTTCGGATGACCCTGTGTAGCGGGCGGCGGGGAGCCGACGAAATGACCGCCTCGTACCTGTCCTGGAGGATCTTGACGATTCTGGCCTCGACCTCTGTCTGGCCGAAGCTGTGACCTGCGGAGATGCACAACCGCCGAGTCGCTGCGGAATCGAGGTTACAGCTGCGGCGGTATCGGTCTTTGACCTGGGGGTTTACACTCGGGTCGCTGATCATCCCTGGAGGGATCGAAACGTCGCCCCGATCGCCATAGCCGTGGCCGCCGTGGCCGCGGGTCGCTGATCATCCCTGGAGGGATCGAAACGAAGGGATTTGCGGTGAAGGCGACGGGCACATCCAGGCGCTGCTCGCGCGGCACCCGGGCGCCCTGGTCATCACGGACGAGGGCCAGGCCGCTGCGCTAGTGCAGCGCCGCGTAAGTCCCGCGGGTCTTGATTGCGATCATTGGGTCCAGGCGGTCGGGTCGGCGAGATAGAGCCCGCAGGCGCAGTCGAGGGCCTGTTCTGGGGTGCCGGTGGGCTGGCCGGTAGGCAGGAACGAGTCCTCGTAGGCGGCGCGGCTGTCGAGGTAGATCGCGAATCCCCACCGGTCGGCCAGGCCGGTGTACCGCAGCCGGCACAACGGGTAGGGCTCGGCGTCGGTGTCCTCGTCGGTGAAGGTGGCGTCGAGGTAGGCGAACTCGCCGCGGTAACGCACGGCCAGGGTCCGTAGCCCGTGCCACCGTTCGGTGTGGCGGGTGTTCAACCGGTGTTCCAGCGCTACCCGGGCCGTGTCGGGAATCTTCGCCATCACCCCATCCTGCCCTGCCCGGTGTGTCGCGCCGGCCGGTCCGCCCGGCCGCGCGTACCCGTTCACCAGGAACATCCCTTGACGCAGGATGCGGGTGAAACGTGAGCGGGCCAGCGCGTCGGCATGTCGTGGTCCTCGGCGCTGCCCAGCGGCGGCGGTTGAAGACCCTCGCCCGCACCGCCAGCGCGCCCTACCGGCGGGTGACACGAGCGAAGATCCTGCTGGCCGCGGCCGACGGCCGTGTTCCTCGGGCGGCGATCGCGGCCCGCTACGACGTCCACGACGACACGGTGCGCCGCCTGTGCGCCCGCTTCGCCGCCGAGGGCGAGGCCGCGCTGTGCGACCGGCCCCGCTCGGGCCGGCCGCGCCGCTACGGCCCGGACGCCCAGCTGGCGATCCTGACCACGGCCACCCAGACCACACCTGAGGCCGACTCGCACTGGTCGCATGCCCTGCTCGCCGAGCATCTGGCCGGCAGCGTCGGGATCTCCCCGGCCCAGATCGGCCGGATCCTCGAGGAGCTCGACCTCAAGCCGCACCGGGTCCGGGGCTGGCTCAACCGGCCCGCCGATCCCGACTTCGCCGCCAAGGCCCGCGGTCTGTGACCTCTACCTGCACCCGCCGGCCGGCACGGTCCTGCTCGGCCTGGACGAGAAGACCTCCATCCAGGCCAAGTCCCGCAAGCACCCCACCCGGGCGGCCAGGCCCGGCCGGGCTGAACGGCGCGAGTTCGAGTACGTCCGCCACGGCACGGTGTCCCTGATCGCGGCGATGAACGTGACCAGCGGCGAAGTCCTCGCCGAGATCATCCCGGGGAAGAACAACTCGGAGAACTTCGCCTGGTTCCTGTCCCGGATCGACCAGGCGATCCAACCCGACCTGAAGATCCATCTGGTGATGGACAACGGCTCCAGCCACACCTCGAAGGCCACCCGCGCCTGGCTGGCGGCGCACCCGCGCTTCTCCGTGACCTTCACCCCGAAACACGCGAGCTGGTTGAACATGGTGGAACTGTTCTTCTCCGTGATCAGCCGCCGGCTCCTCCGCCGGGGCGAGTTCACCTCCCGCGAGGACCTCGCCAGCAAGATCCTGAACTTCGTCGAGGTCTACGACCGGACCGCCAAGCCCTACCGATGGACCTATACCGGCGAACCCCTCAAAGCCGCGTGACCTACCCCAGCAGGACTTACGCGGCGCTGCACTAGGCGCGCGGGCCTGGCGGCTGTGCCGCCGGCCGGCCGGCTGGCTGGCGCGGTAGGCGGCCGGGCGGGCGCGGCCGTCATCGAGGGCACCGAGGACGCGGACGATGCAGAGCCCACCCCTCCGGCTTCCCTGGCTACGTATCCGGACGCCGCCGTTGCCCGCACGGAGCGGCCCACCGCCGGTGCCGCGGCACCGAGGCTCAGGCCTCGGTGAGGACTACAACCTCGGGGGCACGCGCGGCGTCTTATCCCACGGCGGGGCGGCATCGAGGCTCCGGCCTTGGTGGGGACACGCCTACCATGGTCGTGTCCGCGTTGCCGGCCCGCCGCGTGCGTCTCGGCGCCGCGGTCGCGACGGGAGGGTGATGGTCCGACACAGATGGCGTGCCGGCGGGATGCGCTCGGCGCGCGGACGATCGTTCGCTCTCGTCGCGTTGGGCGCGATGCTCGCCTTGGCCGCGTGCGGCGGTGGGAGCAGCGGTGGCGAGAGCGCGCCGCCGTCGGCGTCAGCCACAAGCACGGCCAGCGGCGTCCCCGGTCAGTCCCCAGCCACAACCCCGGCGGGCCCGGGGCGGACGTCAACGCCGGCCGCTGGAGCGCCCGCCTTTCCCTACCAGCCGCTGTGGCCATTCACGACGGCCGGGCAGGCGGTGAGCTGGCGCGATGCCGGCGCGAGCAGCGGCACCGATCCCTGGCACGGGGACCCGGCCGCGACCGCGACCCGCTTCACCCAGAGCTTCTTGGGCTTTGGCGAGGTGACCCAGGTCGTCGGCCAGAAGGTTACCGGCGACGACGCCCGGGTCACGGTCGGCATCCGCTCCGAGAACGGCCAGAACATCCCGTCGGCCGTGGTCCACCTGGTCCGCTACGGCGGGGGAGCGAACGCCCCGTGGGAGGTCGTCGGCACCGACGACAGCACCCTGTCCCTGACCACGCCGGCGTACGGCGCGACGGTCGGCCCCACGATCGCGGTCGGCGGCCAGATCAGCGGGGTCGACGAGAGCATCCACGTCCAGGCCCGGCTGGCCTCCGGCGGCGTGGTGGGGGACTTCTGCTGCCAGACGGCCGGCGGCCAGAGCGCCGCCTGGCGGGCCGCCATGACGGTGCGGAGCGTGCCGGCCGGCCAGCGGGTGATCCTCATTGCCTCCACCGGCGGCCACGTGACCGCCGTCGAACGGTTCGCCGTCACCGGCGTCACCGTCCAGGGGTAACGGCCGCCGAAGCGGCGGCCGTCACCTGAAACCAGCTCAGCCGGCGGTCGAGGCGGCCAGCTGGACGTCGACGGTGACCTCGCCGACGCCGGGGGAGAAGCGCAGGTCGGCCACGCTCCCGGCGCTGCGCAGGTCCCGCTCGGCCCGCTGCACGAGCAGGACGAGATCCTCGGCCCCGGCCACGGTGGCCGAGGCCACCTCGGCCTTCATCGACACCTTCGCCTCGGACTTGGCCCGCCGGATCCCGCTGAGCGCGGCCCCGACGGCCTCCAGCGCCCGCGGCTCGCCGTCCCCGGCCAGCTCGCGCAGGCCCGCGGCCTCCGGCCAGGAGGCCCGGTGCACCGAGCCCTCCCGCCACCACGACCAGACCTCCTCGGTCACGAACGGCAGCACCGGCGCGAACAGCCGCAGGATCACCGACAGCGCCGTCGACAGCGTCGCCCGGGCCGAGGCGGCCGCCTCGGCGCCGAACGAACCGTAGGCCCGGCCCTTGACCAACTCGACGTAGTCGTCGCAGAAGCGCCAGAAGAACGACTCGGTCAGCTCCAGGGCCCGGGTGTAGTCGTAGCCCTCCAGCGCCGCCGTCGCCCCGTCGACCACGTCGGCCAGCGCGGCCAGCAGCGCCCGGTCCAGCGGCTCGGTGACGTCGGCGGCGGAAGCGCGCTCCGGCGAGAGGGAAGCACCGGCGCCCGCGTCGGCGTCGGCCGCGCTGAGCCCGAGCGCGAACCGGCTCGCGTTCAGCAGCTTGATCGCCAGCCGCCGGCCGATCTTCATCTGACCGACGTCCAGGGCCGTGTCCGTCCCCGGCCGGCCCGAGGCCGCCCAGTAGCGGACCGCGTCCGAGCCGTGCTGCTCCAGCGGCTCCATCGGGGTGACGACGTTGCCCTTGGACTTGGACATCTTCTTGCGGTCCGGATCGAGGATCCACCCGGAGATCGCCACGTCCGTCCAGGGCAGCTCACCGAACTCCTGGTGGCTGCGCAGGACGGAGGAGAACAGCCAGGTCCGGATGATCTCGTGGGCCTGCGGGCGCAGGTCCATCGGGAACACCCGGGCGAACAGGTCGTCGTCGCTACCCCAGCCGGCCGCGATCAGCGGCGTGAGCGACGAGGTCGCCCAGGTGTCCATGACGTCCGGGTCGGCCGCGAAACCGCCCGGCCGCCCGCGCTGGTCCTCGGAGTAGCCCGGCGGCACCTCGCTGGCCGGGTCGACCGGCAGCTTGGTGTCGTCGGCCACGATCGGACGGTCGTAGACCGGGTCGCCCTCGCCGTCCAGCGGGTACCAGACCGGCAGCGGCACGCCGAAGAAGCGCTGCCGGCTGATCAGCCAGTCCCCGGTCAGGCCCTCGACCCAGTTGTCGTAGCGGACGCCCATGTGCGGCGGATGCCAGTTCAGCTGGCGCCCCCGTGCCAGCAGCGCTCCCCGCAGCTCCTCGTCCCGCCCGCCGTTGCGGATGTACCACTGCCGGGTCGAGACGATCTCGAGGGGCTTGTCGCCCTTCTCGTAGAACTTCACCGGGTGGTTGATCGGGCGGGGCTCGCCGACGAGCGCGCCCTCGGCGCGCAGCAGCTCGACCATCTTCTCCTTGGCGCTGTGCACGGTCTTGCCGGCCAGCTCCGCGTAGGCCGCCCGCCCGGCCGGCGAGGTGATGGCCGCCGGCGCGTCCGGCACCAGCCGCCCGTCCCGCCCGATGACGGCCCGGGCCGGCAGGTCCAGCTCCCGCCACCAGACGACGTCGGTGAGGTCGCCGAACGTACAGATCATGGCGATGCCGGAGCCCTTCTCCGGATCGGCCAGCCGGTGCGCGCGCACCGGCACCTCGACCCCGAACACCGGCGTGCGCACCGTCGAGCCGAACAGCGGCGCGTACCGCTCGTCGTCGGGATGGGCGACCAACGCGACGCAGGCCGCGAGCAGCTCGGGCCGGGTCGTCTCGATCCGCACGGCGCCCTCGCCGTCAGAGCGGGGGAAGTCCAGCGAGTGGTAGGCGCCCGGGCGTTCCCGGTCCTCCAGCTCGGCCTGGGCCACGGCGGTGCGGAACGTCACGTCCCACAGCGTCGGCGCCTCGGCCATGTACGCCTCGCCCCGGGCCAGGTTGCGCAGGAACGCCCGCTGGGCCACCGCGCGGGCGCGGGTGTCGATCGTCGCGTAGGTCATCGACCAGTCGACGGACAGGCCGAGGCGGCGCCACAGCGCCTCGAAGGCCTTCTCGTCCTGCTCGGTCAGCCGGTCGCACAGCTCGACGAAGTTGCGCCGGCTGATCGGCCGCTGCTCCTTGCCCGGCTTCTCCGGCGGGGTGAAGTCCGGGTCGTAGGGCAGCGACGGGTCGCAGCGCACGCCGTAGAAGTTCTGCACCCGCCGCTCGGTGGGTAGGCCGTTGTCGTCCCAGCCCATCGGGTAGAAGACCTCGCGCCCGCGCATCCGCTGGAAGCGGGCGACGATGTCGGTGTGGGTGTAGGAGAAGACGTGGCCTACGTGCAGGGAGCCAGACACGGTCGGGGGCGGGGTGTCGATCGAGTAGACGTTCGCGCGCTCGGCGGAACGGTCGAACCGATAGATCCCGCTGTCCTGCCAGGCCGCTGACCAGCGCGCCTCGATGCCGTCCAGGGTCGGCCGGTCGGGCACCGACCGCCCTGTGCTCTCTGCTGTCACCACAGGTAACGATTCTACGGGTAGATCGCCGGGACCCGGCCGGCGGTGCGTGGCGCCCGGCACTGCTCACCGTCCGGCCCGGCCCGGGTTGGCAGGATGGAGCCGTGCGCGCCCGCGCTGTCCCGCCCGCCCGACCGGTGGAGTCCCCGTGACCGAGCAGACCCAGTCCCAGGCCGGCCGTCCCGGGACGAGCCACGCGGAAGGGGTCCGGCCGGAGCCGGCCGAGCTGCTCGCCCTCGCCCTCGAGATCGCGCTGGCCGCCGGTGAGCTGCTGGTCGCGGGCCGGGCAGCCGGGACGGTGGCGGCCGAGACGACGAAGTCCTCCCCGACCGACGTGGTCACCGCGCTCGACCGGGCCTCCGAGGAGCTGGTGGCCAGCCGGATCGCCGCCGCCCGCCCGGGCGACGGCCTGCTCGGCGAGGAGGGCGCCGACCGCCCGGCGACCAGCGGTGTCCGCTGGGTCGTCGACCCGCTGGACGGCACCGTGAACTTCCTCTACGACCTCCCCAACTGGGCGGTCTCGATCGCGGCCGAGCTCGACGGCCAGCCTGTCGCCGGCGTCGTGCACGCGCCCGCGCTCGGCCTGACCTACACGGCGACGCTCGGCGGCGGCGCCTGGCGCGAGGGCCGCCGGCTGACCGGCTCGGCCGAGACCGACCTGGCCCGCTCGCTGGTCGCCACCGGCTTCGGCTACCGGGCCGAGCGCCGCCGGGCCCAGGCCGCCGTCGTGGCCCGGGTGCTGCCCCACGTCCGCGACATCCGCCGGTTCGGCGCGGCCGCGCTCGACCTGTGCGCGGCGGCCGAGGGCCGCATCGACGCCTACTACGAACGCGGCCTGCAGCCGTGGGACCACGCCGCCGGCGGCCTGATCGCGCAGGAGGCCGGCCTCGTCGTCGCCGGCCTGGCCGGCCGCCCCGCGTCCACCGACCTGACGATCGCCGCCCCGCCCCCGCTGTTCGAGCCGCTGGCCGACCTGCTGGCCCAGGACCCGCCGGCCGACCGCGACTGAGTGCCGGGTCCGAGACCTCAGGGTCACATCGGGTACGGAAGGGTGAGGGCCGGCGCGAGACTCGCGATGACGAGCGCGGCGAGAGCGGCCGTCACCGCGGCCAGTTCCCGGCGGGTGGCGTCAGGCTCGCCCTCGTGGTCCCGGCGCCCGGTGAAGCCGATGATGAACCAGCGGACCACGATCGCGCCGCTGGCCGTCCCGGCCACGGCCAGCGCGATCATCAGCGCGCTCGAGGCTTCCTGGACCCCATCGATCAGAAGATCATTGCCCAGGTAGCCCAGGGTGAGAGGGAAGCCGGCCGCGGTGAGTCCGAAGAACAGGAACGCGACCGCCAGCCGGGGCGTGCGGGAGAAGCTGCCGCCGGGACCGGTCAGGGTCATCGGCCCGCGTCGGGCCTCTGTCGCGCCGATCACCATCATCGCGCCGCCGGCCGCGACGGCGTAAACCTCCCAGGTGAGGACGGCCCCGGAGACCGCCGAGCGGGACGCGGTGGCCAGACCGGCCGCCGCCATGCCGGACAGCGCTACAGCGAGCATGGCCAGCGCGCGACGGGCCTCGGCCTGCACGAGGCCGAGCAGAGCGCCGAGGACGGCGGTGAGGGCGCCGGCCGCGGCGACCAGGCCAGCGAGGTGGCCGTCGAGCGGCGGCCGGGCCAGCTCCGACGGATGGGACAGGAGCAGGGCCGGTCCGCTGGGCACGGCGAGAAAGGCGACCGCGAGACCGACAGGCGTGGACTCCAGGACGCGGGTGGCCCACAGATGGGCCGGGAACAGCCCGAGCCGGACGACGACCGCGCCGGCCAGCAGGCCGCCGCCTACGGCGGTCGCGGTAGTGCCACCGGCCGCCCGGAGCGTGGCGCCGGCCGTGGCGAGGCCGATGCCTAGTAGCTGGTGCAGCGCGAACAGCCGGGCTGGTCCCCGGCCGCCGAGCCGGTCGCGGACCTCAAGCCACAGTGGCGCCGCGCTGAGTGCCCACAGGACGCTCACCGCCTCGGGCCGGCTGCTCGCGCTGGTGGCGACCCCGGCGGCGAGGACGAGCAGGATCCGGGCGGTGGTGCGCGGCGGATGCTCACGGACCGGAGCCAGCCCGACCGCCAGCAGACCCGCCAGCGCGGTCGCGACGGGCAGCCACGCCGTCCAACCGATAGGAGCGAAGGTGATCGTCAGCGACGGATGGGTGGACGGGCCGAGCCGGCCGATGATCGTGGTGCCTGGCCAGCGGGCGGTCGCCAGGGATAGTGCCACCGCGGCGGCCCGGGTGGCGGTGGCGCGCGCGTGCCGGGCGTCGGGCGCCGATCGGGCGAGATACGCGCCCAGCAGCAGCGCGACGGCGGCCAGTAGGGGGCCGAGCGCGACCGTCACAACTCGCCGACCGTGACTGGGCCTGGCGGGACGGGTCGGGCTGGCTGGGCGCCGCCGATCCGGTCGGCCGCTCGCCGCTGCCAGCCGTCGACCGTGCGCAGCGCCCGGCTGAGCGGGATGGCCAGCCGGCGCAGCCGCGCGTCCAGGTGGCCGTGGGCGAACGCGTACCGGTAGAGGCGGGGCCGCCAGCGGCGCGGGATCAGCCGCGCCGGGTGCCGGCCCTGGTGGGTCAGGCTGGGACCCCCCAGTGCCTGCTCCAGGTGGTGACGGTCGTGCAACAGGCTGGGAGAGCGCAGGATCTGGGCCGCTCGGACGGTGGCGTGCCCGAGGATGTGCACCACGGCGGGCACGTAGAGACCAGCGCCGATCTCGGCCACGATCAGGCCGACCTGTGTCATCGACGCGTAGGCGAGCGAGCTTTTGATGTCGGACTGGGCTCGGCCGACCAGCGTCGCGTGCAGCGCCGTGGCGAGGCCGAGCCCGACAACGACCACCCGCGCCGCCGGCGCCGCCTCGAGCAGGGCATGGGAGCGCAGCAGCAGATAGGGCCCGAGATGGACCGACAGCGCGCCGTAGAAGACGGCACTGGACGGCGTCGGCCCCTCCATCGCTCGGGGCAGCCAGCCGCTGGCCGGCAGCAACGCCGACTTGCCCACCACCGCCAGGATCAGCGCGGCGGCGACCAGGGTCGCCCTCGTCGACGAGGCTGGCACCGGCAGCGTCGCCCAGCCTGAACTCCCGGCCCAACGAGCCGCTCCGATCAGCGGCGATGGCGCGCCGCCCGTCGGGCTGACCAGGTCAACAGATCCGGCCGCGGCGAGCCACCCGGCCGCCAGCACCAGCCCGATGTCGCAGGTCCGGTAGGTGAGGAATGCCCGCAGCCCGTTGCGCACCGGGCCGGGCCGATCATGGAAGAAGGAGATCAGCAGGGCGGAGGACAAGCCGACGAGTTCCCAGCCGACGGACATCACTGGCAGGCTCCCGCCGAGCACGACCAGCTCCACCCCGGTTCCGAACAGGGCGAGCAGAACGTAGAAGCGCCAGAAGCCGCCTTCGCGGTGCAGGTAGCGCCGGGACAGCGCACCGATCATCCCGATCAGGCCGGCCGCGAAGGCCGAGAACGGGATGGACAACCGGTCCGCCACCAGCCGCCAGTGCCAGCCGGGCGTCGGGCCGAACCAGGCGCGGCACTCGACGGCGACCATCGGTCGCCCGGTCGCCAGCAGTAACGCGCCGAGCGCCGCGGCGGCCGCGGCGACCAGGCCGAAGGACGCCGACACGACGGTCGAGGAAACCTTCTCCGACGGGCGGACACGACACCACAGCGCCAGCGCCAGCCCGGCCGTGACGGCCGCGGGCAGGGCGACCGCCCCGAACAGGAGCCCGACGGCGGCGTGCGCGCCGCCGGTCAGGCCACCCCCGGCGTCCGGACTGATCATCCGACGTGTCCGGCGGGCACGGTGCTCGTCAGCTCGGCGCGCGGGTCATGCGCGGCCGGACCGTGGAGGTCAGCCGCCGCCATCCCGGCGACCTCGGCGAAGGCGAGGTGGTCCCGGCGGCCGGCGTACACGTCGGCGGAGCGTGCCACTACCGGCAGCCGCGGGTCTTCCGGCTCGTGCGGCCGGAACGTCCCATCGACGTAGAGGTAGCTGTCCGGGCCGCGCGGACTCCACGCGACCAACTGGATCCACCCGCCCGACACGAGCCGGTCCAGGCCGGGTTGCTCCCGCAGGATGCGCGTGAGGGTGGCGGGCTCGGCCTCCACGATGACCAGCAGCCGCATCGGCTCGTGGATCTCGACCATCTGCCAGGGCAGGCCGGTGCGCAGATCCGAGCTATAGCCGTCCATGACGCCGACGAGCGAGGTGATGTTGTGGGGAAGTTTCGTCCCGCAGCCGTAGCCGGCCGGGTCGACGACGCTGAAGTAGTACTCGAGATTGATGCCCGCGCCGACCGGGCCGACCGACAGCAGCAGCCGGGGGAGCACCTCGCCGTCGGGGTCGCGGTCGGGGTCGTAGGAGACGAGGAAGGCGCGCCGGTCCAGGTACAGGCCGCGGGTCCGCGAGCGCCGGCCGATCAGGCAGACGGCGTTGGTGGCGTGCCCGTATTCCGGCCGCGGCTGGCCGAGGTCCCGGGCGTGGGACTGGACGTGCGCGAGCGCCTGGTCGGGGTCGAGATCGGGCGGGGCGGAGGCGAAGCGGCGGGCCCGCTCGTGGGCGTTGAGCCGGACCGCCTCCGACAGCGCCCACTCGGCCCGGCGCAGCGCGGGACGGGCACCGGCTGGCAGCAGGTCTGCGTCGTAGAAGTCGACGGACTCGTCGCAGGTGTTGTGGTATGCCCCGACGAACCAGGTGTCGGGATGCAGGCGCTGGCCTCGGCGGGTGAGTTCCTCCCGCACCCGCGGGTGGTTTGCCATGGCGGCGAACGCCCGGGCGTTCGGCCCGCCCCGGCCGCCTCCGGTCGCCCCGCAGTCATGCGCCGCCTCGTGCGGATTGTTGAGGCTGGACGAGCCGTGCCCGATGACGAGCACGAGCGGACCCGGATCCGGACCCGGATCCGGACCTGGACCTGGATCCGGATCCGCCCCGGCCCCGCCGTCGCCGTCGCCGTCGCCGTCGTCGTAGTCGTAGTCGTCGGCGGCGGCGTCGGCTCGGCGGTCAGGCCGATCGTGACCAGCATCGTCTCGACGATGTCGGCCATCTCCGCCACGGTGAAACCGACCGGGAGCGTGGTGCCCTCGGCCGGCTCGTCGCGGGCCCGCTCGATGACGAGGCGGGTTCGCGGGCGGACGCCGGCCCGATGATGGAGCCGGCCGGCCCAGTGCTCGGCCGCGCGGGGAAACAGGCAGCGACCCGCCAGCGGCACCACGCTGGCGAGACCGGCGGCCATGGTCAGGGCGGCCCCCCGACCGAGTGTGCCGCGGGCCGTCGCGAGGTTGTGGCCGACACGGCCGTAGCGGCGCCGTGCCCGCCGGTAGGCGTCGTGCGCTGCGTCATCCTCCGCGCGCTCCACCACCAGATGGGTGGGAGTCAGCGTGACGGGACACAGGGGCCGGGGGCGAGCGTCATCGAGCCCCTGGTAGGCCATCGCGACACCGAAGAAGCCCGCCGCCCCGTAGGTGCGCACGTCCGGATAGCACTCCTCCAGGTGCCGGCGCAGTGACTCCTCCCGCTCGTCCATGCAGAACACCGCGTGCAGCGGGACGCCAGGTCCGGGCGACGGTGGCAGGGCCGGCGCCGGCTCGTCCCGCCGGCTGTACGCATACAACGCGTCCAGGACCGCGGTCCGATAGTTCCGTTCGTAGGCGAGGTGCAGCAGCCAACGCCGTTCCCGGTCGTCGAACCCGGCCACGGCGTCCATCCATGACCCGGCCGCGCCCGGCTCGAGCAGCGGGCCGATGTCGGCGTCCATCAGCTGGGCGAGGACGAACGCCTCATATACCAGCGGAGTGTTGATCGCGCCTCCGGCCGCCCTCAGCGCCAGCGCCGGCTCGGGCTCCGAGCGGCCGAACGGGCCGAGCTCGCGCGGGGACACCTCCGGTCCCAGCCGGGAGGTCAGCACGTGCCGGGTCGCGAACACCTCCAGGACGAGCTGTACGGCGAGGAAGTCGATGAGGCGACCCGGCACGGGATGCGCCGGAACCCGGTCGGGGCGCAGCTCGACCTGACGCACCATCCCGGCCCAGCCGCGCAGCGACAGCAGGCTGGCCTGGATCGCCGCCGGCCACGCCGCCTCGGGCAGCCCCAGCTCGCGCAGCGCCCACACCACCGTGTCCTCGGCCGACCAACCCTCCCGGACCTGCGTCCGCAGATGCTCGGCCAGGCCACGCCAGGCCACGTCCAACGGCCCGTCCGACAGACCGAACAACCGCCGGAACACTCCCAGCAGTCCATCGGTCCGGCCCGGCATCGGCCAGTGGGCGACCCCCTGGTCGAGAAAGGCGGCACACAGTCGGATCAGCGTAGGGTGAACGAGATCGTCGGTGTCGACATCGAGGCGCCGGAGGATCTGGTCCCGGCGCCGGGCCGGCGCGGCCGGCGGCGGCGCCGGTGGGCACTGGTTCTCCAACGCCCGCCACAGCTCACCCAGGAGGCGGGCCTCCAGCGAGACCGCCTGTTCCCGCGAGCCGGCGTAGCGTCGAGCGGCCTCGTCCCGCAGCCGGGCCCGCCGGTCCTGGCCGACCAGGGGATGGAAGCGGTGGCGGACGTCCTCCTCCGCCAGCAGCCACCGCAGGCCAGCGCCACGCGGGATCTCGAAGACGGTCGTCAGCCGCCGGAAGCGGAACTCCGCCCACGTCGGCCCGCCGGGAACGACCTCGGCGTCGCCGTCGATCTCATCCGCCTCGGCGAGCACCGCGCGCACATCACCCGCCGCGATCCGGCCGGTGCGCAGGTGTTCGCCGAATGCCTGCTCGGTCTGGAACGGCCGGGTGCCGAACAGGTCCGAGGCACCCAGGACACCGTCTCGGAACGGAAGATCCTCGAACACGTGCAGCGTGTTGTGGTGGACGAAGAAGCTCAGCGGAGCCTGCTGGGGCAGCAGGTCAGCGACCTCGTCGAGGACGGCCAGGATCGTCGCGGCGGGGCTCATCCCCGCATGCGACACATCCTCGACCGGGCGGGCCCCGGCCATCGCGGTCACTCAGCCCGAAGCGCCGCGCGCAGCGCCCGCGTCGCGACGTCGGCGACCCGGGCGGCCAGCTGCCCGTCGCCGCCGGCCGGAGCGCCGCGTGGCGGCGGCGTAGCCATGACCACGGCCACCACGCAGGCCTCCAGCACCGTCATATCCACCGAGGCGCCGGGGGTGCGCGCGAGCGCGGCGAGCAGGCCCGCCCCCACGACCCGGGAAACCCGGCCGGCGCGGGAGGTCGAGACCAGGGCCCGCTCGGGGCGGTGCCACGTGCGCGCCGCGCGGGTGCCGGCCAGATCGACCACGACGTCGGACTCGTCGACGAGGTCAACCAGTGGGACGATCACATCTTCCCCGTCATGCCATATCGTGACGTTCCGTATGCCGGTGGCCATCAGCAGGGAGGCTAGGCCGGGGGGCGTGGAGTCGCCCGCGAGCAGGACGCGGCTGGTCGAGACAGGTCGACCGTCGCGAGCCAGCGCGGTCAGTACGCCAGCGGTGAGGGTCACGGAGGTGACCTCGTAATCGATCAGAACGGGATGGCTGGCGGCGATCCGCAGTCGCCGTGCCCGCTCGGGGGCGGTGTCAGAGACGAAGACCGCCCCGACGTCCGGCGGTAGGACACCCAGCCAGTACCCGGGGCCCGTTGCCGGCAGGGACACGGTGTAGGCCGGCAGCCCGGACAGCTCGGTGATCCAGGAGGCGCAGCGAGCCAACGCCGCGTCCGGCGAGCCTCGCCCGGGCGACGCGGTGCCGTCACCCACCGCGGCGATCGCCGTCCGTCGCGCACCGTCGACCCCGTCCACCGCGCCGACCCCGCCACGGCCCGGAACGCCATCCGCCGGCCAGCCGGTCTGCCCTCCGGTCATCTCCCGCCCCCGGCGGAATGGATGCCTTCCGTCACCGCGCTCCTCGATGCTCAGCGCTCGCCACGCCGACTCCGATCATTCGCCGGCTCTGTCATATTAGCAGTTGCGAATTTCTGCAAGTTGTGACATCGACCAAAGATCCTCAACGGCCAGGCAGAGAAGGGGACGACGGCGGGTGCCGGCAGTGGTCGGTCAGGCGCTCCGCCGCGGCCGGGCCGAGCGGGGCCCGTCGGGTGAGCGGGGCCCGTCGGGTGAGCGGGGCCCGTCGGGTGAGGCGGGAACGACCGGGGCCCGAAGGTCCTCGAGGAGCTCGACCTGATCGGTCAGGACGTGGCTGAGGATGCCGCGGGCCACCGTGAGGAGCTCCGCCACGTGGGGGCTGGTGAGGGCGTAGACGACAGAAGAACCCTCACGGCGGGCCTGGACGAGGCCGGTGCGCCGCAGGACCGCGAGTTGCTGCGAGAGATTCGCCGGCTCGATCCCGACTTCGGGGAGAATCTCGGCCACAGAGTGCTCCCGCTGGCTGAGCAGCTCCAGGACCCGGATCCGGACCGGGTGGCCGAGCGTCTTGAAGAACTCGGCCTTGAGCTGGTAGAGCGGCCTGCTCATCGACGAGGCCGGCCGGGGCGCTGCCCAGTCGCGGCCATCCGGTGTCGGCGCGATGTCCGCCCGCCCCTCTCGCGTCGAGGCGACGGCCGACTTCCGGCTCCGCTCTGGCTGAGACTCCACCACTTGCAAAGCTTAGCAAAATCGAAACTCCACCCCGCTGGCCTCGGGAGGGCCGGCCACCGCCACGGACCTGGCCGGCCTCGGAGCCCATCGCGGGCGGAGGACCGAGGCCCGCAGCCACACGTGGCCGTAGACGGTCAGACGCGCGGTGACCCGCACGCCGGCCCGGCACCGACGGCGGCGGGACGTCTCAGCGCAGGCGGTCCTGCGCGACGAAGGCCAGCCGGGTCAGGCCCATCGGCAGCTTCGCCCGGTCGTCCAGGCCGCCGAAGGCGCTGACCAGCCCGGACTCGACGGCCCGGGAGATCCGGCCCTTCGGCGCGCCCTCGTGAAGGCCGGGCCGGTTCAGCAGCTTCCTCGACAGGCCGGTCAGCCGCTTGAGGACGACCTCGTGCAGGTAGTCGACGGATTCGAGGACGAAGCCGTGCCGGGCCGCGACCAGCGCGTAGTCGGCCAGCGGCCGGCTCACGAAGGAGTACTTCTCCGCGCGGCGCAGGCTCGTCTCCTCGAACAGCACGATCCGGGCGGTGGCCACCCGGCAGATCTCAGCCAGGACCGACCGCATGACCTCGTCGACATTGTGCTGGAGGACCGTCACGGTCAGCGCCGTGTCGAACTCGCCGTCATCGAACGGCAGCGAGCGGCCGTCGGTCTTCACGACCTCGACGGAGGGGTTGTTGCGGCTCGCCAGCTCTACCATCGCGCCCGACACGTCGCAGCCGACCAGTCGGAGCGGCTGCTGTGCTCGCAGGACGCCCAGGTTGCCGCCCGGCCCGCAACCGACCTCCAGGCAGCTCTGACCCTTGACGCCCAGGTCGTCGAGGAACGTGCGGACGAACTTCTCCCGCTTGTACCGGTAGAACGGCTCGTCGTCGCCGGCGACCACGTTGCCGCCGGCGCGGTCGGAGATTCCCCGCGCGACCTCCGTCCAGTAGGTCTCCGGCTCGTAGCCGACGTTGGCGGATCCCGCCATGTGAACTCCCTGGTCTATTCACCCCGACGGCCGCGGCGGCGCCGCCGTCAGCGGTGTCCCGAGGCCGACGTGCACGTGGGCTTAAATCGCTGGCCGGTCGCCGAGCTGGGAAAAATCCCGGGCCGGGCTTCGGCGCCCGGCGTGGTTTGATCCCGGATGATAGGGGCGACCGCTCGCCCTGGGTATGGCGGTGGCAGCTGGCGGCCGCGGCCGGGCGGGAACCGGCCCGTGAGTGCCGCCAGTCGTATGCTCATCCGCCCAGGCGCCCGCCACACTTACGCCCCGCTTGTCATGGCGACGTCCGCCGCGTTGAGCTGGCGAAGCATGCTGATGTCCGGGCGCGTCCCGAGCGCGCGCAGGCGCCCCGCCTGGGCCTTGCGCACCGCCTCGAAAAAGCGCCGGGCCTCCCGGGCGTTGCCGACGTTCGTGTCCCGGTCGATGTTCGTGTCCCGGTCGATGTTTGTGAAGTATTCCGGATGAGCGGCTCGGCAGTCGCGGCGAACTCGTAGTCCGCTTTGGTGGCGAACCGCGTGGTGATGACGACCAGGTCCTCCACTTCGTAGTTCTCGAACTCGATGGTCTTGGAAAAACGGGAGGCGAGACCCGGGTTCGCGTCGAGGAAGTCCGCCATTTCCGCCGGGTAACCGGCGGCGATCACGGCGACCGAGTCGCGGTGGTCCTCCATCAGCTTGACCAGCGTGTCAATGGACTCCTGACTCCTGGCCGAAGTCGGCCCGCGAGTTGGCCGGGGACAGCGTGTACGCCTCGTCGATGCGAAGATCAGGCTGTGAGCGAGCCGGGGAACACGCCCGGCGAGGTAACCGCCGTCACCCGGATCGCCATGGGTACCACGCGCGCGGGACGCTGCCCGTCGGGCACGATGGCGGTGGCGGAAGGCCGGGAAGCGGCGTGAGCTAGGTGGCGGAAGGAGCCGCGTCGGTGGCGATCTACGCGTTGGGTGACCGGGTACCGGACATCGACCCGTCGGCCTACGTCCATCCGGACGCCACGGTGATCGGTAGCGTCACAATCGGCCCAGAGGCGACGATCTGGCCCCAGGTGGTAATGCGGGGCGACTACGGCGAGATCATCGTGGGCGCGCGGACGTCGGTTCAGGACGGGACGATCGTCCACGCGACCGCCGAGTTCTCGACCCGCATCGGCGCCGGTTGCGTCGTCGGCCACGCCGTCCACCTGGAGGGCTGCACGCTGGAGGACGGCTCGCTCGCCGGCTCCGGTTCGATCATCCTGCACCGCGTCGTCGTCCGCTCCGGGGCCGTCGTCGCGGCCAACGCGGTGCTCACCGGCGGGGCAGAGGTCCCCTCGGGCGCGACGGCTATGGGTGTCCCGGCGCGGATGCGCCCGGACTCCGTCCAGCCCGGCATGATCGAGCGGTCCGTCGCCATGTATGCCGAGAACGGCAAGCGATACCGCGCCGAGCTGCGCCGTCTCGACTGAACCGCTGGCGCGGCCCGGCGGCGATCGGCGCGTCCTCGTCGATCCACCGAGTTAGCGGCCGGGCGAACGCGCGGGCGCGGCCACCCTGGGACCAGGGCCGGCCCGGGTCGTCAGCGGCGGTGCGCGAACCGGGCCAGGGCGCGGAACTCCCGCATCGCCAGCCGGGAGCGGAACAGCGACGTCGGGTTGACCGGCGCCGGGAACCGGGCCCGGACCGTCGTCTTCAC
>Ga0207710_10000063_pt1 | contig 163065 bp, 153 predicted proteins | sample KBSS24metaG_FD_184400 | JGI IMG/M metagenome (GOLD analysis project Ga0207710, IMG submission 184400) | Switchgrass rhizosphere microbial communities from Kellogg Biological Station, Michigan, USA - KBS S2-4 metaG (SPAdes) (version 2) | ecosystem: Host-associated > Plants > Roots >...
CGCCCCACTTCTTCTCCAGAACGACGTTGCGACCCTTGGGTCCGAGCGTGACCTTGACCGCGTCGGCCAGCTGGTTCATGCCGCGCTCCAGGCCGCGCCGTGCCTCCTCGTCGAAGGCAATGATCTTCGGCATGGTGTCGGGGTCCTCCCAGTGGGAATGGCTGTGTGTGGTGATCCCAGGCCAAGACGACGCCCGCGACGGACGGCAGCTAGCCTCGTCGCCCAGCCTTGGCACTCTCAACCTGAGAGTGCTAGGTCCTGTTTAGCACTCGACCCAGGTGAGTGCAAGCTCGTCCCCGGTGTGGCGCGGTGCCGCCCATTGCGCGAAACACTCGGTCCGCCGGGGTTTTCCCGCTGCTCACCCACCCCGCGACCGCTGTTCACCCCATCCGGAAAGCCCCTCGGGAAGCCGGGGTCGGACCGCGACGAAACGGCCGGTCGAGGTTATCTCGACCGGCCCGGTACGACCGCGGCGGCGCCCTTGGGTGCCCACGCGCGGCGTTCAGCCGCGCCGAAGTTCAGCCGCGCCGAAGTTCAGCCGCACGAGGTTCAGTGGCCGGCGTCAGCGGGCCCCGTTCAGCCGCCGCCGTTCAGCCGCCGCCGTTCAGTCACCCAGCCCGGCCGCCTCGAACGCCGACAGCGACGGGCGGATGGTGGCGGTCGGCCGTTCGGTCGCCAGCAGCGGGTCGAGCGTCTTCAGCCCGTCGCCGGTGTTGTAGATGACGGTCTCGGCCTCCGGGTCGAGCGCACCCTCGCGCAGCAGCCGCCGCAGGCAGGCCACCGTCACGCCACCGGCCGTCTCGCCGAACACGCCCTCGGTCCGGGCCATCAGCCGGATGCCCTCGACGATCTCCTCGTCGGTCACGTCGGTGATCGCCCCGCCGGTGCGCCGGGCCACGTCCAGCGCGTACGGGCCGTCGGCCGGGTTGCCGATCGAGAGCGACTTGGCGATCGTCGACGGCTTCACCGGCGCGACGGTGTCGCTGCCCCGGGCGAACGCCGAGGCCACCGGGTTGCAGCCGGCGGCCTGGGCGCCGAACACCTTGTACGGGCTAGGCTCCACCAGCCCGAGCCGGCCCAGCTCCCGGAACGCCTTGTCGACCTTCGTCAGCAGCGAGCCGGACGCGATCGGGACGACGACCTGCTCGGGCAGCCGCCAGCCGAGCTGCTCGGCCACCTCGTACCCCAGCGTCTTGGAGCCCTCGGCGTAGAACGGCCGCACGTTGACGTTGACGAAGGCCCACTCGTACTCGCCGGCCAGCTCGCTGCACAGCCGGTTGACGTCGTCGTAGTTGCCCTCGATGGCGACCAGTGTGCCGCTGTAGACGGCGGTCGAGACGGTCTTGCCGTCCTCCAGGTCATGTGGGATCAGCACGACCGAGCGCAGCCCGGCCGCGGCGGCGTGGGCGGCCGTCGACTGGGCCAGGTTGCCGGTCGAGGCGCAGGCGACGGTGGAGAAGCCCAGGTCACGGGCGGCAGACAGGGCGACCGAGACGACCCGGTCCTTGAACGAGTGGGTCGGGTTCGCGCTGTCGTCCTTGATCCACAGCGTGCGCATGCCCAGCTCGGCGGCCAGCCGCGGCGCCGGGCGCAGCGGCGTCCAGCCGGCGCCGAGGGACACCCGCCTCGCCGGGTCGTGCCCGGCCGGCAGCAGCCCGACGTAGCGCCACAGGTTGTCCGGGCCGGCCTCGATGCTCTCCCGCGTCACCGTGCGCAGGACGTCCTCGTCGTAGGAGATCTCTAGGGGGGCGAAACACTCGATACAGACGTGGCTGGGCCCGAGTGGGTAGATGGCTCCGCAGTGGCGACAGGACAGCGCCGCGGCCGGGTTCGCGATCAGCCCGTCCGGCGACGTGGCGGTGCGGGCGCGCTCGGGAGCGAGAGTCACGGATACTCCTCATCTTCCCCGGGCGCCGAGTGCGACCCGGGACGGAATTAGCACCTGCCCGCCTCACGCGGGTGGTTGCCGGGGCTTCACTGGGCCGGTCCCTCTACCCCTCTGGATGAGCCAGATTCAGTTGTGAACTCACTGTAACCCGCGCCCTGGTAGCGGCGACGGGTGTTCAACAGCCAACCAAGATACCCGGGCGTGTCGGCCAGGGACGCCGATTCGCCCAACCGGCGCCGACTGGAACCCGACCGGAACCCGACCGGCGCCGGGCCGAATGGCCGGCGAGGAGGGCTGGTACGAGGGGTTGGCGCGGGTCGGCCAACGCCCATGACGGTCTATGACCGCCTGTGCCCCGTCGGGTGGCCGCGAGGCGAACGGCGTCGGGACGATCGTCGGCGGCAGTGACGAGTTTCTCACCTCGCCAGGCGCGGTCGCCGATCTGACGGCATCGTCGGAGTTGGCCGGAGCCCTGGGTCGACCTCGGTCGAGTTCGGTCGACCCGGTTCGACCGGTTCGATCCGGTTCGATCCGGTTCGACCGGTTCGACCGGTTCGACCGGTTCGACCCAGGCTGACCGGAGCCGGGCCGGCCGACGTACGCGACGGGCCAGACGGAAGGGGAACACGCCGCGATGGCGATTCGGGTCGTCTACACCGATCTGGACGGAACGATGGTCGGCCCCCGCGGCTGCTTCTTCCGCGACGCCGACGGGGCGACGTCGCTGGAGCCGGCCCGCGCGCTGACCGAGCTGCTCGACGCCGGGCTGGCGCTGGTCCTGGTCAGCGGCCGGACCCGGCCGCAGCTGCTGGAGGCCACCCAGATCTTCGGCGCCGACGGGTTCGTCGGCGAGCTGGGCGGGATCGTCGCCTGGGACCGCGGCCGGTCCAGTCAGATCATGCGGGGCGAGATGCCACCGGAGTACGACCAGGTCCCCGAGAGCCTGCTCACGGCGCTGATCGACCACTTCCCGGGCCGGCTGAGCCTGCACACGCCCTGGCACACCGGCCGGGAGCTCGACATCATGATGCGGGGCGCGGTGCCGGTCGACGCGATCGACGCGTGGCTCGCCGAACGCGGCTTCGGCTGGCTCACGATGCGGGACAACGGGCTGATCGCGCCGTCGCTGATGCCGGAGCTCGGCGAGCCGCCGCACGCCTACCACCTGGTGCCACGCGGGGTCAGCAAGGGCGCCGCGGTCGGGCACGACCTGGCCCGCCGCGGCCTGGGGAGGGCCGAGGCCATCGCGATCGGGGACTCGGCCAGCGATCTGGAGATGGCCCCGTTCGTGGGCCGGATGCACCTGGTGGCCAATGCGATGGCCCACGCCGAGATGGCGGAGCTCATCCGCGCGCACGACAACGTCGTCGTCGAGGACGGGAGCCTGGGGGCCGGCTGGGCCGGGGCCGTCCGCTCCGCGTTACCGGCCCCCGTCGGGCGCTGAACCGTCCCCGCCGGGCCTGTCCGGCCCGCCGGGCCTGTCCGGCCCGCCGGGCCTGTCCGGCCCGGGCAGCCCGTCGGGCCCGGGCGTCTCGGCGAGGTCCCGGGCCGCCTGGGCGGCCAGCCGCTGGACGCCGGTCGCCCGGGTCGCGTCGACGAACACGTGCCGGACGCTCGGGTGCCGGGCCCGCAGGCCCACCTCGATGCGGGACGACAGGTCCTCGACCGCGTCGCCGCTGATGGCGTCGGTCAGGTCCACCCGCAGCGCGACCAGCAACTCGTCCGGCCCGAGCTGCATGGTTAGCAGCTCCAGCAACGCGTCGATCTCCGGGTAGGCGGCCACCTCGGCCACGATCTCCATCCGCAGCGCCGGGTCGGCCGCCTCGCCGATCAGCAGCGCCTTGGTGTCCCGGCCGAGCGTGAAGGCGATCCAGACCAGCAGGACGCCGATCGCGATCGAGGCCGCGGCGTCATAGGCCGCGTCGCCGGTGAGGAGGTGCAGCATCAGGCCCAGCGCGGCCAGGGCGATGCCGATCACGGCCGCGCTGTCCTCGGAGAAGACCGTCTTGACCGTCGGGTCGTTGCCCGCGCGCAGATGTTCGCCGAACGTCCGCCCGGTGCGCTGGGCCTCACCCCGTACCTGTTTGGTGGCCCGCAGCAGCGACGAACCCTCCAGAACCAGGGCCAGGGCGAGCACCCCGTAGTTCAGGATGGCCTCAAGCGAGTCGATGTCGTGCCCGCCGCCGCGCAGCGAGCTCACGCCCTCCCAGATCGAGAACAGACCGCCGGTGACGAAGATCCCGACGGCGGCCAGCAGCGACCAGAAGAACCGCTCCTTGCCGTAGCCGAACGGGTGAAGCTGGTCGGGCGGGCGGCGCGAGCGGCGCAGCGACGTCAACAGGAAGACCTCGTTGAGCGTGTCGGCCCACGAGTGCGCCGCCTCGGCCAGCATCGCGCTGGACAGGCTGATCATGCCGGCGGCCGTCTTGGCCACGGCGATGCCGAGGTTCGCCGAGAACGCCAGCCACACGGTGCCAGTCGTCTCGTCGGACCCGCCTGGCGCGCCGCCCCCGCTCCCGGGCTCGGGCGTGGTCTCGGGCTCGGGCGTGGTCTCGGGCGTGCCGGGCGTGTCCCTCCCGTTCGGCGCGCCGGGCGCGCCCGGCGCGCTCGTCTCGAGCCCCGCCGCCTCCGTCTCGCTCGCCGTCATGCCGTCGGCCTACCCGGCCGCCGGACGGACAAGCCCACCCCAATCGCCTCCCTCGCCACAAGCCGGCAGCGAGCCTGACCACCGCGCGGCGACACCACGGCGAGCACAACGTCCGCTCCGCCGCCGCTCTGCCGCCCTCCGCGACCGGGCGCTCCACCCGTTTTCCCGGTCGCTTCGGCCGGGATGTCCGACGCGGATCTTTCACCCGCCGTGAAGATCCGCATCGCAGGACTTAATCTCCCTGTGTGGCACTCGGGCGGATTGACGAGCTCCCGGCCGCGACCGCCGTCGGTAGTGCCCACGTGCTCGTCGCGTCGAACCGCGGGCCGGTCACCTTCAGCGCGGCCGAAGGCGGCGGCCTGCGATCGCGGCGCGGTGGCGGCGGCCTGGTCAGCGGCCTGAGCGCGATCAGGCCCGGGGCGGGCCAGGCGCGGCCGCTGTGGGTGTGCGCGGCGCTGAACGACGCCGACCGGCGGGCCAGCCGGGCCGCGCCCGGCGGTCGGCTGGACCAGACGGGCCACGACACCGGCACGTGCGCCGTGCGGATGCTCGACGTCGAGCAGGTCGTGTTCGACCGGGCCTACAACGCCGTGTCCAACCGGACCCTGTGGTTCGTCCAGCACATGCTGTACGCCCCGGCCAGCCAGCCGCACTTCGGGCCGACGTTCGCCCGCGACTGGGACGCCTACGAGCACTACAACGCGATGTTCGCCGACGCGCTGGCCGCCGAGGCGGCGCCGGGGGCCGCCGTCCTCGTGCAGGACTACCACCTGTTCCTGGCCCCGGGGATGCTGCGGGCCCGGCGGCCCGACCTGCGCATCAGCCATTTCAGCCACACCCCGTGGGCGCCGCCGGAGTACTTCCGGATGCTGCCCGACGACGTCGGCCGGGCAGTTCTGGCCAGCCTGCTCGGCGCCGACCGGCTCGGCTTCCTCACCGATGCCTGGGCCGAGGCGTTCTGCCGCTGCGCCCGGGCCGTGCTCGGGGCCGAGACGCGCGGGCCGGCCGAGGACGGTTCCCGGGTCGTCACCGTCGACGGCCGGCGGACGGTCGTGAACGTCCACCCGCTCGGGGTCGACGGGCCGGAGCTGCTGGCCCGCGCGGGCGAGCGGGACGTCCTGGCGCGCACGGCCGAGCTGGCCGAGGTCATCGGCGACCGGAAGGTCATCGTGCGGGTCGACCGCACCGAGCTGTCGAAGAACATCGTGCGCGGCCTGGACGCCTACCGGGAGCTGCTGCGGAGGCATCCGCGCTGGCGGGGCCGGGTCGTCCACCTCGTCTGCGCCTACCCGTCGCGTCACGACCTGCCTGAGTACCGCGAGTACACGGCGGCCGTCCAGCGCATCGCGGCCGAGATCGAGGACGAGTTCGCCACCGACAGCTGGCGGCCGCTGCGCCTGGAGATGACCGACGACTACCCGCGCTCGCTGGCCGCGCTCGGCCTGGCCGACGTCCTGGTGGTCAACCCGCTGCGGGACGGGATGAACCTGGTGGCCAAGGAGGGCCCGGTGCTGGCCCGGTCCGGTACCGCGCTCGTCCTGTCCCGGGAGGCCGGCGCCTGCGCCGAGCTGCACACCGACTCGATCGTGGTCAATCCCTACGACATCGGGGCGACGGCCGAGGCGATGCACGCTGCCCTGCTCATGCCGGCGGACGAGCGGGCGGAGCGCTGCCAGCGCCTCGCCGCGATCGCCGCCGCCGCGCCGCCGGCCCGCTGGTTCGCCGACCAGCTCGCCGCCCTGACTTCCTGACCTCCGGACGCCCTGACCTCCGAACGCCTGAACGCCGGTGTCGGGCCTGTGACACCTCGCATCTGAACGGGTCCGCGACCGGGCGCCGTGAAAACGGGTGAGGCGGCGAAACCACTCCGCCCGTTCACCGTCGGGAGACGCGTCATGGAAATGGCTGGGCGCAGGCAGCGGCGTTGGTCGGCAAGCCAGGCGGAACCGTCGCTCGCGGCGCGGGTGGCGTTCGCCCTCCTCTACCTGGCGCTGGCGGCGAGCTGGCTGGCGGGCGGAGTGGACGCGGTCGCCGTGGTGGGGGCTGTCCTGCTCGCTTCGCTCGCCGTCCGCGTGCTGGTGCCGTGGGGACGGACGCGGGCCTGGTCCCGCCGGCACCCGCGGCTGGAAAGCCTGCTCGCCTTCCCGGGCGCGTTCGTCGTGCTCGGGGTGGCGACGCCCTGGTCGGCCGGCGTCTGCGCGCTGCTGGCCATCCCCGGCGGCCTGCTGCTGGCGGGCTTGTCGCTCGCGGCAAGCCGTCGCGCCAACCGATGACCGCCCGGTGGGCCGTTTACGGCCCCGGGCCGGCCCAGCCGCCCAAGCCGCTGATCAGCCCAGGCGGCTGATCAGCAGCTCCAGGAGCGCGACGACGCCGTCCGGGCCCGGGACGACCAGGTCGGCCCGGTCCCGCATGGCGGCCGGCGCCTCGGCGCTGTCGCTGCACACCTTCAGCCCGGGCACGCCGGTCGCGCGCAGCTCGTCGACCGCGTCGAACGCCGGCAGGTCACCCAGGTCGTCGCCGGCGAACAGGACCGAGCGGGCGCCGCAGGCCTGGGCCTGCTCGAGCAGGGCGCGGCGCTTGTCGTGGCCGGGCGGGCGCATCTCCAGGACGCGCTTGCCCGGCGCGGCCTCCAGTCCGTTGTCCTCGGCCAGGCGGGTCAGCGCGGGCGCGAGCGCGGCCAGCGCCGTGTCGGGGTCGGCCGTGCGCCGCACATGCAGCACCAGGGCGTGGCCCTTGTCCTCGACGCTGACCCCGGCCGGCGCGCCGGCCAGCACGTCCGGGAGCTGCGCCCGGACCGCCTCGACGCCGGGAAGCGCGTCCGGGCTGGTCGTCTCACCGGTCCGCGAGTCCCAGCGCTGCAGGCCGTACTGGCCGAGCACCACCAACCCGGCCCCGTCCCCGGCTGCCCGGCCCGTGGACGCCTTGTCCTGGGCGAACCGGTCCAGGCCGCCGAGGGAGATCACCGCGTCGACCGGGCGTCCGGTGACGACGGCGACGGAGCCGACCCGGGTGCTCAGCGTGAGCAGCGCCTCCACCGCGCCCGGCGCGGGGACGGCGTCGGTCGGCCGGCTCACGATCGGGGCCAGCGTGCCGTCATAGTCGACGGCGATCAGGGCGCGGCGCGGGTCGGTGATCAACGCGGCGATGCCGGTCCCGCCGGCCTGGGTCCGGGGCGTGGCGGCGTCGAACGCGGCCGGTGCGTCCGGCGCCGCGTCCGCGAATTCGTGCGTCGAGGTCATCAGCTGCCTCCGTCGGCGGTCGAGGGTCGGCGAGATCGGTCGGCGGGACGGGGTCGATGTGGGCAGGCTGATCGGCGGCCGGTGCGCGCGGGCCTTGTCTCTGGGTCGCGGTCTCTGGGTCGCGATCTGTGGTGGCGGTCACTGGGTGGCGTCGGTGGGAAAGTCCTTGGTGACAACGAGAATGAGGGTTCCGGTCCGGGCGAGGTAGCTCGGGCGAGGCTTGGCCTGGCGGACGCCCTCGACGTGCGCGGCCATCCACTCGGCCGCCGCCTTGTCGGGCGGGTCGTAGTAGACGGTCGTCGTCGGCCAGAGGCCGAAGACGCTGCCGGTCTTCACGACGTTGTAGCCGGCCGCCCGCAGCCGGGCCGCCGCCGCGTCGGCCTGACCCTCGATCTTGGAGTTGTTATACACGGCCACCTGGGCGAGCACCGGCTTCGCCGTCGTGGCCCCGGAGCCGGGGCGCGCGGACGTCGAGCTCGGCTTCGGCTTCGGGGACGGTTTGGGGGAGGCCGTCGGGCTCCGGTGCGCGGGCGGCGTCGTGGTCACCTCGCCGTCCGGCCCGATGCCGGGCAGCGGCGCCTGGGACGGTGTCGCCGTGCCGGTCCCCGCGCTGGGCTGGCCGTTCGCGCCTGCCGCGGTGGTGTGTGACGACGGGTCGTGCACCAGGTCGACGAGCAGGATGCCGATCAGGATCACCATCACGGCGATGGCCGCCGCGGCGGCCGTGTGGAGCCGATCGGCGCGGTGGCGCCGCGGGCCGGGCGGCCCCGGCGGGGGTGTCTGTGCCGTCGTCATGCCAGTCGTCACCGGTCCGCCCGCTCAGGCCCGGGCGGCGCGGCCGCCGCCCGCCGGGACCGCTCCGGCACCGACCAGCTGGCCGCCGCGAACGCTCTCGCCGTAGGAACCGCCGGCCCGCCCGCCGGCCGCCCGCCCGCCGGCCGGTGGCGCGCCGGCCGGTGGCGCGCCGACCGGTGGCGCGCCGACCGGTCGCTCGGTCCGGTCGCGGTCGCCGGTGGAAGCCTGGTCGGGACCGGACTCGAGGTCGAACCCGCCGCCGCGCTCGGCCCGCCGGCTCTCGCGGATCCGGCGTAACCGGCTGACCAGAACCGGCTCGGCCGCCAGCGCCGCCGGCGAGTCGAGCAGCCGGTTGAGCGCCTGGTGGTAGCGGGTCGTGGACAGGCCGAAGGTGTCCTTGATGGCCTGAGCCTTGGCCCCGGGCGTGCGCCACCACCGGGCCTCGAACGCGAGGATCGCCGCATCACGTGGGCTGAGCCCGCTCGGGCCTTCGCCGGGCGCCGGGCGGGCGGCGGCTGGTTGCCCGCCGCCCGCGGGCGTCGCCTCGGGGTCGTTCTCGAGCACGGCGCGGCCTCCTCCGGTTGTCGTCGGGCCCCCACGAGACCGGCCGGCACGCTCGTGGATGCTGACCACTATTTCACCGGACAGGTCCGACAACGTACCGCCCCGCCGCGAACGCCCGGCGCGTCATACCCGGACACAGTGGGCCGCCCTGGCCGTCGCCCCGCCGCGCGGGTTCAGAACAGCCGGGCGTAGAGGGCGGCGGCGTTGGGATTCTGGACCGGGCTCACCAGCGACGACTGGACGTTCCCGCTGGACGGGTCGTTGAAGTAAGACTGGTAGGACAGCACGTCCGCGTTGGCGCTGAACGTGTCGTACATCTTCTGGATGTAGAACGGGTTGTCACCGCCGCCGTGACCGCCCGGCTTGCTGACCACCGCCCATTCCGGGACGGAGAACTTCTTGCCGTGGGAGCGGGCATAGGCGATCACGCCGCACAGGCCGGTCGGGTCGTTGCACTGCTTGTCCCAGCTCGCCTCGTCCGTGCTCGGCGGCCACATGTCGTAGGCGTCGATACCGACGATGTCGACGTAGGCGTCACCGGGATAGAAGTCGTAGGCGCCGCCGCTGTGGGCGTTCATCGCCCAGTCGAACCGGGTGGTCGGCGAGGTCGAGCGGACCGCGTTGACCACCTGGCGCCAGCAGCTCACCCAGTGGGAGGGGTCGTTCCGCGTCGACCAGGGGAACCAGTCACCGTTGAACTCCCAGGCCAGCCGGATGATCGAGTTGCCTCGGCCCTGGCTGACCAGCCAGCCGCCGAACTCCTTCCACCGCGCCGTGTAGGCACCGGACGCGCAGGCGGAGATGCTGCCCTGACCGGTCGGGAAGAACGGCTGGCTGATCACCCAGGTGCCGCGGAAGCTCGCGAAGTTCGAGCCGACCCACGGGTGGGTCATGGTGCTCCAGCTCGATCGGTCGCTGAAGGTCAGGACGACGTTCACCGGGGTGCCGCGGAAGGACGTCCAAGCGTTGGCCTGGGCCTGCGTCCCCGCGTTCAGGCCACTCATTCCGCCCAGGCCGGCGCCGGCCGGCGAGGTGTCGCCGCCGGTCGTCCCACCACCGGCCGGCCCACCGCCACCGGCCGGCCGGTGGGCCAGGGCTCCGGCGCCGGCCGCCGCGAGACTCCCCGCTCCGGCGGCCGTACCGGCGCCGGGGCGGGGACTGGCTGAACCGGTGGCCGTCGCCGTCGGGTTGGGCTGGCCGGTGGCGGTCGGGCGGGTGGTCGCGGTCGGGCTGGCGGGCTTCGACGGCGTCGCCGTCGCCCCGCCGAGCAGGTTCGCGGCGGCACTGGGGATCGCGCCCGGTGGAAGGCCGTTCGCCTGGAGGACGTCGGCGCCGGGGGAGGTGTGGCTGAACGGCGCGACCTGCCAGCCGAGGGTGGCGGCGGTCAGCGCGGCCACGGCGCCGACCGCCCAGCGCGCCCGTCGGTGGCGCAGCGTCGCGCGCCCGCCGGCGGGACGGGCTCCGGCCGGACGGGCCCGAGGCACGCGCGGGTTGGGGACGGTGGAGCGGGAACCGTCGACGCCCGGCGCGGGATCCGGCGCTGCCGCCAGAACAGTAGCCTGATCGGGTTCGTGCAGCCCGGTCGCCGCGTCGTGGAAACTGTCGGGGTAAGTGTTCACGGCACCCAAACCGGCTCGTTCGCCCATAGATGTGGCGCGGGGCGGGGCGGCCACGAGACTCCAGGCGGCGCGGACAACGGTGTCACGGTTCCGTCACGGAACGACGTATGACGATCTGTGATCCATCCGTCCCTAACGCGCTCCCCCTGGGGCGCGACGGGTGACGTGGCAGGCATCGGTACCGGATGGCTCATAGTCAGGCGGAACGGTACACCACTGCTCTGCTCGGGCTAGGTCGGTCGTCCATCGCCCTGGCCTATCCGGACCACGGTTGCCTATGGGTGTGTCTAGACTGTCCGTCCGGTGTTCCTCGGTGGTGAAAATGGCGGAATGGCGGCGGTCGGCCCCGGGCCGCCTCCCCTTGCCGGGCGCGCGCCGCTCGCGGGTCAGACTGGTCGCGGACGGGACGGGAGGCCGGGGGATGACGGACGACTCGCGGGCGGGCGGCGCCGGAGCTGGCAGGCGTGCCGATGCCGCTGAAGGCGTGGCTCAGGACGTGTCCGGTCGGGCGGATGGCGGCTCGGGTGGCGACGGACGGGGGGCCGGACGGGGTGCCGGACGGGGTGCCGGACGGGGGGCCGGTGGTGCCGGACGCGGCGGCGGAGACGGTGACGCGCGCCGTCGCCCCGCCGGCCAGCCGGCGCCCGACCCGCACCACGGGGTCATCCGCGAGGCGATCGAGCACGCGGCGGCCAGCGCGTCCCGGCTGACCAACGCCTTCGCCAAGCCCATCGCCGTTCCGGTGGTGTCGCTGGTCCGCCAGCAGCGCAAGCCCCAGCGGGACTACCCGACCGAGCAGGAGCTGCCGACCGGCAAGGTCATCGCCTGCGGCATCTACCAGGACGGCGAGCGGGTTCGCCGGGGCGTCCGCCACACCGAGGCTCTGCGGGCGGCCCGCCGGCACAACTCGTTCGTCTGGCTGGGAATCCACGAGCCCGGCCCGAGCGATCTGACCGACATCGCGCGCGCCTACGGACTCCCACCGCTGGCGGTCGAGGACACGATCACCGCCCACCAGCGACCGAAACTCGAGCGCTACGGCCATGTTCTGTTCATCGTGCTCAAGACCATCCGATATGTGAGTGACGGCGCACTGACCGCCTCGTCGAACATCGTCGAGACCGGCGAGGTGATGGTCTTCGTCGGGGCGGATTTCGTCATTACGGTCCGGCACGGCGAATACAGCGGTCTGAAATCGCTGCGCTCCCGGCTGGAGGCGGAGAAGGACCTGCTGGAGCGCGGCCCGGCCGCGGTTCTCTACGCGATCTGCGACCAGGTCGTGGACGACATGCTCGCGGTCACCGAGAACATGCAGGTCGACGTCGACACCATGGAAGGATTCGTGTTCGACCGGGCGAGCCGCCCTGATCCTGGCCGGGTCTATCAACTCAAGCGCGAGATTCTCGAGTTCAAGCACGCCGTTCTGCCGCTGGCCGCGCCGATCCGTCACCTGTGCGACCAGCCGCCGGGCGGGGACGAGGACGGCTTCATCCGCGAGCACTTCCGCGACGTCGCCGACCACATCGATCAGGTCGCGGAGCGCGTCAATCGTTTCGACGAACTGCTGACCTCGATACTGCAGGCGACGCTGGCCCAGGTGGCAATCGTGCAGAACGAGGACATGCGGCGGATGAGCGCCTGGGTGGCGATCGCGGTCGTTCCCACCGTACTGGCCGGAATTTACGGCATGAACTTCGAGCACATGCCCGAGCTGCGCGAGGTCTGGGGCTATCCCGCGGTACTCGGGCTGATGGCGACCATTTGCTTCACCCTTTACCGAACGTTCAAACGCAATGGCTGGCTGTAACTGAGAGTACAGTTCTCAGGTGGGCGGGTCGGGGAAAGTGCGCTGCCGTCATCAATTGGTGACTATGCGTGGTTTCGGGGGCGGCTGAGCCCAGGGCTCAGGTATCGTTGACGACTCGGGGGACCGGCGATGGCGGAATGGGCAGACGTGGTGGCCTCGGTACGACGGGCGGCTTGTCGCGGCATGGTGACCTTCGGTTTCTCCCAGTTGGTGTGGTTGCTGTGGTCACCTGGTTCCGCGGCATTGATCGCCGTTGGCCGGGGATGGAATTCCATACGGAATCACAATGAGGATATTTACCGGCCGGCCCCGACCGGGGCGTCGCCGGCATGACCCAGCCGAACCTGCCGGTCAGCGGTGACCAGATGGCCGAGCTGGCCTCCCGCCTGGAGCAGCTCGACCAACTGCTCAACCGGCTCGAGGACGCCGAGCGGGAGGCGGCCGACGCCAGCGAGGACCTGCGTCACACCCGGGCCTGGCAGGAGGAGATGGTACGCGCCATCCAGGACGAGCGGGCCAAGATGCTCAGCCACCGCCGAGCGCTGGAAGACCTGGCCGAGCGGGCGCACGCCGCCGTGGAGGTACTCGCCGCGACCTACCGCTCGCTGCCCTCCGAGGTCCACGAACTCGCGGTCGAGCTGCACGTGCTGACCGCGGGCGGCTTCATCCCGCCGCGGCTGCCCCGTCCGCCCCGAGGCTGAGGACCGACTCCCACGCTGTAAGCCGGTCGGCTTGGTCAGCGTGGGGTCAACGCGGCTCAGCGCGGGCTCAGCGCAGGGTCAGCGCGAGCGCCTCGACGGCCAGCGCCGGCACCAGCCCGGGATTCTCGGCCAGCGTGCGCCGGCAGTCCATGACCGCGCTCAGCCGGCGCACCGTCTGCTCCGGGGTCGACGCGGCGGCCAGCCGGGCCACCAGATCCCCCTGGTCGGGGTTGATCGGCTCAACCGGCGCACCGAACTGGCGGGCGAGTACGTCGCGGTACCACCCGGCCAGGTCGGCCAGGGCGAGGTCGAGCGAGTCGAGCACGGTCCGCCGGTTGCGGCTTTTCTGGGCCCGTTCCAGCTCCTTGAGCGCCCCGGCCATCCCGCGCACGTTCACCGCCCGCCCGGCCGGCGTCTTCGCCGCGCGGCTGGTCGACTTGCGGGCCCGGCTGCCGGTCGCGCCGGACGCCGTCGCCCCGGCGCCGAACGCGGACCGCAGTGCCTCGGCCTCAGCCTCGTCCCGGTCGGTCGCGGCCGAGCGGGCGTCGGCCTCGGCGGCGGCGACCAGATCGGCCGCCGCCGCGACGCAGTCGCTGACTCGCCGCAGCCGCGTCGGCAGGCGTAGCACCTCGACTCGTCCGCGCCGCGCCGCCTCGTCCGCGGCCAGCCGGCCGGCCCGGGCGACGTCCCCCTGGCTGGCCGCGGCTGCCAGCGCGGCGTCGGACTCGGGGATACCGTCCGCGACCAGCGCCGCCGCCAGGCTCGCCGCCGACGGCGTACGTAGCCCGACGACGCGGCAGCGGGAGCGGATCGTGGGCAGGGTGTCGTCGATGCTCGGCGCGCACAGCAGGAACACAGACCGGTCCGCCGGCTCCTCCAGCGCCTTGAGCAGGGCGTTCGCCGCCGCCTCGGTGAGCCGTTCGGCGTCGGTGAGCAGCAGCGTCCGCCACCGGCCGCTGGTCGGGGCCCGAGCGGCGTCCCGGACGATGTCCCGGACCTCCCGGATCCCGAGCGAGAGCCCGTCCGGGCTGACCACCCGCAGATCGGCCGCCGTGCCGGTGAGCACGGTGTGGCAGCCGGCGCACTCGCCACATCCCGGCGGGTCGTTCTCGCAGGCCAGCGCGGCGGCGAACGCTCGGGCGGCAGCGACGCGGGCCGCTCGGTCCGGCCCGGTGAACAACCAGGAGTTGGTCATACCGGCTCGCGCGGCGGCCAGCACCCCATCCCGGCCGGCCCGCGCGGCGGCGCTCGCGGCCGACGCCAGCGGCGCGATCGCCTGCTCCTGACCGATCAGCGCGTCCCAGACGGTCACTCGTCGACGGTACCGGGTGGCGCCGGCGGCTCGGCCCGGGAGATCGGGGAGGTCGCGCTGGGCGGGGGCGGCGAGGCCGGCGGGTCGATGCGCAGCCGTCCGGCGACGGCCCGCCGGATCCGGATGTGGACCGTCCCGGGGTCAGCCGTCGCATCGACGCGGACGTAGCGGTCCGGTGCGGCGTCGGCCAGCCGGCGGAAGCCCTCATTGACCCGCTCGTGGAAGGCGAGCTGCTCGGCCTCGATCCGGTCGGGTCCCTCGATCCGATCAGGCCCCCCATTCCGGTCAGGCCCTCCATTTCGGTCAGGCCCCCCATTTCGGTCAGGCCCCCCATTTCGGTCAGGCCCCCCATTCCGGTCAGGCCCCCCGGCCTGCCACTCCGCGGCCGGCGCCTCCTGGACCGTGACGGAGGCGGCCGCGTGGGCGCGCGGCCCGTTCCCGTTCATGGCGCCGTTCCCGTTCACGGCGTGCTGCCCCGCCGTCGCGGTCGCGGCGGCCCGGCTTGCCAACCGCTCCAGGCCGGCCCGCGCCGGCAGGTCGAGCAGGATCGTCACGTCCGGCGCCAGCGACTGGGTTGCCCACTGGGCCAGCACCGCCATCTCCTCGGCCGCGATCCGCCGCCCGGCGCCCTGGTAGGCGATCGAGGAGTCGACGTAGCGGTCGCTGACGACGATCGCCCCCCGGGCCAGCGCCGGTTCGATCACCCGGGCGACGTGCTCGGCCCGGTCCGCCGCGTAGAGCAGCGCCTCGGTCCGAGGATGGATCTTCGCAGTCGGGTCGAGGAGCAGCTCGCGCAGGCGGGCGCCCAGCACCGTCCCGCCCGGTTCGCGGGTGACCACCACCTCGCGCCCGGAGGCGGCCAGCCACTCGCGCAGCAGGTTCACCTGCGTCGACTTGCCGGCGCCGTCGCCGCCCTCCACCGTGACGAACAGCCCGGAGTGGCGGGGGCGGGTCGGTCGGGTCCGCCGGCCCATCAGCGCGTTCCACAGCTCGGGCAGCACGGCCACACCGGCCCGCTCGTCCATCTCGCGGTAGGCGTAGACGCCGACCGAGATGGCCAGCACGCCCCCGGCCAGCAGGATGATCGTGACGCCGTCGGCCCGCACCCGGATCGCGTGCGAGACCCGGATGTAGTGCGAGCCGATCAGGCCGACCAGGGCCGGCGCCGCCGCCAGGACCAGCAGCAGGTCGATGCGGACCAGCGACTGGACCAGCGCGAACGTCCGCCCGCGCAGCTCGTCGGACACCTCGGCCTGCAGCAGCGTGTAGCCGGTCACCCAGGCGATGCCGGCGAAGGCACCGACCATCACGACCAGGATGCAGGCCAGCACGATGTTCGGGATGACCGCGACCAGCACCAGGGTCACCCCGGCTCCGGTGACGCTCAGCCCGAACAGGCGGTGGCGGTTGTAGTCGCCGAGCAGGCGCGGCCCCAGCGCCATCCCGCCAGCCAGGCCGACGAACACCGCGCCGAACAGGACGCCGTAGGCCGAGTCACCGCCGCCTAGCAGCTGGACGTAGAGGCGGCCGAGCGCCACGACGCAGCCGGCGCCGGCGAACCCGCCGAGGATGCCCACGACCAGGCCGCGCACCAGCCGGTTGTGACCGACGAACGCCCAGCCCTCGGTGATCGAGCTCCAGAACCCCACCGCCGGCTCGTCCTCGGGGCGCTCGGCCCGGCCGATGTCGCGCAGGCCCCAGATGACGATCGCCGAGACCAGGAAGGTGACGGCGTTGAAGTACAGCGCCAGGTCGACCGGCGAGCCGCGGAAGAACGACACCCCCGAGCCCAGGGCCCGCGACAACGTGGAGAGCAGTGAGAAGATCGCCGCGCCGACCGGCGCGGTGCCGTAGGCCGAGACCAGGCTGAGGGTGTTGGCCGTGGCCAGCCGGCTCTTGGGCACCAGGTTCGGGACGCTGGCGTCCTTGGCCGGGTTCCAGAAGAGGCTGACGCATTCGACCAGGAAGGACGCTATCAGCAGCCACTCGAGGGTGCCGACCAGCGGGATCGTGATGAACAGGCCGAAGCGGGCCACGTCCGAGACGACCATCTGGGCCCGGCGGTCGAGCCGGTCGGCGATCGCCCCGGCCAGCGGGCCGAGCAGGAGCGCGGGCAGTAAGCGGACGATCAGCACCGAGCCGATCGCGTAGGCCTTGGCCGAGAAGCTGGACTGGAGCTGGCTGGCCAGCGCGGTCGTGGCCAGCAGGCCCATCCAGTCGCCCAGGCTGGACAGCGTGCTGGCCATCCACAGGCGACGGAACTGCGGGATGCGCAGGATCGCGACCATGTCGCTGTCGGTATGAGACTCGCCGCGACGGGCCTTGGCCGGCGGGGACGGGACGGTCGCCACCGGCGGGCGGGAGGACGGCCGCGCCAGGCGCCGGCGTACGCCGCCGCCCGGTCGTCCGGCCCCATCCACCTCCCCCGGCGCGGCGGGCTCCGGACTGGCCGGGAAACGCGCGGTGTTCCCGGGCTCGTCAGGAGCGCCGATCATCCGTCAGACCGTCCCGATCCGCGCGCGGTCGACGGCGTCGACGAGGCGGTGCCACTGGTCTTCCTGGCCGCGGTGGACTTCTTCGTCGTGCCGGTCTTCTTCGCGGCGCTCTTGGCTGCCGCCTTCGGGGCCGCCTTCGCCGCCGGTTTGGCCGCGGCCTGGCGGCGGGGGGTCGCCGGGCCGCGGGCGCGCCGGTCGGCCAGCAGCTCGGCCGCCCGCTCGATGGTGATCGTCTCGACGCTGTCGCCCTTGCGCAGGCTGGCGTTCGTCTCGCCGTCGGTGACGTAGGGGCCGAAGCGGCCGTCCTTGACGACCATCGGCTTGCCCGACGCCGGGTCGTCACCGAGCTCGCGCAGCGGCGGGGCGGCGGCGGCCTGGCGCCGGCCCCGGGTCTTCGGCGCGGCCAGCAGGGCCAGCGCCTCGTCCAGGGTCACGGTGAACAGCTGTTCCTCGTTCTCCAGCGAACGGGACTCGGTGCCCTTCTTGACATACGGCCCGTAGCGGCCGTTCTGCGCGGTGACCTCCTCGCCGTCGGGCGCGGAGCCGACGGTGCGGGGCAGGGTCAGCAGCCGGATCGCGTCGTCGAGGGTGATCGTGTCCAGTGCCATCGTGCGCAGCAGGCTGGACGTGCGCGGCGGTTCGGTGTCGGTGGTGACATACGGGCCGTAGCGACCGGCCTTCGCCGTGATCGTCGCGCCGGTCGGGTCGGTGCCCAGCACCCGGTCGCCGCTGGGCGCCGAGGCCAGCTCAAGGGCGCGCTCGACGGTCAGCTCGTCCGGGGCGAGGTCCTCGGGGACGCTGGCCCTCGCCTCGCCGATCTGGACGTACGGCCCGTACCGGCCGACGCGGACGACCACGGGCGTGCCGTCGTCGGTCTTCCCGATCGGGATCGAGTTTACCTCGCGGGCGTCGATCTCGCCGAGCTGCTCGTTGACCAGGTGCTTGAGCCCGCCGGAACCGACGATCGCGCCCGGGTGGCCGTGGCCGTTGGCCCGCGTGCCGTTGCCCGGCGGGGCGCTGGCGCCGCCCGCCGCGCCCTGGCCGTTACCGAAGTAGAACCCGGTCAGCCAGTCGGTCGACGCCGACTGGCCGGCGGCGATGTCGTCGAGGTCGTCCTCCATCGACGCGGTGAACCGGTAGTCCACCAGCCGGGTGAAGTAGTCCTCCAGCAGCCCGACCACCGCGAACGCGACGAAGCTCGGGATCAGGGCGGTCCCCTTCTTCCACACGTAGCCCCGGTCCTGGATCGTCCCGATGATCGAGGCGTAGGTGGACGGCCGGCCGATCCCGAGGTCCTCCAGGGTCTTGACCAGGCTCGCCTCGGTGAACCGGGGCGGCGGGTTGGTCGTGTGGCCCCGGGGGTTGAGCTCGCGGGTGCTCAGCGCGTCGCCCGCACGGACGTCGGGCAGCCGCCGCTCCCGGTCCTCCAGCTCCGCGTCGGGGTCGTCCGCGCCCTCGACGTAGGCCCGCAGGAACCCCGGGAAGGTGATCACCTTGCCGCTGGCCGAGAACTCGGCCACCTCGCCAGCGCTGGAGGTTCCGCCCAGGCGGATCGTGGCCGACGTCCCCCGGGCATCGGCCATCTGGCTGGCCACCGTCCGCCGCCAGATCAGCTCGTAGAGGCGGTAGGCGTCGGTCTCCAGCTCCCCCCGGACGTCACCGGGAGTGCGGAACTGCTCACCGGCTGGTCGGATCGCCTCGTGCGCCTCCTGGGCGTTCTTGACCTTCTTCGTGTACGTCCGGGGCCGGCCGGGGACGTAGGCGTCGCCGTAGAGCTCCCGCGCGGTCGCCCGGGCGGCGGTCAGCGCGGTCTCCGACAGGTTCGTGGAGTCCGTACGCATATAGGTGATGTAGCCGTTCTCGTACAGCTTCTGCGCGACCTGCATGGTCCGCTGGCTGGAGAACCGCAGCTTGCGGCCGGCCTCCTGCTGCAGCGTCGAGGTCATGAACGGCGCATACGGCGAACGCCGGTACGGCTTGGTCTCGACGCCCGTGACCGAGAACGCGGTCGCGGCCAGCCGCTCGGCCAGGCCCCGGGCGTCAGCCTCCTCAAGCCGGATCACCTCAGCCGAGCTGAGCGTCCCGGTGGCATCGAAGTCGCGGCCGGTGGCCAACCGCCGCCCGTCCAGCGCGACCAGGCTCGCGGGCAGCGGTGTCGCGTCGAGCTGGCCGTCGCGGGGCGCGGCGGCCGCGAAGACACCCTCGATGTTCCAGTACTCGGCCGAGCGGAAGCGCATCCGGGCCCGTTCCCGCTCGACCAGGATGCGGGTGGCCACGCTCTGGACCCGGCCGGCCGACAGCCGCGGCATGACCTTCTTCCACAGGACCGGGGACACCTCGTAGCCATACAGGCGGTCGAGGATGCGCCGGGTCTCCTGGGCGTTGACCAGGTTCTCGTCGATCTCGCGCGGATTGTCCACCGCGCGCTGGATCGCCTGCGGGGTGATCTCGTGGAAGACCATCCGCTTCACCGGGACGCTCGGCTTGAGCGTCTGCAGGAGGTGCCAGGCGATGGCCTCGCCCTCCCGGTCCTCGTCCGTGGCCAGGTAAAGCTCGCTGGCTTCCTTCACCAGCGCCTTGAGCTTCGAGACCTGCGGCCGCTTGTCCGGCGTGACCACGTAGAGCGGCTCGAACCCGTTGTCCACGTCGACACCCAGGCGCGCCCACGGCTTGCCCTTGTGCGCGGCCGGCACGTCGGCGGCGCTGCGCGGCAGGTCACGGATATGGCCGATGCTCGACTCGACCTGCCACCCCGGGCCCAGGTAGGCCGCGATGGTCTTGGCCTTCGCCGGTGACTCGACGATCACCAGTCGGGCGCCCGCGTCGTCCGCGGGCCGGTCAGGGGCAGCGCCCGCTGTCGACTTGGTGCGCGCTGGCACGTCTCTCCTCGGTGCGTGTGGCTGTCGGTGCTGTCCAGCGGTTCGGCTGTCCAGTGCTTCCGCTGTCCAGTGGTTCGACTCTCCGGTGGTCCGACTCTCCGGTGGTCCGGCGTCCGGTGGTCCGGCGTCCGGTGGTCCGGCGTCAGTGTGCACCTCCGCCGGGCCGGACGCGATCGGGGGCGCGAGCCCCCGGCGTCGCGTTCGTTCGCTGCCGACCTCCGTTCCGGGCGGCGACGTCGCTCGTTCCGGTCGTGGGCACAGGCCAGTCACCGCCAACCGTCCGGGCGAACATCGCCACCGTAGGTGATTCGGGTAGGAGTTGAACAGTAATGACGTGTCACGCCGCCGGATCGACCGGCTCACTCCGTACCCACGATGCGGGCTGGGGGAGGGGGCACGCCGATCCGGGCACGGCGGGGCGCGGACGGGCGCTGAGCTGGGCGCTCGCGCCGGGCGGGCCGGGATCGGCGCCGGCCCGGATCCGTTCGGGCGCCGGACACCGCCCGTCCGGGCCGGGTGTGACGCCGAACCTCACGCCGCTCGCGACGGTGGCCCTCGACCTCGACACGAGGCGCCCTCGACACGAGGCGGCGCGACACGAGGCGGCGCGACACGAGGCGGCGCGACGCGAGGCGCGCGCGACTCAAAGCGGCCGCCGGCGGGACCTCGGGCCCCGCCGGCGGCCGCCTCGATCGTCGGCTCCGGCTGGTCAGACGCCCGCGGTCGCCGTGTTGTTCGGCCGCGACTCGGCCGGGGACGGCCCGTCGGACATCGTCGTCGCCCGCCGCTTCGACAGCGCGATGACGCCCACGATCACCAGCACCGCGAACACCGCGATGCCGATGCGCAGCCCCGTGTTCTCGTGCGTGCCGACCGAGTACTTGACCACCGACGGCGCGATCAGCAGGCTGACCAGGTTCATCACCTTGATCAGCGGGTTGATCGACGGTCCGGCGGTGTCCTTGAACGGGTCGCCGACCGTGTCGCCGATGACGGTCGCCTCGTGCACCGGCGAGCCCTTGCCGCCGTACGCCCCGTCCTCGATCATCTTCTTCGCGTTGTCCCAGGCCCCACCGGAGTTGGCCAGGAACACGGCCATGAGCACGCCCCCGGCGATCGCGCCGCCCAGGTAGGCCCCCAGGGGTGGGTAGCCGAGGCCGAAGCCGACCGCGATCGGGGCGAACACGGCCAGCGTCCCCGGGGTGATCAGCTCGCGCAGCGAGTCCCGGGTGCAGATGTCCACGACCGCGCCGTAGTCCGGCAGCTCGCTGCCGTCCATGATCCCCGGCTTGGAGTGGAACTGTTTGCGCACCTCGAGCACGACGCGCCCGGCGGCCCGCCCGACGGCGTTGATCGCCAGGCCGGAGAACAGGAAGACCACGGCCGCGCCGATGATCAGCCCGACCAGGGCGTCCGGGTAGGCGATGTTGAGGCCGCCGACGGTGCCGCGGGCGGCCTCGGGCGCCGCGCCGTTGTTGCCCAGCGCCGTCGTCACAGTGTCGGTGAACGAGCCGAACAGCGCGGTCGCCGCGAGTACGGCGGTGGCGATCGCGATGCCCTTGGTGATCGCCTTTGTCGTGTTCCCGACAGCGTCCAGCGAGGTCAGGATGGCCGCCCCCGCCTCGTCGGTCTCGCCGGACATCTCGGCGATGCCCTGCGCGTTGTCGCTGACCGGGCCGAAGGTGTCCATCGACACGATTACGCCGACCGTGGTCAGCAGGCCCGTCCCGGCCAGGGCCACCGCGAACAGGGCGACGGTGACGCTGCCGAAGCCGAGCAGGTAGGCGCCGAACACGGCCGCGCCGATCAGGATGGCCGAGTAGACCGCCGACTCCAGCCCGAGGCCGATGCCGGCCAGGATGTTCGTCGCCGGGCCGGTGGTCGACGCGGCGGCCACGTCCCGGACCGGCTTGCGGGTCGTCTCGGTGAAGTAGCCGGTCAGCAGTTGGATCGACGCCGCCAGCACGATGCCGATCAGTACCGCGCTGATCGCGATGACCTTCGGGTTGCCGTCCTGCGTCGAACCGGCCATCCCCGGGAAGCCGGAGAAGTGGCTCGGCAGGTAGACCAGGCAGACGACCACGACGCCGATCACCGAGACGGCCGTCGAGATGAAGAAGCCCCGGTTGATCGCGCTCATCCCGCTGCGGTCGGACGCCCGGGGCACGACGCAGAAGATCCCGATGATGGCGGTGATGACGCCGAGTGCCGGCATCAGCAGCGGGAAGACCAGCCCGTGCTCGCCGAACGCCTTCACGCCGAGGATCAGCGCGGCGACCAGGGTCACCGCGTAGGACTCGAACAGGTCGGCGGCCATCCCGGCGCAGTCGCCGACGTTGTCCCCGACGTTGTCGGCGATCGTCGCGGCGTTACGCGGGTCGTCCTCCGGGATACCCTGCTCGACCTTGCCGACCAGGTCGGCGCCGACGTCGGCCGCCTTGGTGAAGATGCCGCCGCCGACACGCATGAACATCGCCAGCAGGGCCGCGCCAAAGCCGAAGCCCTCCAGGACCTGGGGCGCGTGGCGCTGGAACGCGAGCACCACGATGGCCGCGCCGAGCAGGCCCAGGCCGACGGTGAACATGCCGACGACGCCGCCGGTGCGGAAGGCGACCCGCATCGCCGCGCGCTCGCCGCGTTCGAAGGCGGCCGCGGCCGTCCGGGTGTTCGCCCGGGTCGCCAGGGACATGCCGACGAATCCGACCAGCGCCGAGAAGAGCGCGCCGACCACGAAGAAGACCGACCGGCCCACCCGGGCGCCGGTCGTGTCGGCCGGCAGGAGAAGAAGAATGAAGGGGATGACGACCACAAAGCCGGCCAGGGTGATGAACTGCCGCCGAAGGTACGCCGCCGCGCCCTCCTGGACGGCGCGGCCGACTTTTATCATTTCCGCGGTTCCCTGGGGTGCCGCCAGGACCTCGCGCGCGAGGTAGGCCGCCACCACGAGCGCGACGGCCGCGATTCCCGCCACACCGCCGACCAGTCCCAGCTGCCCGCCGGTAAGGTCGTGCGTGAGGTCGGGAAGCGGCGCACCTGCCGCTGCCTGTATCGAGGACACCGCCTGGATCGAGGACATTGGCCCTCCCGGTTACCCGCGTCCGTTTCTTCGGACGCGTGAAGCGTCGGCGCGGTTGCCGTAAGTCCTCGGCGGGCGGTCCCGGGCGCGCGTACGCGGGCGGGTCGGCTCGTCGGCGGACCATGGGGCCGCTTGGATGCGCCGGGCGGGACGTGGCCCGGCGTGACGCCCGCCTACACCCAGCGGCGTCGGTCGTGTCGACGTCGCGGCCGCGGTCACGCGGAGGCGCGGACGGAGTCGCGCGGTGCGTTCCTGTGGTGGTGGCATGTCGTGCGTGGTGTGGTGCGTCGGTGTCGTGTCCGGGTCGATGTGGTCGGGACCGCGCGGGATGCCGGGCAGTCTATCCACGCGGATGTAACACGCGCTCGTTGTTCGGGGCGGCGGCTGCCGACAAATGCGGATAAACGTAACAAAGCGGGAAAATGGCGGCCCCGAGGTGTCACAGAGGGGGTGACGCTGACGATCCGTCTGAGCGGCGGATTCAGATAGTTACGTTTCGATCGGGAATCGTCACAGCCAGCGCTGGGCCGCCTCGACGCTGTCACCGCCGCTGGTGTTGAACGCGATGGCGGCGGCTGGCGCGTGCCGACGGACCAGATTCACCAGCTGCTCGAAGAAAAGGAGCAGCGGCTCCGCCTTCCGGATCCCGCCGCCGATCACCACGACGTCCCACGGGCGTTCGGCCAGGGCGCGGATCAGCGCCGGCTCGGCCGCCTCGTCGAATGCGAGCAGCGTCATGGCCGCGTCGATGCCGTGGGCGCCGAACCGGGCCAGCTCCGCCTCGAGCGCGGCGCGCAGCGCGCTCCCGTCGACGCCGGGGATCACGTTCGGGTCGTAGCCGATGACGAGCGCGGATGGCATGTTTCCCACCGTAGCGGGAAGCCGCCCGGATGATCCTGCGTGGATGCGTGGATGCGTGGATGCGTGGTGCGTGGATGCACGGATGCATGGGGTGGTGTGGGGTGGCGGGTGGCGCCGGGCGGGAGGGGGCGGCTGGTCAGGACTCCGCGAGCGCGCGCTCCGGCTGGCCGAAGTCGATGCCGGTCAAGGCACTCCGCCAGTGCATGGTGACGACGGTTCCCGCGCCGGCGGAGCCGGTCGCGATCGTCATCTCGTCGACCAGGCCCTCGATGAGCGCGAGCCCGATGTCGGCCGACATCTCCGGCTCGTCGTCTGCCAGGTCGGTCTCGATGGTGTCGCCGGCCTCGGTGACGTCGGCACCCGGGCCGCCGGCCGCGCCGCCACGGCCCGTCGGCGGCGGCGGCACGAGACCGGCCAACGGGTCCACACCGTCCAGGCTGTAGGACCCGGGAGGGGACGACCGCCGCGCCGGGCCGGCGTCCTCGACCTCGATCGAGAACCCGTCGGCGCTGTCGGTCAGGCGAACCACGACCATCGTGTCGGGAGCGTGCCGGCGGTTCAGCGCGACCGCGCGGGCACACGCCTCCCCGACGGCCAGCTTGACCTCGTCCAGGATGTCGGCCGGCACCCCCACCCGCCGGCAGATGGCCGCCGCGATCAGCCGGGCGGTGCGCACGTGCCCAGGTAGGGCACCGAATCGCAACTCGACGGTGGGCATGCGTCGCCTGCCTCTCGCTAGCGTCCGCCCGGTCGCGCGGCGACCGGTGCGGTCCGGACTGACGGCTCAGGGAAGGTCGGTGCACGGCGGGCGCGACCGGGCGTCGCCCACTAGTCGCGGGCGGCGAGGGCTTCCTCGACCGACGAGTGGATGGGGAACACCTTGGTCAGCCCGGTGATACGGAAGATCTTCAGGATGCGCTCCTGCGTGCACACCAGACGCAGCGAGCCGTCGTGCGCCCGGACACGCTTGAGGCCGCCGACGAGAACTCCAAGCCCGGTCGAGTCGAGGAACTCGACCCCCTCCATGTCGACCACCAGGTGGTAGGAGCCGGCCGACACCAGATCGATCAGCTGCTCACGCAGCTTCGGGGCGGTGTAGACATCGATCTCACCGCCCACCTTCACGATGGTGGCGTCGCCTTCCGCCCGGGTCGTGAGGGACAGGTCCACTGATCCTCCTTCATGGCAGCATCCGCCCCCTCCGGGCGAGACGCATCACGGCGCAACTACCCTCCCACGGCCGGATCAATCCGCTTCCGTGTGGCGGCGCGCCACGTGTTACCTACCACCGTTTCGCGCCCTGTTGGCCTGCTGGGCGAAGGTTCCGCGGATTCCGACGCCGGGCATCGGGGCCGGGGTGGCCGGTCGGGGCCGGGAAGCGAACTAGTCTTGCCATCCGTGGACACATCGGCCGACCTCGACGCGGCGGCCGCGGGCGGCGCCGCTGATGGCGCGAACGGGCTCGGTGAGGGCATGGACGGACTCGGCGACGGCGCGGACCGACCCGGCGACGGCGCGGACGGCCGCGGCGGCGCCCACGCGGGTGTCCCGGCCGACAAGGGTGCCGACAAGGGTGTCGTCACCGGCGCGGCCGACGGCGGCGTCATCACCGGCGCCGGCACCGCCGGCCTGGCACGGCTGCTGACGGACCCGCGGCGGCGGGACAACGTCACCCACATCGAACGGGTCCCCGCCCGGACCGGCCAGCGGGCACCGTGGCCGGACTGGACGGACGACGTGCTGCGCACCCGGCTGCGAGCCGCCGGCATCGAGCGTCCGTGGGAACACCAGGCCGCCGCCGCCGAGCACGCCTGGAGCGGGCGGGGCGTCGTGCTCGCTACCGGCACCGCGTCGGGCAAGTCCCTCGCCTACCTTCTGCCTGTCCTCAGTCGCCTGCTGGGCGACCCGTCCGCCCGCGCGGTCTACCTCGCGCCCACCAAGGCACTGGCCAACGACCAGCTGCGCGCCATCCGTAGCCTGACACTCACCGGCGTGCGGGCGGCGACATTCGACGGCGACACTCCGCGACCCGAACGCGACTGGGTCCGGGCCCACGCCACGTTCGTCCTCACCAACCCGGACATGCTCCACCGCGGCATCCTGCCTGGCCACCGGCGATGGGCGAGCTTCCTGCGCGGGCTGCGGTTCGTGGTCGTCGACGAGTGCCACGGCTACCGCGGGGTGTTCGGCTCGCATGTCGCCCACGTCCTGCGCCGGCTGCGCCGGCTGTGCGGGCGATACGGCTCCTCGCCGACGTTCATCCTCGCCTCGGCCACGGCGGCCGACCCCGGCCGTTCCGCGACCGCGCTCACCGGCCTCGACCTGGCCGTCGTCGACACCGACACGGCGCCGCGCGGCGCGACCGACTTCGCGCTGTACTCGCCGCCGCTGACCGATCTGCGCGGGGAGAACGGGGCGCCGGTCCGGCGTTCCGCCAACGCCGAGGCGGCGGAGGTCCTGGCCGATCTGGTCGCCGACGGCGTGCGGACGCTCGCGTTCGTTCGGTCGCGGCGCGGCGCGGAGACCGTCGCGGCCGGCGCGCGCCGAGCACTGGGAGAGGTGTCGGCGCGGGCCGGGCTGCCCGAGAACCTGGCCGACCGGGTGGCGGCCTACCGTGCCGGCTACCTGCCCGAGGAGCGCCGGGCCCTGGAGACCGATCTGCGGACCGGGCGCCTGCTCGGCGTCGCCGCGACGAACGCGCTCGAGCTCGGCGTCGACGTGACCGGCCTCGACGCGGTCGTTCTCACCGGCTTCCCGGGCACGCTGGCCTCGTTGTGGCAGCAGGCCGGCCGGGCCGGGCGGGCTGGCACCGACGCGTTCGCCGTCCTGGTCGCCCGGGACGACCCGCTCGACACCTATCTCGTGCACCACCCGGCCGCCGTGTTCGGGCGCCCGGTCGAGGCGACCGTCCTCGACCCGGGCAACCCGTACGTGCTCGGCCCGCAGCTGGAGTGCGCGGCGGCCGAGGCGCCGATCACCGACGCCGACGTCGCCCTGTTCGGCGACGCGACCCGGCCCATCCTCGACGACCTCGTGCGCCGGGGCCGGCTGCGCCGCCGCCCGACCGGCTGGTACTGGACCGACCGGTCGCGTCCGGAGGTCGACATCCGCGGCGTGGGCGGCCCGCCGGTGCGGATCGTCGAGCTCGGCACCGGCCGGCTGCTCGGCACGGTCGACGCCGCCGCGTCGCACTCAGCCGTCCACACCGGCGCCGCCTACCTGCACCAGGGCGTGTCCTACGTGGTGGACACCCTGGACCTGGACGACGGGGTGGCGCTGGTCGAACAGGTGGACCTCGACTGGACGACCTCGGCGCGCGACGTCACCGACATCCGGGTGGTCGAGGCGACCCGGCGCCGCCCCGCCGACGGCGTGGAGCTGGTCTTCGGCACCGTGGAGGTGACCAACCAGGTCGTGTCCTACCAGCGGCGGGTCATCGCGACCGGCGAGTCGCTGGGCGAGGAGCCGCTCGACCTCCCCGCCCGCCAGCTCGTGACCCGGGCCGTCTGGTACACGGTCGCCGAGGAGCTGCTGGTGTCGGCCGGCATCGAGGCCGCCGACGTCCCCGGTGCCGCGCATGCAGCCGAGCACGCCGCGATCGGCCTCCTGCCGTTGTTCGCCACGTGCGACCGGTGGGACATCGGCGGTGTCTCGACCGCGCTGCACCCGGACACCCTCGCGATGACCGTGTTCGTCTACGACGGCCATCCCGGCGGCGCGGGTTTCGCCGAGCGGGGCTTCCTGCGCGGACCGGCCTGGCTCGCCGCTACTCGCGACGCCATCGCCGCGTGCGAGTGCACGCGCGGCTGCCCGTCGTGCGTCCAGTCGCCCAAGTGCGGAAACGGCAACAATCCGCTCGACAAGGCAGGCGCCGAGCGCCTGCTCAACCTGGTGCTGGCCCATCTCGGCTCCGACGGTCGACGGGCCGGCGGAGCCCGCCCAGCGGTCCTGACCCCACGGGTCCCTCGCTGAGCCCGTCCTGTTCGGGCCCGTCCCGTCCGGGCCCGCCGCTGTTCGAGCACGCCGCTGTTCGAGGCCGCCGCTGTTCGAGATCGCCGCTGTTCGAGATCGCCGCTGTTCGAGATCGCCGCTGTTCGAGATCGCCGGACGATGGGTAGAGCCGTTGTGTCCGTGATCGACGACAGAGGAGCAACGGTGATAGCGGCGGGTTTGGTTCTCGTCCTCGCGGCGGCGGCCTTCGTGGCGGATCTCGTTCTCGAGAACGGCGGTCACGTGTCGATCAACTTGCTCGGATGGTCCTTCACGACCAGGGTCTGGGTTGTCGCCCTGTCGGGTGTGGTCGCGATGGCCGTACTCGTCCTGGGCGTCCTGCTCGTGGCCCGCGGGGTCCCCCTGCACCGGCGCCGCCGCCGCGAGCTGCGCGAGATCGCGGCGCGTTCGCGTGCCCTCACGGGGCCGGCTCTCGTGCCCTCGGGCCAACCGGCGCCCCGGCGGTTTCCGGGCGGGATGCCCACGGCCGACTCGGTCCCGGTCCCTGGTGAGGATGCCCGCGAGACCACCGGGCCCGCGAGTCCACGCGCGACCGATGTCGCTGCCCACGCGACCCGCCCCGGCACAGCGCCGGCGGCCAGCGCCGTCGCGCCGGCAAGCCGTCCCGCGCCGGCGGCGAGCGTTGAGGGCGAGACGGGCGGTGCCCGCTCGGCGGGATCGCCAGCCGCTGCCCCAGCGAAGGCGAACCGTCCGAACCGGACCCGTCCAAGCGGGTACCGACGGCTGCCGCCGACCCGAGGTTCCGCCGCTGACGGGGAGCCGGTCGCCGGGGAGCGGGCTGAGCGGAACAAGCCCCTGCCTCGAGAGCGAGCCGAGTCCGGCGCGAGCAGCCAATCGACCCGCGCCTGGTGGCGTCCTCGCCACCAGGACGGCCAGCCCGAGCCGCCGGAGCCGTCGTCGGGTCCGGTCGCTGGTGGGACCGCGGCCGCCGGCTCCGACGGGCCGGGCCAGTCAGGCTGACCCGACCGAGCTCGCGGCGTGCCGGCGCTTCCAGCCCGCCGAGTCAGAGCCGCCGTCCGGCGGTGGCCCCGGGCCGGGCGCGGCGTGGCGCCCCCGGTGCCTGAGGCGTCGATAACGTCTGGACCGGGTGGCCACGGACCGGCTCGCGCCCGGGCCGTCAGCGGGCCCAGCGGCGCGAGGGCGCCGTCGAGGTCCAACGTGACGCGCACGGCGATCGCGTCCTCGCTCGCCTCGCACGCCACCAGCGCTCCGCCGTTGGCCACGGCGACCAGCCGAGCTCGGCCGCAGGCGGCGGCGGTGTCGGCCTGGGTCGCCGCGGCGGCGAGAGCCGCGAGGTCCGCCGCGGCCGCCGCGTGCTCGCGATCGATATCGATCACACCGAGCGCGCCGAACACACCGGTGGTGAACGCGATGACCATCAACATCGTGAGCGCGAGGATCGTGCCCGAACCACGGTCGGGTCGCCCGCTCATGTCGAGGGCCGGAGTGTTCGCCGAATCGCGGCGGGCGCGGGCGCGTTCGCGGCGGGGGCCGGTCCAGGTGCCGGGTCCGGCAAGGGGGCCGGTACGGGTGCCGGCGGCGTGGTTCTCCCGGGCGTTGTATCCCGCCGCGGCGGCGTGGCCGACGCATCCGGCGTCTTTGTCGGTGCCGGCGGAGTAGGTCGTGGTGCCGGCGGCGCGCTCCCCGGCGTCGGTGTTGTTCTTGGTCTCGGTGTTGTTCCCGGTCGCAGTGTCGTTCCTGGTCCGGATGTCGTTCCCGGCGCGGGCGGGGTGCTCGGCGGCGGCGGTATCGGCGCGGCGCGCGGCGGCGAGGGACTGGGACCGGCCGGTTCGGCCGGTTCGGCCGGCTCGTCGGTCTGGGCGGGAACCGACTCGTCCATCGCCGTCGCGCTCGCGCTGAGGGTCATCTCCCGCAGGAGGCCACGGGCCGTGCCCAGGCCCACGAAGGGCGCGGTCACCTGGACGGTGACCAGGCCGTCCCCGCGGGCGATATCCACCCGCGCGGACGGCGGTGCCGCGGCGGCGGCAACCTGGACGACGATCCTCTCCGGCTCGCCGCGCGCGGCGGCCCGAGCACCGATCCGGGCCGCCTCCGCGCAGCGGGCCTGCTGCGCCAGCGCGCTCAGCACGGACACGGCGACCAGCAGTACCAGCACGACGGTTGGCATGGACATCGCCAGCTCCGCGCTGGCCTGGCCACGGTCGGCGCCAGGGGCGGACCGGGAGGGCGCCCGGCCCGGATGTGGGCCGGGACGCCGCGGTGAGCGGGGCATCAGAACGCCTGGCTGAGCGCGCGATGCAACAGCGACGTCAGCAGATCACGGGTCTGGCTGCTGGTAAGAACCTTGTACAGCAGGGCGGCGAACCCGACGGCGGCTAGGAGGCCCACGGCGTACTCGGCGGTGGACATCCCGGCGTCTCCCTTGCGCCGCGGGACGATGAGCCGGTCGTGGAGCGTGTTCTCCAGGCTCGCCCTCAGGGTGAACGCCGCGAGCATGATCGTGATGAGCAGCTGGTTCATGTGGCATCGACCTCGATTCGTGATGACGGCTTCGCCCGGCGTCGCCGGACGGGAAGAGACGAGCGCGGTCGAGTCAGTGCGGCTTGGGGTGTGGTAGCCCGAGGGCGAATCCCGCTGGAACCAGGCCGCCGGCGGCGCCGATGATCACTGGTACGACGCCGATGGCGACGAAAGCCGGGAGGAAACACAGCCCGACCGGGGCGATGGCCCGTACCGCGGCGCGGTGAGCCCGCAGCAGTGCGTGCGCACGGATCTCGGCCCGGCGTCGCTCAGCCAGGCCGGCCAGGACGGTGGCCAGGCGCGCCCCGGACCGCTCGGCGCGACCGAGCGCCCGCGTGAACGCGACCACCCCGGCGTCGGGTTCCCGCGCCCGTCGACCGGGCAGACGGCCCGCCGCGTGCGCGGCGAGCGCGCGGCCGGCCGCCCAGGCGCGGGCGAGCCGCCCGGTCCGGGCCGCGCCGGGTGCCGCGGCGCCGGCCTGACCATCGGGCGACAATCCTCGTCCCAGCGCCGCCGCGAGGACGGGCGCCGGGCTGGCCCAGCCCAGCTCGATCGTGGCCAGCGCGGCGGGGATGCCCTCGGCCAGCCGTCCGCCGAGCTTCGTCAGCTCCCGCCCGAGCGCGCCCTCGAGCGCGGTCCCGACACACGTGATCGCGGTAGCGACCGGGGTTCCCGCTCGCAGGCATACGGAGATCAGATCGAGCCCCAGCGGCAGGTCGCTCAGGAGGTACCCGGCAGCCGCCCGCTCGTCGCGCTCGGCCCGGCGGGCGATCGCCGCGACCCAGGCCAGGCCGGCGCAGTCCAGGAGGACGCCGACCGCGAGCGCGAATGCTCCGGCCGGGGTCCGCAGCAGGATCCGGACCGGGTGGGCGCCGAGAAGCCCGCCGAGCGCCACCCCGAGCGCGGGGAGCGAGGCGACCATTCGGCCCGAGGCCCGTGGGCCGGCCAGGGCGCTGTCGATCTCGGCCATCCGCTCGAGGTCGACCCGGGCGACCGCCGCCAGCCGGCGAGCCAGGTCGGCCAGCGGGACGCCGGCCAGCGCGTGTACCCGCCACCCGACGGCCAGCTGGCGCATCGGCCCGGCCGGCAGCGCGCGCAGGGCATCGGCCGGTTCCGCGCCTCGGCGCAGCGCCGCGGCCAGTTCGGCGCGGGCGTCGGCGCGCCCGCCCGCTCTTGCCGGCGCCGGTGATTCCTCGCCCAGGCCGCCGCCACCGGCCGTGCTGTCGTGACCGGTGGTTCCGGCACCGCCGATGGCCGCGAGCAGGGCCACGGTGGGCGGGGCACCCGCCTCCAGCTCGGCGGCCAGCGCCGCCAGCATCTCCTCGGCGTCGCGGCGGTCCCGGCGGCGCCGCGAACGCCGGACCTGGGCCCGGGCCGCGCGAACCGCGATGACCGACCCCACCACCGCCAGCGCGGCGGCGACCGGGGCCCAGCGAACCAGAGCCAGGACCGCGACCGCGACCCCGAACAGCGCGGCGGTCCCGACCCACCAGCGTCCGGCGCCGGGCCCGCCCGGTGCCGATCTCCTCGCGGAGCGCCTCACCGCCACGCCCCGATCGGGCTGTCCGGTATCCACGAGCCCGCCTCGCCCGCCTCGCCCGCTGGCCGGCGCGGCACGGCCGCGGCCGCCGCGAGCGCGGATGGGCCTTGGAACAGGTCGGCGGCCGGCGGCGCGGACGGCCGCGGGCCGCCGGGACGGCGCGGTGAACCCGGGTCAGGCGGGTCGATCCCGCGTTCGGCGAGCAGCCGACGCAGATGCGGCCAGCCCGGCCCGGAGCTGATGTGGACGGACGCGGCGGCGACGGCCTCGCTCTCGGTCAGGCCAGTGCTGTGTCGCCCGGGCTCGCTCGGCGCGAGAGGCGGTGTCCGGCGGGTGAGCCGCAGGGCGTCGAGGACGACGACGGCGCCGTCCTCCGCCCGGTGCGCGACGCCTATCGTGTCGAGGTGACGGACGCCGTCGGGCCCGCGTCCCACGTGCACCACAACCTGGATCGCGGCGGCGAGCTGGCTGTGCAGGGCGGCGCGTTCCAGCCCCGCCATGGCGCCCAGCGCTTCAACCCGGGCCGGCGCATCCGCCGCGGTGTTCGCGTGAACCGTGCACATGCCCCCCTCGTGACCGGTGTTGAGCGCGGTCAGCAGGTCCACGACCTCACCGCCGCGCACCTCGCCGACCACGATGCGATCGGGGCGCATCCGCAACGCCTGCCGGACCAGCGCGGCCAGGGTGATCTCGCCGGAACCCTCGATGTTGGCCGCTCGCCCGACCAGCCGGAGGACGTGCGGATGGTCGACGGCAAGTTCGACGGTGTCCTCGATGATCAGGATCCGCTCGGCCGGGGAGACCCGCCCGAGCATGGCCCCGAGCAGGGTCGTCTTGCCCGTGCCCGCGCCGCCGCTCACCAGGCCGGCCAGCCGCGCGGCGATGATGGCGTCGAGGGTCGCGGCCAGGACGGTGGGCACCCGGCCGCGGGCCATCAGCTCGGCCAGGGTCAGCGGACGCCGCCGCGGAAACCGGAGCGACAGGCAGGTCGCCTCCGGAGAGATCGGCGGGAGCACGGCGTGCAGCCGGATCCCGCCGGCCAGCGCGACGTCCGTGAACGGGGCGCCGGCGTCGAGGCGACGTCCCGCGGCCGCCGCGAGCCGTACGGCCAGCCCCCGCACGGCCTCGTCGTCCGGGAAGCGGCTCGGCGCCCGCTCCAGGCCGAGGCCTCGATCGATCCACACCTGGTCGGGGCCGTTGACCAGCACGTCGGTTACCCGCGGATCGGTCGCGAGCGGGCTGAGGGGACCCAGGTCCACCGCGGCAGGGCCGAGCGCCGCCGGCACGTGAGCGCGGCCATCCGCCGCGGCCGGACGGCGCGGGCCCGGCTGCCCCGAGCGGGGCTCCGCCTCCGCTGGCCCCGCCCCCGCCCTCGCCTCCGACGCCGCTGGCGCCGCCGTTCGGCGCCGCCGTTGCGCGCCGTCCCGCCGCCGCCGACCCGATCGGGACGCCGTGCCGCCGTTCTCGGCGGACCGAGCGGGCTTCAGGTGTGACTGCCGGCCCGAGGCGCCGAACCCGGGCCTCACGCCTCCCGCCCTTGGGCCAGGAGAAGATCGGCCAGCAGCGACTCGCTGAGCAGGCCGAGCGGGCTGTCCGACCAGTCGGCGTCCGGCCCGGCCGGGATCGTGCTCACACCGTCGTCCAGCTGGCCGGCCAGCGGCGCCTCGAGAACGTCGGCGATCAGCTGGGGCGACAGGCGATCCGAGCCACCCGTGCGCGCCACCACCCGCACGTCCTCGCAGCCCTGGCGGGCCCACGCACAGACCCGGTCGGCCGCGGCGATGGCGCGGTGGCTGGCCCTGACCACGCACATCACGGTCGACACCAGCTCGAGTGCGGCCCGCGCCGCCGGATCAGGCTGGCGGGGCAGGTCGACGACGACCAGGTCGGTCGAGCGCCGGGCGCTGGACAGCAGCGCGGCCATGGTGCGCGGTGGAATCGGGGCCGCGTCCGCGTTGTCCCAGCCCACGGCAACCAGCTCGGGGCGGCGCGGCGTCAGCGCGTCGCGCGGGAGCCCGATGGCATCGTCCTCGCCGCCGGGACGGTCGACGTCCGCGAGCTCGGTGAAGCGGCGCGGCCCGCCTCGCTCCGGTGCTCCGCGCCAGCTGGACGCCGGGACCTGACCGGTCGATCCGGCCGGCCAGGTCCCGGCCGGCTCCGTCCCGCCGCCGGCCGGAGCCCGGCCTCGGGCTTGGTGCACCAGCGGCACCTCGATCCCGCCGCCAAAGGGATCGGCGTCGACGAGCATGGTCGTCAGTCCGGCTCGGGCACCGGCGAGCGCGAGCGCGACGGCGAGCGTCGAGGCGCCGGCGTTCTCGTGCGCGCCGAGCACCCCGACGATCAGCGCCGCGCGCGCGGAGCGGGCCAGCGCGAAGAAATCAATCAACCAGCAGTGTCCGTCCGGGAGGATCACCACGTGCTCGGCGCCCAGCCGCGCGGCGTCCCGCCAGAGCGCGACGTCGCGGCTGTCCGAGCCCACCACCGTGAGGCGCGTGCGCGACGGCAGACCGCGCGCGAGGCAGGCCTCGACCCGGTCCGCCCCGACCACCACCACCGGGGCGTCGGTCCACCAGGAGCCGGCCCGGGCGGGATCGCTGATCGTCATTGGTTCGACCCGCGCCGCGTGGGCCACATGAACCAGATCGTCGAGCAGGTCGGGATCGTCCGTGACGATCAACGGTCGACTGGGGGCGATGGCGATCGGAGGGCCGGCCGGAGTGACGGGCGCGTGGGTCATGGCGTGCCTTTCGAGTGGGCTCGGACGGGATCGAGCAGCCGACGCCGCCCGGTTGGGCGCGGCGACGGACACACCATGCGCCTTGTGGGCCACCTGTTGACGACGGTTATCCACAGGCACGTTTTGTGGTCCAATAGGGGGTTGAACCTGAACCGGGACGCACGAGGTCGCTTGCGTCGACCTCGCGGGATCGCCGCTGGTCAGGAGGCCTTTCTGGCGGGTTCAACCCGAGCGGGCTCCGTAGGAACGCTCCCGTTGGGTGCCGCTCGGCGCTGGCCGGCCGGCCGGTCCGTCTGCTGGCGTCTCGGGTCGTTGTCTGCTATAGGCGCGCGGATCTGTCTGAATGTATTGATGTGGTCGTCGCCCAGTCGTGCGGTTGCGTGCCGAGTGGCAATCCGTCCGCGCCTATCCCTGATGTCGGTGGACGCGCCGTGAGCCGTGCGGGCGAGGCGGATGGCGGTGCTGTGGAGTAAGGTTTAGGTTCGGTTTCCGAAACGAGACGACCGTGATGGAAAGGGTGCGTTGTGAAGCGGATTACGATTCTGGTGTTGGTGGCCGCGATCATCGGTGGTGGATTCCTGGCCACGAAGCGCGGCAAGCGCGAGGCGTGACGGTCGCGGTCGTCGTTTGATCGGTTGGGGCCGTCGGGGCCGTCGGGGCCGTCGGGGCGGTCGGCCAGCCTGGCTTGCCATGGTGATCGGCTGGGCTGTCCGCCGACGGCGGCGCTCCGCTGTCGCCCGTCGTCATGGCGAGTCGGGCGGTAGCTAAGACATGGCAGGGGATCCTGGCCCGGGCTGATTGGGTGGAATCATCCCCACCATAGAGTGAGAAATCGTGGCAGGTATCGCCCGCTCGGCGCGCCGTGGGTCTCTTGTCTGGCGGTACGATTTCCGGCATGCATCGATACGACGGCGACAGTGAGCGGCTCGCTGGCCTTGTATTCGATTACGCTCTTCGGCGGCTGCGGTTCGATCCCGTCCCGCTGGATGGCACTCGTACCGCGTCAGCACTCCACGAGGCGGTGGGGGAGACGGTGACTCCCGCCGGGATAGGCGCGTCCCGTGCACTCAAGATCTTCGACGACGTGCTGTCCCGAGCCTGTATTTCTGTCGACCATCCACGGTACCTCTCCTTTATACCCGCGGCGCCGAGCGAGGCGGCAACGCTTTTTGATCTGGTTGTCGGCGTGTCGTCGGTATACGGCGGCAGCTGGCTCGAGGGGGCCGGCGCGGTCTTCGCGGAGAACCAGGCGCTGCGCTGGCTCGCCGACCTAGCCGGATTTCCCCAGGGCGCGGGTGGGGTGTTCGTCCAGGGTGGGACGGTAGGAAATCTTTCGGCGCTGGTCGCGGCCAGACACGCCGCGCGCCGGCGACGGACAGCCGCTGGTCTCGGCCCACCCCGGGGTCGATGGCGGTTCGCCCGCGGTGTTGACGCCCATTCGTCGCTCGACCACGCGGCCGAGGTCATGGATGTCGACACCGTCGCGGTCCCCCTCGACACGGATGGCCGTATGACCGGCGCCGCCCTGGCCGACACGGTCGAAGCGCTGCCGGAATCGGAGCGGGACAGCCTGTTCGCGGTGGTGGCGACGGCTGGGAGCACTCAGTTCGGCATCGTCGACGATCTAGGCGGTGTCGTCGAGACCGCCCATCGATACGGGTTGTGGGCGCACATCGACGGCGCGTATGGGCTCGCGGCGCTGGCCGCTCCCTCCGTTCGGCACCGTTTCGCCGGCGTCTCCGGCGCCGACTCCTTCATCGTCGATCCCCACAAGTGGCTGTTCGCGCCCTTTGACGCGTGTGCTCTCGTCTATCGGGATCCGGCGCTGGGCAAGGCCGCCCACCGCCAGCACGCCGGTTACCTCGAGATCCTGGACGGGCCAGACGCATGGAATCCGTCGGACTACGCCGTGCATCTTTCCCGGCGCGCGCGCGGCCTTCCCTTCTGGTTTTCCCTCGCGGCCCACGGGACGGATGCCTATACCGCCGCGATCGAGAAGTCGCTAGATACTGCTCGGGCGGCGGCTGAACAGATCCGACGGCTTCCGTATGTGGAGCTCGTTCGCGAGCCGGAGCTGTCCGTCGTAGTCCTGCGCCGGCTGGGCTGGTCGCCTGGCGACTACTTCGAGTGGACCGAGCGCCTGCTGGCGTCGGGCTATGCGTTCGTCACGCCGACGGTGCACGCCGGCGAGACGATGACCCGGTTCGCCATCGTCAACCCCCGGACCGAGCCAGCCGATATCGCGGGCATTCTCGACACCATGGCGTGAGCCCTGCGGCTACCGGCCCGGGGCTCAGGCCCGTCGCGCGTGTCGTCGCGGTGCTCGGTCGACTCACTGCGGCCGGCGCCTGGACACCGGCTACGAGGCGATCTCGGATGAACGGGTCGCTGACGGTCGGGCGCGGCCACTCTCCGCGCCCGACCGCCCGACCGCCCGCCCGCTTGCCCGCGCTTGTCATCTCCTCGACGGCCGCGGCGAGGAGCGCTTCCGCCAGCCTGATCACCAGCGTCGTCTGGCCGGGCTCCCGGCTTCGCCGATCACCACCAGGATCGGCTCTCCGTCGGCAGTGGCGTCAGCGTCGGCGGCATGGGAAAGATGATCCAGGGTTGGTTGCCTCGCCGCGACGGTGATCCTCGGCCGGCTACCGGCGGGGGCTGCCGCGGATCACGGCGTTCTCTCAGCCGCGACGCCGGCTCGGGGGGGACGGGTCGAGCGCCGCCGATCGCCCACCCCCACCCCACCCCACCCGACGAAGCGCGCCACGCATCCAGTAGGATTATCTGCGGTGGAGTCGCCTAGTGGCCGAGGGCGCACGCCTCGAAAGCGTGTGAGGGGGCAACCCCTCCGTGGGTTCAAATCCCACCTCCACCGCAGATAGACGGCGTACTTAGCCCCGGTAGGAAGGTCATCACGACTCCTCCGGGGCGCCGCCGGTCTCGTTCGTGGTCTCAGTAACCCCCCAGAGGAGCGTCCCGACCTGGTTGGCGATGTTCCGGCGGATCGGCGCCGTCAGGTGTTGGTAGCGCTCCGCCATCGCGGCGTTGGACCATCCCATGAGCTTGAGTACGGCGCCGTCGGGGACCCCTAGCAGGAGCAGCGCGGTCGCCGCCGTGTGGCGCGCGTCGTGGAGACGACCGTCCCGGATGCCGGCGGCCTCCAGTAGGCGCTTCCACTCTTTCGTGTCGGTGCGCGGGTTGGTCGGGCCGCCCGTCGGCGTCGCGAACAGCCATCCGCCATCGCGCCACAGGTCGCCGGCCTCGTCCCGCTCAAGGGCCTGGCTCTCCTGGTGACGCTTCAACAGCGCCGTGAGCTGGTCCGGGAGCCCAACGCCCCGGCGCCCTGCCCGGGACTTCGTGGCCCCGGCGTCCGGCCGCAGCGCGATCCTGGCTGGGCAGTAGCCCGCCTTGCGCCCGGCCGGGCAAGCTCCGTCGCATCCGTGGGCGTACTTCGGACGAAGTCGGTTTCGCCGCACGCGAAGCGTCCCGGTGTCGAGGTCAACATCGGACCAGCGGAGTCCGAGCGCTTCGCCTTGCCGAAGTCCGAGCGCGAGCGCGATAGCCCACCGCGCGCTGTTGCGCCGCTCTGCGGCGGCTACCAGAAGCCGCTTGACCTCCTCGACCGTGTAGGGCTCAATCTCGACCTCTATAACCCGGGGCGGCCTGGCCAGGCTGGCGACGTTCCGCGACACGTGGCCGCGCCGGATCGCCACGTTTATGGCGGTCTTCATCGTGCGGTGCGCCTGGTGGGCGGTGGCGGCCTTGCTGCCGTTTCGCTGCATCTTGGCGTAGAGCCGTTCGAGGTGCTCTGGCTCAAGCTTGTCGAGGCGGTGAGCCCCAACGCCCGGGATCAGGTGAACCCGGACCGCGACCTGATATCCCGACAGAGTGTTTTCTGAAACAGTGCCAGGGACGATGTTCTCAATCCAGTGGGTTAGCCACTGCTTCACGGACCACGGCTTACCGGCCTTTCGGACCGACCCGTCGTCGCGCTCCCGCTCAAGCTTTCGAACCTTGTCGGTGACGAGCGTTTCCGTCTTCGCTCGCACGTGCCGACGGTCCGGCGTGCCATCGTCCTTTACGCCGACCGTTACGCGGCCATGCCACGAGCCGTCACTACCCAAGTAGATTGATGAGGCGCCGTTCGGGGCGCGCGTTCCGGCTGGCCGTTTTCTGGGCATCGGCGGCTCTCCTTTGTGGGCTAGAGGGTCTCGGTGTAGGTGGCGAGGTCGCCGGGTCGAACGCGCCGAAGCCGGCCGATTTTCGTCGAGGGGATTCGGCCCGTGCGGATGAGCGCGTACATGGTGGTTCGGCCGATGTGGAGCTGGTCGGCGGCTTCTTCGACGGTGAGCAGGAGTCGGCCGGCGGGGGGCGTGGCGGCGGTCACGGTGGGTTACCTCCGGGGGTGGTGGGTCAGGCGTGGCGGTGGGTGGTGGGGTGCTGGCTGGGCGGGGTATCCGTCCCATCCGTCCCAAGCTCGTTGTGCCTGGTCAGGGCTGGTACGGATTGGTTGGCTGGTACGGTTCGATCCGTACCAAGATCGTTTGGTACGGATTGATGCGTACCAGGGATGCAATCCGTACCGGGGTTGACCTGCGAAAACGAGGTTGGTACGGATGGGACGGGTACCCCTCCCGAGGCAGGGGTGTAGCGGGCCCAGGCGTCGGCGAACGCCGCGCGGCGGTAGCCCTTGGCCTGACCGACAGTGAACCTGATGGTCTCGGAGCTGATCTCGAAGGGGGCGAGCAGGTCGCCCATTTTCTTGCCGGTGAGGCCGGCGGGTCCGAGGCCGGCCCAGGGGGCTTCGGTGTCGCCGTTGAGCGCGGCGAGAAGGTCTTCGGTCCGCGCTTCGGACGGATTCCCGAGAAGGTCGAACGCGGCGTGAATACCGGCGAGAAGGCGAACGCGCAGCGAGTCGCTGGCGCTGGTGGTGGCCTGGGCGGTGAGGGCGACGACGGCGGCGCGGGCGCGGGCGGGCCAGTGCTGGCCGGCGTGGTCGGCGACGGCCACGAGGGGTTCCCAGGTGTCGGCCGCGCGATCTTCGACCGGCATTGCCGGCTCGGCCTTTTCCAGGAGGGTCAGGTGGGGGCGTAGCCAGGAAGCTAGGTGTTCGGCGGTGGCTCGGAGGGCGGGCCGGTCGCGGCGGAACCGGTAGGGGGAGACCTTTTCACCGGGGGCGCGGCGGCGCATGCGGATGATGACGGCGCGGTCTTCGATGGTGTCGGGCATGGCGCCGATACCGGCGAGCGCGGCCATCGCGAACGTGGGGCACTTTTCCAGGGTGCGGGTGGTGTGGTCCCAGCGGATCGCGGGCCGGTTGCGTTGATGCCCGGCGTTCAACAGGCCACGGAGGTCTTCGTTGGTGTCGGCGGACTTCCCGGCGGTGCCGCCGAAAATCGTATCGGCCTCATCCACGAGCAGAGTGGGCGGGTCGTCGTCAATGCTCCGGTAGATAGCGGCCGTCGAGGCATTCACGGTGATCAGCGGGCTGTGGCAGGTGGCCTCAACAATGTCCAACAGCCGTGATTTCCCGCAGCGCTTTTCCGGGGCGCGGATGACCAGGCGGGGGGCGTGGGCCCAGGCGGGTTGGGCGTGGCTGGCGGCGATCCAGAGGGTGACGGCGTCGGCGGCCTCGGTGGAGGGGAGCACGACGTAGCGGGCGAGCGCGGCCCGCAGGGTGTCGAGGATGACCGCGCCGGGCGGGGGTGGGGTGGGTGTGGTCATGGCCGTCCTTCCGTGGCGGTCGGAGCGGGCCGGGATGGCGGAGTCGCGGTCGCGGGGCGGTGTGTCTCGCGTCCTTCGCGCAGGCACACCGCCGGAAAGTCGAGCCAGGGCACCGGCTGTGCGCCCAGCGCGAGCGCGCGACGTCGCACGCTGTCGGTGACGTCGTAGTGCCAGCCGCCGGGCAGGCTTCCGGGGAGGTCGTCGTCTTGGAACCAGTCGCGGCGCAGTCCGAGCGACGCGGCGAACCTGTGCAGCTCGGCCTTGGTGTCGGCGGTCAGGTGTGACCATCGGGCGTTGATCCGGCCGACCCGGGCCGGGACGCGGAAGTCGTCGACGTAGACCGTCATAGGGCGAGTCCTTCGGCGGTGAAGCCGCCGACGATGGCGGCGTGGATGTCGCGGTCGCTCTGCTCGGCCGCGCGGCCGGCGTGGGTGAGGGCGTCGTAGCCGGCGGTGGGGTCGAGGTGGCCGGCGGCGATCAACCGGGCGACGCCGCGGGCGGCGCCGTAGAGGGTGGTGCGGCGGCGGCCTTCGACGGCGCGGGTGACGGCGTTGAGGTGCGCGCTGAGGAGCCGGTCGGGGTGGGAGATGCCCCCGCCCCGATTTCGCGGGTCCACAGCCGTTCTGAGGGTGTTTGCGGGGGTTCGGGGGGGCGGGCTGGTCGGGGTCTGGCAGAGGGTGAGAAGGGCGGGGGGCATCTCGTTGACGGGGTGGTTGCCGACCCACTGGTAGGGGCGGCCGGTGTCGGGGTGGGTCGAGGGCGGCACGACGGCAAGGCCGCCGTCGGCCTTGATGTCGACGCCCGCCTGGCCGGGCAGCGGGCGGGAGGGGATGGTGCCGCCGGGGTGGGCGTAATGCAGGTGCCAGCCGCCCCCGCCGGTCGCGACGGTCGCCGTCACCGTCATGACCGTCTTGTCGATCGTGCCGCCGTGGCGGGGGTCGATGTCGACGACCAGCAGGTTGGAGGCGGCACCGGTCCGCACGGCGAGCAGGCCGGTGGGGACGGCGGCGAGCATGGCGCGGATGCGGCCGGGGTCGGTCGAGGCGGCATAGAAGCCGTGGCAGGTCAGGCAGTCACAGCCGGCGGGGTCGTGGCCGGCCGGGGCGGTCCTGCAGGTCTCGCAGTTGGCCACGGGCCGCTTGGACCGGCCGAGCACGAACACGGCGCGGCCGGTCTCGGCCAGCGCGAGCGCGGCGGACAGCCGCGGATCGCCCGCCGTGGCGCCGGCCGGCCGGCGGGCCGGTGGGGCGGTCGGCCTCGAGTGGCCGCTCGAGGCGGCGGGGGTGGTGCGGGCTGGCCGGGCCGGGGCCGGTGGTGGTGGGGGTGTGCCGGTCCGGCCGGTGCGGGTGTAGGGCATGTCGTAGGGGGCGACCGCCCCGGGCGGGGGGTCGCGGCGTAGCCAGCCGGTGGTGGTCCAGTCGGTGAGGAACCGGGCCGCGCCGCCGGTCGTCAACTCGGCCCGCTTCGCCAGGACCCTGGCGGTGATCGGTCCGGACTCGGCGGCGACGATCCGCCAGGCCGCGGCGCGGAGCTCCGTCGAGGTCGGTGCGGGCTGGCCGGTCATGGCTGGCCGTCCGGGGTGGGGGTGAGGTGGCGGGTGAGCGCGGCGGGCGGGTCGGTGAGTAGGTCGGTGAGCGCGGCGGCGGCCTGGGCGGGCAGGACGCCGTTGCCGAGCGCGGTGAGCTGGCCGTTGCGGGACAGGCCGGGCACGGCGGTGACCCAGCCGGCGGGCAGGCCCATGAGCCATTCCACGAACGGGGCGGCCAGGCGGGGGGTGCCGGTACGGCCGGGTTCGGTGGGGTCGGGCGCGGGCCGGCCCAGCACGGCGGCCCAGCGGCGCACGGCGGGGCCGTAGGCGCCCCACCGGTCGGGTTGGACGGCGGCGGGCAGAGCGGGGGCGCCGGCTCTGGTTCGCTGGTTCGGCCCGCCGTGGGCCGCGTCGGTGGCGCACGGGGTCGGGAGGAGCTCGTGGACAACGACGTCGTCAAGCGGCGCGCCGAACCCGCGTGCGCGGTGGCGTTTGGGATCGCCCGCGCCCCGGCCCCCGCCTTCCCGCGCGGTCGGGGTGGGCAGCAGCCGACCGCTGGCGGGACGGTTAACGGCGCCAGGCGAGGGCGAACCAGCGCATCCGCTGGTGGGCGGCGCCGATCGCCGTCGCGGGTAGGCGCCGCCAGCGTGTGTCGTACCCGAGATCGGCCAGCTCCCCGAGTACGGCGGGGGCGAAGCGAACAGCGAACCCTGAGACGTTCTCCAGCACGACGACGCCGGGTCCCAGATCGCGAACGGCGCGGGCAACCTCGGGCCAGAGGTGGCGGGGGTCCTCCACGCCGCGCTGTCGGCCGGCGTCGGACCAGGGCTGGCAGGGGAAACCGGCGGTGAGCACGTCGACCGGGGCAACGCTCGTCCAGTCGACGGCGCGGATGTCGCCGTGGTTGGGCACGTCGGGCCAGTGGTGGGCGAGGATCGCCGCCGCGGCCGGGTCGGGGTCGGCGACCCAGGCCAGTCGGCCGCCGAAGACGGCGAGGGCGGCGAGGTCGAGGCCGCCGTAGCCGGAGCAGACACTGCCGATGGCGGGGCCGTCGGGATGCACGTGGGGCCGTTCCCTCCTCCGGGCCGCGTCCGACGGGCCGCCCGCGGCGCGGGGGCGGGGTCGAGGGCGGGGCAGCGGTCTTCGTCGTCGTCGGCGCGGAGGTGGGCGACCATCGCGGCGTTGAGGGCCTTCATGAGGAGGCGGAGGCATCCGGCGTCGCTGTGGTGGTTGGTGTGGCGGGTGGCGTGCACTTTTCGGTGGCAGAGCGGGCAGCGGACGTGGGCGTGGCGCTGGTGGTGGTCGTGGGCTTGGTAGCCGTGCGCGCGGGCCTGGCGGGCGATGCGGCGGGCCTCGGCCGGCGTGACCGGCCGGCGGGTGGGGCTCACCGCGCACTCTCGCCGGTCGAGGCGGCCCGCCGGCTGGGCAGGGCGGCGGAGCAGGCGGGGCAGAGGGTGCCGGTAGAGCGGGCACCGTAGCGGATGATCAGCGTGTGGCATCCGGCGCACGGGCCGATCTCGTCGGCCTCGGCCACGAGGGTGAGTTGCGCGGTCAGGTGGGCGGTGATCCGCGCGTCGCGGCGGGCTTTGATCGCGGCGAGTTCGGCGGGGGTGAACCGGGCGCTCATGGGGTGCCGCCGAACAGGTCGGGCTGGTCCTGGCAGGCGTCGCACAGCGGCCGGCCGCGTGTGCCGGCGGCCACGAGCGTGGGGCTTCCGCACTGGCGGCAGGATTTGCGGAGCTGGGCGGGTGGGGTCGCGGCGGCGGCGGCGCGGATGCTGCCGGTGGTGAAGAACACGACCGACGGGCAGGAGTCGGCCTTGCGGGCGAAGGTGAACCGGCAGGTCGGGCAGAGTCGGGGCGGCGGTCCGTCGGGTACGCCGTGGCGCTGGTCGATGGTGGCGCGTTCGGCGCGGGTGAGGGGCCGGTTGGCGGCGAGCGCGGCCATGATGATCGGGTCGAGGGCGCCGGGTGGGGCCGGCGGGCTGACCGGCCCGGCGGCGGCGCGGGCCGGCCGGGCGGGGCGGGTGCGGGTGGTGCGGGCCATCGGGTCTCCCGAAGCGTGGCGCGGGGTGTGCCGGGGTGGGGCGCGAACCGGCCGGCCGGTGACTGGCCGGTTCGCGCGTTGGGCGAACGGTCAGCCGGCGGGGGTGGCCGGGGGAACGAGCGCGAGCAGAACGCGGTGAGCGGGGTAGAGCCGGTCGCCGAAGTCGGCGGCGAGCGCCGTCTCCAGTCCGTACAGGTCGGGGAAGAGCCACCAGCCGGCGTCGATCGCGTCGCTGGCGCCCCGGGCCCGGCGAAGCTCGGGCAGGTGGAAGTGAGCGACGGTGGTGGTAATCCAGGCCCAGTCGGTGTTGCGGGGGTCGTGGACGTAGACCCGGGCCAGGATGGTCGGGGCGTGGCCGGCCAGGTTGACGCCGGTTTCTTCGGCCAGCTCGCGGACGAGCGCGTCGGCGGCGGTTTCGCCGGGTTCGACCTTGCCGTCGGGGATGGCCCAGTGGCCGGTGTCGGCGCGGCGGATGAGCAGGATCCGCCGGCCGTCGGGGCTGTCGGCGGTGACGATCGGGTCGGCGGCCTGGTTCTCGCCCCACGCCGGCAGCACCCGGCCGACCCGCCCGGTGCGGCCGGTGGGGTTGACCGGCCGGCCGTCGACCACGTCGAACGGGATCAGGGCGGCGGCCTGGCGGGCGGGCCAGTCGCCGACCTGGCGGGGGTCGAGGGCCCTGTCGCGGGCCTTCGGGTTGGTCGCGATGCCGGCGGCCTGGTAGCGGGGCGGGGTGATGTCGATCGGGGCGTAGGTCATGAGCGGGTGTCCCTTCCGGGATGTCGGGCGGGCGGTGGGCGGGCGGGGTCAGAACGGCGGGGCGTCGCTCGGGGCGCCGACGGGAACGGACCAGGGGTCCTCGGGGGGCGGGGTGTTCTGCCCACCGGGACCGCCGCGGGTGGCCTTGACGGGGGTGGCGGTGGCCCAGCGCAGTGACGGGCCGACGTCGTCCACGTCGAGTTGGAAGGCGGAGCGCTTCTCGCCGTCGTCGGTGGTCCAGTGGCGCTGGCGCAGCCGGCCGGTGACCAGGACCCGGCTGCCCTTGTTCAGGGAGGCGGCGACGTGTTCGGCCATCTCCCGCCAGGCGACGCAGGCCAGGAACGTGGCCTCGCCGTCGACCCACTTGTTCTGGGCCTTGTCGAACTGGCGGGGGGTGACCGCGACGGTGAACCGCGCCCAGCCGACCGCGTTCGGGGTGAAACGCAATTCGGGGTCGGCGGTCAGGTTCCCGCTCGCGATAACCGGGATTTCGTTGGCCATGGGCTTTCTCTTTCTGGACTAGCGGCCCGGTTTTTGGCATGGGGATAGCCGGGCGGGAGGGAAAAAGGGGATTGAAAGAATGGTGTGGTCGGAATGGACTACCGGTCGGACTGGCTTCGGTTGGAGGTCAGCGGGGGGGTCCCGGTGGGCCTGGCGGTATTCTCGTCGTCGGGTCAGTCGGTTACCGGCGTGATCTCCTGGATGACCGATCCACCGCACCTCGGGCACGGTCCGGTGGCGGTGGATTCTCCGACGCCAGCACTGAGAAGGACTGGCCCTCCGCAGGCACCGCAGTTGGTTGAGACGTTCACATTGTTTCCGACGCGCTGCGCGGTGTATTCCATTGTGTTCTCCTTCTTGGGGTGATAGTGGGCTGCTGTCTACCGGCGCCGGTCGGCGCCGAAGTCGATGGAGTAGTGGTTTAAAGCGCGGTGATGAATGTGCCGAGACCGCGACTGGTCTCGGTGAAGAGGTTTCCGAGGTGGTGCGCGGTAACGGCGGCGGCGGAGGGGGAGGTGGCGGCCCAGTAGATGAGCAGAGCGGCCAGCAGCAGCAGCGGGAGTCGTCGGGGCGGTTTCACGGGGGCTCCCTGGCGGGGCATCGGGAGGTCTCCTTGCTCGGGGGTGGTCGGGGCGGGGGTCAGAGGGCGTGGGCGAGGTGGGTGATGGCGCCGCCGGCCAGGTGGGGCTGGCGGGCGGTGAAGGCGAGGAACAGCGCGAGCGCGACGGTGGTCAGGAGCCGGGCCGGCGGCGCAGGCGGCGGATGGTGTGGCGGCTGTGGGCGTGGCGGGAACGGGCGCTCATGACCGGGGGCGGTCGGGGAGCATTTCGGCGCGGGCGAGCCCCGCGTGCGCGGCGCGGAGTTCGGCGTCAGCCCCGTCGTCGGTACGCCGCCGAGACTTGACGACGTCGCCCTTCGCGTCCGCGACCTGAAGTTCCTTGGGCCACATGTTTTTCGGCATCTCCGAATTCCTTTCCTGGGCGACGGTGGTCTTGACCTTCTCGACGCTCGGGTCCTTGCCGAGGATCTTCCGCATCACGTTCTCCTTACTCTCTGTGACCATTGGTGGGTGTGGGTGTGGGTGGGGAGGGGAGGGGAGGGAGGCGCGGGTGGGCGTCTCCTTCCCGTGTTCGGGGCTTGGGTGGGGCTGGTGTGGGGGTGGGTCCCTCGGGTCCCTCTGGGGGTGGCCTGCGGTTGTTCGTGCTGCTAGACGGTGGTGGTGGGGTGAGGGAGCCAGTGGGGGAGCCGGCGAGGGAGAACTCCCTCGGTCCCTCGGCGCTCCCTCGCCGGTTCCCTCGGTCCGCTGGTTACGCTGTGTCGAACTCGTTGTCTGGGTCGTCGGTGGGGTCGGGGGTGTCGCGGTCGGCCATGGCGGCGGCAACGCGGTCGGCGTTGACGCACATGTGGCCCCGGGTCTTGTAGGGGCGGGCGGAGTCGGGGAGCTCCTTGCGGAGCCGTTCGAACGTCCACCCGCGGTAGAGCTCGGGGCGGAGCGCGGCGAGCCTGGCCAGGACTTCCTGGGTGCGCATGATCGGGTCGGGTCCGGCGGCGCGGATGACGGCGCGGATGTCGGCGAGGTGGTCGATCTCCTCGGCCGGTTCCGGCCCGTCGTCGGCGGTGGCGGCCGGTGGGCTGTCGACCATGGCCATGGCTCGTTCCACGACGGGGGTGACCTGGTCGACGCCGTCGCCGCGGCGAACGTAGAAGCAGCGCAGCAGCCCGTCTGTGGGGGTGAACCCGGAGGCCATCGCGGTGCCGAGGTCACCGAGGTCCACGGTGCCGTCGGCGTCGACGGTCATCGGGCGCAGCGTCGTGGCGGAGATCCCGGCGCGGTGTTTGCCGGTGCCGAGGATCGCGTCGTTGCCCTGGTGGTCGCCGATGGCGAAGCACGCCCGGTTCGACAGCACCTTGGCGACCTTGCGGGGCAGCGAGTCCGCCGACGGGACGGGGGTGGCGAAGATCAGGGTGACGCCGTACTTGCGGGCCTTGGCCACGATCTTCTCGACGAGTTCGGCGGCCTCGTCGCCGACGTCGGAGACGAACAGTTCCTGGCATTCGTCGATCACCACGACCCGGGGTCGCATGCTCGGGTCGGCTTCGGCCAGTGCCCGGGTGAGTTTCGGCTCGCCGGCCTCCGAGAGCTTCCGGCCGCGCTCGGACAGCTCGGACATGAGCTGCTTGAGGGCGGTGAGCACGGTCGGGATCTCGTCGGGGTCGTCGGAGACGAACAGGGTCCGCAGGCGAGGCCGGAGCGGGTCATAGTCGGCGTTGACGGCCATGCAGTACACGTCGACCTCGACGAGCGGGTCGAGGATCGCGCCCAACAACGCGGTGATGATCAGCGTCGACTTGCCGGAGCCCATCATCCCGGCGACACCCCAGTTGGCCTGGAACAGCCGGCCGAGCACGACCTTCCCGCGCGGGTCGACCGCGACGGGTACGCCCTTGAAGTAGTCCGCTGTGCCGCTGGTGAGCAGCGGCCACGGCCCCACCGGCTTGGTCAGGCTGCCCTGGTCGGCGACCCACAGGTCGAGCACGCCGGGCTTGTCGCGGGGTTCGGTCGGCCAGACCTCCACCGGCAGGCGGAGCAGGTTGTGGGCGAGCACGGGCTTGCTGTTGACGATCATCTCCACGGTGACGCCTTCGGGGAGCAGGAGCCGGGCGTGCCAGCCCTTGCCGTCGTGGATGGGCGGATCGAGCCAGCGCGGTGTCCAGCCCTCGCGGAACTTCTTGTTCAGCGCCGGCATGTTCAGGTTCCGCAGCGCGTTGGTGATCGCCCGCTCGTCCGGGATCACGTCCCGGCCGGCTTGTTGGCCCGCCGGGACGAACTGGGCGGGCAGGTCGGCGCCGTCGCGGCCGGCGTGGTGCGCGGTGAGCAGCCAGGCCGGGATGAGTCCGGCGGCGGCCAGCGGCACCAGCACGGTCATGACGGTGACGCCCAGGCGGAGCAGGGCGCCCAGGTCGTGCCAGTAGTCCGACCAGCCGATCCCGAACGGCTGGATGATCCCGAGCAGGATTCCGACGGTCAGGAGCAGGCCGGCGAGGGCGACGGTGGCGGCCAGCGCGGAGACGGCGGCGGCGCGGATGACCGCGGGCAGGGCACGGACCCGGGCCCGGCGGGCGTCCTTCGCCGCGTGCAGCCGGTCGAGCCATTCGGCGAGCGCGGCCGGGTCGCCGCCCGCCCGGGCGGAGCGGACCTGCTCGCGGATCGCGGCATGGGTGGCGGCGTCGATCGCGCGGCGGGCCAGCACCCTGTGGCCCTGGGCCTGGCGGACGACAACCCGCCCGGCGGTGCGGGCGACCTCCCGCCCGGCGGGCAGCGCCGGCAGGACGAGCAGGGCCGGCCGGCGGGCCGGTAGCCGGTCGGCGGCCGGCGCGGGGACGGCCGGGGCGGGGCGGACGAGCTGCCCGTCCTGGTCGAGCACATCACCTTCCACCGCGCTGCTGGCAGGCTTGGTCGGGGCGTCATCGAGGGTGGGGGTCCAGGGGCCGGGCAGGACGACCCCGGACGGTGGGGTCGTGGTCAGGCCGGCGGAGGTGTCGTGGCGGGTGGGGTCGGTCATGACAGGTCACCTCCCGGGCCGGTGGGGATCGTGGTGGACAGGAGCCAGGTCGACGCGGCGAGCGGGGCGATCCCGGCGGCGACGGCGGCGAGGGTGTCGAGGCGTTCGGCGGCGGTGACCACCAGCGCGACGGCCAGGCCGACCGCCCGCAGGGCGAGGACGGCCAGCGCGATCAGCACGAGCACGACGGCCACCGGGAAGCGGAGGCGGCGCAGGTCGTCGTGTACGCTGCCGGCGATCACGACGCACCACCGGAGACGACGGTGAGCGGGACGGGCGGGGTGCGCAGGCCGGCGGCGTCGAGCAGACGGCGGGCGCGGTCGGCGCCGCAGCCGAGCGCGGACGCCGCGCGGCGTACCGGGACGGTGCCGTCCGGGTCACGCGGCACCTGGTCGAGCAGGGCGGCAAGCTCACCATCGGTACGCCGCTTCCGGGTCGACTCCGCCCGGCGGGTGCCTGTACCGGTACGGGCACCAGTACCCGTACCGGTACGGGCACGGCGCGACGTACCGGACGCGCCGCCCGCCACACGGTCGGACGTTGACGCGCGGGCGCCCTTCGACGCGGCGACGGACGCGTCCGGGGCGGTCTGCGTCGTGAGGAGGACCTGACGCAGCAGCAGCGGGCCGACCGCCCCCCAGCCGATCAGGAGCATCGGGCCGACACTGTCGAACGCGGCCCGGCCGTACTTGCCCTCGGCCAGCGCTTCCGCGCAGTTGAGCGCGAGCGTGACCAGACCGGACAGGTGCAGCAGATGCCGCGCCGGGCGTAGATCCGTCTTCGGGACGCCGCGCAGCGACAGGTACGCCAGGGCAATGAACAGCCCGGCGACCGACAGGTCAACCGCCGGGGCCACCAACGGCTGGACATAGGTCGGGACATGCAGGCGGCGGGCCAGCGACCACACGTTCCCGAACGAGAACAGGAACGTCAGCAGGGGGACCATCACCAGCACGCCAACGACAGCGACGAACGTCAGGCGCTCAACCGGGTCCCGGTCCGGGGTCGTGTTCGGGGGCGTGGTCATCGCGGCCGGCCCCCGCTCCGGCGGGCCGGTCGGGGCCGCCCGGTGGTTTGGTCGGCGGGGCGCATGCGGCGCACGACGGGCGGGCGGATGGGCTCCCAGGTCGGGACGGTGTCGGTGTCCCGGCCGGGGTGGTGCCTGGTCATGGCGAGGGGCCTTCCTTCGAGCGGGGGCAGGGAGGTCAGGAGAGGGCGACGACGGTCAGGGCGGCGGCCCACAGGCAGGCGACGTGCAGCGCCTGATCTGCGAGGTACATGCCGTTGAGGCCGTGGTCGGCCAGGCGGGCGAAGCGCGGCGCGCCGACGTGGTCGAGGACCCATCGGACCGGGGTCCGCCGGTCCCACAGCAGATGCGTCCCGGCCGAGATCGCCATCCCGGCCAGGGCACCGGGCAGGCTGAGCGGCAGGCCCAGGACGGCGACGGTCAGCCCGACCATCACGATCTGAATCAGGTGGTAGGCGCCGACGTGGCGGGCCAGCGCCAGCCAGCCCGCCCGGCCGGGGGCGGCCTTGGCCGCGGCCTGGCTGTCGGTCTGGCCGATCACATGGTCGGCGAGCTGGTGAGCGGCGTACGCCGTGGCCAGCAGCGCGGCGAAGGTAGCGGCGATCACTGGCCTACCTCCAAGTCAAGGCGGGTCGTGGGGACGGTCGGGGTGTCGCGCTTGGGCAGTGGACGGACCGGCTTCGGCCGGGCCGGGGTGGTCGTGGTGGTGGTCATCGGGCGCCGTCCTCGGTGAGCTCGGTGGGCAGGTCGAGGAACGGGGCGGCCCAGGGTTCGGTGACCGTGGCCGTGAGCCGCCCACCGTGGAGGAGGTCGTCGTGCATGCCGGCGGCGTCGGCGGCCTGGTCGGGGTCGGGGTAGTCGACGTCGAGGCCGCATGACGGGCAGGTCACCAGCCAGCCGGCCGGCTCTGCGTTGAGCGGGGTGGTGCTGGCCGGGGTGATCCCGGCCAGCACGCGGGTTTCCGCCGTGACCATCGCGAGGTCGGCGGCGAGCGTTGGCCACTCGGCGTCGATCGCGGCGAGCTCGCGCGGCGTGGGGTGGGTGGGCATCAGAAGCCGGCCGACCCAGCCGGGAACCGGTCCCGGGCGGCGTCGAGGTCGTCGTCGGCGACCTGCGCCCGTACGACGATGCGCACACCGTCGCGCGTGACGCTGCCGCCGACCCAGCCGTAGGGGTGGTCCATATGGGGCGGGTCATAGGTCGGGGTGTCGATACCGGCGACGGCCATAGCGTCGGCCACCGCGTCGAGGGATGCGTTGTGCGCGAGGAAGGCCACTTCGTCGAACGGCCGGACGCTGGCGGTCAGGTAGAGCGTCGGGTCAGCGGCGGCCAGCAGGTCGGCGATCTCCGCACCGACGCGGAACGCGCCGGACAACGACGGCACGGCCAGCAGGGTCGGGGCGGTCATCGGCCGGCCCTCCGTCCCGGCACGATCACCACGAACCGGTCCGTCGGCGGCCGGGTCCGGGTCGACAAGCGCCGGGCGGGGCCGGGCCGGTAGCGGGGCCGGCGGCGCCGTCCGCTGACGCCGGCTCACTTGCCACCGTCCTGGACGGTCGCGGTCGGCCGGCCACGGTGGTGGAACCGGTCGTGCTGGCCCTTCCAGCCGTCGGCCTCAGCCTTCGTCGGCGTGGTGGACGCCGGGCCGAGACGGCAGGTGTCGCAGGACACCCCGTACTTGTGGGCATGATTGGACACAGGTCTGACCTCCCAGGGTCGGATCAGGACCCCGGCGCTGATGCTTGGCGGCTGGCGCCGGGGTCCGTGCTGGCATCCCCAGAGTACGAACTCACGTCGTACTTGGCAAGTGTGTCTGTTCGCTGACTTTGAGCAAGGTTGCCTACGGGTTCGAGCTTGCCCGGCAAACCGGTCATGGGGCAGGGTGCAAAGGGGGACGCACTTGTGCAGGAGGCATGCCTGTGGCCAAGACTTCGCCGAACGAGCGGCTTGCGGACGTGGTCCGCGAGTCGGGGCTGTCGAACAAGGCGCTTGCGCGTTTGGTCCGCGACGTCGCCGCGCGGCATCGGTCCGCGATCGGTTGTGATCACACCTCGGTGAGTCGATGGCTCGGCGGGATGCACCCCCGGGGCCGAACGGGGGAGTTTCTAGCTGAAGCTCTCAGCCAACGCCTTGGGCGAACGATCACACTTTCAGATATCGGCTTGCCATCCGAGAGTGGCAGAATTGCCCCAACTCTGGGCACCGAGTACAGCGACACTCCGGAAGAGAGCGCGAACGTATTAGGGCTGATCCTCCAAGCTGACCTCTCCGGAGTTCCGGAGTTTGTCAACGCGCCAATCAGTCGGAATGCGTGGTCTACAGCCTCGCTTAGCTGGCTCGTTCGACCTGGTTCGGATCAACTAATTCAACGGCCGGAGGGTCGTCGGGTGGGTCTGGCCGATGTGGACACTTTCCGTACCACAGTCGCCATGTTCGAGGGGCTTGATAACCAGTTCGGGGGTGGGCACGCAAGAACGGCGCTGATCCAGTATCTAAGGTCAGACCTTCGCCATCTCCTGGCCGGTAGATATACGGAAGATGTCGGTAGACGTCTCTATGCCGAAGCGGCAGAATCCACACTTCTAGTGGCCTGGATGTCCTATGACGCCGGCCGGCAGGGGATTGCCCAGCGTTATTTTGTCCAGGCTCTCAGATTTGCGCAAGCATCGGAAAACGTACTATTGGCTGGTACCATACTTGACGCGATGAGTCACCAGGCAACATTTATGGGGCGCTGGCGCGAAGCCGCGAACCTAGCGAGGGCTGCGCGAAGTGGCACCCAAGGGGTGGCTACGGCAACGCAGACAGCTCATTTCTACGCCATGGAGGCACGTGCGCTCGCGGCGGGTGGAGATGCCGTTGGCACGCAAAGAGCGCTGAGCGACGCCGTACGCATCTTTGAACGACGGCACCCGGGGGACGACCCAGACTGGATTAGCTATTTCGACGACTCGGAACTCAGCGCGGAATTCGGCCATTGCTATCGGGATATCGGGCGCGCCGATGATGCGGTTACGTATGCGCGCCGAGCACTCGGTGCCCCGGGAGCATCACCGCGTAGTGACTTCTTTGTCACCCTGGTACTTGCGGCGGGCCATCTTGGTCAGGGCGAGGTCGAGGAGGCATGCGTTGCAGTGCGCCAGGCGTTGGATCTCGGCGCACAGGTCAAATCGGCGCGGTGTGTCGAATATCTGCGTCAGCTCCGGCGGCGACTTGAACCCTTCCGTAGCACTTCGTGCGTAAAGGAGCTGGTCGACGTAGGGGGCGCTTACGCACTCTGGGCCGCTTGCGGTCCGAGAGCCTAGTCAGAACGGCTTCCAGTCTCGCCGACTGGCACCCGTCCGCAACGCCAAGATTCTTTTCGCGAGTTCGGGGCGTTCCGGTGAATTCTCGTCAGATGCGTTTTGTGCGAGCCAAGAGACCATTAGGAACTCGCGTATATCTGCCAGGGTCGGATAGACGGAGGACTTCATGAGATCGTATCCGTAGGTCTCGACAAAGTCGCTGTACTCGGCCCTAGTATGCCAGCCAAAACGATCATAATATATCGCGGTCAAAATTAGATCCCACTCGCGCGGCCCAACGGCGAAGCCGTCTAGATCAGCAAGGATTGCGCGGCCGTGCCAATCCCTGATCACATTTCCTACATTTGCGTCACCATGAAGAACCGCAGGCTTGAGTTCAAATTCAAGTTGGTCGTAGGCGGCGTGAAGCTCGGCGTGTCGGTGCTTAAGAAAGGTGCGGTCTGTCTCAGATAGGGCGGCGGCGGTACTAATGCGCGACCATGAACGTTCGAAAGGGTCCAGGGGGGGGAGGTTTAATTCTGAGCACTCGTCTACGTTGTGGAGCTTTCGGAGTAAACCGGCAAGTTCGGTTGTCGAACCGTACTCCTCACGATCCGTCGCCAGTTCCCAAAAGCTCACCACACAGCCGCCGGCAATTATAGGCTGAGGTATGTCGAGAATCTTGACGGACGGTATATCGTTCGCAGCGAGCCATCGTGCAACTGAAATTAGGCGCTCCGCCTCTGGTAGTCGATCTCCGTTTCGTGAGATTCGCGCAATCGCGGGCCTCGTCGAAAGGCGGAAGACCGCGTTCTCGCCTAGGCGCAATAGCTCTGCGTCGGATGGGTCAACTCCGATAGATGTGCACGATTCAACCAATGCGGCTTGGGCTGTCTTCTGATTGAAGACCGTATTTGATGTGGCCATCTTGACCCCCCTCGTATTGCTTCACGAATCGCTAGAACGGCGCGGCGAATCTGCCTCAGTCTTGGGCCGGCCGCCGACGCCGGGGCGTGGCCGTTCGGCGTGCCACGTGATAATCCGATTCGGGCGCCACATATGGGTACGCCCAACGGTCAGGTCGGGTTGCGGCATCTGGCCACGCTTGCGATAGGTGCTGATGGTTGAAAGCCGAACGCCCAGATAGGCGGCTACATCGGAAGTTGTCCACCATTCTGCGGCTGGATCGGCGACCAAGGGCGCCTCCGGCTTGACCTCTGCCCCGTAGCTGCCCTCATGAGACTCCGTCACCCTGCTGTCACACTCCCGAGACTCCCGCGCAGGCCACCACTGTCGCGCTGCCATGTTGCCTGATCCGGCCCAGCTCCCCTGTCCGAGTGCACAACGTCGAGGCTAGGTCACCTTGTGCCCCTCGGGCGGTCCGTCCCGCACCGGTCGCCAGGTGGTCTCAGTTCCGGTCTCGTTCATGGCCGGTCGCCGTGGTACGCACGTGGTCCTCATCGGTTCGTTGACGCCGGTCGGTACACCCACGTACCGACCGGAACAGAAGGTCGCAGAACTCGAAAGCGTGTGAGGGGGCAACCCCTCCGTGGGTTCAAATCCCACCTCCACCGCACTGTGATGTCGCAAGACATCGGCACAGGCCCGAGCCTCGAGCGGGTTCGGGCCTGATCTGTTTCTGGTGGCGGGCGCGGCCGGTGGCCTGGTAGGCCGGGGTCGGGTCGGGGATGAGGCCGGCCCGGACACGTCTCGCCTGGCGCCAGCGAATCCCTCTGCCCTGAGGCGCTACGACCGTCGGTCCGCGAAGAACCGCTGGAGCATCGCTCCGCACTCGTCGGCCAGCACCCCGGGAACGACCTCGACCCGATGGTTCAGACGGGGGTCTCGGACCACGTCCCAGAGCGAGCCGACCGCGCCCGCCTTGGGGTCGATCGCGCCGTAGACCAGCCGCTCCACGCGGGCTAGCACGATCGCGCCGGCGCACATCGTGCACGGCTCCAAGGTCACGACAAGACTCGACCCGGTCAGGCGCCACTCGCCGGTCGCCGCGGCCGCCGCCCTGATGGCGACCATCTCGGCGTGACCCGTTGGATCGCCCTTCGCCTCACGGACGTTGTGCCCTCGCCCGATGATCTCGCCGTCGGGTGCGACCACGACCGCGCCGACGGGAACATCGCCCAGCGCGACAGCGGCACGCGCCTCCTCAAGCGCCGCGACCATGGCCGCGGTGTCGCCGGCGCGCGGTGGACAGGTCATCGGTGCCTGGTCGGCGTCGCTGCTCAGCCGCGCACGTCGTCCAGGATGTCCGCGCAGCCGGCCCGCTCGGCCAGGGCATTGATAAGGTCGGCCGGCAGCATGCCGTCCTCGCCGGCGAGGTCGATGAGCTCATCGGCCGACGTCCCCAGGTCGGAGAGGAGCGCGGGATCGCCGCTCGGCGCGGGCGCGGTCCGCGCCGCGTCCTCGTCGTCGACATCCCACCTCGTCACCGGGGGCAGAGCGGCCGAGAACAGCCGTTCCGCGAGCGGGGAGTCGAACAGCGCCCGCTGGTCGGAGAGAAAGACGCGGGCGTCGTCGTCGGCGTGCGAATCCAACCGGACGATCCCCACGTACTCGTCGTCCTCCTCGACGAACGCGACCACGATCGGGCCGCCGAGGTCGCGGAGCTCGTCGAGCAGCGAATCAAGATCGTCAATGTCCGTCAGGTCGAGCTCGTGCGCTGACCACCGTCCGACCTGCCCGCTGATGGCGTGAGCGCGCTGTGTCACCGGGATGCTCCTGTGCGTCGTGCGAGTCATCGGCCGTCATCGCGCCTGCCTCAGGGCGGCGGCCGCCTGGCCATCATTGTGGCGGGTAAGGGCGTGATGCCGCCCACCAACAGGTCATTTTGCGCCGATGCGCCGCGCCGGGAGGCCTACGCCGCGCCGGGTGGACAGGGCCGAGGGGCGCAAATCCACCGGGCGCCCCGCCGCAGTACCTGCGTCGCCAGTGAGTCGTCGGCGGAAACACTGTGGATCGGGCGACAACCGGAGCGAACGGACCTCTGGCCGGTAGCGGACGCAACGTGGGGGTGCGTGTGGTGACCGTCGGTTGCATGGCACGCTTGACGGGTCATGACCACACCACTTCCGCGCCGCTTCCCCGCGCGTACACGTGCCGCACTCGCGCTCGAGCGGTTCGCTTCGACGGCGTCGCGGCGCTTGGGGCGTGGTTCGGGGGAGATGATCGGCGGCAAGCTCGCCCTGCAGGTCGCGCCGAACGCGCTCGCGGACCTCGCCCGGGGGCGTATGACAGCCTGCGTCAGCGGGACCAACGGCAAGACGACCACGACGAGGCTACTGGCGCGGGCCATGGGCACCCTGGGCCCGGTCCGGAGCAACAGCGGGGGCGCCAACATGGCCCCCGGCGTACTTGCGGCGCTGGTCAAGCCACCCTTCGACGCCGCGGCCGCGCTTGAGGTCGACGAGATCTGGCTGCCCCGGGTCGCTCGCGAGATCAAACCTCGGGCAGTGATCCTCCTCAACATCAGCCGGGACCAGCTCGACCGGTCGAACGAGACCCGCCGAATTGCGGCGTTGTGGCGCGAGCTCGGCGCGGAACTTCCCGGCGCCACCGCGGTCGCCAACGTGGACGATCCCCTCGTGACCTGGGCGGCCGCCGCCTGGTCGAACCAGATCTGGGTGTCGGCCGGCCAGAACTGGACCGCCGACGCGATGGTCTGCCCCCAGTGCGCGAAGCTGCTGCATCGCAACGACACCGGATGGTGGTGCACCTGCGGGCTGGCCCGGCCCGAACCGATCATCGCGGTGACCGGGCCGGACACCCTGCTGTGGTTCGGCCGCCAGCTTCGGGTCAAGCTCGACCTCCCGGGTCGGGTGAACCTCGGCAACGCGGCGATGGCGGCGGCCGCCGCGAGAGTGTTCGGCGCAACGGTCGAGGACTCGTTGGGCGCCATGGTCGGGCTGAACGACGTCCAGGGGCGCTACCAGGAGGTTCCGCTCGGGCCGGACGGGCGGCGGGCCCGGCTTCTCCTCGCGAAGAACCCGGCGGGATGGGTCGAGATGATGGAGCTGCTCTCGAGCTTCCCCCCGCGACCAGTGATCATCGATTTCAACTCCCAGACGGCCGACGGTCGCGACCCGTCGTGGATCTGGGACGTGCCGTTCGAGCGGCTGACCGGTCGTCAGGTGCTCGTGACCGGCGGACGCAAGGAGGACATGAGCGTCCGCCTGGCATACGCGGAGATCCCACATTCCGTCCACGCGAGCGCCGAGGAGGCGGCGGCCGAGGCGTGGGAGACGACCGTCGACGTGGTGGCCAACTACACCGCCTTCCGCGACCTACTGGTGAGGACCACCCGGTGATGACCGAGTCGGCGACCCGGATCGCTCTGATCTACCCCGAGCTGCTCGGGACGTACGGCGACGGCGGGAACGCGATCGTCCTGGCTCAGCGGCTTCGGTGGCGTGGCCTGCAAGCGGAGATCGTGAACGTGCCCGCGGGCGAGCCCGTCCCGGACAGCTGCGACGTATATCTGCTCGGCGGGGGTGAGGACGAGCCTCAGGTGCTGGCAGCCGAGGGGCTCCGGCAGAACACCGCGATCGCCCGGGCCGTCACCGGCGGAGCGGTCGTTCTCGCGGTCTGCGCCGGCTACCAGGTGATCGGTGAGTCGTTTCCGTCCGACGGCAAAGTGTTCAGCGGGCTCCACCTGCTCGACATCGAGACACGGCGGTCGTTCGAGCCACCGAACGTCGCGGATCCGCCGCGGGCGGTCGGGGACATGGTCGTCGACCCGCACCCGTCGCTCGAGCTCCCGGTGCTCCTCGGTTACGAGAACCACGGTGGCCGGACCCGGCCTCTGCCCGGGGCTCGGGGTATCCCGCTCGGGACGGTCAGGCGGGGTATCGGCAACGGAATCCCCGACCACACCGACGGCATTGTGTCCGGCCGCGTCATCGGGACCTACCTGCACGGCCCGGTGCTGGCGCAGAATCCGGATCTCGCGGACCTGATGCTCAGCTGGGTGCACGGGCGCTTGCGGCCGTTGGACCGGCCGCGCGAGTGCGGAGCGCTGCGGGCGGCGCGCATACGCGCGTTGGACGCCGCCTAGGCTTCCCCACCGTCACCGGGGAGCGCGTAGACACCTGGGCCGACGCGTACCACGAGGCCGTCCGTAAGCAGGCTGGTCAGGGCCCGTTCCCGCTGGGCGGGTTCGTCCCAGACAACGTCCAGGTCAGCCTGCGCGACCGGGGCCGGCCGCTCGCGCAGGACGGCCATGATCCGGCCGCGGACCTGGCGGTCGGTGCCGGCGTAGGTCTGGGCCCGACGGGTGCCCGAGGCGGCCACGGGCGCTCCCGCGGCCAGCCAGGCGCAGCCTTCACCGAGTGGGCACGCCGCGCAGCGCGGCGCGCGCGCTGTACAGACCAGGGCACCGAGCTCCATCAGCGCGACCGAGGCCTGGGCCGCCGACTCGGGATCGTCCGGCAGAAGATTCTCCAGCCGAAGCAGGTCGGCCCGCGAAGTGGTCGGCCGGTCGTCGTCTCGGCCGTCGAGAATTCGGGACAACACGCGGCGGACGTTGACGTCGATCACGGCGTGGCGCTGGCGGAACGCGAACGCGGCCACGGCCCGCGCCGTGTAGGTGCCGACCCCGGGGAGGGCGAGCAGCGACTCCAGATCCGCCGGTATCTGCCCGGCGTGCTTCGCGACCACGGCCATCGCGGTCGCGTGCAGGCGCAGCGCCCGGCGCGGGTAGCCCAGGCGTCCCCACATCCGGACCGCCTCGGCCGGTCGGTCCGCGGCCAGCGCGGCCGGCGTCGGCCAGCGCTCCAGCCAGGCCTCGTAGGCAGGTAAAACGCGGTTGACCGGCGTCTGCTGCAGCATGACCTCGCTGACCAGTACTGCCCACGGCCCGACCTCCGGTCGCCGCCACGGAAGATCCCGAGCGCACAGCCCATACCATTCGAGGGCGCGTACCGCCAGGTCCGAGTCGCTCGAGCGCGTGCTTGTCATCCATGCCATCGTCGCACCCCGTCGGCTCGCCGGTACTCCGGGTCTGTCGATCACAACGAAATGCCGATGGTTCATGGTGTCGCGGTGGGGTCGCCGGGGCTGTTCATCTACCGTTTCCCAATCGGCCACCGAGGAAGCCATCTTTGCGTCTGATGACGTTCATCGCTCGTTCACCGACCATGAAACGGCGCGTTCCCTGCACCTGGCAACGTCCCCGACGTTCACGTTGGTGACGACATGCCCGGCCACGCCGGCCGGTGTGAAACCGGGAGGACTGATACGTGTTGAGTCGAATCCGCCTTGGGGGGGCGGCCGCGTTCCTTGTCGCGGCGTCCGTGGCGTTGACGGCTTGCGGTTCGGATAACGGGGGCTCGAGCGGTGGCGGCGGTGGTGGGACCGCGTCGGCCGCGGCAAGCGCCGCCATCTCCTGTGCCACTGGGTCGATCAAGGCATCCGGTTCAACCGCGCAGAAGAACGCTATCAACGAGTGGGTCAAGAGGTACCAGGACGCCTGCAAGGGCGCCACGATCAACTACCAGGGTGGCGGCTCGTCGGCGGGTCGGACCCAGTTCATCGCGAAGCAGGTCGACTTCGCGGGGTCTGACGCGGCGCTGAAGGACCCGCAGACCACCCAGGCCAGCGCGCGGTGCACCGGCGGCCAGGCGGTCGACCTCCCGATGGCCGTGGGTCCGATCTCGCTGGAGTACAACCTCAGCGGAGTCTCGAACCTCCAGCTGTCCGCCCCGACGCTCGCCAAGATCTTCTCGGGTAAGATTACCAAGTGGGACGACCCGGCGATCAAGGCCGAGAACTCCGGGGTGAACCTGCCGGGCACCGCCATCCAGGCGGTCCACCGCTCGGACGGTTCGGGTACCACGGCGAACTTCACCTCCTACCTCGCCGGGGTGGACCCGACTGACTGGACCTTTGGAACCGGCTCGGACTGGAAGGCCCCGGGCGGCCAGGGCTCCAAGGGCAGCGACGGTGTGACGCAGACCGTCAAGACCACGCCGGGCGCGATCGGCTACGCCGAGCTCTCCTACGCCGAGAACGCCAACCTGTCGACCGCCAAGATCAAGAATGGCGCGGGTGAGTACGTCGCCGTCTCGACCGACGGCGCCGCGAAGGGCCTGAGCACCGCCACCGTCGCTGGCACCGGTGACGACCTCAAGCTCAAGTTCGACTACGCCGCGACCACCGCGGGGGCCTACCCGGTCTACCTGGTGACCTACGAGATCGTCTGCACCAAGGGCCTCCCCGCAAGCAACGCCGCTCTCGTGAGGTCCTTCCTGACCTACACCTCGTCGACCGCCGGTCAGCAGGCGATCACCAGCCTCGGCTACGCGGCGCTGCCGACCGAGGTTGCGACGAAGGTGCAGGCCGTCGTCGCGAAGCTCGCCTGATCGCGTCCGACACCTCTGGTTCCGTCCTCGGCGGCGCGATCATCTCGATCGCGCCGCCGATGGCGCACCTGGTCCGACACTCCTAGGGGGATGAAGAAGCAGATGTCGAACGAGCCGGCCGTCACCACTGACGCGCCGAAGAGCGGTAGCGACGGCGCGCGGGTCAGCGCCGCTGATCGATTCTTCAAAAATCTGACCCGGACCGCCGGCATCGGCCTGCTTGCCATCATGGTCGCGATCGCGGTGTTCCTCGTGGTCGAGGCGACGCACGCTCTGAGCGCGAACAAGGGCAGCTTCTTCACCGATTCCCAGTGGTTCCCGAACGACACGCCGCCCGTGTTCGGCGTCCTCGCACTTTTGTTCGGCACGCTGATCACAGCCATCATCGCGATGCTCATCGCGGTGCCGGTGGCTGTGGGTATCGCGCTGTTCATCACCAACTACGCGCCCCGGGCGCTCTCCAGCCCGCTGGCCTACATCGTCGACCTCCTCGCCGCCGTGCCCAGCGTCGTCTACGGCCTCTGGGGTCTGATCGTCCTGGCGCCGCACATGAACGGCACCCAGGAATGGCTGACCGACTGCTTCGGATGGATCCCGCTGTTCAGGACCGATAACGGCTCGGTCGGTCGGTCGATCCTCGTCGCGTCGGTGGTACTCGCGATCATGATTCTTCCGATCGTCGCCGCCATCTCGCGTGAGGTGTTCCTGCAGGTACCGGCCGCGCACAAGGAAGCCGCGCTCGCCCTCGGCGCCACCCGCTGGGAGATGATTCGGACGGCCGTCCTTCCGTACGGCCGGCCCGGGATTATCAGCGCCGCGATGCTGGGCCTGGGCCGCGCGATGGGTGAGACGATAGCCGTCGCCCTCGTCCTCCCGGCCACGTTCAAGGTCTCCTTGAAGATTCTCGCCCCGTCCGGGAACACGATCGCGGCCAATGTCGCGAACGGCTTCGCCGAGGCCAACAACATCGGTCGCGGCGCGCTGATCGCCTCCGGTCTGGTCCTTTTTGTCGTCACGATGATCATTAACTTTGGGGCGCGAGCCGTGATCGCTCGCCGGCGTGAGTTCTCGGGGGCATCGTGAGCACTACCACCGCGTCGGTCTCGCCCGCGGTCGGCGACTCCTACCACCTGCGGGGGAGCGTCCTGCCGAAGCCGGTGCTGCCGGGAATCGCGTCGGCCGCGATCGTCATCACGATCCTCCTCTACACGGTCGCTCCAATTCACAGCAAGATTCAGTTCGTTCTGATCGCGGCGATTCTCTACGTGATCGGCCAGACGGTCGCCTCGACGATCGTCGAGGGTAGCCGTAAGGCCCGTGACCGGTTCGCGACGACGGCTGTGCTCGTAGCCTTCCTCCTAGCTCTGATCCCGCTGGTCGCCGTTATGGCCAGTGTGATTCAGAAGGGGGGCGGCCGGCTCGACTACCAGTTCCTGACGCACTCGATGCGTGGCGTTGGGGCTCGTGACTCCGACGGTGGCGCGTATCACGCGATCATCGGGACGCTCGAGCAGGTGCTGATCGCGAGTGTGTTGGCTGTTCCCTTCAGCCTGCTGGTGTCGATCTACCTCGTCGAGTACGGCCGGGGTCGTATCAGCCGCACGATCAGCTTCTTCGTCGACGTGCTGACCGGCCTTCCATCGATCATCGCGGGCCTGTTCATCCTGGCGTTCTACATCATCGTGCTGGGGCAGGACTTCTCCGGATTCGCGGGGTCGCTGGCGCTGACGATCCTCATGATCCCGACCGTCGTCCGGTCCTCGGAGGAGATGCTCAAGCTCGTGCCGCACGAGTTGAGGGAGGCCAGTTACGCGCTTGGCGTGCCCCGCTGGCGCACGATCCTGAAGGTCGTGCTCCCCACCGCGCTTCCGGGCATCATCACGGGTGTCATGCTCGCCATCGCGCGTGTCGCCGGGGAGACCGCGCCCCTCCTGCTCACGGTGTTCGGAAACGACTCGATCAACACCGATCCGTTCAACGGACCGCAGTCGGCTCTCCCTCTGTTCATCTTCTCGCAGGCCGGAGCTCCACAGCAGGTTGCGGTCGACCGCGCCTGGGCCGGTGCACTGACCCTGATCATCATCGTTATGGCGCTGAGCCTGATCGGTCGGCTGATTGCCCGCCGGGCGAGCGTCGGCCGCTGACACCGTGTCTGCTTCTGAGTAAAGGGAAACCTGATGGCGACTCGTATAGACGTCTCCGGGCTGACGGCCTACTACGGCAAGTTCAAAGCGGTCTCGAACATCAACTTCTCGATCGAGCCGAAGAGCGTGACCGCCTTCATCGGCCCGTCCGGTTGCGGCAAGTCGACAGTCCTTCGGACCCTCAACCGTATGCACGAGGTGCTTCCGAACGCCCGCGTCGAGGGCCAGGTGCTCATCGACGGTGAGGACCTGTACGGACCCGGTGTCGACCCGGTCAACGTCCGCCGGCAGGTCGGCATGGTGTTCCAGCGGCCCAACCCCTTCCCGACCATGTCGATCTACGAAAACGTGATCGCGGGTCTGAAGCTCAACGGCATCCGTAAGAAGTCGATCCTGGACGACCGGGTGGAGCAGTCGCTGCGGGGAGCCAACCTCTGGAACGAGGTCTCCGACCGGCTGAACCGCCCTGGATCGGGCCTGTCAGGTGGGCAGCAGCAGCGCCTGTGTATTGCCCGCGCGATCGCCGTGGAGCCGCAGGTGCTCCTGATGGACGAGCCGTGTTCCGCGCTCGACCCGATCTCGACGCTCGCCATCGAGGATTTGATCGGACAGCTCAAGTCGAGCTACACCATCGTCATCGTCACCCACAACATGCAGCAGGCGGCTCGGGTGAGTGACACCACCGCTTTCTTCACCCTGGACAAGACCGGCGACCCGGGCCGGCTGGTCGAGATGGACAAGACCGAGAAGATCTTCTCGCAGCCGTCGGAGAAGCGGACCGAGGAGTACATCACCGGCCGTTTCGGCTAGAAGGACGGGCGGCGGATGCCCACGTTCGATCTGGCGCGGGCACGCCGACGGACCGTCCCCCATGTCGCTGCCGGCGGTGCCCGGCAGCGCCCGACCGCCGGAGTGGCCGCGAGTCGGACGGTCGGGCTCCCGAGCGGCGGGGAGTTCGACCGAACGGCCGGGCGGTGTCCCTCAGCACCTGTCCGCATACCTGTACCAGGGCGTCGGCGCGGCGGACGGTCAAGGGCCGGCGTCCGCGAGCAGGCGTGATCCCTTTGGCCGCGGCCAGTCGGTCGAGCGCCGCACGGAGAGTAGCCTCGCCGTCCGCGTCAAGTACGACGCGCAGTTCGGTCATTCCATCTGGGCGCTGTCTGAAGGTGAGGCTCCGCCGTCCGTTGGGTCGTTTCGCTGGCGGATCCTCCTGCTTCATGTCGGTCAGCCGTGCATTGGCGTACTTCTCGCACTCGAGCGGATCGGCGCCGTGAGCAATGTTCACCAGATCGGCCTCGAAAAGCCGCCGTTGGTCCAGAGTGGCGGGCTTGGGTATCTTCCGCAACGCGCGCTCGATTACCACCGCGTGATCCTGGCTGATTCGCCCGTCGATCAGGCCGCGAGCCGCCTGCCGCCGTTGGTCAGGATTGATCTCGGAACAGATCTTGGCAATCCTGAGCCGTGATCCAGCCTCGGTTCGGCGTATTCGAAGTCTATCCCGCAGCAGGTCGACAGCGCTGCTCGCCCCGAATGCTGACCATACCTCGGGTCGGTCCAACGCGCGAATCGCGCCGGCAGTCAGAGCTCGTGTCTGATTGATTGCTCGTTCGACCATCGACAGCATCTCAAGGACATGCGCGGGGTTCGAGGTGTCGCCGAGTGACGTCGCGATTGTCTCGAGCCAGAGCTCGGTAGCGGCTCGTATATCGCCCGCGGACGCGCTGTCGGCTGGGTTCGGGCGCGAGATGGATGGTGTGAAGTCCTCGTGTGTATGCATGGGGTAGACGATAGAACATGTGTCCGACATTGCAAGGTCCCTCGAGCTACGGTGGACAACGCGGGCTTGACCAAGGGGCGGGTATGGCGTCTGCCCATGTCAGGCCGTCATCCAGAGGGTTCAAGGTTGGGCAACCTGGCGACCGTGGGCTGTGGATAACGGCCAGATCTGGAATGCCCGTCCTCGGGCTGACTCTGGCGGGCCATGGTGATGAACCGCATGTCGGGCGCACAAGCTGGTCGATGGACAGCGGCAGGTTGGCACGGATCCCGCCGATCGTCCACGCACCTCAGGCGGTTCTCCTGCTTCTTTCACCTGACTTGACGGCGGTGGTGGGTGGACGCTAGAAACAGGTGCCGGGTATTGAGGTCGAGATTCCCCTGCGATTTCATCGAACCGGGCGGGTTCTCTGGCGCCCCGGGGCCGCGGCCTGGACCGGACTCCGGTGAAGTCCGGAACCGCCACCCTTCGAGTCGGACTACGGCAGGATGACGGCTGGAGCCATTCCGGTCGTATGGCGGTGAGCTCCGCTACCAGCGTGTCGGCCCGTACCGAGCCTGAGATCGGCGCCTCAGACTGTCATCCACATTGTTCGAGTCCGCGCAACCAGGTCACCGTCGGCTGTGTACAACCCGCCGGAGCCCCAGAGCGCCCGCCCCCTGGCCGCCTCGGCGCGGGCCACGACGACGTATGTCGCGTCGCCGCGTACCGGCGCCTTGACGATCACCGTCTGGCGCACGAGAAGCGCCTTGGCCACGGACGGCGTTCCCGCCGCGATGTGCGCCCAGAAGGTCGGGCAGTCCAGAGCCGCCCAGATATGGTGCTCGGGAACGGCGCCATCCGCTGTGTGAGAAGGATGCGTCCGCCATACGGCGGCGACTGTGTCCGCCGGCATTTCTGGCACTCGCCACGCGAAGACACGCAGGCCGTCGCCGGGTTCGCGATCCGGACCGCACACGACGCATCCTCGGAAGCCGTCCGGGTTCAGCCCCGTGTACTCCGTCGCTCCCCGCGCGGCAAGTTCGGGTTCGACGAAGGGCGGCGGTGGCCCGACGAGCGGCAGAATGGAGCTCTGGCCGGGACTGATCAGGCGCGCGTCGACGAGCGTCCGCCCGTCGTGTGACAGGCGGAGGCCGCCAGTGGTTCGCTCGAGGTCAAGCTGGACGTCGAGGGGCGTGCCCCGGCGCAGGGCGACCTCGACGTGGCCGTCGTTGCCGTCTCCGGTTCGGCCGTCAGTGAGAATCGTGGCGAGGCACCCGGCTATCCATCCCCCGTTGGCGATTCCGGGTGGCCCGTTGAAGCGGGCCGGGACGGTGAGGGTCTCGGCCGCGGCCGGGGTTGGGCATTCTCGCCCACCCGCGAGCCGACCCGCGCGCGGGGCACGGTCTTCGCCGGTCGGCCCAGGGTCTGCCATGCCACGCAGCGTACGGTGAACGAAAGCGTCGGCGCGGGGCGATATGACGGAGCCCGCCCTCGTCCTGGCGTTTCCACCGCCAGGGCTGGTCGGCGGGGGCCGGACTGGTCGCTCATCGGTCGCGCGGCACCTCCCGAAAGATCATGCTGACCCGGACCTCGCCGTGGATGTCCACGAGGCCCGCGGTCGGCGGTACGCGGATCATCGCGGCCGCGATGTCGCCGGCGGTTGCTCCGGGAGACAGCCGAAGCTCGTGCTCGACCAACAGGCCGTGGCGAACCGTGGTGACCCTGGCCAGCGGCGCCGGCAGCCTGGTCCGAACCCGTTCGTCGGGCCCTTCGTCCTCAATACGCTCCATGCGGGTTCCCTTCCGCTGTGGTTTGCACCTATCTCGTCCGTCCGCCTGCCGGGGGCTCTGGTACAGATGAATACAGCAGGTCATCTCGGACTGCTTGCAAGCAAATATAACGGGTGAAGCCCGGCGCATGATCGGTTACGGATTTTAGGTCAATACGTCATCCTGGTGATCCGGTATAATTGAGCACCAAGAACAATGAGAGTGCATCACGTACGATGGATGCGTTCGACCGTGGCAAGTGCGGCGCTCGCGGTCGGCACCCGGGTAATGCCAGGAAGCGATACCGCCCCATCTATGATCGTCTCGCCGATCCTTACCACGGGGATGCCGGAGCGGGCGGCGAGCGCCATCTCCGACGCTGTTCCCCAGCTGTAACCGATCGCGATGACACAGAAGCCCGCTTGCGCGACCACGACGTTCCTGGCCTGGCCAAGACCGGTCGCTAGAACGATGCGTGACCACGGGTTCGCAGCCGCCGAATCCACACCGGGAAGGATCGCGACCGTGAGGCCGCCGCCTTCATACGCGCCTCGGCAACTCGCCGCCATAACGCCACCGAGCCCGCCGGTGACAACCGTGAAGCCCCGCCGGGCAAGCCCGGCGCCGACCGCGAGCGCGGCCTGGATGTCGGTTGGCGTGCATGCGTCGTCGTCCGGTCCGACCACCGCGACCTGCAAGGTGCGCCGGTCACCCGGCGGCTCGCCGGCCGGCCGGCCGGGCGGCTCGCTCGCCGGCCGGGCCTCCGGCCGACGGGCGGCCGCGGCCGCGGCCGCCTGTCCGCAACCGGACTGGTCGGCGGTAGGTGAGGCGGCAGTCTGAGGTCCCTCGGGGACGTTCATAGCGGCTACCCTGCCAGCGCTCCGGCTCCGCCGGCGACGCCGACGGAGCCGGCCTGGGACCCGGCCCGCGGCGGGAGTCAGCCGGCTGGTGGGGCCGCCCCGCCGCCCGCCGCTCGCCGGGTCGTTGACCAGAACGCCCGCACCACCGCCAGCGCCGGCGGCAGCTCGGCGGGGGCGGCGGTCAGGCCGGCCGCGAGCTGGGGATAGCCGGCGTTCCAGGGCGCGGGTGGATCCGGAATGAGGATCGGGCACGGATGGGTGGCCCGGACGGCGAACACATGCTCCACCGTGTCCGCCAGCAACTTGTCGGCCCGCAGACCGCTCTCGATGAGGAGGACCAGGTCGACCAGGTCCTTCACCCGGGTGTTGGACCGGTCCGGATACTGCCGGGTCAGCGCGTGGAGCTTCTCGGCGAAGTGCTGACGCCGATCGACCGCCTCGATGAATCCGGCCGGAATGTCGGCGAACGCCAGCGTTCCGGGTAGCGCGAGCGGCTCGGTCCCGGCGAGCTCCGCCGATCGCAGCGCGACGTCCATGCGGACGACGCCGAACTGTTTCCCGGCGAGCCAGGCCTCCAGCGGCAGCCGCCAGGCCGGCCGCTCGGCCCGGTCGGCGGCGAGCGGGGCGCCCGAGCCGACGCGGAAGGTGAAGCCGTCCCGGTCCCGATCATTCGCTAACGAGTCGATCAGGGTCTCCCGCACGTCCTCGGCCCGACCGTGTTCCGTCTTCAGGACGACGTCCAGATCTTTGGTCATACGCGCACGCTGGGCGAGACGAAACTCCATCGCGGCGCCGCCCTTGAGGATCCAGGGCTGACCCGGCGACACAGCCAGTCGCGCGGCCAGGCGGTCGAACACCACGCCGCGGCGCAGCCGTCCCAGGTCGACGCCGCTCATCTCGGCCCGGAGCTTGAGCCGCGCCTCCAGAGCTCTGCGCAGGCTTACCGGGTCCCGGTACCGGGTCACGGTTCGTCCGGGCGGCCCGGGCCGTCCGTCCGCGCCGTATTGTCCGGGTGGCCCGGATCGTCCGGGTGGCCCGGCGGGTCCGGGCGAAGCGATGTGTCCGGGCGAAGCGATGTGTCCGGCCGGGGTGAGCTGTCCGCGCGGCTCGTCGGGCCAGCCGCGCGCAACGCCCGTTCCACTCCCAGCTCGGCGCGGGGTCCCAACGCGGCCGCGGCGCTCAGCAACCGGGCCCGGCTGGCCAGGCCGCGGCGCAGAAGGTCGTCGACGGCCGAGTCGAGCACGTCCTGGTCAATCCAGTCCTCGGCGGACTCGGCGACCGCCCGAACCGGGCTGGTGACGCGGAAGCCCTGGTGGTGCTCGACATCGTCCGGTGAGAGCGGCGCCCGGTGCAGGACGACGGAGGTGTCCCTGCGGCGGAAGCTGACCGGCACGGTCAGATGGACGAGCTCCGGGTTGGCTATGCCGAGGTCATGAACCGCGAGGGCGCTGGAGTGGGAGACGACGCCCTCGCCTCTGCTCCATAGCGACCACCGGACGAGGACGTCGGTCTCCTCGTCCGGGAGGTCCTGGTACTCGCGGAACCGGTAGACACCGCGGTCGACCCGGAGCCAGTTGCCGACCCGGCTGTGGAAGTGCTGCAGCTGGTAGGAGAAACCCGCGTCGAGCGCCTGCCGCGCGGTGAAGTAGCCCCGCTGCGGGCTGGCCAGTCGCCACAGCGCGTCCCGTGGACGGCGCGGATCGTCCACCTCGGCCCAGGCCTCCCTACACCTACAACCCACTTGTAGTTTCACGTGCGTGACCTGCATGAGACTATAGCCAGGTTAGAGATAAGCGCATCGGTGATGATCCGTGCCCGCGCGTCGTCCGCCGGCTCGGGCCGGGCGGGGCCCACGGGAGTACCGGGGCGGCGGGCCGCACGGGGCGGCGGGCCGCACGGGGCGGCGGGCTGCACGGGGCGGGCTGAGCGCGGCGGGCTGAGCGCCGGACGGAGGCGCGGCGTGTCGGCGAGCCCCCCGCTCTGTGCCGGTTGCCCGGGCCAGGCAATATCGTGTACGGGTGGCTGTACTCACCTCCCGCGCCGAGGATTTCCCCCGCTGGTACCAGGACGTCTTGGCCAAGGCCGAGCTCGCGGACAACGGGCCCGTGCGTGGCACGATGGTCATCCGACCGTATGGCTATGCCATCTGGGAGCGGATGCAGGCCGAGGTCGACGCGCGGATCAAGGCCACGGGGGCGGTGAACGCGTACTTCCCGCTGTTCATCCCGGAGAGCTATCTCCGTCGTGAGGCCCAGCACGTCGAGGGCTTCAGCCCCGAACTCGCCGTGGTCACCCATGGCGGCGGCAAGGAGCTCGAGGAGCCGGTCGTGGTCCGGCCGACGAGCGAGACCGTCATCGGCGAGTACATGGCGAAGTGGACCCAGAGCTATCGCGATCTTCCGCTGCTTCTCAACCAGTGGGCCAACGTGGTCCGGTGGGAGCTGCGGCCGCGGCTGTTCCTGCGGACGAGCGAGTTCCTGTGGCAGGAGGGGCACACCGCGCACGTGGACGAGGCCGACGCGGCGGCGTACGCACGGCGTATCCACCGCGAGGTCTACGAGGACTTCCTCGTCTCGGTGGCCGCGCTGCCCGTCCATCCCGGCCGTAAGACCGTCCGCGAGCGGTTCGCCGGCGCCACCAACACGCTGACGCTCGAAGCGATGATGGGCGACGGCAAGGCCCTGCAGATGGCCACCAGCCACGAGCTCGGCCAGAACTTCGCCCGCGCCTTCGAGATCGACTTCCTGGGCGCCGACGGTGGACGGCACCTGGCCTGGACGACGTCGTGGGGTTCGTCGACGCGCATGATCGGCGGCCTCATCATGGCCCACGGCGACGACAACGGGCTGCGCCTGCCGCCGCGCCTGGCCCCGGTCCAGGTGACGGTCCTCCCCGTGCGCTCGGACCCGGCGCTGGCCGAGACCGTGGCGCGCATAGCCGCCGACCTGCGCGCGGCCGGAGCCCGGGTCGAGATCGACGAACGTGCTGGCCTGTCCTTCGGGCGGCGGGTGACCGACGCCGAGCTCAAGGGGGTTCCGTTGCGGGTCGAGGTCGGGCCCCGCGACCTGGCTCAGGGGGTCGTCACGGTCGCCCGGCGTGACACGGGTGACAAGGCGGCCGTGCCGCTGGCCGACGTGGCGGCCGAGGCCACGCGCCTCCTCGACGTCGTCCAGGCCGACATGTACGCGGCGGCGGTTGCCGCCCGCGACGCCCGGACGCGGGACGTAGAGAGCCTCCCGGAGGCGGTCGCGGCGGCGCGGGACGGCTTCGCCCGGATCCCGTGGGCCGCCGTCGGCGAGGCGGGTGAGACGCAGCTCGCCGCTGAGGCGTTGTCCGTCCGCTGCCTCCAGACGGCGGACGGGGGTGTCCCCGCCAGCGCGGACTCGACCGACGTCATGGCGATAGTCGCCCGCTCCTACTGACAGATCCCATGACCAGATCCCATGACCAGATCACGTACTGACCAGGTCGCGACGGCGGCTCCGGCCGGGCCCTGCTGGCCCGGCCGGAGCTGGTGAGAGGTACGGCGACGCCCCCCGGCTGGGGCGGGTCAGCCGTCTATCCGCCAGCGTTGCCCTTCCGGCGTGTCCTCGACGGCGATGCCGGCGCCGGCGAGCCGCTCCCGGATGGCGTCGGCCTCGGCGTAGTCACGTCGCGACCGGGCAGCGGACCGCAGGTCCAGGACGATCTCCATGACACCGTCGAGGGCGGGGCGAAGCTCCGCGCCCGCCGTCGGCCACTGCTCGATCGGGTCGAGGCCCAGCACGGTCAGCATGCGCCGGGTGACATCCAGCCAGGAAGCGAGCTCCCGGCTGTGCGCCTTCGAGAGCACCAGGTTGCCCCGGGCGACCGCGCCGAACAGTGCGGCCGTGGCTCTCGCGACGCCCAGGTCGTCGTCCATGGCCGCGGCGAACGCTCGCCAGGCTGTCGCCGGGTCCGCCGCCGCCCTCATCGACTCGGCCGACTCGGCGGCGAGCGCGGCGGCATGGTCGGGACCGCCCAGCACGTCCACCGCGTTGCGGACGAAGGTCTCGATCCGGTCATGGCCGGCGGCGGACTCGGCGAGGGCCTCGGGCCCGTACTCCGATGACGACCGGTAGTGCACCGTGGCGAGGTGGTAGCGCAGGACCTGCGGGCGGACCTGATCCAGCGCGTCCGTGGCCAGGAACGAGTTCCCGAGGGACTTGGACATCTTCGTGCCGTTGGTGGTGAGCAGGCCGACGTGCATCCAGTAGCGAGCCATCTCGCCGAGGCCGCCGGCCGCGCAGGTCTGCGCGCGTTCGTTCTCGTGATGCGGGAAGACCAGATCGAGGCCGCCGCCGTGGATGTCGAACTCGGTCCCGAGATACTTGCCGGCCATCGCCGAGCACTCGATGTGCCATCCGGGTCGACCTGGTCCCCACGGCGAGTCCCAGAACGGCTCGCCGGGCTTCGCCGCCTTCCACAGCGCGAAGTCGCGGGGATCGACCTTGCCCGGCTCGGCCTCGGGCGACGCCTGCATGGCGTCGGGACGCTGGTGGGAGAGCGCCCCGTAGTCGGCGAACGCCCCGACGCGGAACCAGACCGAGCCGTCGCCGGTATAGGCGAAGCCGGTCTGGACGAGCCGGTCGATCAGAGAGATCATCTCGGGAATGTGACCAGTGGCACGGGGCTGGATCGTGGGAGGCAGGACGCCGAGGGCGGCGTACGCTTCGTCGAAGGCCCGGGTCTGGCGGGTCGCCAGCTCCCACACGGAGGTGTTGTCGCGCGCGGCATTGACGATGATCTTGTCGTCGATGTCGGTGATGTTCTGGACGAAGGTCACGTCGTAACCCGAGGCCGTGAGCCAGCGTCTGAGTACGTCCAGCGCGACCGAAGTGCGGAGGTGGCCGACGTGGGGGGCGGACTGCACGGTGGGTCCACAGACGTACACGCCCACATGACCGGGGCGCAGCGGCTCGAAAGGCCGCCCGCGCCGGGTGCGCGTGTCGTAAAGGTGGAGTCCCATTGACCAAGGGTACGGCGCTCGGGGGCTGAGGCTTCCATCCAGGTGCCGTCCAGGTGCCGTCAGGACGCCGACGTCGGCGCCGAAACCCGACCGAACGGGCTGATCCGGGCGCCCTGGGGCCCGCCCGTCCACGCCGTCCACGCCGTCCAGGCCGCCGAGTTGCCGCGCCGGGGCGGGAGGCCGCGCCAGCGGGGGCGGGTCAGCCAGTGGTCAGGACACGGTCCGCGCGGACGCGGATGACCACGCGCACCTCGTCGGGATCGTCCCAGTGGTAGGTATCACCGAGATACTTGAGAGACAGCTCATCAATGAGCTCACGGCCGCCCACCTCGGTGAGGGTCGCCTGTCCCCGGACCTCGACGTAGCTGTACGGATTCGCCTGGTCGAGAAACATGACGCCGACCCGGGGGTCCCGGGATATGTCCCGTTCCTTGGCCTGCCCCCGCATGGTCGACATGAGCAGCTCGTCGCCGTCGCGCGCGACCCACAGGACGGTCATCCTCGGCGCGCCGTCCGGGCGGATGGTCGCCAGCGTCGCGTAGATGACCGAGTCCGCGAGATCTTTGACAATCTGCGGTAGTCGTACGGACATCGGGCTCCTTTGCCGTGACGTCATGACTCGCCCCGGGTACGGTCCACGGCCGGGAGTCGTGAATCAGCACCCACGTTTGCGGCCGCGGTGGCGGCCGTGATCCGGGGTGTCGCGCGTCGGGGCTGCCCCAAACTACAGGGAAGACGAACATTCCCCGCGAAGCTGTGGGCGGTACTGACCGTCGACGATCTGATCCCTTCGTCACGCCTCTTCCGCGCGCGTCGATCCAGGCGGGATCGGACGGCGAAGCCGGCGGGGATCTGGCCGAGCCGGGGATCGGGCCGCGCTCAGACGCGGGCGACCAGCGCGGTGGCGATCGCGGCGAGCCCCTCGCCCCGACCCGTCAGGCCGAGCCCGTCGGTCGTCGTGGCGGAGACCGTTACCGGAGCGCCGATAGCCTCCGAGAGGACCTTGGCCGCCTCGGCTCGTCGCGGCGACATGCGTGGCCGGTTGCCGATCACCTGGACAGCGACGTTGCCGATGACCCAGCCGTCCTCGGCCAGCAGGCGCGCGGTCTCGGTCAGCAGGGCGATGCCCGAGGCGCCAGCCCATTCGGGTCGCCCGGTACCGAACACGGATCCCAGGTCGCCGACACCGGACGCGGTGAGCAGGGCGTCGCAGGCGGCGTGCGCGGCCACGTCGCCGTCGGAGTGACCGGCCAGCCCGGTCTCACCGTCCCACAGCAGCCCGGCGACCCAGCACGGCCGACCGTCCTCGAACGGATGAACATCCGTGCCGACGCCGACGCGCGGAAGCCCCATCAGCCCGCCCGACCCGGTGGTCGCGCTCATGAGGTGGCCGACAGGTCGGCCCGGCCGGCGAGAAACGCCTCCGCCAGCAGCAGGTCGGCGGGACGGGTCACCTTGAACGCCTCCTCGGAGCCGGGCACGGTCCGCACGATCAGACCGAGCGCTTCGACCAGACCGGCGTCATCGGTCACCGCCACCCCGTGCGTCTCCGGGTCCAGGGCATAGGCTCGCTCGAGGACCTCCCGCTGGAAGCCCTGCGGGGTCTGCACCGCCCGTAGGGGCGAACGCGGTACGGTCCGCACCACCGCGTCAGAAGCGTCGACCTCTTTGATGGTGTCGGTGACGGCGAGTACGGGGATAACGGCCGGAGCCCCGGCCAGGACCGTCGACGCCACCCTGTCGATCAGGGATGGAGGTGTGAGCGGCCGTGCGGCGTCGTGAACCAGGACGGCCTCGGCCGCCGAGCCGACGGCGGCGATCGCCAACCGGACGGAGTCAACCCGTTCCGCCCCACCGGGCACGATGTGGACGCCCGGCCCCAGCAGCTCCGCCATCTGGCCTACGAAGTCGACCGGCGCGGCCACCACGACGGTGTCAACGAGATCGGCCGCCCGTAAGGCGTCCACCGCCCGGACAATCATCGGCACGCCAGCCAGCGGCCGAAGCGCCTTCGGTATACCGCCACCGAGCCGCTCACCTCGGCCGGCCGCTGGCACAACCGCGACAACGCGTTCCATCAGTACAACTCGCGGGTCATGAGGGCTTATTGAGGATCGTCAGCGGATTTTGCCGTCAGCCCGCCAGAACCTCGTCGAGCATGGCCTCAGCCTTGTCCTCATTAGTACCCTCGGCCAGCGCGAGTTCGCTCACGAGAATCTGCCGGGCCTTGCTCAGCATCCGCTTCTCGCCCGCGGACAGACCGCGCTCACGGTCGCGGCGCCAGAGATCACGAACGACCTCCGCGACCTTGTTCACGTCGCCGGACGCCAGCTTCTCCAGGTTCGCCTTGTAACGACGGGACCAGTTGGTGGGCTCCTCGGTGTGCGGCGCGCGCAGCACCTCGAAGACCCGTTCGAGCCCGTCCTGGCCTACGACGTCGCGGACGCCGACCATCCCCACGTTCTCCGCGGGAACTCGGACCGTCAGGTCACCCTGGGCGACCTTGAGTACGAGATATAGCTTTTCTTCGCCCTTGATGACGCGCGTTTCAATCGCGTCGATGAGTGCGGCCCCATGATGCGGGTAAACAACTGTCTCGCCGACCTGGAACGCCATGTGTCAAGTGCCCCTTCCGCCTCTACCAGGGTAACACGCAAGCATCGACCCAGGTCAGACGCGTGGTCCCGGGGCTGCTCCGGCCGGCCTGTCATGCCCGCTCGGGACGCTCGGGACCTGCCGAAACGCTCGGATCGCGGCCAGCGCGCCCCGCCAGGCGACCACCCCGACACGCCGTGCGCCCGCCCGTCTGACCGACGGCTCCCCCGGCGCGGCCGGGCGCGGGAGGCGGGCGCGGGAGGCGGGCGCGGGAGGCGGGCGCGGGAGGCGGGCGCGGGAGGCGGGCGCGGGAGGCGGGCGCGGCCGGCCCGGGCGCACACTGAGATCAACTTCCAGCTCCCGATGCGTCGCTGAGAGTATTGCCGCTGGGCAAGGTGGCGCTCCTTCGGGGAGCATGGGTCCATGGGCAGTCCGCCACCGCCGCGACCGGGCGATGACGACCGCCGCGATCAGCGCGATGGGAAGCTCCACGGTCCGGGTCGTGGCGGTCAGGATGGTGGCGATCATCGCGACCGGCTAGCGGGCCGTGACGGCGTTACCGGGAGCGGGGGCACCGGTGGCTCCTCGAGGCGGGACGCCGCCGGCGACGGTTCGTTCCCGGGGGGCGATCTTCCCGGGATCGCGGTGCCGGACGACATCAGCGAGCTGGACGCGGAGGTCAGGGCTTACCAGGCCGAGCTGCGCCGGGCTCGACGCAGGGCGCGGGCCGAACGAGTTCTTCCGCCGCTTCGTCGCCACCGGGCCCGGCGAGCCTCTCGTCCCCGCCCTGACGGCTCGGGCACCGGCGGCACCGGTCGGGTGGATCGGCGCCGGATGGCGCGTCCGTGGGATGTACCGCCGCGGTCCGAGCACCGCCGGCCGGGCCGCGCCCACGGGCCGGGCCGCGCCCGCGGGCCGGGTTCCGGCGAACCTCCCGGCCTGGACCGGGCTGACTGGGACCGGGCCCGGTCCGGCCAGGGCCACTTCGCCGGCGGAGTGCTGATCCTGGTCATCGTGACGCTGGCCGCGCTGGCCGCGATGATCCCCCTGGTCCTGACCCAGCCGGGCCACCCCCGCTCGCCGATGGCCAGGCCGCTGGCGTCGACCACGGTGGCCCCGGGGCGGGTAGGTGGCCCGCTGCCGGCCGTCGCGCTGCGTACGGGCCGTGGCACTCGTCCGTTGGCCGGGTTGCGGCCGGCGCTGCTGGTCCTGGTCCCGCCGGGGTGCGCGTGTGCCCGTCCGGTCCACGAGATCGTCGGCCAGGCCGACGAGGAGACCCCCGTGCCGACGTACCTGATCGCCCCGGCCGGCGACCTCGAGCGGGCGCGGTCGCTGGCCGCCGGCCCGGCCGGCGCGGACAGCCGGGCTGTCGGTTACGCCGACGACGCCTCGGTCCTGTCCCGGACCTACCGGGCCGACCCGCGGCTGCCGACGCTCCTGTTGGTCAGCGCGGACGGCCTGCTCATCCAGGAGCCCCTGGTCTTCCACCCGGGCCAGCGCATCGAGGGCTGGTTGCGCGCCTACCGCTGGTGACCGCGCCGTCGGTCGAGTGAGATCCTCGACAAACGGTAGGAGGCAGCGGTGAAGATCATCGCTCCAGGCCCTAATCTGTGCGCTGGCGCGGGATGACCGCGCCGGCGCGTCGCTGGGCGCCGACTCGGCGCCGGCGCCGGGGGCAGTGCCGGCGGGCTCCCGCTGGTCTCGCACGGAGGAGCTGGACGATCGTGACCCGCCACGAACACCGAGTCAGGCGCGTGCGCGCCGCCACGCTGCTGGCCGCGGGAGCGGGTGCCGCCGCGATCACTCTGTCGGCGTGCGCCGCCGGCACCGACGCGGTGACCAACCAGGCCCGGACGACGACGAACACCGTGACGAGCGCTCTGGGCCCGATTACCCTGAGCAACGTCTACCTGGCCGGCCCGGCCAACAGCGGCGAATCGGCCCAGCTGGTCAGCGCGCTGTTCAACGGCGGCGCCGGACCGGACTCGCTGGTGTCGCTGTCCTCGCCGGTGGCCACCGGCGGCCGGGCGCCGGCGAACGCGACGATCGCCCCCGGCGCCGGGACAGTCTACCTCCCCAACGGTGCCGCGCCGACGCTCGAGGGGCTCAAGAAGGACCTGCGGGTCGGGCAGACGGTGCCGGTGACGCTCACGTTCGCCCACGCGGGCACGCTGACGCTTGACGTGCCGGTGGAGAACCCAGCCGAGCTGCCGCCGGGGATGACGGCCGCGCCGATCCCGGCCGCGGGGGCCTCGGCCTCGGCCAGCGCGGCCGCCACCGCGACCCCGTCGGGTTCCGCCAGCCCGTCCGGTTCGGCGAGCCCATCGGGCTCGGCCAGCCCGTCGGCCGGCGCCAAGCCGGCGACCACCCCTGGCGCCACGCCGGGCGCCTGAGCCGCGCGGAGGCCGCCGCCGGGAGCGCCGCGCCCACGCTGAGCTGGGACGACGGGCGGCGCCACGGGCGGCTCACCGGTTGTGTCGGAGGTCATCGGTAGCGTGGCCTCATGTCCTCAGCCCAGCCGCCCGTGCCCCGCCCGGCGTCCCCGGCGTCCCCGGCGTCCTCAGAGTCCCCGGCGTCCTCGTTGTCGCCCCGCGCGGCGGGCTCGCGCGTGAGCGGCCGCGGCGGGGCGGCCGGGTTCCGCTGCGGGGCGTGCGGCGCCGAGTCGGTGAAGTGGACCGGCCGGTGCCCCCGCTGCCAGACCTGGGGCTCGATCGAGGCCCGGTCGACGGCGCTGCGCGGCTCGCTGGCCGGCGGTCGGCGGTCGGTGAGCGCCGACGCGGCCGTCACCGAGCCGGCCCGCTCCGTCCTGGCGGTGGACGAGACCGGTGCCCACTTCCGGCCGACCGGCATCGGTGAGCTCGACCGGGTGCTCGGCGGCGGGCTGGTGCCGGGGGCGGTGGTGCTCCTGGCCGGTGAGCCGGGCATCGGCAAGTCCACGTTGCTCCTGGACGTGTCGGCGAAGGTCGCGGGCGACGGCCGCCGCTCGCTGGTGGTGACCGGCGAGGAGTCGACGGCGCAGGTCCGGCTGCGGGCGGGGCGGATCGGGGCGTTGCGCGAGGAGCTCTGGCTGGCGGCCGAGACCGACCTGGACGCCGTGCTCAGCCACGTCGAGCAGGTTCGCCCGGCGCTGCTCGTCGTCGACTCGGTACAGACGATCACCACCCGGGCGGCGGAGGGCGCGGCCGGCGGCTCGACCCAGATCCGCGAGGTCACGCTGGCCCTCATCCGGGCGGCGAAGGCGCTCAACATGACCTGCCTGATCGTCGGGCACGTCACGAAGGAGGGCGCGGTCGCCGGCCCGAAGCTGCTGGAGCACCTGGTCGACGTCGTCCTGCACTTCGAGGGCGACCGGCACTCGACGCTGCGGCTGGTGCGGGCGAGCAAGAACCGGTTCGGGCCGTCGGAGGAGGTGGGCTGCTTCGAGATGGCCGACGCCGGGATCCGGGAGATCGCCGACCCGAGCGGTCTTTTCCTCTCCCGCTCGGCGGGTGCCGCGGCCCCGCCCGTGCCGGGCACCTGCGTGACCGTGGCCATCGAGGGACGCCGGCCGCTGGTGGCCGAGGTCCAGGCCCTGGTGAGCAAGCCGACCGCCGCCTTTCCCCGCCGGGCAACCTCGGGCCTCGACACGGCGCGGGTCGCCATGATCCTTGCTGTGATCGAACGTCACGTGGGAATCACTGTCGGTGCGTTTGATGTGTACGCTGCGACCGTTGGCGGAGTTCGGGTCGGCGAGCCGGCCGCTGATCTCGCGCTGGCCCTGGCCGTCGCGAGCTGCACCCGGTACTCGGCCGTCCCGGCGGACGTGGTCGCGATCGGGGAGGTCGGCCTGGCGGGGGAGGTGCGGGGTGTGGGCGGCGTACGGCAGCGACTGACGGCCGCGGCCCGCCTCGGTTTCCGGCGCGCGCTGGTGCCGCCGGAGTCCGGAGCGCCGCCGGAGGGGATAGAGACCGTCGAGGTCGCCGACGTGGCCAGCGCGGTGGGGACGCTGTGGGACATGACACGATAAGCCGGGTAAGATCAGATATGGGGTGAACGTAGGTGGTGCGTAGGGGGAGCCGTCCGGTGCCGCCCACGCCGGTCGATACCATCACGACAACCGAACAGCGGGCGTCAGTCCTGATGTCACGAGTCCTACCGTCACGCGCCCGGCCCGGCGACGGCGCGGTGATACCGCCGATCGGGTGGGATGCGGCCAGCGGACCTGATCACGATGGATCTGATCACAGCGGACCTGATCACAACGGACCTGATCACGGTGGCGCGCTTCGCCCGCGCCCGACCCGCCGAGTGCCGGCGGCGCGGTCGTCCTCGCGTCGCCACGCCGACGGGAGAGCGGCCGTCGGCGGCGTGACCATTGTGGCGCGTCGCGGCGGCCCAGGAGACCAGAGGGAGCCTGATGGCGGGACTACCCGGGGATGACCTTTTCCGGGCGACACTGGCCGCCGTCGCGCCCGGAACCCCGTTCCGTGACGGCCTTGAGCGAATTCTGCGCGGGCACACCGGTGCCCTGATCGTGCTCGGCCACGGCAAGGTCGTCGCGGACCTGTGTTCGGGCGGGTTCGAGCTCGACGTCGAGTTCTCGGCGACCCGGCTGCGCGAACTCGCGAAGATGGACGGCGCCATCGTCCTGTCGTCCGATCTGACCCGCATCCTGCGGGCCAACGTGCATCTGATGCCCGACCCGACCATCCACACCGAGGAGTCGGGTACCCGACACCGGACCGCCGAGCGGGTCGCGCGGCAGACGAACTACCCGGTGATCTCGGTCAGCCAATCGATGCGGATCATCGCCCTGTACGTCGGCGGGCGGCGCTATGTCCTCGACGAGTCGGGAGCCATCCTCTCCCGGGCCAACCAGGCCCTGGCGACGCTCGAGCGGTACAAGACCCGCCTCGACGAGGTGGCCGGCACCCTGTCGGCCCTGGAGATCGAGGATCTCGTCACCGTCCGGGACGCCATCTCGGTCAGCCAGCGCCTGGAGATGGTCCGCCGGATCTCGGACGAGATCGAGAGCTACGTGGTCGAGCTGGGCACCGACGGCCGGCTGCTCTCGCTCCAGCTCGAGGAGCTGATGGCCGGGGTGGAGACCGAGCGGGAGCTCACCGTCCGCGACTACCTGCCGGCCGGAGCCCGGATCGGCGCGGCCGCCGACGTCCTCAAGGCGCTCTCGGCCATGTCGCCCACCGAGCTGCTCGACCTCACCGTGCTGGCCCGGACGCTCGGCTTCGTCGGCGGAGCCGAGGTGCTCGACACCCAGGTCAGCCCGCGCGGCTACCGCATGCTCGCGAAGGTGCCCCGGCTGCCCCGCCTGGTCGTGGACCGGCTGGTCGACCACTTCGGGACCCTGCAGAAGCTGCTGGCCGCCGGAGTGGACGACCTCCAGACCGTCGACGGCGTCGGTGACGCCCGCGCCCGGGCGATCCGGGAGGGACTGTCCCGGCTGGCCGAGTCCTCCATCCTCGAACGCTACGTCTGAGCGCCGGCCGGACGCGGGGTCGGACGCGTGAAGGCCCCGGGGTCACCACGCCCCGGGGCCTTCAGTCGTCATCGTGTCCGGGTCCGCCGCGCGTCGCGACGCCGCCCGGCCGCCCCTTGCGTCAGCGCAGGCGCACGGTGATGCGCGTCCACGCGCCGACGTACACCCGGTCGCCGTCGGCCAGCGGGATCGGCTGGTTCGGCGGGATCGGGTTCGGCTCGTCGTTGATGCGCGTCCCGTTGGTCGAACCCGGGTCGATCACCGCGTAGGAGCCGTCGCGCAGCCGCTCCAGCATCGCGTGGGACCGGGACACTCCCGGATCCTCGGGCGCGCCGGACAGGTCGATCTCCGGGTGGATGTTGCGCGACTCACTGCGCCGCCCGATCAGCAGGCGCTGGCCGGTCATCGGGAAGACCCGGCGCTGGTAGGTCGTCGGGAACGGCACGCGGTGGTCGTCGCCGCTGTCGTAGTACTCCCGCTCGGCCTCGACGACGGCGTCCCAGGTGACGGCGCCACCGCGCGGGTCGCCCCCCCGGCCGCCGTCGGCGCCCAGGTCGAACCCGCAGTTCTGGCAGTACGGGCTCGCGCCGTCGCGCGGCGCGCGGCAGCGCGGGCACGTCCCGTACTGGGTGCCCACCCCGCCCGGCGCCCGGCCACCGGCCGCGCCGGCCCGCTCCAGGCCGAGCGGGTCGACCCGTCCGCCGCCGTCGCCGTAGCCGCCCGTGCCGCCGCGACCGCCGCCGTCGGCGTAGCCCCGCTCGCCGCCGGGGACGCCCCGGTCGCTCCCGCGGTCGTCGTAGTAGGCCTCCTCGGCCCCGCCCCAGCGGTCGCCCCGCGGCGCGGCGCCGCCGGAGGGCCCGGTGCCGTAGCCGTCGTCGGCCCAGCGGCCGCCGCCGGCCGGCGCGCCCGGCCCACTCGGCGCGTTCGGCGTGGCGTAACGGCCCTCGCCGGCCCAGCGCTCGCCGCCGTGGCCGCCGGAGTCCCCACCCTGCCCGTAGGCGTCCGGACCGGGCTGGCCGTAGGCGTCGCCGCCGCCCGGCGCCGAGCCGTAGCGGTCGTCGTAGTCGTTGTAGCGGTCGCGGCCGGCACCGCCGACGGGCGCCGAGCCGTAGCGGTCGTCGTACTGGCCGTCGGAGCCGTACCGGTCGCCGCCGCGGGCCGGCGCCGGGCTGTAGCCGCCGCGCGCGCGGTCATCGGCCCCGGCGGGACCGCGCCGGTCGTCCCGGTACGGGTCGGCCTCCGGGCCGCGGCGTGTGCCCAGCGGGTCGTAGCCGCCGCGCCCGCCCGCCGGGCCGCCGCCGCCACCCGCCGGCGGCCGGCCGTAACCGTCGTCGCCGCCCCGGGAGCGGTAGCCACCGCCGTCACCCTGGTACGCGTACTGCTCCGACCCGCTCGTGATCCGAATACCGCACTGATCGCAGTAGTCGGGATCCAGAGACAGGTGCCCATCCGGACAACGTGCACTCATCTGATCACCTGTTCACCCGGACGGTCAGAAGACCGTGCGCCAAGGGCCGTCGTCGCGATGGCGTCGACGTCAGTTCCACACCGTGCGTGGTATCCACGTCGTCCGCCGGTGCTGGTGAGGCTCTCGATGGCCATGAAACGTGGTAGCAACGGCTGAGTGGCCATGTCGCCAGAGCAGTGAGCAAGTCGAGCGTCCCCCACCATGCCGCCGGGGCCGGACGAGCGGAGCACCATCAGGCTTCCCCCCATCTCCGGACCGGACGGCTTCTTCGGAGAGTCAAGGAGGATCACCGTCGCCTCCTTCTTCACTCCGTGGTGCATGGATAGTAGCGGGGGTCCCATCGGCCTCTCGACGGGCCCTCAACCAGCGATGACCGGACGGACGACCGGTATCGAACGCTCGAGCCACGCCGCCACGATCGAAATGCCGTGTGTAACGGCATCACCATGATAAAGGCCAGGTCCCGGCGACGGGGGCACTGGTGGCCCCCCGCCGGTCAGCCCCGCTCGCGGTCCTCGGCCGGCCACTCGGAGAACCGGACGGTCACCACGGTGACGTTGTCGTGCCCGCCGCGCCGGATGGCGTGCTCGGTCAGGTGGCGTGAGACGTCGAGCGCGGGCGCGTCAGCGGCGAGCTGGTCGACGACGCCGGCCATCTCGTCGGCTCGGGACACGTAGTTCCACAGCCCGTCGGTGCAGACCAGAACGGTGACCGGCGTGCGGACCGGATAGACGGCCACGTGCGGCGCGATGTTGTCGAGCTCCGCGTCCGCGCCGAGCCACCTGGTCAGGGTGTGCGCCCGCCGATCGGTCTCGACAGCCGAGGCCGGGATGAGCCCGGCCCGGGCCGCCTCGACCGCCCAGGTGTCGTCGGTGGTGAGCCGCTCGCACCACTCCGGTCCGAGCACGTAGACCCGGCTGTCGCCGACCCAGCCCACGGTCACGGTGGCCGTGTCGTCAGGGTTGCGGGTGACGACGGCGGCGGCCAGCGTGCACGAGGGGGCGATGCGCCCGTCGACGGCCGGAACGCGGGCCACCGCCGCCTGCGCGGCCACCGTGGCCGCGTGCAGCGCCCGTTCGGCGTGGGCCGGGGTGAACGCGCCCGGACCGTAGCGGGAGGGCGCCGTCGGCAGCTCGAGGTCCTCGCCGGCTCCGTCACCGGCCCGGTGCGGGCTGAGCCCCAGCGGGTCGAGGTCGCGCGGGTCGACATCCCGCGGGTCGACATCCCGCGGGTCGACATCCCGCGGGTCGACGTCCCGCGGGTCGGCGTCGCGCGGGTCGGCGTCGCGCGGGTCGCCGCCGTAGCCGAAGCGTTCGAGGCGGGCCTCCGCCGCGACCTCGTCCGGGGGCGCCAGGTAGGACAGGCCGTCGTTCGAGGCCGAGTAGCCGGCCCGGCGGTAGTCCGGCTGCCGGGTGGCGATGAACCGGGACGGCTCGGACACGCCGGCCCCGCCGCCGGCGTCACCGAGCGGCCCCCGCCCGAACTCCCCGGTCGTCTCCGGCCGGCCGGCGGCGGCCAGACCACCGTGGCCCCCGGCTCCGGCCCCGGCCCCGCCGGCGGCCGCCACGCCGCCGAGACCCGGCCCGGCGCCGCCGCCGCCCACGCCGACGGCCCCGGCGGTCAGCCGGGCCGCTGCCTCGGTGTGGCGGCGGACGGTGTCGGCCAGGACGGCGGTGGCCGTCTCAGCCGCCGCCTTGGACGCCCGGTCGGATCCCGGGGTGCTGGACACGCCGTCACAGACAACCGCGATCATCGTCGTGCCGACGACCGCCATGCCCATGGCGTCCTCGTTGGTCGCATGGCGCAGACCGCGATCACAGACCCCGGCGACGATCGCCAGGTCGCGTTCGCGGTGGTCGCTGTCGCCGACCTCCTCGGACGAGGAGTCGGCCAGCGCGGCGCCGCAGCCCTCGCAGTACCGCCCCCCGGGTGAGAAGGCGTATCCGCAGCGTGGGCAGCGTTGGTCACGGGCTTCGATCCCGTACCGTCCTTCCCCCGGACCCGGGTGGGGCCCACCCATCCGGCTCCAGCTATCTGCTCCCGATAACGGAGTGTAGTTGATTATTTGTCGTTCGTGTCAGATCAACGTCCGTGGCCGTACCCCGTTGGCCGCGTCCACCAGTCTGATCCGGTCGGTCCGGGCCGGGGCCAGCCGGGCCAGGTCCCGGTAGGCCTGTTCCAGCCCGAGCCGCAGCTCACGGGGCCGCAGGGACCATCCGACGAGCGTGACCCCCTCGTCCGGAGCCAGCCGTCCGGCGTCCAGCGCGTCCAGCCCGACGGTCAGCACCGCCAGGCTGAGCTCGGCCCGCGCCCACAGGTCCAGCGGGAGCGCGCGCAGGATCTCCGACGCTTCGGTCAGCTCGCCCGGACCCGGCTCGCCGGCCGGGTCGACGAGCGTGGTGACGATGCGCCGCTGCGCGGCCAGATAAGCGGCGGAGCTGGGCGGGACGCGGCGCAGCGCCTCGACGGCCGCGCGTACCTCGCCGCGCGAGCGCCGGACCCGGGCCAGCCCGAAGGCGGCGATCGTGAACGACGGGTCGGTGCGCGAGACGATGTCGTAGAGGTGGGCCGCCTGCGCCGGGTCGGTCCGCTCCCGGGCCATGGCCAGGGCCAGCTTCGGGGCGGTCTCGCCCGGCAGCGCGTCGTAGACGGCCTCGAACGACGCGGCCGCCGCCTCGTCCTCGTCCTCGGACAGCGTGATCACGCCCCGGTACCAGTCGACCCGCCACTCGTGCGGGTCCTGCTCGGCGATCGCGTCCAGGGTCGCGCCCGCCCGCGCGATCTCGCCGGCCTCCACCCACGCCCGGGCCAGGCGCAGCTCGACCTCCCGGGTGCGCGGCGACATCCCGCCCAGGATGTCGGCCACCTGGCGGGGCCCGACGTCGGGCAGAGCGGCGAGCGCCGGCGCGCCCGGGTCGTCCGGGTCGACCCGGGGACGGGGCAGCGTCGCCCACACCGGCCGGACCGGCTCGGTGATCCGCCAGGCCGCCTCGACCGCGCTCGAGCGGGGCCGGCCGTGGCCGCGCTCGCCAGTCAGGTGCGCGTCGCCGGTGAACCGCCGGCTCGGCACCGGGATGGCCCGGCCCTCCTCGACCGCGACGATCTCCCGCAGCACGCCGAGCAGCTCGCCGCTCATCTCCTCGGCGCTCGCGAAGCGGGCGTTCGGGTCGGGGGCGCAGGCCCGGCGCAGCAGCCGGTAGAGCGACTCGTGCCGGGCCAGCGCCGGGTGCTCGTCGCGGGGCGGCAGGGTGAACTCGTACTTGCCGGTGTTGCCGCGGAAGTTGATGACGAGCGAGGCCAGCGTCCGCCCGATCGTGAACAGGTCGGCCGCGACCGAGGGCCCGCGGGTGGTCAGCTCGGGCGCCTTGTAGCCGCGGGTGGCGAAGATGTCGCCCGTGTCGTCGAGGCGGCGGACGCTGCCCAGGTCGATCAGCTTCAGGGTGTCGCCGGAGAGCATCACGTTGTCCGGCTTGAAGTCGCAGTAGAGCAGGCCGTTGCGGTGCAGGTAGCTGAACGCCGGCAGGATGCCGAGGATGTAGGCGACGGCCTGTTGCGGCGGTAGCGGGTCGGGTGCCCCGCCGCCCGCCAGCCGCCGCTGCTTGAGCAGGTCGAGCAGGGAGCGGCCGCCGACGTACTCCATCACGATGTAGCCGGTGCCCTGGTGCTCGACAAACGTGTGGATCTTGACGATGTTGGCGTGGTTGACGCTGGCCAGGAAGCGTCGTTCGGTGATCGCGGCGGCGATCGCCCGGGGGTCGGACGTGTTGAGCAGGCCCTTGAGCACGACCCAGAAGTTCTCGGCCACGTCGAGGTTGCGGGCCAGGTAGACCCAGCCCTGACCGCCGAAGGCGACCGGCCCGACGATGTCGTACTGGCCGACGCGGTCGCCCGGGGCCAGCTTCGGCACGAACGAGAACGGATGGCGGCAGGTCGGGCAGAAGCCCTCGACCAGGCCGGGCGCCCCGGCTCGCGACCGGCCCACCTTGGCGTCGCACACCCCGCAGAAGCGGCGGGACTCGGGCACGCTGACCTTGCTCAGGACCATCGAGCGCGGGTCGGCCACCGGCATGTCGGGCACGTCGACCAGGCCGGCGCCGAGCTGGGCCAGGGACGGTCCGGACGCGCCGCCGCGCCGGGACCGCCGGCCGGGCTGGCCGGCGGGGCCGCCCTGCCCGCCGGAGCCGTCCGGTCCGCTTGGACCCGTCGAGCCGTTCGAGCCGCTGGAACCGGTCGTGCCGGCGGTGCCGGTGCCGGTGCCGGTCGCGTTCGCGGTGCCGGTCGCGTTGGCGGTGCCGGTCGCGTTGGCGGTGCCGGCCGGCCGGTCCGGGCTGGGGAGGCCGGAGACCGGGCCCGGCGGCGGTACCCGCGTCCGGAGCGTCGGCATCGGCGTGACCGACGTGATCTCCGACCTGGCCACGGCATCCGGGTCGACGTCGTCGGCCTCGTCCGGATCGTCCTGGCCGCCCTGATCGTCCTGGCCGTCGTCCATCGCGGCGGCATCGGCCGGAACCGCCGGCGGTCCGAGCGGTGGCCCGAATCTGATCCGGCCGGTGTGGACGGCCTCCGGATCGGACGAGGGCGGATCCGCCGCGAGGTGCTCCATGTCGGGCGCGGGCGTGTCGACCGGCGCGTCCTGGCCGGAGTGCGCGAGGCGGGTGGTCGGGTGCCGTCCCGAGGACAGCTCGTCGCCGTCCGCGCTCGACAGCGGCCCGCTGGACGCAACGTCGGGGAGCTCGGCCCGCGGCGCGGGCTCCGGCTCGGGCGCGGGCCTGGGCTCGGGCGCGGGCGCGGACGCGACAGCCACGGCGCACCGTCCTTCCCGCTCGAGCGATCCCGTGCCCTGAGGGGCGCGGACCCGACAGTTCCAGCTACGCCGGCCCCGTGTAAAGGGTCCAGCGGCGCGGCGCGGCGGCGAGAGGCGCGGACGCCCCCCGGTTGCGTGGGCTACCGGCGCGGCGGGGACGACTGACCGGCCACAAGGTTCCCGGAGCGTGCAGCTGTTTGTCGGTAAATTTACGTATAAGACCGCCGCTTAAGCCTCGGCTGGGTTGGCCGGTCGGCGTCACCTGTCGATGAGGCGACAGTCCGTCCCGGTTCCGCCGTCCCGGGGGGGGCAGGCGGGATCGGGTCAGCCGGCGACCATGACCTCCGCCGGCGGTGGCGGCGGAGCGACCTCGCCGAACCAGGTCTGGTAGAGCGCGGCCCACGTGCCGTCGCCCTTGATCTTCGCCAGGACGCCGTTGACGAACCCGGTGAGGTCGGGGTTGGCCTTGTTGATCGCGATCCCGTACGGCTCCTGGGTGAAGCGCGGGCCCACCAGCGTCGTGTAGAGCGGGTCCTGCTCGCGCATCCCGACCAGGATCCCCTCGTCGGTCGAGACCGCGTCGACCCGACCCTGCTGCAGGGCGACCAGGCAGTCGGAGACGTTGCGCACTGGGTACGGGATCGGGTGCGGGGACGCGTTCTCGATCGCGCGGATGGACGTCGTGGCGGCCGCCGCGCAGACCCGCCGGCCGGCGAGGTCACGCAGCGAGGAGAAGCCCGACCCGGTCCGGACCAGCACCCGCTGCCCGGACTCGTAGTAGACGGTCGAGAAGTCGACGTCGCGCAGCCGGCCGCAGGTGATCGTCATCGTCGCGACGGCCATGTCCACCGACCCGTCCCTGACGACGCCGACCCGCTCGGCGTTGGTCACGGCCCGGAACCGGACCCGGTCGCGGGCCGAGTCGGGCGCGCGCTCGTCGGCCGGGCCCGCGCCGGCCGAGCCGGCGAAGATCGCCTCGGCGATCTCCTCGGCGATGGCCACGTCGAAACCGTGGACCTGGTTGTCCGGGCCGACCATCGCGAACGGGACGGCGTCGGGAATAACCGCGACGCTCAGGTAGCCCCGTTTTCTGATCTTGTCGACGTAGGGGGCCGCGGGCGCGGCGTCCGAGCCCGACCCGGGCCCGGTAGCGGGCGGGGGCGCGGGCGCCGGGCGCGGGCAGTTGCCGGGGTTGGCCCGGGCCGCCGGGGACGTCTCGGACACGTCGGTCAGCGGCAGCGGCTGCGCGCCCGCCGGCAGCGGACTGTGGACCGTCCCGCGGGCGGCCACCGCGAACAGCAGCCCCAGGGCCAGCGCCAGCGAAGCGGCGGCCGCGGCCCGACCGCTGTGCCCGGCCACCGCCCGCCGGGCCGCCCGCCGGCGGCGTCCCGCGTCCTGACCTGGCTTCGACTCCGACTCGCCGGCCGTCCCCGCCGCCCCGGCCGTCCCCCCCGCCCCCGCGGGCACCCCGCTCACCGGTACTCGTTGATGCGGGCCTGATAGCCCAGCAGGCTGAGGACGACGGCGGTGAACAGCGCCAGCGAGATGGAGATCGGCAGCGGAACCAGCGCCCGCCCGGCCTTCGAGATCCTGGCTTCGAAGTGCGCCTGGCTGGCGGTGACGGCCGCGTCGAGCTGCTGGTCGAAGGCGTTGAACGACGACTCGCCGGTGCCGAGCGTCGTGGCCACCGCGGTGGCGAAGCCGTTGGTCCCGTCGAGCTGGTGGGTGATCGTCTGGTGGACGGCGAGCCAGGTGGTGAACGCGGTCCCGATCGCGGCCCGGGTCGCCGGGTCCGGGACGTCGAGGCGCAGCGCGTGGGTCAGGGTCCCGTCGGCCGGCGCCGGCTCCGAGCCGGAGGCGTAGCCGAGGCGGTGGACGGCGGCGGCGAAGTCGGCGTCGAAGCGGCCGCCGTCGCCCCGTGAGATCAGCGAGAGGTTCTCGTCCGAATGGGCCCGCAGGGCCAGCACCCGGGACTGGGCCAGCAGCGCCATCGGCGCATACCCCGAGTCGCGGGCGCTGGACAGGCCGCGCTGCTCGGCGAACAACGCCAGGCCGCAGGCGCTGGCGGTCACCGCGACCAGCGCGCTCGCGGCGACCAGTCCCGGGTTGAGCAGCCGGTTCGTCCGCCGGTAGAGCGAGACCTGCCCGCCGGCGAGCGCGGCGGCGGTCACCACGGTCAGCGCGAGCGCGGCGACGGCGCTGCCGGCGCTGGTAGCGGTCTGGTAGGCGTGGTCGAGCCGCCCCGCGTTCAGGGTGATCAGGGCGTCGGTCGCCGGGAGGATGGTCCGCTGGGCCAGGTCGGAGGCCTGGCTCAGGTAGGCCGCGCCGACCGGGTAGCCCAGCCGGTGGTTCGCCCGGGCCCGCTCGACCAGCCCGTTGTAGATCGGCAGCTGCCGGGCCAGGACGTCGAGCTGCCGGGTGGCGTCGGCGTCCCGGTTCTGCTGGGCCAGGGTGACGAGGGTGTCCGAGGCCGTCGTCATGTTGTCGTCATACCGATTGAGCTGGTCAGGAGTCTCCTGATCGCCGGCGAGAAAGTTCGCCGCCGCCGTCGCGTCGGCCTTCGAGACCGCGGCGTGCAGACGCTGGGCGGACACGATCGAGCGGCCGGCCGAGTCTCGCACGGTGTCGACGGCGTCGGCCCGGACCAGCATCGTCGAGAACAGGGTCGCCCACAGCAGGACGATGGCGACCGCGACGCCGACGGAGTGCAGCCGCAGGCGCCCCGGCGTCCGGGAGACCGCGGCCCGGGCTCGGGTGGCGAGCCGGCGGGGATTCCCCCGCCCGCCGCGCCGGGACGCTCGGCCCGGAACGCCCGGCACGCGCGGGCGCCGGGCGCGGCCCAGCGGCTGGAAGGAGACTCCCGCCCGGGCGCGGCGGCGCGGATCGGCGGCTGTCCCAGCCTCAGGAGACAACCGAGCCGCCATTGGTCGACATTAGCGCCGGCACCCCGGCCTATCGCCCTCTACCACGCCTTCTCCACCGACGCCTTCTCGACATGTCGTGTTCGCGGGGGCTCCTCGACGCCGGGCATCCGGACGCCGTCGTCTTCCCCGCTCGTCTTCCCTGTCCGTCGCGGTCCCGGTCCCGGTCCCGCGCGCCCGCGGCTCTCGTCGGCCTCGCGCGCCCTTCGGCTCGGGTGCTCGGGCGCCGTTCCGGAACTACGCCGGGTCCACGCTGAGCGCGAAAGGAAGTCATTTGATCATACTGTTCATCCGTCCCGGGTACTCTGACCGGATGAGCATGCGCGAATCGGGCGGCCATCCCGGTCCCGGGAGCCGGTGATGGCCGGCGGTGGCGGCGTCGCCCGCGGCGGACAGGGCGGGCGGGCGGGCAAGGCCGGTTCGCACCGCAAGGGCGCGGCGGCCGGCAGCGGCGGCCAGGGGCGCAAGGCCCTGCGCGGGCGGGGCGCGACGCCACCCGCGTACATGCGGCCCGGTCACCCGGCGCAGCAGCGGGCGGCGGCGCGGGCCGCCCGTGACGCGGACGGCCGGGACGGTCAGGACGCCCGAGGCGCGCGGGACGGTCGGGACAGCCGGGACGGCCGGGACGCCCGGGGCGGTTCGGAGCGGGGCGCGACGGGCCGGGGCAGCCGCGCCGAGCGCGACGAGCGGGACACGCTCGAGCTGGTCGTCGGGCGCAACGCGGTCGTGGAGGCGCTGCGGGCCGGGGTGCCCGCGACCACCCTCTACATCGCCGCCGGCGTCGAGTACGACCAGCGGCTCGACGACGCGCGCAAGCTGGCCTCGGCGGCCGCGGTGCCGGTCGTCGACACGCCGCGGGCCGACCTCGACCGGCTGACCGGGCGGCATGCCGTCGTCTCCCACCAGGGCCTGGCCCTGGTCGTGCCGCCGTTCGACTACGCCCACCCGGACGAGGTGATCCAGACCGCAATCGAGCGGCCGCCGGGCCTGCTCGTCGCGCTGGACGGCATCACCGATCCGCGCAACCTGGGCGCGGTGGCCCGCTCGGCCGCCGCCTTCGGCGCTCACGGTGTGATCATTCCGGAGCGGCGCGCGGCCGGGATCACCGCCGCCGCCTGGAAGACCTCGGCCGGCGCCGCCGCCCGCCTGCCGGTGGCCCGGGCCACGAACCTGGCCCGGACGCTGGTCGCGGCTGGCTCGGCCGGCCTGCTCGTGGTCGGCCTGGCCGCCGACGCCGAGCTGAGCATCTACGACCTGCAGCACGCGGACGACGGGCTGGTGCTGGTGGCCGGCTCGGAGGGGCGAGGCCTGTCCCGGCTGGTCGGGGAGCGCTGTGACCTGACGGTCAAGGTGCCGATGGCCGGGCCGGTCGAGTCGCTGAACGCCTCGGTCGCCGCGTCCGTCGCGCTGGCCGAGATCGCCCGGCGGCGAGCGGTCGGCGCCTGAGCGCGCCCGGCGGTAGCGCGCGCCGGGCGCGCCCGGCGCTCAGTGGTGGATCAGCACCTCGGCCGCGATGATCATCATGCCGAGGGCGGCGGCGCCGGCCGAGTAGGCCCACAGTCGCGGGCCGTGCAGGCCACTGGCGTGCCCGGCCGCGTGGCCGAACACGGCCAGCATCGCGGCGTCGGTCCACAGGGCGGCCTGCTGGGCGTCGTCGCCGGTCCCGTGCAGCGCGGCCGCGACGACCAGCGCCAGCAGCGGCGGGACGGCGGAGCGCACGATCGGCCAGTGCTCGACCAGGGACACCCAGGCGTCCCGCCAGGACGGCCGGCTCTCCCCGTCCAGCCGACTGCCGATCAGGTGCGCGTAGCCGTGGGCCAGCCAGAAGACGATGATCGTGATCGCGACCGTCCAGGCGATGTCGGAGATGTCGGCGTGGCGGGGGTCCTCCTCGGCGATCAACCCGGCGGTCAGGATCGTCCCGTAGATCGCGTGCACCGGGTTTCCGACCGGGGCGACGACGGCGACGATCGGGCGGGTCCAGGCTCGCCGGCGCTGTGGCCCCGCCGTTTCCGCGCCCGTGTTTCCCACCCCCGTCCCGTGGCCATCGTCGCGGCGGGCGGGGCGGACGTCACTTCGAGCGGACGCACCGTGACCAGCACCGATGCTGTCAACTGCCGGTAACGTCTGCCCCATGCCGTTGACGCAGGGAGATTTCGCCGGCCTGACCCACCTGGGGTCGGGGAAGGTCAGGGAGCTGTTCGCGGTCGGTGACGACGCGGTGCTGCTGGTCGCCAGCGATCGCATCTCGACCTTCGACGTGGTGCTGCCGACCGAGATCCCGGACAAGGGCGCCGTGCTGACGGCGATGTCGCTGTGGTGGTTCGAGCAGTTCGCCGACCTGGTGCCGTCCCACCTGATCAGCGCGAAGGTCGACGAGTACCCGGCCGAGCTCGTGCCCTACGCCGAGCAGCTGCGCGGCCGCTCGATGCTGTGCCGGCGCCTGGACATGGTGCCGATCGAGTGCGTGGCCCGCGCCTACCTGACCGGCAGCGGCCTGAAGGACTACAACAAGACGGGCGCGGTCAGCGGCCACCCGTTGCCTCCCGGCCTGCTCGACGGCTCGAAGCTGCCCGAGCCGATCTACACGCCGTCGACGAAGGCGCCGATCGGCCAGCACGACGAGAACATCTCCCGCGAGGACGCCTCGTCCCGGGTCGGTGCGGAGCTGGCCGCCGAGCTGGAGCGGCTTACGCTGGCCATCTTCAACCGGGCCGGCGAACTGGCCGCGGCCAAGGGCATCCTGCTGGCCGACACCAAGTTCGAGTTCGGCTACGACTCCGACGGTGTGCTGCGCCTGGCCGACGAGGTCCTCACGCCCGATTCGTCCCGGTTCTGGCCGGCCGACACCTGGCAGCCCGGGCAGACCCAGCCGTCCTACGACAAGCAGTTCGCCCGCGACTACGTCGTGTCGACCGGGTGGGACAAGACCGAGCCCGGCCCGGTCCTGCCGGACGAGATCGTCGCGGCGACCCGGGCTCGTTACGTCGAGGCCTACGAGCGGCTGACCGGCCAGTCCCTCGACGCATACCTGGCCAGCGCGTAACGGCGGGGGCCGGGCGAGGCCCCGCGGGGCGTTCGCGGGCACGGGTGCCGGGCATCACCTACGGCATGACCGACACCACGGACACCACCGATACTGAAGGTAACGTAACCGGCACCGATCGGAATGTCACCGGGGGCGCCCCCGCGGCGGCGCCCCCGGCGCGCCTGGGCGGACTGCTGGACGTCCTCGACCGGGCCGACGGTCTCGACCCGGCGGCGCGCAGGCTGCGCGCCGCCGGGTTCGGGATCTTCCGCCCGGAGAAGCTGCGCGACGCCCTGCACGGCGTGTGGCTCGGCCACCCGCTTCACCCGGCCCTGGCCCAGCTCACGCTGGGTAGCTGGACGTCGGCCGTGCTGGTCGACGCGACCCGCTCCGGCGACCGTGCGGCGACCGTCCTGACCGCCCTCGGCATCGCCACCGCCGCGCCGACGGCCGCCGCAGGGCTGGCCGACTACTCGACGCTGCGTGACGACCAGATGCGAGTTGGGCTGGTCCACGCGCTGGCCAACTGGACCGCGCTCGGCCTGTACTCGGCGTCGCTCTACGCCCGGCTGACCCGGCGGCCCGGCCTCGGCCGGGCGCTGGCGGCGGCCGGCTTCGCCGTCGCCGGGACCGGCGGGATGATCGGCGGGCATCTGGCCTACCGCAAGGGCGCCGGGGCCAACCACGCCGACGAGGTCAGCCACATCGTGCCCGGCGGCTGGCACCCGGTCGGCCGGCGCGACGAGCTGCCCGACGGGACGCCCGTGCGCCGGATGGTCGGCGAGACGCCGGCGTTCGTCCTGCGCAGCGGCGAGCGGATCGACGCCGTCGCCGACCGGTGCAGCCACCTCGCCGGGCCGCTGCACGAGGGGACGGTGACCGGCCAGGGCGAGCGGGCCTGTGTGCGCTGCCCGTGGCACGGCTCGGTCTTCCGGCTGGCCGACGGCTCCGTCGTGACCGGGCCGGCGACCGCCCCGCAGCCGCGCTTCGAGACGCGGACGGTCGAGGGGATCGTCGAGCTACGCCTGCCCGGCGCCGACGGCTGACGCCGAGGCGATCCCCGCGTCGGGTGACGTCGTCAGTCGTCGTCACTCGTCGACCAGCCCAGCAGCACCATCGCCGCGATCAGGGCCTGGCGCTCGTCCTCGGTGAACCGCGTCCGCAACGCGGTGGCCAGCCACTCCTCCCGAGCCGCGCGGGTGCCCTCGAAGCGCTCGCGCCCGGCCGGAGTGCGTATCGACTACTTGACTACCGGACTGTCTGACTATCTGAGTACCTGATCGCCTGTCGCTGTGGGAGGCCCCGATGCCCGACGCCCGTTCGGTCCTGCTCGTCATGGACTTCCAGCGGGGGGTCGTCGACCGCGTCCCGGACTCGCCGGCGCTGGCGGCCGCCGGGCGCGCGGTCGCGGCGGCGCGCACGGCGTCGGTCCCGGTGATGTTCGTGCGGGTGGCCTTCCGGCCCGGCTATCCCGAGGTCGCCGCGTCGAACCGGACGTTCTCGGCACTGGCCGCCGCCGGGGACGGCATGGCGCAGGACAATCCGGCCACCCAGATCCATCCGGCGCTCGCGCCCCGGCCCGACGAGCCGATCATCCTGAAGCGACGGGTGAGCGCGTTCAGCGGCAGTGATCTGGACGTCCTGCTGCGCGGCGCCGGCGCCGACACGCTCGTGCTGGCCGGCATCGCCACCAGCGGCGTCGTGCTCTCGACCGTGCGCCAGGCGGCCGACCTCGACTACCGCCTGACCGTCCTGGCCGACGCCTGCGACGACTTCGACCCCGAGGTCCACCGCGTCCTGCTGGAGAAGGTCTTCCCGCGCCAGGCCACCGTCACCACCACCGACGCCTGGGCCGCGACCCTGTGACGCGACGGCCTCAATCGTTTGCCTGAGCAGCGGGCCACGATCTGGCGGGGCGCCTGGCGTCCCGCGGTCAAGCCGTTCCGCGCCCGGCTGGGGGCAACCCGGCCCGCACGGGCGGTCCTCCCCGGCTACCTCGCAGCCATCCACAGGTATGGGGCCGGCCGCACGGACCGGTCGCCGCCGGCGTGCATGGTGACGGCATGCCCACCTCCGCCCACGAGCTGCCCGCGCTGCTACTACGCCTTGACCCGGCCCTGGCGGACTGGGTCCGGACGGCCGTCTTCGGCGAAGATCCACCTCCCAACGCCGGCCCCGGCTCTACGACCCGAACATCCGCACCCGGACCCTCACCGCCGATACGGCCGTCGTCCACTCCGGCGACGGCGCCCGGCCCTCCCGCGTCACCGTCTACGAGGTCCAGCACGGCCACGACCCCGGCAAGCTGGCGTCCTGGAAGGCCTACGCCGCCAACCTGGAGGCCGGGCTCGGCGTCGCCGCCGCGCTCATAGTCCACACCGGCGACCCCGCCCTCGCCGACTGGTACCGACGACGGATCGACGCCGACACCGACAGCGCCGTCCACCTCACCGCTGATCTTCGCGGCGTCCGAGATCCCGCTCCAGACCGATCCGGCCGCCGCGGCCACCCGCCCGGCACCCGTCCTGCTCGCCGCCGCCGGACACCTTTACGACGCTCACATCGAGGACACGTTCCCCGCGCTCCTGGCCGCGCTCACCGCGTTGCCACCCGACCAGAAGATCTTTTATCATGACCAGATCGCGGGTCGCCTTCCCGAGGCGGCTCTGGCCCGCTGGGAGGCCTTCCTGATGACTACGACCACCGGCCAGCGCTACCTCACCGCCCGCTTCAACGAGATCGACGCCGCCGCCGAAGCCCGCGGCAAGACCGAATTCCTTCTGCTGGTCCTGGACAACCGACAGGTACCGGTCCCCGACACCGCCCGGGAACAGATCCTGACCTGCACGGACACCGACCAGCTCGAACGCTGGCTCCGGCGCGCACTCACCGCCACCACCATCGACGACGTCCTCACCGGCGACCCCTCGGAAGGCGGGGCTTAGGGCACCGCGCCCAGCTCAGGACAACGGCGTGCCGGAGGACCGCGGCCGCGCGCGAGTCAGGTTCGTGATCTGGTTTGTATCGGCCCTTGCGGCGATGGTTCTCAGCGGCCGAAGGTGACGGTGATCGCTCCGGTGCCGGACGCCTGGGCGGACGTGCCCAGGATGTTGACGCCGCCGGACGCGGTGACCTCGAAGGAGATCTGCGCCTCCTTCAGCGGCAGGGGGCCGCCTTCGGCCGCGATCTCCTCGAACAGGGCGCGCAGGCCGTTGACCGTTCGGCGCAGGTTGTCGCGCAGGATCGCGACCGGGACCTCGCGCACCCCGACCTCGGAATCACGCCGTCCGAGCAGGCCCCTCGTCTCCGGCGGGGTCGCGTCAGCCGCGGGCTCGTCGACCGTGACCAGGATCGACAGGCTCTCCACGGTCTCCGCCGGCATCGGCTACCTCCCCGTTCGCGGTGCTTCTCCCGTTCGCGGCGCTACTCCCCGTTCGTGGCCCCTCGGCCACTGATCCTATAGCCGTATAGCGGCGCATCTGTCACCGTCCGTCCCGTCCGGGAGAGCTGGGGCGGGACGAACGGCCGTCAAGCCGGGTAACAATGGGCCGGAAGGTGGCGACCGGTGGTGCGGACAGGGGAGGACCAGGAACAGTGAGTGATCCGCTCGGGCCGGTCGGGTTCGTGCTCGGCGGCGGCGGGATGCTGGGCGCAAGCGAGGTCGGGATGCTGGCCGCGCTGCTGGACGCGGGCATCCGGCCGGACATCATCGTCGGGACGTCGGTCGGGGCGATCAACGGCGCCGCGCTGGCAGCCGATCCGACGACCAGCGCGATCGAGCGCCTGACCGACCTCTGGTACGAGCTGGGCACGTCCGACGTGTTCGACGGCGGCCCGGCCCGGCAGCTCGCGACCGTGGCCAAGCACGGTCACCTGCACGCCAACACCACCCTGCGTAACCGGCTGCGGGCCGAACTGCCGGCCGAGATCGAGGACCTGCCCGTCACCTTCCAGTGCGTCGCGGCCAGCATCGAGTACGCCCGGGCCCACTGGTTCACCCGGGGCCCGCTGGTCGAGGCCGTTTTGGCCTCGTGCGCCGTCCCGGCCCTGCTGCCGCCGGTGAAGATCGGCTCCGAGCACTTTGTGGACGGCGGGGTGGTCGACTCGATCCCGGTCGGACGGGCGGTCGAGCTCGGCGCCCAGACCGTGTTCGTCCTGCACGTCGGCCACATCGAGAAGCCGCTGCGCCCGCCGCGCTGGCCGTGGGAGGCCGGGCTGGTCGCGTTCGAGATCGCCCGCCGGCACGGCTTCTCCGACGCGCTGGCCAAGCTGCCCGAGGAGGTCCGGGCCCACATCCTGCCGACCGGCGAGAACTCCGGCCCGGCGGTCGCCGTCCGCTACCGCTCGACGACCGGCGTGCGCCGGCGTATCGAGCGGGCCCGGGTCGCCACCGCCGCCTACCTGGCCGACGCCGGCTTGGCGGCCGCCGAGAAGCCCACCGAGAGGCCCACCGAGAAGCCCGCCGAGAAGCCCACCGAGAAGCCCACCGAGAAGCCCACCGACGCGCCGGCCGAGAAGGCCGCCCAGAACCCCGACCAGTCCGGTACCAGTGGCGGCGGCGAACGCACGGGAGCAGATTAACTCACCGTGATCCCGCCGCTCGCCGTCCGCCGCATCCTGGTGGACCCGCTGTTCGCCGCGGCCGCGCTCCTCGCCGCCGTCCTCAGCGGCGCTGTGGCGCTGGTAGCCCTGCTGACCTGGCCACTCGACCGCCGCCTGCGCGCGAGCCGGATCGCCGCGCTGGCCGCCGCCTACCTGCTGGCCGAGTCGGTCGTCCTCATCGCCTGTTTCGGCCTGTGGCTGGCCTGGCCGCTCACCCGCCGCCGGTGGCGCGAGAGGCACCTGGCCGTCCTCGGCAGGGCACTGCGGTTCCTCTACGCCGTCGGCGGCCCGCTGACCGGCTTCCGCCTGGAGATCATCGAACCGCCCCCGCCGACCGGCCTCGAGGGCGACGCGCCGGTGCTGGTGCTGTCCCGGCACGCCGGGGCCGGCGACTCGTTCACCCTCATCCAGCTGCTGCTCAACATCCATCATCGCCGCCCGGTCGTTGTCCTGACCGCCCGGCTCCAGCTCGACCCGGCCATCGACGTGCTGATCCACCGGGTCGGCGGCTGCTTCCTGCGCAACGACGGCGGCGATCCGGCCGCCGCCGCCAACGTCGGCCGGCACGCGTCCGCCCTCACTGAGGGTGACGTGATGGTAATCTTCCCGGAGGGTGGCAACTTCTCCATCAGCCGGCGGTTGCGGGCTATCAGCTCGCTCTACCGCCGGGGCCGGCTGCGCCAGGCGATGGTGGCCGAGGAACTCACCCACGTCCTGCCGCCCCGCCCGGCCGGCGTGTTCGCGGCCCTCGACGCCGAGACGGTCGCCGGCGTGCTGGTCGTCGTCCACACCGGGCTGGACGACCTGGGCGACGTGGGCGACGTCTGGGCCGCCTTACCGCTGCGCCGGCCGCTGCGGCTGCGCTGGTGGTACGAGCCGGTGGCCACCATCCCGACCCCCGAGCCGGCCCGGCTGGACTGGCTGATGGTCCAGTGGGCCATCGTTGACCAGTGGATTGACGCCCAGAGCCCGGTGTCAAGGCCCGGTGCCCGAGGCGCGCCCGACACGCCTGGCGCGCCCAGGCCGCCCGGCGTCTTACCCTGACCTCGTCGGTGGTGGTCTGGTAGTGGCAGCGGTGGGCGAACACTTTCGGGCATTGGTTCTACCCGTGTGCGGTGGCGGCTAGCGGGCAACCTATCGTTGATCCCGCAACCCGGGTCATCGCGCGCCCTTCGACCGGACCCGGCGGAAGGAGACATCCCGTGCGTACCGGATGTGAGGTGCCGTGAGCCTGTTGACCATCGTGGTGGCCCTGGCCGCGTCGATCTGCTTCGCCTTCAACTCGGCCCTGCAGCATCGAGCAGCCAGTCAGGAGCCCGAGGCGGCGGCACTCGACCCGCGTCTGGTCATCCGCCTGCTGCGCCGCCCCATGTGGCTGGCCGGCAGCGCGGCCAACATCGCCGGGGTGGCTCTGCAGGCCGTCGCGCTCGGCATCGGCGCCCTGATCGTCATCGAGCCGGTCCTGGCCAGCAGCCTGTTCCTGGCCGTGCCGCTGGAGGCGGCGCTCGGCCGGCGCTCGATGCACCGGCGGGACCTGGCCGGCGCGGTCGTCGCCACCGGCGGGCTGGCGGCGTTCCTGCTGGCCGCCGCGCCGGGCGGCGGGGTGCGCTCGCCGTCCGACGTGGCCTGGCTTGTCGCCGGGGCGGCCGTGGTGGCGGTGGCCGCGGTCGTGCTGGTGCTGGCCCGCCGGGCCACCGCCTACCGCCGGGTGACCTTCCTCGGCCTGGCCTGCGGGCTGACCTACGGGGTGACGGCCGCGCTGCTCAAGTCGTGCGCCGAGATCGCGGCCCATCACCCCCTCGGGCTGTTCACCAGCTGGCAGCTCTACGCGATCATGACGTTGGGCGGGGCGGCGTTCGCGCTGAACCAGAACGCGTTCCAGGGCCGGATGACCGCGCCGTTGATCATGATGTCGGTGGCTGACCCGGTCGTCGGGGTCGTGCTCGGCCTGGTCGTGTTCCACGAGCACCTGGCGGCCGGCGGGGTGCGGGGCGCGGTCGTCGGGATCTCCGTCGTGACCATGGTCGTCGGCACCTGGCTGGCCGGGACGGCCGGCGAGCTGGTGACGAATCCCGACGCGACGGGCGTCCCGGGCGACGAACCGGCTACCGGCGCCGCCGTCGGCCTGGCGGCGGCCGTCGCGGCCGGTCTGGCCGTCGGTGGTGTGGACGGTGTGGACGGCCAGACCGGCGAGGCGTCGGTCAGCGGCGCCCCAGCCTGACCTCGAGGCCGGCCACCGGGCGCGGCGTGTAGTTCTTCTCCAGCCGGGCGATCTCGTCCGGGATGAGCGTCAGCTCCAGCGACGCGATCGCGTCGGTCAGGTGGTGCGGCTTGGTCGTGCCGACGATCGGCGCGATCACGGCCGCCTGCGCGCTGACCCAGGCCAGCGCGACCTGGGCCCGGCTGACGCCGCGCTCAGTCGCGATCGCGGCCACCTCGTCGACGATCCGCCGGTCGTCGTGGTGGTAGAGCCGGCTGGCGAAGGCGTCGGTCTCGCCGCGCTCGCTCGTCTCGTCCCAGTCGCGGGTCAGCCGGCCCCGGGCCAGCGGGCTCCACGGGATGACACCGATGCCCTGGTCCAGGCAGAACGGGAGCATCTCCCGCTCCTCCTCGCGGTAGAGCAGGTTGTAGTGGTTCTGCATGGTCGCGAACCGGGTCCACCCGTGGGCGTCCGCCGTGAACAGCGCCTTGGCGAACTGCCAGGCGAACATCGACGACGCCCCGAGGTAGCGGGCCTTGCCGGCCTTCACCACGTCGTGCAGGGCTTCGAGCGTCTCCTCGATCGGCGTCGTCGGGTCCCACCGGTGGATCTGGTAGAGGTCGACGTAGTCGGTGCCGAGCCGGCGCAGGCTGGCGTCGATCTCCGTCATGATGACCTTGCGGGACAGGCCGGCCCCGTTGGGCCCCGGCCGCATCCGGGTGAAGACCTTGGTGGCGATCACGACTTCGTCACGCCGGGCGTATTCCTTCAGTGCCCGCCCAGTGATCTCCTCGCTCTGCCCGAACGAGTAGACGTTGGCGGTGTCGAAGAAGTTGATCCCCGCCTCGACGGCCGCCTTGAAGTACGGCCGGGCGTCGTCCTCGTCCAACGACCAGTCGTGGGTACCGGCGGCGGCCCCGCCGAAGCTCATGCAGCCCAGGCAGAGCTGGGACACTTCCAGGCCAGTGGAACCCAGCTTCACGTACTCCACGAGAACGGTCTCCCTCGTCGGCGGTGATGACGGACCACGGTGCGCACCCTTCCCATGAGCTGCCAGCGCTTCCCATGAGCTGCCAGCGCGACCCGTAGCCGATGTGTTCCCGCCACCGCGGCGATCCCAGGCCGCGGAGTCAGTCCAGCTCGGCGATGGTGATGCCAAGTGCCCCGGCCAGGGAGAACGCCAGCGAGGCCAGGTCGCGGGCGGAGATGGTCGCCCCGCGCAGCGCGGCCGCCCCGCCGACCCCGCCCAGCCGGCAGTCGACCAGCCAGGCGCCGGACATCATCGCCCCGTGCAGCAGGGCACCGGTCAGGTCACAGCCGCGAAACGTCGTCCCGCGCAGGTCGGCCTCGGACAGGTCGGCCTGGCGCAGGTCGCAGTCGACGAACGCGCTTGTGCTCAGCCGCGCGCCCCGAAGCCGGGCCAGGTCGGCCCGGCAGTCGGTGACGGCCAGGTCCCGGGCCCGCAGGCCGGAGAGGTCCAGCCCGGTCAACCGGCAGCCGGACAGCGCGACCCGGGTGAACGACGACGACGCCCAGCGCGCGTTCGACAGGTTCGACCGCGTGATCTCCACGTCGGTCAGCGGGACGCGGGTCAGGTGCGCGTCGGGCGCCTCGAGCGCGCGTACGGCGCATCGGCTCAGCTCGGCCCCGCGCAGCTCGGCTCCGGACAGGTCCAGACCGGTCAGCTCGGCACCGGACAGGATGTCGTCGTCGGCCAGGCTCTCGACGAGCCGCGCCTCGGCGGGCAGGGACGGCGGCCGAGGCACGGCTGGCCCGGCGGCGCGGGCCGGCCCTGTGCCAGTCGACGCGGTACCAGTCGACGCGGTGCCAGTCGACGCGGTGCCAGTCGACGCGGCCGGACGGCGGGCGGGAGTCACGCGCGGAACGCTACCGCCGCGGTCCGACATCCCGGCCGGGCGAGGCCTTCGGCCCAGAGCAGACGGATCTGTCAGCCAGCGCCCGGGTCCGGCAGGGTGGAGCCCGATGGAGACGAGTGCCAGGTCGAATGTCAGGAGGACGCCGGTGGCGGTCACCACTGTCGATGTACAGACCCCGGACGGGATCATGGACGTGGAGGTCCGCGGGCCGGCCGACGCCCCCACCGTGATCTTCCTGCCCGACGCCGGCGGGATCCGCCCGGTCATGCGGGACATGGCCGAGCGGCTGGCCGCCGGCGGCTACCGGGTCGCGCTGGCGAACATCCTCCACCGGTCCGGCCCGCTCGAGGAGGGCTGGGCGGCCCACGCCTTCAGCGACCCGGCCGTGCGCGCCCGCATGATGGACGTGATCGCGCTGGCCACCCACGACGCCGTCATGCGGGACGTCGGAGCCCTGCTGGACGCGCTGGGCCCGGCCCAGCGCCCGGTGGCCACCGTCGGCTACTGCCTCGGCGGGGCCCGGTCGTTCGGCGCGGCCGGCGCGTACCCGGACCGGGTCGCCGCCGCCGCGTCCTTCCACGGCGGCAACCTGGCGGCCGACAAGCCCGACAGCCCGCATCACCTGACCGGCGCGATCAGGGGCGAGCTGTACTTCGGGGTGGCGGCGGACGACCCCAGCTTCCCGCCCGAGCAGGAGAAGCGGCTGGTCGCGGCCCTGGACGCGGCCGGCGTCCGCTACGACCTCGAGCACTACGAGGCCCGGCACGGGTTCGCCGTCGCGGACAACCCGACCTACGACCAGGCGGCGGACGCGCGCCACCAGGCCGCGCTCGCGGCGTTGCTGAAGCGGACGATCGGCGCCGGCTGAGACCCGCGGGTCTCAGCCGGCGCTCAGGTGGGCGACGTCGTTGAACACCGCCGGTTCCAGCCGCCCGTCGGCCGCCTCCCAGCGGCTGATGGACGCCTCCTCGATCGAGCCGGCGGCGGCCAGGCGGGCCAGGTCGCGCTCGTCCAGTGACTCCAGGATGTAGCGGATCATCAGCACGACGGCGTCGTGCGCGACGAGCAGCACCCGCTCGCCCGGCGCGTCCAGGCGCAGGTCGGTCAGGAAGCTCCGCAGCCGCAGCGCGACGTCGACCAGCGCCTCACCGCCCGGCGGGCGGTAGTAGAAGTCGCCGAAGAACTGCCGCCGCCGGACCTCGTCAGGGTACTTGGCCTTGATCCCGCGCGGCGTCATCAGCTCGAGGACGCCGAGCTCACGGTCGCGCAGCCGTTCGTCGGCGACCGTCCGGTCCGGCGCGGCGCCCGCGTCGCGCAGCCGGGTGAGCACCGCCCGGGTCGTCTCGACGGCCCGGGCGTAGGGCGAGGAGACCACGACCGTCACGGCCCGTTCGGCCGGGCGGGCGGCCAGCGCGGCGCCCAGTGCGTCCGCCTGGGCCCGGCCGCGGTCGGTAAGCGGAACGTCGGCGTCCCGCATGTTCAGCCCGGCGTCGTGGCGCCGCAGGTCACGGGCCTTGGCCAGGGCTGGCCCGGCCGTGCTCTCCCCGTGCCGGACGACGATCAGCTCGGCCACCGTCCGGGCCGCCAGCGCGTTCATCGGCCCATCCAACCGGACGAGCGCGTCAGCGGCGCATGCCGGTCAGGATGTAGCCGGCCTTCCGCCAGGTCTCCGGCCCGCAGATCCCGTCGACGGGGATCGCGCCGAACCAGGCTGACCGGTAGGCCTGCAACGAACCGACGCGAGCCTGTGTCCGCGCTCCGTACCGGCCGTCGGGGTCGATCCGGTTCGGGTCGCCGCTCGTCGCCTCGTGGCCGAAGATGATGTTCAGCGCGTTCTGGAGGTCGACGACGTTCTGGCCGCTGTCGCCCGGCCGAAGCGTCGGCTTGCCCGCGAAGCGGTTGCGGGGGTCGGACGGGGCCGCGCGGGTCGCCGCCGCGAGGATCGCGCCCCGCCGGCCGGCCCGCAGCGCCCCGGGGCAGTCGTGGCCGCCCCAGGCGGCGCCGCCCATCGAGTGGGTGCCGATGCCGCGCCCGTTGACGCTGTCGGTCACCGCGGCCGGCCAGCCGAACTGGGCCATGCCCCAGGCATAGAACTCGCCCAGGCGCTGGATCTGGATGGCGGTGTAGTCCTCGGTCGGGAAGCCCTCACACTCGCAGGAGATCCAGTACGGGTTGCCGGCGACCTCGGCCCAGGCCTTGCGGTCGAACGGGACGTACTGCTCGAAGACCCCCGTCTTGGACACCCAGAGATGGGAGCTGACCTGGTTGGCCGCCGTGTTGAAGTAGCCGAACAGGGAGCCGTTGCCCACCTGGACATGCGGGATCAACCCGCGGGTGGGCAGGACCATGCCGGTGGACGAGTTCGCCACCGGCCGGTACGTGGCCGCCGGGTACAGGGTCGCGGCCATGCTTCACCTCCGTCGTCGCCGGACCCGGTTCGCCCGCCGGGCCGGTCCGTCGTCTGCGACCGTCCGTCACAGCCATGACCGTCACGACCAGGACCGTCACGACCAGGACCGTCACAACAATGAGCGATCTGTCCGGTGGCCAGCTCACCGGGGGTCGCCGCGGGGGCGGTGCTCCCGGCAGCGGGCAGCCAGCGGAGGCCCGGGTGCGCCGGGATGCGCCGGGATGCGTCGCCATTCCGCGATGACGAAGATTCGGTCAGTGACAGAACCTGGCGGCATCGCGCGCATCGACAGCGGAAAGCCAGCATCTGGACGCGCTGTAGTCGGCTGATGTATTCCATCTCACGGAAGATCTTCGCGATCCGGTCGATCGAGAAGCGGTTGTGCGTCCCGTCGGGCCTGACCGGCGTCAGTGCCACCAGTTGCTGAGCGCGGACAGGTGCCGGTTCATCCGGTGGCGGGCCAGCGGCACGTCACCGGCCAGGATCGCCTCCACCACCGGCCGGTGGGCCCGGTTCACCACCTCGACGACCTCGTCGGGCGTCGAGCCCGGGTGGCTCGCGTCATCGGGCGCGGGCAGGTGGCGGGCCCAGACACCGATGATGATCCGTAGGAACAGGGCGAGGATCGGGTTGCCGGACTCCTCGGCGATCGCGGCGTGCAGGCCGTGGGCCCGTTCACCGATCTCGGCCCAGCCCGTGCCCGGCTCGAGCACCAGGGCCTCACCCAGGCGGCGGGCGACCTCCCGGTCGTCCCTTCGGGCCGCGACCCGGTCGAGCGCGCCCAGTTCGATCGCCCCGCGCACGGACCGCAGGTCCGCCAGGCCGATCTTCTGGTAGTCGAGGTAGATCGCGGCGGCCTCGATGCTGGCCGACGGGTCCGGCTCGGCGACCACGAGGCCACCGCCGGGGCCCCGGCGCATCTCGGCGACCGAGTGGTATTCCAGGATGCGCACGGCCTCGCGGAACACCGCCCGGCTGACGTCCAGGCGGGCCAGCAGCTCCGGCTCGGATCCCACGACGTCGCCGGTCTTCGCCCCGATCCGCGCGATGTCGGCGATCATGCGGCGGGCGATCGTCTCGGCCAGTTTGCGCTTGCCGACGCCGACGCCGACGCCGACGCGGTCGCCGTCGCCGACGCCCGGCCCCGGCCGCGGCCGCGGCGAGCGGGTGATGGGGCGCTGCGCAATCGAAACCATCTGCTCCCGGACGGCCTCGAGGTGCCGGGTCGCGCGATGCTCGGCCTGGGCCTCGTCGCCGGCGATGATGGCGTCGGCCAACGCGTGGTGTGCCCGCGCGGACTCGCGGTTCACCGCCTCGACCTCGGCCGGGCCCGGCGCGGTCGGGCTCTCGGCGTAGATGTCGGTGAGCTGGACCAGGACGTCGATGAACAGGTTCAACGCCGGGTTGCCCGACAGCTGGCCCAGGGTCAGGTGCAGCTGGTCGTGCCCGGTGCCGCCCGGCTGCCCGGCCGACGCCGGCTCGACGGGTAGAGCCCGGCGCAGCCGGATGATGCCCGCCTCGGTCAGCCGCCCGGCGGCGAGCCGGGCGGCCAGCGGCTCCAGGAGCAGGCGAGCGGCCAGCAGATCCTCGACGCTGGCCTCGATGTATTCCAGGTAGATCACCAGCGCGGCCGTGAGCGGGGTCGCGTCCGGGGCCAGCACCACCAGCCCGCCGGACGGGCCGCGGCGCATCGCGGCCACCTCGTGGTGCTCGACCAGGCGGACGGCCTCGCGCAGGACCGCCCGGCTCACGCCGTAGCGTTCGCGCAGGTCGTTCTCGCTGCCGAAGACCTGGCCCACGGGCCAGCCGGCGGTCGCGATGTCGGCCTCGATCCGCTGGGCGACCTGGGCCGCCAGCTTCGGTGACCGCTCACGGCCCGACCGGGCGGGTGCTCGCGGCGGCGGCGCCGTCCCGGGGACGGCCGTACCGAGGCCGGCCGTCCCGGAGAGATGGGATCGCACCGCGGGCGAGTCCCTTCGGAAGGGGGCCAGGGTCACAAGCTTAAGGAAAGCTGATCTCCAGAATACAATCTCTGGTTCTACCGCGGTGTTGTGGGGCTTCAGCCGATCCAGCCGACCGGCCGGGCCGCGTACAGGTCGCGCAGCAGCGCGGCCTCGGCCGCGTGGTGGATCAGCTCGTCCAGGACGTGCAGGAGGAACGTGCGCCGGCTGCCCCGGCCCATCCGCCCGGCCACCGCGCCGATCGGCGCGCTCAGCGACTTCTCCGTCGTCCCGGCCAGGACCGTGTTCCAGGTGATGTAGGCGGTGTCGAGCGCGATGAGGGCGTCGGCGCCACGGCCCGGGGCGGCCGGTGGCTCGTCGCCGGCTCCGTTCTCGCCGATCCCGCGCCGCGACGTCCCGGGCTGGCCGAGCCAGGACGCGTTCCGGTCGGCCTGGAGGAGGTCGATCAGGTGGCACAGCCGCCAGGCCAGCGTGGTCAGCGCCGGGGGCTGGCCCGGCGGGCTGGGCGGATCGGCCCGGAACGTCCCGTCCGGCCCCGGCCGGACCGTCGCGCAGTGGGGTGCCGGCTCCCAGAAGTACTCCTCGTCGGTGAGTCCGTCCATGCGGCGCCGGAACCGGCGCCAGACATAGTCGGAGAGCTCCACCAGGTCGTCGCGAGCCGTCTTCATGGGCTTCAACCCTAGGCCGATCCGGGCGGAGGCCCGACGGCCCGACGCGCCACGACGTGGGCTGACCCGCCGGATGCGCCCCCTTGGTCCCCGCGGCGGGTATAAGACGTCTCTGGCCGGTCCGGACCGGCCATTCCCCCGTCGCAACGGAGCAGGGAGAACTGATGATCGACGTTGACGCCCAGATCAACGCCGTCCGGCGTGGCGTCGGCAGCCGCGTCCGCGAGCCCGACTCGCCCGGCGGGGCGGTCGGGGCGGTCGGGGCGGTCGAGGCGAAGGTGGTGACGGTCAGCCAGACCTTCCCCGTTTCCCCCGAGGAGGTCTGGCCGGCGCTGACCCGGGCGGACAGGATCGCCCGCTGGTTCCTGCCGGTGTCCGGGGACCTGCGCGTCGGCGGCCACTACCAGCTGGAGGACAACGCCGGCGGGCGGATCGAGCGCTGCGAACCCCCGCGCGCGTTCGCGGTGACCTCGGAGCTCGGCGGCCGGACGAGCTGGGTCGAGGTGACCCTGCGCCCGGCCGGTGACGGCGCGACCGAGTTCTCCCTCGACCACATCACCCTGGCCGACGACGTCTGGGCCACCTTCGGCCCAGGCGCCATCGGCGTCGGTTGGGACCTGGCCCTGATGGGGCTGGCCCTGCACCTGGCCTCCGGCCGGGCCGTCGACCGGGCCGAGAGCGCGGCCTGGGCCCTCTCCCCGGACGGGGCCCGGTTCATGACCAGCAGCAGCCACAGCTGGGGCGCCGCCCACGCCGCGGCGGGCGCGCCGCTGGCCGAGGCCGACGCGGCCGTCGAGCAGGTGATCGCGGCCTACACCGGCACCCTCGAGCCGGCGCCCGCCCACTGAGCCAACCTGCCGCCCTCCGCGACCGGGGGCTCCGCCCATTCTCCCGGTCGCTTCGGGCGGGTGGCCGCGCCCGCCCCTCCAGGCGCCTCAGCAGATGCGGGGTAGCTGCTCACCCAACGGCAGATCGACGATCCGGCTGGCGCCGAGCCCGGTTCGCGCCGTGACGATCCCGGGATGGTCCTCGACGGCGGTGCCGATGATCGCCGCGTCCCGGCCCAGCGGGTGGGCCCGCATCGCGGCCAGGACGCGCTCGGCGTCGCCGGGCGCGACGAACGCGACCAGCTTGCCCTCGTTGGCCACGTACAACGGGTCGAGGCCGAGCAGTCCGCAGGCGTCGGCGACCGCCGGCGGAACCGGCACGTCCCGCTCGTTGATCTCCACGCCGACCCCGGCGCCGGGCCCGCCGGCGCCGCCGGCCGCGCGGGCGATCTCGTTCAGCGCGGCGGCCAGACCGCCCCGGGTCGGATCGCGCAGGGCGCGGACGCTTCCGCCGCCGTCACCGCGGCCGCTGGCGCTCCCGCGGCCGGCGCCGCCGCCGACGGCACCGCCGTCGACGGCCAGCATCGCCTCGACCAGCCCGGTCAGCGGCGCCGTGTCGCTGGCCAGCTCGGTGGCGAAACTCAGCCCGTCCCGGCAGGACAGCACCGTGACCCCGTGCACGCCGATCTGTCCGCTGACCAGCACCGCGTCGCCCGGCCGGACCCGGGACGGACGGATGTCGACCCCGCCGGCCAGCACCCCGACCCCGGCCGTGGTGATGTACACGCCGTCGCCGTGGCCGGCGTCGACGACCTTGGTGTCGCCGGTGACCAGGCGGACGCCGGCCGCCGTCGCGGCCCGGCCCATGGCCCGCGCGACCCGGCTCAGCTCGGCCAGCTCCAGGCCCTCCTCCAGGATGAACGCGACCGACAGCCACAGCGGCCGCGCCCCGGAGACCGCCAGGTCGTTGACCGTCCCGTTGACGGCCAGCTCGCCGATCGAGCCGCCCGGGAAGAACAGCGGCCGTACGACGTAGGAGTCGGTCGAGAAGGCCAGCCGGGCACCGGCGGTGCCCAGCGGCAGCGGGTCGGTCAGGACCGCGCAGTCGCCCAGCCCGTCCGGGTCGCCGGCCGTCCCGGCCGGGCCGAACGCCGGCAGGAACAGGTGCTCGACCAGCTCGGCCGACATCGCCCCGCCGCCGCCGTGGCCCATGACGACCCGCGGGTAGTCGCGCAGCGGGGCCGGACAGGTCCAGGCGGCCAGATCGGCGGCCAGGTCCGGACGGGACGGTGTCGCCGTCATACCTGTGTCGCCGTCATGACTGGCCGCCGTCATGACTGGGCCGCCCGTCATGACCGGCCCGCCGGCTCGAGCCGCCGGTACAGGTAGTAGGCCGCGCAGGCGCCCTCGGAGGAGACCATCGTCGCCCCGAGCGGCCGGCGCGGCGTGCAGGCCGTCCCGAACGCGGCGCACTCGCGCGGCTTGATCAGGCCCTGGAGCACCTCGCCCGAGCGGCACTCGGTCGACTCGGCGCCGCCCGTCCCGGCCACCTCGAACCGGCGCTCGGCGTCGTACTCCCGATAGGCGGCGGCCAGGCGCCACCCGCTGGCCGGGATCGTGCCGATGCCCCGCCAGGCCCGGTCGGTCACGGTGAAGACGTCGGCCAGCATGGCCTGGGCGGCCGGGTTGCCCTCGGCCGGGACGGCCCGTGGGTAGGCGTTCTCGACCCGGTGCTCGCCCGCCTCGAGCTGGATCACCGCCCGGCGGATGCCGGCCAGGATGTCCAGCGGCTCGAAGCCGGTGACGACGATCGGCACCCGGTAGCGCTCGGCCAGCGCCGGGTACTCCGACGTTCCCATCACACTGCACACGTGGCCGGCGGCCAGGAAGGCCCGGACTCGGCAGGCCGGCGACTCCATGATCGCGGCGATCGCCGGCGGGACGAGGACATGCGAGACCAGTAGCGAGAAGTTGGCCAGGCCGGCCCGTCGGGCCTGGTAGACGGCCATCGCGTTGGCCGGCGCCGTCGTCTCGAAGCCGATGCCGAAGAACACGACCTGGCGCTCGGGGTTTTCCCGGGCGATGCGCAGCGCGTCCAGCGGCGAGTAGACGACCCGGACGTCCCCGCCGGCGCTCTTCACGCCGAACAGGTCGGTCGCGCTGCCGGGGACGCGCAGCATGTCACCGAAGGAGCAGAAGATCACCTCGGGTCGGGCCGCGATCTCCAGTGCCTTGTCGATCATCTCGACCGGGGTGACGCAGACCGGGCAGCCGGGCCCGTGGATCATCTCGATCTCGTCCGGCAGGAGCTGGTCGATGCCGTGCCGGATGATCGAGTGGGTCTGGCCGCCGCAGACCTCCATGATCGGCCATGGGCGGGTCGTCACCGCCCGGATGTCGCTGAGCAGCCGCGCGGCCAGCTCGGGATCGGCGAACTCGTCCAGGTACTTCATGACACCACCCGCTTTCCTTCTCCGTCCGCGCCGACCCCGTCAGGGCCGACCCCGTCAGGGCCGACCCCGTCGGGGCCGAACTCCTCGGTCAGCAGGCCGAGGCCGGCGAACGAGGCCAGGGTCGCCTTCGCCGACGCCTCGTCCAGGCGCTGGATCGCGAACCCGACGTGGACGATCACGTAGTCGCCCGTCGTCACGTCCGGGAGGTATTCCAGGCAGACCTGCTTGGTCAGGCCGCCGAAGTCGACCTCGGCCATCAACGTGCCCTCGCGCCGCTCGACGGCGGCGACCCGGCCCGGTACGGCGAGACACAAGGCGATCAGTCCTCTCCATCGTCAACGGGGCTGCCCTTGCCGGCCCCCGGCCGGGCGCCCGCCACCATCAGCTGGCCCAGCGCCAGCCCACCGTCGCCCGGCGGCACCCGCCGGGGGCGGACGACGTCGAAACCGGCCGCCCGCAGCGCCCGGCTCGTCCCCGACAGCAGCAGCGCGTTGGCGAACACGCCGCCGCCGAGCGCGACCGTGCCCAGCTCGCCCGCGCCCGGCCGGTGCTCGAGGCGGGCCCGGGCGGCCAGCGTGACGACCAGCGCGACCAGCGCCTCGTGGAAGCGGGCCGCCATCGCCTCGACGGCGGCGCCGGCGCGCAGGTCGGTCACGATCGAGCGCAGGACCGGCCCCGCGTCCGCCGCCAGCGGCGCCCCCGCCGCCGGTCGCGCGGCCAGGCCGAACCGGTAGCGGCCGGTCCCGAGCGCGCACACCGGGCCGCCCGCGCGGGCCGCGCCCTCCAGCTCGATGGCCGCCCGGGCCTCGTAGTCGGCCACCGGGCAGAGGCCGAGCAGCGCGCTGACCGCGTCGAACAGCCGTCCGGCGCTCGACGTCGGCACGCAGCCGGTGCCGGTGGCCAGCAGCCGGGCCAGCGTGTCGCGCTCGGCTGGTGTCGCCGCCGCGACCGGTGGCAGGTCGTCGTCCCAGGCGATGCCGGCCGCGAACAGGTGGGCCAGCGCCATCCGGTACGGCCGGCGGACGGCGGCGTCGCCGCCGGGCAGCGGGACGTAGCGCAGGTGCGCGAAGCGCTGGAAACCCCGGTAGTCGGCGATCAGGGCCTCACCGCCCCAGATCGCCCCGTCCGGGCCGTAGCCGGTGCCGTCGAAGGCGAACCCGAGCACCGGCTCGGACCCGTCGAGGCCGGCGTCGGCCATGACCGCGGCGATGTGGGCGTGGTGGTGCTGGACGCGGGCCACCGGCCGGCCGGCCGCGGCCTGCCGGGCCCAGGCACGGGAGGCGTAGCCGGGGTGGGCGTCGGCGGCGAGACGGCGCGGCACGACCCCGGTCAGGTGGGAGAGATGGTCGGCGGCCCGCCCCAGCGTCGTGAGCGTGGCCAGGTCGTCGAGGTCGCCGACGTGCCCGGACAGCCAGGCCGTCCGGCCCGAGCCCAGGGCGCAGACGTTCTTCATGTCGCCGCCGGCGGCCAGCGTCGGTTCGAGGGCGGCCGGCAGCGGTACCGGCAGGGGAGCGTAGCCGCGGGAGCGGCGCAGCAGCACCGGCTCACCGTCGACGACCCGCAGCACCGAGTCGTCGCACGGGATGTGGATCGGCCGGTCGTGGCGTAGCCAGCCGTCGGCCAGGTGGGCCAGGCGGCGGGCCGCGTCGGCGTCGTCGGCCGCGATCGGCTCGCCGCCCAGGTTGCCCGACGTCATCACCAGGGCCCGGGGGCCGACACCGAAGCCGGCTGCGTCGGGATCGGCGAACAGCAGGTGGTGGACCGGGGTGTAGGGCAGCATCAGCCCGAGGTCGGGGGCGCCGGGGGCGACCGCGGCGGCCAGCCGGGGCGCCGGGCGCCAGGGCCGGGGCCGGGGCCGGGCCAGGACGATCGGGCGGGCCGGGCTGGTGAGCGCGGCCGTCTCGGCCCCGTCCAGCTCGCCCCCGTCCAGCTCGACCAGCGCGGCCGCCGTCGCCAGGTCCGCCGCCATCACCGCGAACGGCTTGTCGCCCCGCCGCTTGCGCTCCCGCAGCCGGGCCACGGCGGCCGGGTCGCTCGCCCGGCAGGCCAGGTGGTAGCCGCCGACGCCCTTCACGGCCAGGATCGCCCCCGCCGCCAGCAGGCGCCGGGCCGCGGCCAGCGCCGCCCCGTCGCCCCGGACCGCCGTGCCGTCGGCGGCGACGAACTCCAGGCGCGGCCCGCAGCTCGGGCAGGAGATCGGCTGGGCGTGGAAGCGGCGGTCGGCCGGGTCGGCGTACTCGCGGGCGCACTCGGCGCACATCGGGAAGCCGGCCATCGTCGTCACCGGCCGGTCGTAGGGCAGGTCGGTGATGATCGTGAAGCGGGGGCCGCAGTTGGTGCAGGTGATGAACGGGTGGCGGTAGCGGCGGTCGGCCGGGTCGGTCAGCTCGCGCAGGCAGTCGTCGCAGGTGGCGACGTCCGGCGGGGCCAGCGTCCGATGGCCGGCGCCGGCTCGGCCTGGCGCGGCCGGCCCGGGCACGGGCTGGGACGCGACGATCCGGAAGCCGCGCTCGCCCCGGTACGGGACGGCCGTGGCGGTCACCGCCTCGACGACGGCCAGCGGCGGCGGCTGGTCCCGCAGTCGGCGGGCGAACGCGTCCAGCGCCGTCGGCGGGCCCTCGACGGCGATCTCGACGCCCGTCCCGTCGTTGCGGACCGAACCGGCCAGGCCGAGCTCGGTCGCGCAGGCGTGGACGAACGGCCGGAAACCGACGCCCTGGACCAGCCCGCGCACCCGGATGTGGCGGCGTTCCGGCGTGGCGGCCGCGGCCGCCGGCGGGGAGAGGCTCATCGTCTACCCGGCCTCGTCTACATGGCCCGAATGGCCAGGTAGCGGCGCAACGCCGGCATCTCGTCACGGGCGATCTTCGTGGTCAGGCCGGCCGCCGCGAGCCACAGCACGATCTTCGGCTTCTTCATCGCTTTCTTCATCGCTTCCTCCCTGGTCGTCCTTGGGCGGCTGGACTCAGCCGGGCGGCAGGTTCGGCATGGCCTCGATGATCGGTTCGTGGCGGCGGGCGCGGATGCCGGTCGAGCGGCGCGCGTCCGCGGTGCCGTCCCGGTGGTGGCCGGCCTGCCGCTCGTAGTTGCCGACGGCGTTGCCGGTGGGCACGCCAGGGGTGTGGGCGCTGGCGTCGATCGCGACGTCGGGTTCGCCGACCCGGATGGGGGCCATGGTTGTCTCCTCTCTTCGCGGTCTCAGCGGGTGGGCAGCGCGGCGAAGAACTCTCTGATCGCCGGGTGCACGGTCGAGCCGCCGGACAGGCCGGTCCACTCCCGGCGCAGCACGGCGACCAGGCGGAAGCAGGCGTCGATCGGGACGATCCAGCGCTCGTCCGCGCCGCGGGCGGTGTCGATCAGCAGCGCCTCCACCCGGGGCTGGAGGGTGGCCAGCGCCGGGCAGGCGGCCCGCGCCGCCGCCCAGGCCGGCGGGTCGATCTCGTGCCGGGTCGCGCCGATCGGGCTCGGGTACTGGGCCAGCGCGCGCCCGCCGTCGTCCACGACGACGAACAGCAGCCCGACCGGGACACCCAGGACGTCCGGGGGGAGCGCCGGAAGCCGCTCGTAACGGGTCGGGACCAGGCGCAGCTGGGCGCCGCCGGCCCCGTCCCGGTCGAACAGGGTGAGGCAGGCCCGGCAGAGGCAGCGCGGCTCGTCGGCCGCGAGGTCCAGCACGTGCCGGTGCCGGCCGGCCTGAGGCCCGGGCAGGTTGGCTGGGGACGGGCCCACCCGCGATCCGCACAGGTCACACCGCTCGGCGGCGGCCGCCGCGGCCGCACTGACCGGGCTCGGCCGCCGGATCACCCGGGTGAGCGCGCCGGCCGTCACGGCCTCGACCCGACCGGTATCCGGCGGCGGACGGAGTCCAGCGGCAGGAACGCCGCCGGGCGGCGGGCGTGCGCGGGCGTCTCGTCGGCGGCCACGGCCACCTCCGTCACCTCGGGCGCGACGGCCAGGACCGCCTCGCGCGCGACGGCGGCGACCTCGCCCAGGTCGGGCCCGCCGCCGCCGCTGCCGCACCCGCACCCGCCGCCAGCGGAGGCGGAGGCGGCGGAGGCGGCGGGCGCGGCGGCGGTCACGCGCAGCGTGACCGTCGTCCCGTCGAGGCCGGCCAGCGTCGCCGCCGCGCCGTGGGCGGCCAGCTCCGGCGCCAGCCGGTCCAGCGCCGCCGCGATCCGCGGGCCGGGCGGGTCCGGGTGCACGCCGTGCAGGACGAGCAGGTGTGCCAACAGCTCGTCGCCGGCGAACGCGGCCCGCGCGGGCGGGGCGTCCGCCAGCAGGGCGACGGTCCGGGCCAGCGCCTCCCCGTACACCTCGGTCAGGAGGTGCACGGCGTCCAGCGCCGTCCGCGCGGTCGGCCCCGGCGCCTGCTCCAGGCGTTCGAGCCGCTCGTCGAGGGCGGCCAGCCGTTCCCGCACGGCCGGGTCGTCCAGCCGCTCAGCCATGCCCGGCTCAGCCATGCCCGGCTCAGCCATGCCCGCCTCCGGCTCCGGCACCGAGCATCGGCGAGTGCGACTGGGTCAGCGTCCGTCCGCCGCCCAGGTACATGTGGACGCCGCAGGGCAGGCAGGGGTCGAAGCTGCGGACCGCGCGCATGATGTCGACGCCCATGAACTCGTCCGGGCCGTTCTCCTCGAAGATCGGCATGCCACCGACGGCGTCCTCGTACGGGCCGGGGGTGCCGTAGCTGTCGCGCGGGCTGCCGTTCCACGGTGTCGGCGGGTACGGGTGGTAGTTCGCGATCTTCCCGTCGCGCACGACGAGGTGGTGGGAGAGCACGCCGCGCACGGCCTCGTGGAAGCCGCAGCCGATCGTCTCGTCCGGCACCTCGAAGTCGGTGAACACCTTCGTGTCGCCGGAGCGGATCCGTTCCTGGGCCTTGTCCAGGAAGTACAGCGCCATCGCCGCCGAGTAGGCCACGAAGTACACCCGGGCCCGGTTGCGCTCGATCGCGTTCGACCAGGGCGGGATCTTCCAGTCCAGGGTCGTCTCCGGCATTGTCTCGCTCTTCGGCAGCGAGATCCGGACGCTGCCGCCGGTGGCCTTCACGTACGGCGTGTCGACCAGGCCGGCCAGTGCCGTCGTGTACAGGCGGGCGAACGGGCCGCCGCCGGTGTCCAGAGCCAGGTGCTCGGTGGTGCTGGAGTCGTACCAGCGCGGGCTCATCACCCAGCTGTACCGGTCGTCGAAATCACGCTTCGCCGGCTCGGGCAGGGTGGTCTGGTTCCACGGGTGGCGCATGTCGACCGGATTGCCCAGCGGGTCACGGCTGACGAACGGCTCTTCGTTCACCCAGTCGCCGTAGAACGAGCTGCCGAGCAGGATGCGCAGGCCCAGGTTGATGTCGACCAGGTTCGTCGTGATCAGTTCCCCGTCGACCACGATCCCCGGGGTGACGTACATCGCCTTGCCCCAGGAGTTCATGTTCTCGTAGCGGTAGTCGCAGACCGTCGGGTCCTGCCAGGCCCCCCAGCAGCCGAGCAGAACGCGGCGCCGGCCGACCTCCTCGTAGCCGGGCAGCGCCTCGTAGAAGAAGTCGAAGACGTCGTTGTTCATCGCCACCGACTTCTTCACGAAATCGAGGATGGACACCAGCCGGCTGGCGTAGTCGGTGAGCAGCGTCGGCTCCGGCATCGTCCCCACGCCGCCGGGATAGACGGTGGAGGGGTGGACGTGGCGGCCCTCCATCAGGCAGAACATCTCGCGGGTGACCCGGGAGACCTTCAGCGCCTCCCGGTAGAAGTCGCCCTCGAACGGGTTGAACGAGCGCATGATGTCGGCGATCGTGCGCCGGCCGTGGACCTCGGCGCCCGGCGCCGGGGTCTTCTCTGCCCGCGCCAGCACGCTCGGGTTGGTCTTTTTGACCATCGCCTCCGAGTAGTCCACGAACACCAGGTTGTCCTGGAAGATCGTGTGGTCGAACATGTACTCGGCGGCCTCACCCAGGTTCACCACCCACTCCGCCAGCGGCGGCGGCTTGATGCCGTAGGCCATGTTCTGCGCGTAGACCGAGCAGGTGGTGTGGTTGTCGCCGCAGATGCCGCAGATCCGGCTGGTGATGAAGCCGGCGTCGCGCGGGTCCTTCCCCTTCATGAACAGCGAGTAGCCGCGAAACAGCGACGACGTGCTGTGGCACTGCGCGACCCGCCGGTTCGCGAAGTCGATTTTCGTGTAGATACCGAGGTTGCCGATGATCCGGGTGATCGGGTCCCAGGCCATCTCGACGAGCTGGCCGGATGACTCCCGGGCCTCGCGCCGCGTTGTTCTCGCCGCCATGTCACGCCTCCCCCGTCCTGGTGTCATGCGTCCTGGTGTCATGTCCTTCCGGTCGGCTCTCCGGCCGCCAGCGCGGGTTGTAGCCGGTCGTCAGCACGGGCCGGGAATGCCGCCACTTCGGCTCCTTGTCCATCGTCCCGGCGGTGATCCCGCGCAGCCGCCGGATGACGGCGCCGTACGGTTTGCTCAGGGTGACCGACAGGCTCGAGCCGGGCGGCGCGTCCATGAACGGCATGAACTTGTCCGGGAATCCCGGCATGGTGCAGCCGATGCAGATGCCGCCGACGTTCGGGCAGCCTCCCAGGCCGCCCATCCAGCCGCGCTTCGGCACGTTGCAGCTCACCACCGGGCCCCAGCAGCCGTCCTTCACCAGGCATTTCGGCGAGTTGTAGTCCTTCGCGAAGTCCCCCTGCTCGTAGTAGCCGGCCCGGTCGCAGCCCTCGTGCACCGTCCTGCCGAACAGCCACTGCGGCCGGCCGAGATCGTCCAGCGGGGGCGGCGGCGCGGAGCCGGCCGCGTGGTAGAGCACCCAGGTCAGGGTCTCCATGAAGTTGTCCGGCTGGACCGGGCAGCCCGGCACGTTGACGATCGGCAGGCCGCCGGCCGAGGTGAAGTCCTTGCCCAGGTAATCGCCCAGGCCCATGGCGCCGGTCGGGTTGCCGGCCATCGCGTGGATGCCGCCGTAGGTCGCACACGTCCCGATCGCGACCACCGCCCAGGCCCGATGGGCCAGCTGGTCGATCCACCAGTTCACCGTGAGGGGCTCGCCGGTGACGACGTCGTTGCCGAACGACGTCCAGTAGCCCTCACCGTTGATCGTCTCGTTCGGGATCGACCCCTCGATGACCAGGATGAAAGGGCTCAGCTCGCCGTCGGCCGCCGAGCGGAACGGCGCCAGGTACTCCTCGCCGCCCAGCGTCGGGGAGAGCACCTTGTTGTGCAGGTGGACGGTCGGCAGCCCCGGGATGAGGCCGGCCACGACGTCCTCGATGGACGGCTGGCTGGCCGCGGTGACCGAGACGGTGTCGCCGTCGCAGCTCATTCCCTCGGAGATCCACAGGATGTGCATTTCGTCGAACCCGGGGCCGCTTGCTGGCGGTGGTCCGGTCGCGGGTAACGGCGCGTGGACGGTCATCGGACGTGCCTCCGTTTCTCGCTTTCGCTCGGGGGGCTGGTCGTGCCTGGACGCGGTACGCCGGGTTCGGCGCGGACGATCTCGATTGCCCGGCTGACCATGGCGGTGGCCTCGTCCAACGCGGCCTGTACCGGCGCCGACAGGCCGCTGCTCTCGGCCAGCACCGCCGGCCGGCAGCCGACGACGACCGCCCGGGCCAGCCGCCCGCCCAGCGTGCGCAGCAGGTTGAGGACGGCCTCGGGATGCAGGCTGTGCGCGTCGAAACCGGGCCGCGCCGGACCGGCCTCGGTCGAGGCCGGGGGCGGCGGGCAACCGTCGACGTCGAGGTCGATGATCGCCAGCGTGCCCGGTGGGGCGTCCAGCGGCGCCGCGTCGACCATGACCACCGTCGTGTAACGGCCGCTAAGGAGTTCGTAGGCCAGGTGGACGCCGCGGATGCCGTAGTCGGCGACGTCAACGCCGGGCGGCAGGCTGGCCGGATCGATGCGCCGCACCACCTCGACGCCGAAACCGTCGTCGCCGAGGAAGATGTTGCCGATACCGGCGACGAGGGTGCGCCCGCCGGCCATGTCCGCCGCCGGAATGGCGGCGCGCAGGGCCGCCACCTCCGCGCTGTCGCGCGCGTCGGTCGTCATCGGCCTCCACCGCCCTCGCCGCCGCTGTCGCACGGGCCGCCGCCGTCGCACGGGACGACCTCGTCCGGGGTGAAGTAGTAGAAGCGGCCGCGGTCGCGGTGCAGGTCGGCGCCGGGATCGTCGGCCAGGCAGACGGCCAGGCGCTGGGTGCCGTCGACGTCGTGCAGGACGGCCTCGACGGATGCCAGCCGGCCGGCCAGGAACATGTCGTGCGCGTCGGTGCCGGCCTGCCCGCGGGTGCGGTGCCGCCGCGGCCGCAGCCAGACCTGGGAACCCTTCCCCACGGCCACGCCGTCGACCTGCACCCGGTCCGTCTCGGGGTCGACCGAGGCCTCCGCCACGGGGTCCCACCAGGACAGCTCGCCGCCGACCTGCGCCGAGGGCGGCGGTTCGGCGCTCGGGCTGGTCGGGCTCAGCGAGCGGAGGGCGCCGTGCAGCCGCGAGAAGACGTCGGCCGGGATGACGTCGAGCCGGTCGATGATCGCGCGGGCCCGGGCGTCGGTCGCCCGGGCCTCCCGCTTCTCGGTGTCGGTCAGCGCCATCGTGCGCAGCGAGAGGATCTCGTCGATTTCGGTCGCGTCGAACAGGTCACCCGGGCTTTCCGGGGCGACCGCGGGGTGGTCGTAGAGGATGATCGGGGCCGAGAGCACGACGTCGTCGCGGCCGGGCGGTCCGCCGAGCACCGGGAACGTGTGCATGTTGCGGCAGCCCAGGGACGCTGGCACGGCCCAGGCCGGCGGGTCGAGCGCCGACAGGAACGACCCGCCCGCGACCCGCAGCAGACTGTGCGTGGCGATCATGCTCAGCCGGAGCGCGAGGCCCCGGTCGGCGCCGGGTTCGAGCGCGGTGGCGGTGTTGGCGACGGTCAGGCCGAGTTGGCGCAGCGGGAAGGGCGCCGGCGCCTCGGTCACCGACAGTTCGATCTCGCCGTGCACCGGCCACTGGGTGCGTACGACGCGGGCGTCCGGGCCCAGCGGTTCGACGCTCTCGCCGCCGGTCAGGGCGATCTCGCGCCGGACGGGGCGGGTGATGAGCTCCGCCAGGTCGACGGTGAACGCGATCTCCCGGGGGACGGCCTCGTCGAACGTCAGATGCTGCTCGCCGCCGATCTCCAGCTCGTCGACCTCGACGAACGGGCCGGGGCCGGTTCCCGCGCGGGACCGGGTCCGAACGGAGCGGCGGGCGAGGTGCAGGAAGCGGACCCGGACCTCGATCAGCGCGGCGTCGTCCGCCTCCAGCAGGCATTCGGTCCGCTGGTACCAGCCATCGGCCGAGCCGGCGGGGCTGGTCGAGCCGGCGGCGCTGGTCGAGCCGGCGGGGCTGGTCGAGCCGGCGGGGCTGGTCGAGCCGGCGGCGCTGGTCGAGCCGGCGGGGCTGGTCGAGCCGGCGGCGCTGGTCGAGCCGGCGGCGCTGACCGGCCCGGGGCCCCCGGCCTCGGCCCAGGCCCGCGGCGCCAGGACGCCGAACTGCCACCGGAGGCGGTTGTTCGCGTTCTTGCCCGCCGAGCGGCGGTAGGGATACAGCAGGTATCCCTCGTAGAGGACGGCATTCGCGACCGCCTCGGCCGCGGCCAGAGCGGGAGAGGTGCCGTCGCTTTCCACGGTGCCGCGCATACGAACTCCGTCCGCCGCGGACGGTCCATTTAACTGATCAACGCAGGACCGATCAATGCCGGGCCGATCAGTTCCAGACCGTCTCGAAGTGACTCGTGAACGGTTACCCGACGGCCCTGGAGCCAAACGTCGCCCGGTTTTTCCCCACTGTCCGCCCCGGGTGGGGAAGCAACCATTCGTACCAGGCCTCGAAACCCTCACCGGTGGTGGCCGACACCGGCACCGACCGGCTGTCCGGACTGACGGAGCGAATAAGACGCCGACATTCCGTGAGATCGAAGTCGACGTACGGGAGGAGATCTACCTTGTTGATGAGAACGAGGTCGGCGACAGCGAAAATGCGCGGATATTTCACCGGTTTGTCGGTGCCCTCCGTGACCGACATGACGACCACGCGGTCGTTCTCGCCGAGATCGAACAGGGCCGGGCAGACGAGGTTCCCGACGTTCTCGACGAATACGATGTGGCCGCGGCCCGGCCGTAGCCTGCTCAGCGCGCCGGCCAGCATCGCCGCGTCGAGGTGGCAGCCGTCACCCGTGTTGATCTGCAGGACGTCGGCCTGACCGGCGCCGTTCTCCCGGGTACTGGTCGCCCAAGTACCGGGGCCCGCGCCGGCGGCCCGGATGCGCTCCGCGTCATGGCTGGTGGCCTGGTCACCCTCGACCACTGCGATCGGCCAGTCGGCGCCGAGCTCGCGGATCGTCCGCTCCAGCAGCGTGGTCTTGCCCGAGCCAGGCGAGCTCATGAGGTTCACCAACCGGACGCCGGCGTCGGCCAGGTGCCGGCGGTTGGCCGCCGCGAGCGCGTCGTTGCGGGCCAGCACCCGCTCCTCGAGCGTCAGCCGACGGGTGTCAGCCTGTCCCGAGTGGGGAGTCCGGTCCGTTCCGCAACCGCAGGTTCCGCACATCGCCGAGCCGCCTTTCGCCTCATGCCAGTTATGCCGGCTATGCCAGCTCGAGGGCGGTGACAATCAGTTCGGCGCCGCCGAGCACCTCGACGTCGGCCGCGCCGCACGCACATATGGCCGGCCCGGCGTCGAATCCGGACTCCCGCCCGCAGGTTCTGCATCGTCCCCGGCCCGGGGGTTCGGTAATCGTCAGGGCCGCGCCCTCGGCCGGGGTGCCCGCCGCGACCGCGTCGAAACAGAACCGGACGGCGTCGGGCAGGACGCCGGAAATGCGCCCGATCGTCAGGTGAACCGCGACGACACGGCCGTCGGGAACACGTTCGGACACCATGTCGACAATGCTCTGGGTAATGGCGAGTTCGTGCATGCGTCCTCCCCCGGATCCTGACCGGGCAGGGTAGGCGCCGGCCGAGGGCCTGTCGCCCCGGGCGGGGCGCCTGGACGCGACGATCCGCGCTCCCGGATGCGCCACACGGCGCTCGCGGGCGCGCCGATCGTCGGTATCGCCCCGTCCGGCGGCGCCCGTACCGTGACGGGCGTCGTCGCCCGGACCGGCACTGTCGCCGAATTCTCGACCACATTGGTGGGAAATCCCGGACCAGTAGGACACCAGAAATCACGAGAACCCACAGCTACGAGGACGGAGTGTTGCCATGACGGCCGCGCGGACCCGTGAGCGAGTTCCCGCCCGAACTCCCGCCCGACCTCCGGCAGCGGCACAGCCGGACCCGGCCGGCGGATCGGCACAGCCGGACACGGCCGGCGGATCGGTACTGCCGGACCCGGCCGGCATGACCGCCCCTGACCGGGCCGCGCTGTGGCGCCAGCGCCTGGTCGAGGCCGAGGCCGGAATGACCGATTTCCTGGTCAGCCGGCACGCCCGAACCGATCTGGTCGACTGGCTCTACGAACAGTCCGAGCTGCTGGCCGACCTGCCCGACCGGGCCTCATCCGTCCCCGAAGAATGGCAGCGGGTGTTCTTTCGAGCCCAGGCGCTGATGGAACGTTTCATCGTCACCCGCCACGGCGAGGGCGAGCTCGCGGAATGGGCGGCGGCGAACTCCCGGGTGTTCGGGCGGCTGGAACCGACCTACACCGGCGGCCCGGCCGACGTCGTGAACCGGATCGCCCGCCAGGCCGAGCTCTACTCGTCGGTCTACGACGTCCCGCCGGCCGACGACGACCGGGCGACGATCAGTATCTCGCACTGCGCGATCTGGGACTACCGGGAGAAGGCGCGAGCCGACGGCGTCCGCCTTACCCTGGACTCGCCCTGCTCCTACTGCACCCACGCCCTGTCGGCCCACGTCCGGGCGAAGGGCTTCGAGCCGTCCGTCTCGCTGCGGTCCGACGACGGTGAGCACGGCTGCGTCTGGGTCGCCAGCCGTGCGGGCTGAGCCCGCCGTCCTGACCTGTCCGGAGGTCAGCGCGCCGGCCTTCCGCCTCGCCGCCCGCGCCTTCCCGACCGGAGTCGCCGTCCTGACCGTCGCGGGGGGATCGCGGCCGCGAGCCAAGACGGTCTCCTCCTTCACCACCGTGTCGCTGGACCCGCCGCTGGTGAGCGTGGCGCTGTCGTGCCGGGCCGCGCTGCTCGCGCAGCTGCGGGAGCGCGGCCGCTTCGGGGTGAGCGTGCTCGGCGCGGGCCAGGAGGCGGTGTCGCGCTACTTCGCCGCGCCGGCGCGGGAGCGCCCAGGCCTGGGGCCGCCGCCGCGCCTGGCCCTGACCGCGGCCGGGACACCGGTGGTCGCGGGCAGCCAGAGCTACTTCGACTGCCACCTGAGCGACGTACTGGCTCTCGGTGATCACGCCGTCGTCGTCGGCCGGGTCACTGCCGTCGACGGCGGTCCCACCGCCGCGCCGCTCGTCTACTTCGACGGCGGCTACCGCCTGCTCGCCCGACCGGAGAAATCGAGATGTCTGTAACCTCCCCGCCCCTGACCGAACCTGCGGCCGAACCCGCACCTGGCCTCGCCACCGGCGCGCGCTACCGGGCCAGCCTGGACGACGGCCGATCGGTCTGGCTCGACGGCGAGCGCATCGCGAACGTCGCCGAGCACCCGGCCTTCCGCGCGTGCGTCGACGAGCTGGCCCGCCAGTTCGACCTCCAGCACGACCCGGCGCTGCGCGACGAGCTGACCGCCGACTCGCCCGAGCTCGGCACCCGCGTCGGCCGCTCCTACCACCTGCCCCGCACCCTGGACGACCTGCGGGCCTGGCGGACGAGCACCGAACGCTGGATGCGCGAGTCCTGGGGCCAGCACGGCCGGTCGCCGGCGTTCATGGCCAGCATCGCCGTCGGCCTCTACGACTTCCGCGACCACCTGGAGGCCAACCAGACCGGCTTCGGCGCCAACGCCGAGGCGTTCTACCGCCGCTGCGCCACGCATGACCTCGTGCTGGCCCACGCCCTGGGCGACCCACAGATCGACCGGAGCGCCTCCCCGCTCGACGACCCCGACCTGGCGCTGCGCGTGGTCGCCGAGCGCGACGACGGCATCGTGGTCCGGGGGGCCAAGCAGCTCACCACCCTGGCGCCGTTCGCCCACGAGGTGCTGGTCTACCTGTCGGCGTCGTTCGCCAGCCGGGAGGCCGAGAAGTTCGTGGTCTGGTTCGCGCTGCCGGTCGCGACGCCCGGCCTGACCGTCCTGTGCCGGGAGCCGCTGGGCGGGCGGCCGTTCGGCCACGCGCATCCGCTGGCCTCCCGGTTCGACGAGCAGGACGCGATGCTGTTCTTCGACGACGTGCTCGTCCCGTGGGACCGGGTGTTCCTGCTGCGGGACGGGAACCTGGCCCGCCTCGGCCTGGCCCGGATCAACGCCTGGAGCGCGCACGCCGGCCACATCCGTTACCGCGAGCGGCTGCGCACCCTGCTCGGGGTGGCCACGCTCGCCGCCGCGGCGATCGGGGTGGACGGCTTCCGCAACGTCACCGAGGACCTGGGGGAGCTCGCCGGCTTCGTCGACCTGGTCGGCTACTTTATCGACGCCGGCGAGGCCCGGGCGGCGCTGACCGACGGTGGCCTGCTGGCCCCGGGGGAGACCGACGCCAGCCGGGTCTGGTCGGCCGAGATCGCCGGCCGGGCCGTCGACATCGTCCGGCGGATCTGCTCGTCGGGCATTCTCATGCAGCCCAGCGAACGCGACCTGGCCGAGCCCGCGCTGCGGCCGTACCTGGAGAAGTACATGCGCGGGGCCGGCATCGGGGTGGACGAGAAGTCACGCCTGTTCCGGCTGGCCTGGGAGCTGACCGCGGACAGCTTCGGCGGGCGGCAGGACCTTTATGAGTTCGTCCACCGGGGCGATCTCGCCCGCAACCGGATCAACCTGCTCCGGCGGGCCGATCTGACCGAGGTGACCAGCCGTATCCGGGCGGAGATAAGCCGTCCGTTGTGAGTATTGCCGGTCCTGATACCGGTGGTATCAGGTAATTGTGGTACCAAGTAATTGTGGTACCAGGTGATGTCGCGCGTTCTTGACGGGAAAAGGAGGCCCGTTTTACGCTCCGCACCGTGACCGTCCCGGCGGTGAAATTCAGCCTGACCTGCGTCGGCGGGGGATGGGGTCGGGTCTACTTCGACGAATTGTGTTCACCGCGAGTTGTCGCGCGATAGTCCTCAGCCGGCGTCACTGTACCGGGGTGATCACATGACCATCGTCACGAGCCCGCCGCCGATTCTTCCGCCGCCCGGCGCCGGCCCCGGCTCCGGGCCCGGCCCCGCGACGATCGCCGTCTTCGTCATCCACCCGCGCCGGATCGTCTGCGCGGGCCTGCTGGCGGTGCTCTCGCGGGAGCCGGGGCTGGCGGTGCTCGGCACCGCCACCTCGGTGGACGAGGCGCTGCCCGCGCTGGACTGCCCGGCCGACCGGCACCGGCCGCGGATCGTCCTGGTCACCGGGCGGCGCGGCCTGGACGCCGACGCGGCGGCGGTGCGCCGGCTGCGGCGGGCCGACCCGGTGGATCGTGACCCGCCCGACCGCTACCTCGTCCTGGAACGGGTGACCGACCGGGCCGAGGCCGGCCGGGTCCTGCTGGCCGGCGCCCACGGGGCGCTGCCGGCCGACACGCCGCCCGACCAGTTCGCCGCCGCTCTGGCCACGGTGGCCGCCGGCGGCGCCGTGTTCCTGCCCGCGCCGCCGCCACCCCCGTCGCGCGGCACGGCGGCGCCGGACCCGGCCACCGAGCCGCATCCCCGCGACGCCGGCCTGACCGGCCGCGAACGCGCCGTCCTCGCCCTGCTCGGCCGGGGCCTGACCAACGCCGAGATCGCCCGCGAGATGGTGCTGGCCGAGGCGACCATCAAGCGCTACCTCACCCAGGCCATGCGCAAGATCGGACAGCCCGACCGGCTGCGGGCCGGCCTCTACGCCTACCGCCACGGCCTGGCCTAAAGGCTCGGCCGTGAGGCCGTGCTCAGATTCGAGCCCACCCGTCCGTCTCCCGAACTGTGCCGAAGACGCCGTGCATCGCCAGAATCGCGGCCAACGGGTTCAACACGCGCCGTGGCCGGACCCCGTAGGGGAAATGGCCGTCCACCGCGCGCGATCCGGTTGCGCTCACAAAATGCACGGTGGAGTTACTGAAGGTCTCCACAACACGCAGCGCGGTGTGCAGACCGCGGCTGGCCAGGTAGGCATAGCCGTCGCGGCTCTCACGGCCGGTCGGGCTCGCGGAGTTCGGATCGGTTCCGTCGCGTCGCAGATACTCCATGACGGGGCTGTCGAACATCTGCTCGTCGCACTTATTCACCGCGACCGCGACCGGTAGGCCGCGAGCCGTCCTGTCGTCCATTCGGTCGAGTACCGCGCCGACGAAGTCGAGGGCACCATGGTCCTCGGCGGCCGGGTCGACGATGACCAGCAGCCCCTTCATCACCTGTATTTGTCGCAGCGGCAGATAGTTCCCGCCGTCTGTATCGCTGGGCATCTCGAACAGGGCGACCGCTCGCTCACTTGAGCCTGTGCTGAGGACCCAGCCCAGTCGGGGGAAAACCGGCTCGTCGCTGGGCTGGAGAGGTGTCGCGCGGGGCTGCTCGCCGCCGCGGAAAAGCGGAATAACCACCTCAGACTGGAAGGCAGAACTAAGCTCCGTGTCGAGCGGGCGAACGCGTACCCCTTTTGATCGCAGTCCGCCGCGGCGCATCTCGTAGTCGATCGACGCGAGCATAGTCGTTTTACCGCTAAAGGTGGATCCTATCACCGCGATCGGCAATGGAAGCCCGTGGGTCACGTAGTTCGACGGGACGAAGTGACGGTTGGCCTGGGAATGTGGGCAGGGGAGATGGGCGTCCCGGATCATCTCATCGAAGATGAGTGGGTCAAGACCATCGAGCTCAAGCGGTTCGTACTCGCCCTTCCGGGTACGCCCGTATGGTTGCTGTTCGCGCCAATTGGCACGATTGAGGCACAAAGGACACCGAATTACTGTCGAATCCTCGTGAAACCGCATAAAAGTAACTTCCAGCGGTATGGAGTCGGCCCTCTCATCCCGCAGAAACTCGTCGAACGCGATCCGGCCGGCCCGCAGGGCATCGGCACCCGGTTCGCTGACGTCATCCATGTCCTCGTCGGCGAGGCCAGGGCCAAGGTCTCGCAGCACGAGGTCGAGGCTTGGGCGATCCTGCGGGTTGTGTCGGAAGAAGCCATCCACCAGCCGCGCAAGTTCCGGGCCGATCGTCCGGTCCAGTTGGCCGTTGGGCAGCGGAAGGTGGCCGTCGATCGTGCTGACGAGCACACACCCGGCGCTCCACAGGTCAGCCGCCGGGTCCGCGGTTGCCCGTGGATCCCGAGCTTCCGGCGCCGACCACTTCCGCGCCGGCTGCTCCGTGCCGTAGGGCTCGCCTACGAGACGCGCGACGCGGAAATCGGTGAGCTGGACATCGGTGCCGTCCCAGAGCACAGTCGTTGGAGTGATGTTGTGGTGCACAACTCCGGCGTTTTCGAGAAGCCGTAACGCCCGCAGCATGCTGACCTCGAGGCCGCTGCCCTCGGTCACGATCTTGCCCTGGAACTGCGCGACGGGCACGCCGCGCTGGGCGAACAGAACGAACGGCTCGTCGCTGTCCAGGTTGTAGGCAACCAGCCGTGCCAGCCGCCGCGGATAGGCGGCCTCGAAACACCGGATCAGGTGGAGGCCGATCTGGATCTCATTGATGAGACGGTCGCGCGATCCGGAGACCCTGGGGTCCGCGGTCCGCTGGAGGTAGGTCGTCTCATCGTCGACCCGGGTCACCGGCCGGCTCTCGCCGATCCAGCCACCTTCCGGTGCCAGCGTCCATGCCTCCCGGAAGCCGTCCGCTGTGACAACGTCAACGGTCACGGACGCGGCCACGGGACGCGACAGCGGCCGCGCCGCCGCACCGCCGGCGCCTTCCCCCGCCGTGGGCCACTGGCTGGGGGGTGGTGGATCCTGATCGCCCGCAGCCGGCGGGGAGGGTATCCAGACTCGGTTGCGGGCGAAGGCCAGCTCGCCCATGGTGTCGCGGACCTGCTTGCGCGGCTGAGGCCGTGCCTTTGCCGCAAGGTTGTCGTGCACGTGCTGAAAGACATCGTCGAGGCTCAGGAACTCGCGTCCGTTCGGGACGCCGGACAAGAGCACGTCGACGAGTTCGCCGGTGAACGCCGTGTACTCCTCGCCCTCCGGGGCGAGCGCTGCCTGGTTGGCCGAGGCCGCACACATGAGATAGGCGCCGTCCACCCGGGCCTGGCCCGCCAGGGACTGCGTCGGGTCCGACATCAGGCCCATCGCGCTGCCGCTGTAGCAGCTGTCCAGGATGATCAGCCGGCACGTGGCCCGGGTGCCGCGAACAGCCTTGCGGAGCAGGTCATAGCTGACGGAGTTCTCCGGCTCCTCGCTCGTCGACCCGACCAGCCCGAGGTGCAGTTGCCCGTCGTACGGGTCGAGTAGCCCGTGGCCGGCGTAGTACACCACCAGGGTGTCCCGGGCCTCCGCCGCGGCGCGGCGCACCGGTGTCAACACGTCTCCCGGCAACGACGGGTCCGCGATGACCGCGCAGTGCTCGGGGTCGAAGCCGCACACCGCCGGGTCGGTCAGAACCTGGGCCATGGCCCGCAGGTTGTTGCGTACCCCGGGAAGCTCGGGCATCGTGGTGTAGGCAGCGGTACCGATCAGCACCGCGCGGGAGGTCTCGCGTTCGGGGCGGGTCACCATGTCGCCGCGCACGTCACTGCACCGGGTCGGAGAGCGCGGAGACAATCGTGCTCACCGCGTCCGGATCCGCGCCGTTCACGGTGACCCGCACGCCGCCGTGTTCGATCGTCACGGATGGCTGGCCGGGACGCGAACCGTGCCACGCCGCGTACGCGAGCGCGAGGCTCGCGACCTGGAAACCGCTGTCGACGACCAGCTGAACGACGTCCAGCCCCACGCCCATCTCGCCCGAGCCTGGCGCGGTGTGGGCCAGGCGAACCAGCGCCATCCGCCTGATCTCGTCATCGTTCCTCAGCCACTCGGCGAGGGAACGCTGCGCCTGGCCGCCGTCGTCGGACGCCACAAAAATGTGGTACTCATTCATGTTCTCCCCCATATGCCGGTGAGCCTAGTACTCACCAATGCGCTCGTACACATTCGAGACGGTCCGGCAGGGACCGTCCCACACCGGGGTTTCACGGAAGCCGCCCGCGTGTCGCCGCCGCGGTGCGAACATGGACGGGTGACCCGCCGCGCCAGCTTCCGCGCCAGCTCCCGCGTCGGCGGTCGCGATCCGAGCCGGGGCCGCCGAGCCCGCCGGGCCCTCCCGCTGCTCGACCCGCCGCTGGTCCGCCGCCGCTGGGTGGATTTCTGCCGCGTCACCGGCTGCCGCTGTCCCCACTGACGGCCCGCGCGGGCCGTTGCGACGCCGGCCAACCGAGCGACCAGGGGGACACCCATGTACACAGCGCCCACTGACCCAGCGTCTTTGTCAGCCGCCGAGCCGGGCGGGGGCGGCCGGGGCGGCGGTCCGGACCGGGCCCCCGCCACCTCGGCCGAGGCCACCCGCCAGCGCGAGCTCGGTGCTTTCCTGCGCGCGCACCGGGAGCGGCTCAAACCGGACGCGATCGGGCTGCCCTCCGGTGCCCGCCGCCGCACCCCGGGCCTGCGCCGCGAGGAGGTCGCGGCCCTGTCCGGGCTGGGCCTGGCCTGGTACACCTGGCTCGAGCAGGGCCGGGTCGCCGCCTCCCGCCCGGTGGTAGAGGCGGTCAGCCGGACGCTGCGCCTCGACGCCGACGCCCGCCGCCACGCCCTGACCCTGGCCGGGCACTACATCCCACCCGCCGGCCGCCGCCACGACGAGACGGTGAAGCTGCTGCGGCCGATGCTGGACGGCTGGCCGACGTCGCCGGCGCTGCTGCTCGACCGCCGCTTCGACGTCACGGCGGCCAACGAGGCCTACCGGGCGCTGTGGGGCGACCCGGCCGGCCTCGCCCCGGCCCGGCGCAACCTGCTCTGGATCGTCCTGGCCGACCCGGCGATCCGGACCCGGATGCTGGGCTGGGAGTCGGTCGGGCTCGACCTGCTGGCCCGCTTTCGAGCCCAGGTCAGCCTTCTGACCGAGGACCGCCGGGTCCAGGAGATCTACCGGCTGCTCGAGGCCGACGCGCCCGAGCTGCGGACCTGGTGGGAGTGCCGGTCGGTCCGCGAGTTCCGGGCCCGCCCGGTCACAGTCAGCCATCCGGACCTCGGTCGCGGCGAGTTCACGCTGTCCTGCATGCGCCCGGCCGACGACCCGGACGCGACCATTGTCGTCCAGACGCCGGTCGGCCCGGCCGATCGCGACCTGGTCGCGGCCGCCTGCCGGCGGGCCCGTGCCGCGCGTGCGCGTCAGCCGGTGGCGACCGGGTAGGAGCCGGCGACCTGCCGGATCGAGACGTTGATCCGGTTCCAGGCGTTGATCGCGGCGATGGCCATCACCAGCGCCGCGAGCTGAGCGTCCGGGTAGTGGGCGGCGGCCGCCGCCCACACGTCGTCGTCGACGCCGTCCGGATGGTCGTGCAGCCGGGTGGCCGCCTCGGCCAGCGCCAGCGCGGCCCGCTCGGCGTCGCTGAAGTACGGCGCCTCGCGCCACGCGGCGACCGACCAGACCCGCTGTTCGCTCTCGCCCGCGGCCCGCAGGTCGCGGGCGTGCATGTCCACGCAGAACGCGCAGCCGTTGATCTGGCTTACCCGCAGCCGGACCAGGTCCAGGACCGCGCGGGGCAGGCCGGCGCCGTTGACGGCCGCCTCAAGGTCGAGCATCGCCCGGTAGCCGTCGGCGGCCAGCGCCCGCACGCTCATCCTCGGCTCCATTTTTTTCTCCCCTTCTCTGCCCGGTAATATCCAGAATTCGCTGATGAAGATCGAGTGCGCTCGGCCGCAAGTGGTCAGCGCCGGCCGCGGGCGAAGTGCTCCCGGGTGCGCTCGGGGACGCCGGGGTTCTGCCGCTCGGTCGCGACCCGGAGATCGTCGAGTGTGGTGGCGGCCAGCTCGCGCCGCCAGGCCAGCTCGGCCCGCCGCAGCGTCAGCGAGATCGAGCACCGGCGGGAGTAGTCGACGTCCGGCTCGCCCCGCGGCCCCTGACGCAGGATCGACGTGCAGTGGAAGGCGTCCTCGGCGCCCTCGATCGCCGTCACGATCTCGAGGATCGTGATCGCGCCGGGCGGCCGGGCCAGCCGGAAGCCGCCCCGAGGCCCGGAGGCCGACGTCAGGATGCCGGCCCGGGTCAGCGCCTGGAGCTGCTTGTTCAGGTAGGCCGGGGGCAGCTCGTAGAACGCCGCCAGCGCGACGGCCGTCTTCGCCTCGCCGTCCCCGGCCCAGGCCAGGTTCAGGCAGCTGTGCACCGCCCACTCCACCCCGACGCTCATCCGCACATCCTGGACTCTAACCATCCAGGATTCATCATGTCCAGGATTCTGGTCGGCCGGCTGTGAGTGGCGGTATCAGGATGAATCCGTACCTGGCTGTCTCGGCGCCATGACCAGCACGATCGGGCACCTCTCCTACTTTTCCAACCCTGGAGCTGGGTGTGAACCGCCGTAGACACAGTCGTTTTCTTGCCGTTGCCGCCGCGTTCGGCGCCGCCGCCCTGGCGCTCGCGGCCTGCGGCGGCGGGTCCGGCTCGTCGTCGTCCTCGACCGCGGTCGCGGCGGGCACGCCCCGCTCCGGCGGCACGCTGACGTTCGCCGTGAACACCGAACCCGACTGCCTCGACCCGCACGTCAGCCCGGCCGACATCACCTCGGTCATCCAGCGCAACGTCTTCGACTCGCTGGTCTCCCAGCGGGCCAACGGGACGTTCGCGCCCTGGCTGGCCTCGTCCTGGACGGTCTCGCCGGACGCCCGGACGTTCACCTTCACCCTGCGCTCGGGCGTCCGCTTCACCGACGGGACGCCGTTCGACGCCGCCGCCGTGAAGACCAGCTTCGACCACATCACGGCCAAGAGCACCAAGTCCCAGTACGCGGTCAGCCTGCTCGGCTCCTACACCGGCACCCAGGTCGTCAACCCGACCACCGCCCGGGTCAGCTTCGCCAAGCCCTACGCCGCCTTCCTCGGCGCCGCCGCCACCACCTATCTCGGCATCGAGTCGCCGAAGCAGATCACCGAGCATCCCGACCAGCTCTGCGCCGGCGGGCCCAGCTCGGTCGGGACGGGCGCGTTCGTGTTCAGCAAGTACGTGCGCGGGCAGAGCGCGACCTTCACCCGCAACCCGAACTACACCTCGCCGCCCGGCGCCGCGGCCCACCAGGGGCCGGCCCACCTGAGCACGCTGGTCCTGCGCTTCCTGCCCGAGGACTCGGCGCGGGTCGCCTCCCTGCGCAACGGCGAGGTCGACGCGGCCGACGCCGTGCCGCCGGCCGACGTCTCCAGCCTGTCCGGCGACGACGGCATCAGCCTGCTCAAGGTCGTCCCGCAGAACGCCAACTACAGCCTGTACTTCAACACCGCCCGGGCCCCGCTGTCGGACGAGCGCGCCCGCAAGGCCGTCGTCGCCGCGATCAACCTGGACCAGATCGTGGCCAGCGTCTACTTCGGCCAGTACCAGCGGGCCTACAGCAACCTGTCGCCGAAGAACGTCGCCTACGACCCGAAGCTGGCCGGCCGCAAGACCTACGACCCGGCGACGGCGGGCAGGCTCCTCGACGAACTGGGCTACACCGGCCGTGACTCGGCCGGCTACCGGACGAAGGACGGCAAGCGCCTCACCCTCGAGTGGCCGTATGTCGGCGCGTTCGACCGCGAGCAGCGCCTGATCGTCAGCCAGGCCGTCCAGGCCGACCTGAAGAAGGTCGGTATCGACGTCCACCTGTTCTCGATGGCGTCCGGCGCCTACACCACCCGGCGCAACGCCGGCGGCTACGACCTGATCGCGTTCAGCTGGGGCAAGTCCGACCCGGACCTGCTGCGCCAGCTCTACGCCTCCGATCAGGCCTTCACCGCCGGCGGGGTCAACGGCTCCGGCCTGCGCAACCCCCAGGTGGACGCGGCCCTGGCCGCCGGCGCCGCCACCACCGACTCGGCGAAGCGCCGCGCCGCCTACGCAACCGTCCAGGAGTACGCGATCAACCACGCCTACACGCTGCCGGTCTACGTCTTCACCCGGACGGTCGGCGCTCGCACCCGGGCCCACGGCATCAGCTTCGACCCGGACGCCTTCCCGCTCTTCCACGACGCATGGGTGAGCTGACCGTCGCCCCGGCCGCCCCCGCCCGTCGCCGCGGGCGGGGGCTGGCGGCGTTCCTGGCGCGGCGGGCGGGCGGCGCGCTCGGCGTGCTGTGGGGCGCGGCGACGCTGTCGTTCCTCACCCTGCATGTCATCCCGGGCGACCCGGTCGACACCCTGCTCGGCCCGAACGTCGGGGTCTCCCCGGCGCTGCGGGCCGAGATCGTCCACGCCTACGGCTTCGACCGGCCGCTGGCCGCCCAGTACCTGACGTTCCTGGGCCGGCTGGCCCGGGGCGACCTCGGGACGTCCTACCAGCTCCAGGTGCCGGTGGGCCAGCTCGTGGGCGAGCGGCTGTGGCCGACGGCCTCGCTGGCGCTGGCCGCCACCGCCATCGCCGCCGTCCTGGCCCTGGCGGCCGCGCTGGCCACCGCCGGGCGGCGCGGGCCGACCCGCCGGCTCGTCTCCGGGCTGGAGCTGGTCGCGGTGGCCAGCCCCACGTTCTGGCTCGGCATCCTGCTGGTCACGGTCTTCTCGGTCCGGTTGCGGCTGTTCCCGGTGTCCGGGGCCGGCGGCCTGGACGCGCTGGTGCTGCCGGCCACCGCGCTGGCCCTGCCGCTGGCCGGGGTGCTGGCCCAGGTCCTGCGGGACGGCCTGGACGAGGCGCTGGAGGCGCCGTTCGTCGTCACCGTCCGTTCGCGCGGCGCCGGCGAGGCCCGGGTCGTGGTCGTTCACGCGCTGCGCCACGCCGCGCTGCCCCTGGTGACGCTGGTCGGCTGGATCGTCGGCGGCCTATTCGGCGGGGCGGTCGTGACGGAGACGCTGTTCGCCCGGCCCGGCGTCGGGCGGCTCGCGCTGGCCGCCGTCACCTCCCGCGACGTCCCGGTGGTGACGGCGGTGGTGCTGCTGGCGGCGGTCGTCTTCGTCGTCGTCAACACCGCCGTCGACCTGCTCTACCTGCTGATCGACCCGCGGCTGCGGACGGGGGCGTTCGGATGACGAGCGCGGCCGAGGTCTTGGCCCGGGGCGACGACGCGGGCCTGAGCCCGGCCCGGGGGGCTGGGCGCCGCCGGCCCGGGACGTGGCTGGCCGGGGCGTTCCTGGCCCTGGCCGCGTTTGCCTGCGCGGCGCCCGGCCTCCTCGACCCCGGCTCACCCAGCGACACCGACCTGACCGCGATCCTGCGCCCGCCGAGCTGGTCGCACCCCTTCGGCACCGACCAGCTCGGCCGGGACGTGCTGCGCCGGGTCGTGTTCGGTGCCCGCCACTCGTTGCTGCTCGGGCTGGGCGCGACCGGCCTGGCGCTGGCGGCGGCGCTGGTCGTCGGGCTGGGCGCGGCGCTGGGCGGCCGGGTGGTGGACGCGGTGCTCATGCGCCTGGCCGACATCCTGCTGGCCTTCCCGGAGATGCTGCTGGCCCTGCTGGTCATCTCGATCCTCGGGCCGGGCCCGTCGCGGGCGCTGCTGGCGATCGGGATTGCCGCCACCCCGAGCTACGCCCGGGTGACCCGCTCGCGGGCGCTGGTGGTCCGCGGCTCCGGCTACGTCGAGGCCGCTCGTTCGCTCGGCCTGCCCGGCCGGAGCGTCGTGGCCCGCCACGTCCTGCCGAACACGGTCGGCCCGCTGGCCGTGCTGGCCACGGTCGGCGTCGGGAGCGCGATCGTCGCCGGCTCCGCGCTGAGCTTCCTGGGGCTGGGCGCCCGCCCGCCGGCCCCGGAATGGGGGTCGATGATGGCCGAGGGACGCGACTTCATCCAGCGGGCCTGGTGGATCACGGTGTTCCCCGGAGCGGCGCTGGCGGCGACGGTGATGGCGGTGACGGTCGCCGGCCGCCACCTGCGCGCCCGCCTGGACGGCCGGGGCGCCCGGTGAGCGGGGCCGACGGCCCGCTGCTGGACGTCCACGACCTGCGGGTGACGTTCCGGGTCGGACGGCAGGGCGTGGACGCGGTGCGGGGCGTCTCGTTCACGGTCGCCGCCGGCGAGTGCGTGGCCCTGGTCGGCGAGTCCGGGTCCGGCAAGAGCGCGACCGCGCGGGCGCTGCTCGGACTGGCCGGCCCGGCCGCCGACGTCCGGGCCGAACGGCTGGTGGTCGCCGGGCGGGACGCGATCGGCTTCACCGAGCGGGACTGGCGGCGGCTGCGGGGCCGGCGCGTCGGCCTGGTCAACCAGGACGCCCTGGTCTCCCTCGACCCGCTGCGCACGGTCGGCCGGGAGATCGGCGAGCCGCTGCGCGTCCACCGGGTGGTGCCGCGGGCCGGGGTCGAGGCCCGGGTCGTCGAGCTGCTGGGCGAGGTGGCCGTGCCCGAGCCCGAGCAGCGGGCCCGGCAGCGCCCCGGGGAGCTGTCCGGCGGGCTGCGCCAGCGGGCCCTGATCGCCTCGGCCCTGGCCGCCGAACCGAGCCTGATCGTCGCGGACGAGCCGACGACCGCGCTGGACGTCACCGTCCAGGCCCGCGTCCTGGACCTGCTGGACGGGCTGCGCCGGGCCGGCCGAGGGCTGCTGGTCATCAGCCACGACCTGGCCGTCGTGGGGCGGTTGGCCGACCGGGTCGTCGTGCTGAAGGCCGGGCAGGTGGTCGAGTCCGGCCCGGTCGCCACCCTGCTGCGCGGGCCGAGCCATCCCCACACCCGGGAGCTGGTGGCCGCCGCGACCGGCCGCCCTCGGCCCGGCGCCCGGCCGCGGCCAGCGCCGACCGGCGCAACCGGGCCGGTCGTCATGGCGGACGGCGTCGGCAAGCGCTTCCCACGGCCCGGCGGCGGCGTCCGCGACGCCGTGGCTGACGTCACGCTCCGGGTCGCTCCCGGGGAGATAGTCGGGCTGGTCGGCGGGTCGGGCTCGGGCAAGACAACCCTGGCCCGGATCGTGCTCGGCCGGCTCGAGCCGGACGCCGGGACGGTCCGGCTCGACGGCGCGCCCTGGAGCGGGCAGCCCGAGCGCCGCCGGCGCCCGCGCCGTGCGGCCATCCAGATGATCTACCAGGATCCGCTCAGCTCGTTCGACCCGCGCTACCCGGTCGAGGACATCGTCGGCGAGGCGGCCCGGGCGGCCGGCGTGCCCCGCCCGGGCCGGCGCGACGCCGTGCTGGCCCGCCTGGCCGAGGTCGGCCTGGGCCCGGAGCACCTGCACCGGCGGCCGGGGCAGCTCTCGGGCGGCCAGCGCCAGCGAGTGGCGATCGCCCGGGCCCTGGCCGTCGAGCCCCGGGTGCTGCTGTGCGACGAGCCGGTCTCGGCCCTGGACGCGACGGTGCGGGAGCGCATCCTCGACCTGCTCCTGGACCTGCGGGAGCGCCGCGGCATGGCGATGCTGTTCGTCTCGCACGACCTCGGCGTCGTGCGCCGGGTCTGCGACCGGGTCCTGGTGATGCGGGACGGGCGGGTGGTGGAGGAGGGCGCGGCCGAGGACGTCTTCACCCGGCCGCGCTCGCCCTACACCCGCGACCTGCTGGCGGCGGTGCCGCGGTTGGACGGCACGCGGTTGGAAGGCACGCGGTTGGAAGGCACAGGGGCGGGCGGCACAGGGGCGAGCGTCACGCCCGCGGCGCGCAGCGCCAGCGGCGTACCGGCATCCGGGTGACGTAGCCCCGCTCCTCCAGCCGGCGCTGCGCGACCCGCCCGAGCGCGGCGAAGTAGCGCTCGGCGCCGTCCGGGCCGAGCAGCCGGCTGTAGTACGTGCCGAACGTGGCGGCGTGGAAGCGCTGGTAGTGCTCGCCGCTCTCGGCCTGGACGACGGCCTCGCGCTCGTCGGACGCCTCGACGCGGAAGTGCTCGTCGAGCAAGGTCAACAGGTCGTCGACGGTGCGGGAGCGGGTGGCGATCGGGACGATGCCGGCCGCCCGCAGCCGCCCGGGCAGGCGCGCCTCCTCGACGCCGCACTCGGCCAGGGCGTCTCGGGCCAGCTCGTCGCTGCCGCCCAGGCCGTCCGCGTCGCGTTCGGGATGGTGGGTGGTCAGCAGGAACGCGCCGCCCGGGGCGAGCCGGGCCGCGACCCAGCCCAGCAGCCGGGCCTCGTCCGGGTAGATCCAGTGCAGGACCGAGGTCAGCGTCACGGCGTCGAACGGCCGTCCGGCGTCGAACGGCGCCGCCGGGCTCAGGTCGCCTCCCTCCGGCGGCCGGCGCAGGTCGGCCGCGACCAGGCGGATCTCGGCCGAGCCGGCGAGGCCCGCCAGCTTCGCCCGGGCCGCCTCGAGCCGACTGGTCTCGCGGTCGACCCCGACGGCCAGGGTGATCTCGGGCCGGCGCCGGAGCGCGGCGGCCAGCAGGGCCCCCGTCCCGCAGCCGAGATCGGCGATCCGGCCGGTGGAGGCGGGCAGCCAGTCGAGCACCCAGTCGATGTCGCGGGCCTGGCGCAGGTCGCTGATGTCGTCGTAGCCGGCCAGCGTCCCGGCCCTCGCCGCCGCGCTCGTCATCGTGTTCTCCTCGGTGCTGGAAAAGACGGTGTGGTGTTTCATCGGTCTTTCGGACTGAGATTCCACGGGCCGTTCCGTGTTCGTCAAGGGCGATTGTGAAAAATGGCGACAGATTGCGGGCGCATCCTGTTAGCGGGAGTATTAGCATGACTGGCAAACTGGTTGTCAGAAGTGGTGTCGATATCTTTCACTCGCGGCCGGGACGGCCGCCGGGAATCCGCCGCGCGGCGGCCCGACGATCCGACGCGAGGGAGCTCCGGTGAGCGCGGAAACCACGATCGCGGCGCCGCCGGCCCCGGCGGGCCCGCCCGCCGGCGCCGACTACCGCACCGGTGTGCTCAGCCACGGCATCGCCACTGAGCTCGGCCGGCTGCGCCTGCTGGAGTCCCAGCTCGACCCGGCCACCCGGGAGGTCATCGGCGCCCGGGACCCCCGGCCGGACTGGCACGTCCTCGAGGTCGGCGCGGGCGCGGGCTCGATCGCCCGCTGGCTGGGCGGTCTGGTCCCGGACGGGACGGTGACCGCGATCGACGTCGAGACCCGCTTCCTGGCGTCCGACGCCCCCGGCGGCCCGCGGGTGATCCGGGGCGACGTGCGCGAGCACGACTTCGCGGCCGCGTCCTTCGACCTGATCCACGCCCGCACCGTCCTGATGCACCTGCCCGAGCGGGAGTCGGTGATCGACCGGCTCGTCTCCTGGCTGCGCCCCGGCGGCTGGCTCGTCCTGGAGGACCTGGTGGTGACGCCGGCCGACAGCTCGCCCCGGCCGCTCGTCCGCCAGGCGTTCGCCGCGATCGAGGAGGCGATGGCCGCCACGATCGGCACCGACATGCGCTGGGCCCGGTCCTACCCGGCCCCGCTGGGCGCGGCCGGGCTGGTCGAGCTGGGCCTGTCCGCCCGCTACTACCCGGTGGCCGGCGGCAGCGACATCGGCCGGCTGTGGGCGACGACGTTCGAGCAGTCGGCGTCCTTCATCGTCGGCCAGGGTCTGCTGGGCGCCCAGGAGCTGGCCGAGACCGCCCAGCTGTTCGCCGACCCGGGCGTGATCGAGCTCGGGCCGAGCATCATCGCGGCCTGGGGCCGCCGCCCAGTCGTTGGGGCGCGGCCATGACCGCCCTGGAGTGGGGCGTCACGCTGCCGCTGGCCGGGCTGGCGCTGCGCGAGCACCGAGCGGTCGTCGAGAGCCTGCCCGACATCGGGTTCAGCCAGATCTGGTCGGCCGAGGGCGGCGGCATCGACGCCTTCACGCCGCTGGCCGCGACGGCGGCCTGGGCCCCCGGCCTCGGTCTGGGCACCGGGATCGTCCCGGTCTTCACCCGCGGCCCGGCCGTCATCGCGCAGACCGCGGCGACCATAGCCGAGCTGTCCGGCGGGCCGCTGCTGCTCGGGGTGGGCGCGTCGGTGCCAGCCCACGTCAGCGACATCAACGGCATTCCGTTCGAGGAACCCTACAAGCGCACCCGTGACGTCGTCCGGTTCCTGAGCCGGGCCTTCACCGGCGAGGTCATCGGCGACGATTTCGACACGTTCTCCATTACCGGATTCCAACTGCGGTCGCTGCCGCCGGTCCGGCCCAAGGTGATTGTCGGCGCGCTGCGCCCGGGAATGGTCCGGCTGGGTTTCCGGCATGGCGACGGCGTCATCACCAACATGTTGTTCGCCGAGGACGTCCCGGCCGTCGCCGCGGCCGCGCCCGAGCGCCGCGGAGACTCCGAGCTGATCGTCAAGGTGTTCGTCTGCCCGTCGGCCGACGACGACTACGCCCGGGCCGCCGTCCGCCCGTTCGTGACCTGGATCCTGAACCAGACGCCGTACCACGCCTTCCACGAGTGGCTGGGCCGGGGCGAGACGCTGCGCGCGAGCCACGAGCGCTGGCTGGCCGGCGACCCAGTGGGCGCGGCCGCCGCGCTGCCGGACGCCGTTCTCGACGAGGTGTTCGTGCACGGCTCGCCGGAGCGCTGCCGGGAGCTGATCGCGCGCTACGCCCAGCCGGGCGTCACCGGGATACAGCTCTACGTGCTCAGCCCGCCCGGCGCCGTCCGGGGCGCGGCCGACGCGCTGCGCCTGCTGGCCGCCCTGCGCCCCAGCCCGGTCGCCGTCGGCGCCTGACATACTCGCCTGCGTCTCGGTGGATCTCCCCGCCGGGCGCCGCCGATGAGGAAGGCAAGCCATGGGTGTGTCGATCGAGACCCTCTCCCCGGGGGACGGGAAGACCTTCCCGAAGAAGGGGGACACGGTGACGATCCACTACGTCGGCACCCTGGCCAACGGTTCGGTCTTCGACTCGTCCCGGGGCCGGGGCGCCCCGTTCACGACCGAGATCGGGATCGGCCGGGTCATCCGGGGCTGGGACGAGGGCGTTCCCCAGCTCTCGCTCGGCCAGAAGGCCGTCCTCACCATCAGCCCCGACTTCGGCTACGGCCCCCGGGGCTTCCCGCCGGTCATCCCGCCGAACGCCGAGCTCCGCTTCGAGGTCGAGCTGCTCGGCATCGGCTGAGCCAGCCGGTCGGCGGCCGGCCGGCTCAGACCGGCCGGGCCGCCCACAGCGCGCAGATCGGCAGCGCCCAGATCCGCTCGCCCAGCTCGAACGGCAGCGGGCCGGTGTGGAACACGACGCCGGCCCGGAAGTCGCCGCCGAGCTGCTCGCGCAGCCACACCAGATGGCGGGCGTCCCGGGCGCTCGGCGCTGACGACGCCTTGATCTCGATCGCGATCACCTGGCCGCGCCCAAGGTCGATGACGAGGTCGACCTCCTGGCCGTCGCGGTTGCGCAGGTGGTGCAGTCGGGCCCGGGGAAGCGACTGGGCGAGCTCCGGCCGTAGCTGGGCCAGGACGAACGTGTCGATCATCCGGCCGAGCAGGTCACCGTCGCGCAGGACGGTCCGTTCGTCCACCCTGGCCGCGGCCATCGCCAGCGCCGGGTCGCTCAGGTAGCGCTTCGGCGCCTTCGTCAGCCGGCTCAGGCGGTTCGCCGACCAGGCTGGCACGAGATCGATCAGGTACAGGGCGGCCAGGATCCGGTCGTAGGCGTCGGCGGTCCGCTGGTTGATGCCGGCGGCCTGGTGCAGCGTTCTCGCGCCAGGCAGGCCGGCCGTCGAGAGCCCGAGTACCTCCAGGTAGCGACGGAGGCGCACCGGGTCGCGGCGTTCACCGACGGCCGTGACGTCCCGGGTGACAACGTGATCGAGATAGGCGTCCAGCCAGGCCAGCCGCGCATCCCCCCTGAGGTTCAGCGCGGCTTCGGGAAAGCCACCGCGGCCGGCGAGCTCGATGTAGTCGTCCAGCTCAGGTGCCGGGCCGTCGATGCGCAGGCGGGAGAGGTCCCCGGTCAGGAGAAGGTCGAGGAGGCCCGGCTGATCGATTGAACGGGAGACCTCTCGTTCGGTCAGACCGTCCAGAACCAGCCGGACAACACGTCCTGTCCCGGGCCACTGGCGCGAGGTCAGGTCGGCTTCGACGCTGCCCGTGAGCAGGAAACGCCCCGGTCGAGGATCGTCGTCGACCGCCCGCTTGACGGCCCCGAGGATCTCGGGCACCTCCTGCCACTCGTCCAGGAGGACCGGCTCCCGGGCTTGGCGCAGCGCCGCGTCGGGGTTGGCGGCGACCGCGGCCGCGACCCCAGGATCGTCCAGGCGCAGCACGTCGTGAGCGATCCGACGTGCCGACGTCGTCTTGCCGGCCGCGCGGGGGCCGGTGACCATGACCGCGGGAAGATCCGTGAGTAGGCTAGCCAGCCGTCCGTCGGCGATCCGTGGGATGTACGGTGACGTGGGCATACGACAACAGTACGCAATCTGCGGGCCATCGAGTACGTAATTTGCGGGAAATCGAGTACGTATTTTGCGGGGTAGCCACCACACGTTTGCGAGCTGGTCGGTCGAGCGCCCGGCGGTTCGCCGCAGCCCTGCGGCGGTGGTCAGGGGAGGGAGCGGCGGAGCGTGTCGAGGGCGGTGCGGGCGACGGCGGGGTCGGTGCCCGGCCGGACCAGGGCGGACAGGCCGATCGGCGCGGCGGCGGGCAGGCCGGGCAGCTCGACCAGGCCTTCCGGTGCCGGCCCGGCCAGGGCGAGCAGGGTCACGCCGAGCCCGGCGCGGGCCGCGTTGAGGACGCCGCCGAGGTAGGCGGCCTCGCCGACGACGGTGGTCCGCCGGCCGGCCGCGGCCAGGACGTCCACCGCGCGGGACCGGATCGCGCACGGCGCCTCGATCGCGACCAGCGGCCAGGGCCGGCCGTCGGCCGGCGGCCGCCAGCCGGGCGCGGCGCACCAGGACAGCGGCAGTGAGCCGACGGCCACCCCGTCGCCGCCGCCGGTCCCGCTCCCGGCCCGGCCACCGGCCTCGGAGATGTAGACGGCCAGGTCGACCGAGCCGGACTCGACCGCCTCGACCATCCGGGCTCCCCGGTCGAGACGGACCTTCACCCGCAGCCGCGGGAAGGCCGCCGTCAGCGCGGCCATGATCGGCGGCAGCAGGCTGTCGGCCGCGTGCTCGGTCGAGCCGATGACGAACTCGCCCGCGGCACCAGGCTCGGTCCGGTCGGCGTCGAGCAGGCGCAGCGCCTCGTCGTGGGCGGCGATGATCTGGCGGGCCTGCTCCAGCAGCGTCAGGCCGGCCGGGGTGAAACGGGTGCGGCGGCCGTCCGGGGTGACCAGGGGCTGCCCGGCGACCTGCTCCAGGCGGCGGACATGCTGGCTGACGGCTGACTGGCTCAGGTGCAGCGCCGCCGCGGCGCGGTGGAAGCCGCCCTCGTCGGCCACCGCGATCAGGCTGCGCAGCGGTGTGATGTCCAGGACCCGGCCCACGGCCGTCAACATACGCTGATTGATAAGCGTCCGTGTTTGAAACCGATGCCGGATCGCGGCTGGACGGTTTTCCACGTTGTCCACTACTTTTGTGGACATGACGAGCGCGGGCGGGACGGCAGCCGGAACAACCGGCGTCGTGCTGACCCAGCGCCGCGTGGTCGACTACCGCCGCACGGCGTCGTCGGCCTGTCTGGCCTGCCGCCGGTAGGGCCGCGCGCAGCGCTCCCCTCGGCCGCCGCCACCCACCTGAGACCAGATCAGCGTCGACCGCCGCGACCGCCCCGCCGGGCGGTAGCCGGGCGCCTGCCCGCGCGCATCCCCGCACCCTCGCCTGACCGCCGCCCGCCTGCCTCCCCGAGCGCGGTCATTCTTCCGGTAAAACACCCTCCGGCAAAGGATTCCCATGCTCCGGGTCGACCATCCCGCCGCCGTCCTGTCCTGGTCCGAGCCGGCCGGCATCGCCGCCCGGGGCACGCTCGTCGTCGTCCCCGGCCGCGGCGAGCAGCCGACGCTCTACGAGCGGTTCGGCGCCCGGCTGGCCGCCGACGGCTACCGCGTCCACGCCGTGGCCGAGCCCACGAGCGACCCCGCGGGCACCCGGGCCCTGATCGAGCAGGCGCTGGCCGCGCCGGGCAGCCCGGCGCCGAAGGTCCTGGTCGGCTCGGACACCGGCGCGCTGTTCGCCGCCGCGTTCGCCGCGGCCCAGCTCGCCTCGGGCGACCTGGGTGCCGGGCCGGTCGACGCGCTCGTCCTGGCCGGCCTGCCCGTCCCGGACAGCGCCGGGAGCCCCGGAAGAGCGGCCGGGAGCTGGGAGGCGGAGCTGGAGTCCCGCACGGCCTGCCCGACGCACCAGGGCCGGCTGGCCGGTCCGGGGCTGCGTCGCGGCGCGCTGTACGAACCGGTGCCGGACGGCTGGTTCGCCGCCGCCGACCTCGCCCGCGTCCGCGTGCCCATCCTCGGTCTGCACGGCGAGGCCGATCCGGTCAGCCCGCTGGCCGCCGCCCGGCTCCGCTACCAGGCCGCGCCCGCGGCCGAGCTGGTCCGCATCAGCGGCGGCCGGCACGACGCCCTCAACGACCAGACGCACCGCAGCGCGGCCGCGACCATCGTGCTGTTCCTCGAGCGGCTGCGGGCAAGCCCCACGCTCGCCCCGATCGCCGTTCGCGAGCTCGCCGCGGCCGCGGCGCAGGCTGAGGCTGAGGCTGAGGAGGTGCCCGCATGACGCGGTACGTGATCATCGGAGCCGGCGCGGTCGGGGTGACGTTCGCCGCCCAGCTGGCCGAGGCGGGCCGCGACGTCCTGCTCGTGGCCCGGGGCGAGCAGCTGGCCGCCCTACGCGAGAAGCGGCTGCGTTACGTCCGGCCCGACGGCGAGCGTGTGCTCGACGTCCCCTCGGCCGCCACCCCGGCCGAGGCCACGCTGAGCAGCGGCGACATCCTCGTGCTGGCCACCAAGACCCAGGACGCCGCGGCCACCCTGGCCGAGTGGGCCGGCGCGCCGGTCGGGGACGAGACCGGCGCCGACACGGCCGGCGCGAGCCTGCCGGTGCTGACCCTCCAGAACGGGCTCGACGCCGAGCGGAGCGCGCTGCGCCACTTCGCCACCGTCTTCGGCGGTGTGCTGGGCCTGCCGGCGAACTACGTCCGGCCGGGGGAGGTCGTCTCCCCGGCGGCGCCGCTGGTCGGCGCGGTCTGGGTCGGGCGCTACCCGGCCGGGCCGGCCGGTCCCGACGAGCGGCTGGACGCGGTCGCCGCCGACCTGCGGGCGGCCCGGTTCGGTGTCCAGACCGTCGCCGACGTCCGCCCGGCCAAGGCGGCGAAGCTGCTGGTCAGCATCACCTTCGTCCTCGACGCGCTCTACCGGCCGAGCGAGCACCGGGACCGGGCCGCGCGGCTGCTGCGGGAGGAGGCCCGCGCGGTCCTGACCGCCGCCGGCCAGGAGATCGGCGAGCTGTTCGACAGCACCATCGACCTGACCGACTTCGTCATCCGGCGCCTCGAGGGCCAGACCGACCGGGGCAACTCCACCTGGCAGAGCCTGAGTCGATCTTTTGCCCGCCGGGGCCGAGCCTCCTCGCTGGAGACCGACTACCTCAACGGCGAGATCGTGCTGCTGGCCCGATTGCACGGCCGGCACGCGCCGGCCAACGCCGCGGCGCTGGCCCGCATCCACCGAGCCACCCGGGAGGGCACCGCCCCCCGCTCGCTCGGCGACGACGACCTGCTGGCCACCTTCCCGGCCGCGGCCGTCTCGGCCGACGACGGCGTCCTCGTCGACGCGAAGACGCTGGCCGAGGCGCTCGGGGGGCCGGACGCGCCGGCCCTGCTCGACGTCCGCTGGGCCTTGGGCGACCCGCGCGGGGCCGAGCACTACCGGGCCGGCCACATCCCGGGCGCCGTCTTCGTCGACCTGGAGACGGAGCTGGCCCGGCCGGCGAACCGGGCCGAGGGCCGCCACCCGCTGCCGGAGCTTTCCGCGCTCACCGCCGCCGCCCGCCGCTGGGGCGTGCGCGCGGGCCAGCCGGTCGTCGTCTACGACGACACCGGCGGCCTGGCCGCGGCTCGGGCCTGGTGGCTGCTGCGCTGGGCCGGGGTGGCCGACGTCCGCCTGCTCGACGGCGGCCTGGGCGCCTGGCGCGCCGCCGGCCACGAGCTGGCCCGGGGCGACGAGGACACGGTGGCGGCGGCCGCCGTCCCCGGTGACGTCGTCCTGACCGGCGGCCACCTGCCGGTGCTGAGCGCCGACGAGGCGGCGGCGCTGGCCCGCGAGGGCGCGCTGCTCGACGCCCGGGCGGCCGAGCGGTACCGGGGCGAGGTCGAACCGGTCGACGCGAAGGCCGGCCACATCCCGGGCGCCTACTCCGCCCCGACCGTCGACAACCTGACCGCCGCCGGCACGTTCGCGGCGCCGGAGGCGCTGCGCGCCCGCTTCGCCACGATCGGCGCGCCGATCGGCGCCGGCCGCCTCGGCGTCTACTGCGGCTCCGGGGTGACCGCCGCCCACGAGATCGCCGCGCTGCGGGTCGCCGGCGTCGAGGCCGCCCTGTTCCCCGGCTCGTGGTCGGCCTGGTCAGGCGACCCGGACCGTCCCGTCGCCACCGGTGCCTTCCCGGGCTGATCTCTCACCGCAACCGAAGCGTCTCATCTGAGCAGGGGGCCCAGCCATGCCCGTCGAGTTCATCAGCGCCACCCACACCGTCCCCGCCACCGAGGCGACCGGCGGCGGCCGGCGCTCCTCCTTCGATGTCGACTACACCCGCCGCTTCGTGCGCGCCCTGGACGACGGCGGCTTCGACTGGACGCTCGTCGCCTACGGCTCGGGCAGCGTCGACGCCGAGCAGCTGGCCCAGTTCGTGGTGAACAACTCCGAGCGGGTCCGCCCGATGCTGGCCCACCGGCCCGGGTTCGTCTTCCCGACCCGGGCCGCCAAGGCGTTCGCCACCCTCGACCAGATCGGCCGGGGCCGGCTGGGCATCCACATCATCTCCGGCGGCAGCGACGCCGAGCAGGCCCGCGAGGGCGACTACCTGACCAAGGCCGAGCGCTACGCCCGCTCCGACGAGTACATCCAGCTGCTGCGCCGGATCTGGTCGGCGACCGAGCCGATCAGCCACGAGGGCACCTACTACCGGTTCGAGGACTTCTACACCGACATCCGGCCGTACGCCGGCACGATCCCGATCTCGGTCGGCGGCTCGTCCGACGACGCCTACCGGGTCGGCGGCCAGCAGGGGGACATCTTCGGCCTGTGGGGCGAGCCGCTGGCCGAGACGGCCGAGCAGATCGCGTCGGTGAACGCGTTCGCCGACGCGGCCGGCCGGCCGCACCCGCGCATCTGGGTGTCGTTCCGCCCGATCGTCGCGCCGACCGACGAGCTGGCCTGGGAGAAGGCGCGGGCGATCCTGGCCGCCGTCCAGGGCAACGGCGGGACGCATCCGCTGGCCCGGCTGAACTCCGGCCCGGGTGCGCGGCCGGCCAACGTCGGCTCCCAGCGCCTGCTCGACGTGGCCTCCCGGGGCGAGCTGCACGACCGGGCGCTGTGGACGCCGCTGGTCACCGCGACCGGCGCCGCCGGAAGCACGACCGCGCTGGTCGGCAGCTACGAGACGGTCGCCGCCGCCCTGCTCGACTACGTCGACGTCGGCTGCGAGCTGCTGTCCATCCGGGGCTGGGACCCGCTGAACGACGCGATCGACTACGCCCGCTACGTGCTGCCGCTCGTCCGCCAGGAACTGGCCCACCGGGCCTCCACGCTCGAAGCGCGCCGCGCGGCGAAGGACGATCACCTGGCCGGCGTGCCGGCCGCCGCCGGGGCGGGCTCATGACGGCGGTGGCACCGGCTCCACTGGCGAGCGCCGACACCAGCCCGGCCGCGCTGGCCGCGTTGACCGCGACCCTGGCCACCACCGCCACGCACTACGACCGCACGGCCGAGTTCCCCTGGGAGCCGCTGCGGGCGCTGAGCGAGGCCGGCATCCTCACCCTCGGCGTCGCCCCCCGCTACGGCGGTGCCGCGCTGTCGGCCACCGAATCGGCCCGGGTGCTGCAGGCGCTGGGCCAGGGCGACGCCTCGGTCGCCCTGCTGGCAGCGATGACGATCTTCCAGCACCAGCTGCAGGCCACCCGGCCGTGGTGGCCCGAGGACCTCTACGCCCAGGTGGTCGCCGACTCGCGGACCCGGCCGGTGCTGATCAACGCGGTGCGGGCTGAGCCCGAGTGGGGCGCGCCGGCCCGGGGCGGGCTGCCGGCCACCACCGTCGTGCGCACCGGCGCCGGCTGGCTGCTCAACGGGCACAAGGGCTACGGCACCGGCGCCGAGGGGCTGGCCTACCACGCGGTGTGGGCGGCGACCACGGACGACGACCCGCTGCTCGCCCACGTGATCGTCCCCGGCGACCACCCGGGCATCGAGGTCGTCCGGACCTGGGATCACCTGGGGCTGCGGGCCAGCAGCACCCACGACATCATCTACCGCGACGTCGAGGTGCCGTTCGAGAACTTCCGCGGCACGCCCGCGTCCGAGCAGAAGGTCGACCTCCGCGAGTTCGCCGGGGCCGGTCTCGGTGTGAGCGCGCTCTACCTGGGCGTGGCCCGGGCCGCGCAGGAGTTCTTCGTCCGTTTCGCGAACGAGCGGGTCCCGACCTCGCTCGGCCGGCCCATCGCCACCACCGAGCGGATCCAGGCGGTGGCCGGCGAGATCGAGGCCCAGCTCGTCGGGGCCGAGGAGATCCTCTACGGCCTCGCCGGGCGGATCGACGCCGGCGACTCCTCGGCGTTCGAGCGGACGCTGGTGGCGAAGCTGCTCATCACCCGGGCCGCCGTCGGCGCGACCCAGCTCGCCGTCTCCACCCTGGGCAACCCGGGCCTGACCCGGCACAACCCGCTGGAGCGGCACCTGCGGGACGTCCAGTGTTCCCGCGTCCACCCCCCGCAGGACGACGCCACCCTGGTGGCGGCCGGCCGTCGCGTCCTGAACCGCTGAAATCACTGAACGTCACCGCTGAACCCAGGAAAGGCCCATGCCTCCCACGCTGCCTCCTCCCGCCCGCTCCGGCCCCAGCCGGCGTGGCCTCCTCCTCGGCGGCGGCGCGTCCGCCCTGCTCACCCTGGCCGCCTGCGCGACGGGCAGCAGCAACTCCACGGCCAGCTCCAGCCCGGCCGTGCTGGCCTCCGGCGGCACCCCGAAGCCCGGCGGGACGCTGAAGATCGCGTTCTGGAACGACCTGCAGGGCGCGTTCGACCCGAACCAGGTCTACTGGATCGAGACCCGGTCGCTGAACCGCAACTTCGCCGACTCCCTCACCGACCAGGACCCGAAGACCGGCGAGATCGTCCCCTGGCTGGCCGAGAGCTGGACGATCAGCCCGGACACCAGCGAGTTCACCTTCAAGCTGCGCACAGACGTGACGTTCAGCGACGGGACGCCGTTCAACGCGGCCGCCGTCAAGACCGCCTACGACGGCATCGTCGCCCTGGGCGCCAACTCGACCCTGGGCGTCGTCTACCTGGCCGGCTACAAGTCGTCCACGGTGATCGACGAGCACACGGTCAAGGTCAGCTTCAAGGGCCCGAACGCCCAGTTCCTGCAGGCGTCCTCGACGACGACCCTGGCCATCCTCTCGCCCGACACCTACAAGAAGACCCCGGCCCAGCGGGCGGCCGGGCAGGTCATCGGCTCCGGGCCGTTCACCCTTGACCACTTCACCGCCGGCCAGTCGGTCAAGCTGGTCCGGCGCAAGGACTACGCCTGGCCGTCCAAGCTGATCACCAACCGGGGCGCGGCCTACCTGGACGCGATCGAGGCGTCCTACATCAGCGAGGACAACGTCCGGGTCGGCGACCTGCTGGCCGGCACGATCCACATCGCCTGGCCACGGCTGCCGATCAGCCAGGCCGACCAGACCCGGATCACCGCCGCCGGCCACTCGATCGTCCAGCGCTCGCTGCCCGGCATCGCCGACCTCATCCTGCCCAATGTGAAGGGCGGCCGCCCGCTGTCGGACCTGAAGGTGCGCCAGGCGTTCAACAAGGCCATCGACCGCCGGACCTACGCCTCGACGATCTTCTGGGACGGCTACCCGGTCGTCTCCAGCCCGCTGGAGGCCTCCACTCCGGGCTACACGAACGTCTCGAACCTGCTGGCCTACGACCCGGCCGGCGCCGCCAGCCTGCTCGACGCCGCCGGCTGGGCCAGGCGCCCGGACGGCTTCCGGTACAAGGACGGCAAGAAGCTCACCCTGGTCTACCTGGTCGGGTCGAACCCGTCGGGCGCCCAGCTCCTGCAGGACCAGCTGAAGAAGGCCGGCTTCGACGTCCAGCTCAAGGTGGCGACGGCCGCCCAGATCCTGACCCTGGAGAAGGCCGGCGACTACGACCTGGCCGAGAGCTACCTGACCCGCGGCGACGCCAGCGTCCTGGGCTCGATCCTCGACACCAGCGTCGTGAAGGCGCCCGCCGGGCGCAACACCCAGGACGCGGCCACCGCGACCCAGGTCAGCAGGTACTTCGCCGACGGCCTGGCCAACATCGACGCCGACCGACGCAACGCCGCCTATGCCGCCCTGCAGAAGTACGTGGTCACCCAGGGGGTCGCCGTCCCGCTCTACGAGCGCCTCCAGGTCTCCGGCATCTCCAGCAAGGTGCACGGCTTCGCCTGGACGAGCGAGGGCTTCCTGCGGGCCAACGATCTGTGGATATCGACATGACCCGCTATGTCCTCGGCCGAGTCGGCCAGGCCGCGATCGTGCTCCTGGCCGCCTACACCGTCACGTTCGTGATCCTCAACCTGCTGCCCAGCGACCCGGTGTCGCTGCGGCTGGCCGGGGCGAGCACCGACGTGGCGAACATGTCGCCGGCCCAGCTGCACCAGCTCAAGGCCCAGTTCGGCCTGGACAAGCCGGTGATCGTCCAGTACTTCACGATGCTCTGGCACGCGCTGCACCTGGACTTCGGGCAGTCGACGTCGCTCAGCGTCCCGGTCTCGACCGTGCTGTCCCAGCGGCTGAGCCACACCCTCGTCCTGACCGGGATCTCGTTCCTGCTGATGCTGGTGTTCGGGGCGGGCCTGGCCTACCTGGCCGCCTACGTCCAGTGGCGGCCGGCCAAGGTCGTCCTGACCCGGCTGCCGGCGCTGGGCGTCTCGATGCCCCAGTTCTGGGTCGGCCTGCTGCTGATCCAGGTGTTCAGCTTCGAGCTGCGCGCCTTCCCGTCGACCGGCACGTCGGACGGGTTGCGGTCCTACCTCCTGCCGGGCGTCGCGATGGCCCTGCCCGGCAGCGCGATGCTGGCCCAGGTCCTTATGGGCAGCTTCGCCCGGACCCTGCGCGAGCCCTACATCACCACCGCCCGGGCCAAGGGCCTGTCCCACGGGGTGATCGTCTTCCGGCACGCGCTGCGCAACGCGGCGCTGCCGGCGTTGACGATCCTCGGCCTGGTGACCGCGCAGACGGTGACCTACGCCGTCGTCGTCGAGAGCGTCTTCTCGATCTCGGGCGTCGGGCAGCTGGCCGAGCAGGCGGCGATCAGCCAGGACGTCCCGGTCGTGCAGGGGGTCGTGCTGGTCGCGGCGGCCCTGTTCGTGGCGCTGAACCTGGTCGTGGACCTGCTGTACCCGCTGCTCGACCCGCGCGTCGCGGTCACCCCCAAGGTGGTGTGAGGCTTGACCGTCGCTCTCGAACCCGTCGAACCCGTCGGCCCCGCCGGCCTGGCCGGACGGGCGGCCCGGGCGGCCCGCCGAAGCGCCCGGGCCGCGCTGCGCCGTCCCGGGGTGACGCTGGCCGGCGCGTTCGCGCTGTTCGTCCTGGTGGCCGCCGTCGTCCCCGGGCTGATCGCCCGCCACAACCCGAACGCGACCGACGGGGCGGCCAAGCTCCAGGCGCCGAGCGCGGGCCACCTGTTCGGCACCGACCAGCTCGGCCGGGACCTGTTCTCCCGGGTCATCCACGGCACCGGCCTGACCGTCGAGGGCACGCTGATCTCGGTCGGGCTGGCCGCCGGCGCGGGCCTGCTGCTCGGGGTGGTCAGCGGCTTCTTCGGCGGGTGGGTCGACGCCTTCCTCATGCGGCTGGTCGACGTGATGCTGGCCATCCCGGTCCTGCTGCTGGCCCTGACCGTGGTGACCGCGCTCGGGTTCGGCACCGTCCAGGCCGCCCTGGCCGTCGGGTTCGCGATCACACCCGAGTTCGCCCGGACCACCCGCTCCGAGGTGCTGCGGGTCAAGACCCTGCCCTACATCGAGGCGGCCCGCACCGGCGGCGCCGGCTGGGGCCGGATCCTGCTGCGCCACGTCCTGCCGAACTCGTGGGGGCCGGTGCTGGTGCTGGCCGTCCTGGACTGCGGTATCGCGATCCTGGCCATCTCGTCGCTGAGCTTCCTCGGCTTCGGCGCGCCGCCGCCGGCGGCCGACTGGGGCAGCCTGATCTCCAGCGGCCGGGACTACCTGGTCACCTCGCCCTGGCTGGCCCTGCTGCCGGGGCTGTTCGTGACGGCCGTCGTGTTCAGCGTCAACCACATCGCCCGCGCCGTCGAGGAGGCCCGGCCATGAGCGAGTTCGCCGAACCGTCCTCGGCCCGGGCCGCGGGAGGGGCGCCGGTCGTCGAGGTCAGCGGCCTGACCGTCGCCTACGGCCCGGGCCCGGCGGCCGTCCAGGGCCTGGACCTCGCCATCGCGCCCGGCGAGACGGTCGCCATCGTCGGCGAGTCCGGCTCGGGCAAGACGACCACCGCGGGCGCGATCATCGGCCTGCTCCCGCCGGCCGCCGCCATCACCGGCGGGACGGTCCGGGTGCTGGGGCAGGACGTCACCCACGCCCGCGAGTCGACCTGGCGCGGCCTGCGCGGCAAGGTGATCGGCCTGGTCCCGCAGGACCCGATGGTCGCTCTCAACCCGACGCTGCGGATCGGCGCCCAGGTCGCCGAGGCCGTCCGCGAGCGCGGCGACCTGGACAAGCGCCAGCTCTCGGCCGAGGTCGTCGCGACCCTGGAACGGGCCGGCCTGGACGACGGCGTCCTGCGGGCCCGGCAGTACCCGCACGAGCTGTCCGGCGGGATGCGCCAGCGCGTCCTGATCGCGATCGCGCTGGCCGGCCGGCCCCGGCTGCTGATCGCGGACGAGCCGACCAGCGCGCTGGACGTGACGACGCAGCGGCGCATCCTCGACCACCTGGGCACGCTGGTCCGCGAGACCCATACCGCGCTGCTGATCATCACCCACGACCTGGGGGTGGCGGCCGACCGGGCTGACCGCGTGCTGGTCATGCGGGCCGGCGAGGTGGTCGAGTCCGGGCCGCCGGGCCGCGTCCTGGTCGCGCCGGAGCACGAGTACTCACGCCGGCTAATCGCCGCCGCGCCCGGGCTGACCGGCCTGGCGGCGACGGCGACGGTGGCGACGGCGACGGCGGCGCCGCGGGCGCCCGCGCCCGAGGCGAGCCGCGAGATCCTGCGCCTGGCCGGCGTGACCAAGGACTTCGCGCTGCCGCGCTCGCCCGGCGGCCCGCGCACCCACCGCGCGGTCGACGACGTCAGCCTGACCGTCACCGCCGGGCGCACGCTCGGCCTGGTCGGCGAGTCCGGCTCGGGCAAGACGACGACCCTGCGCCTGGCCCTCGGGCTGGAGACCCCCAGCTCCGGCGAGGTCTTCTTCGACGGGGAGCGGATCTCCGGGCTGGGCTGGCGGCGGCTGCGCCCGCTGCGGCGGCGCTTCCAGCTCGTCCACCAGAACCCGTTCGCCTCCCTCGACCCGCGCCTCACCCTGTTCCAGACGATCGTCGAGCCGCTGGTGTCGTTCCGGGTCGGGACGGCGGCGTCGCGGCGGGCCCGGGTGCTGGAGCTGCTGGACGCGGTCGCGCTGCCCCGGGCGCTGGCCCGGCGGCGGCCGGCGGAACTGTCCGGCGGCCAGCGCCAGCGGGTGGCGATCGCCCGGGCGCTGACCCTGTCGCCCGAGCTGCTGCTGCTCGACGAACCGGTCTCGGCGCTGGACGTGTCGGTGCAGGCGCAGATCCTCGACCTGCTGGCCGAGCTCCAGCGGGAGCTGGGGGTGGCCTACCTGTTCATCTCCCATGACCTGGCCGTCGTGTCCCGGCTGGCGCACACCGTCGCGGTGATGCGCGCGGGCCGGATCGTCGAGCAGGGCGACGCGGCCGTTCTGTTCCGCGCGCCGCGCGAGGACTACACCCGGGAGCTGCTCGCGGCCATCCCGGGCCAGCGGGCCCAGCGAGCCGCCTCGGCCCGCCCGAGCGCTCCCGTCCCGGCTTGATGGCCCTGCTCACCGACCGGGCGGCCATCGAGGCCCACCGCCTCGACCGCTCGGGCTTCACCCCGGCCGGCGCGCCGGTGGCGGTCGTGCTGGCGGAGACCGTCGACGACGTCCGTTCCGTCCTGGCCGACGCCAGCCGGAGCGGGACGCCGGTCGTCCCCCGGGGCGCCGGCACCGGCCTGGCCGGCGGGGCGGCCGCCGGCGCGGGCAGCATCGTCCTCGACGTCAGCCGGCTGAACCGGATCGTCGAGATCTCCGCTGCTGACGAGCTGGCCGTCGTCGAACCGGGGGTCGTGACGGCCGAGCTCGACCGGGCGGCGGCCGGTGTCGGCCTGCGCTACGCGCCCGACCCGGCCAGCGCCGAGATCTCCACTGTCGGCGGGAACATCGCCACCAACGCCGGCGGCCTGCGCTGCGCCAAGTACGGCGTGACCCGCGACGCCGTCCTCGGCCTGGACGTCGTGCTGGCCGACGGGCGGCTGGTCTCCACCGGGCGGCGTACGGTGAAGGGCGTCGCCGGCTACGACCTGACCGGGCTGTTCGTCGGCTCGGAGGGGACGCTCGGAGTGATTGTCGGCGCTACGCTGCGGCTGCGGCCCCGCTCGCCCGGGACGACCACGATCGCGGCGAGCTTCCCCGATCTGGCCACGGCGGCCCAGGCTGTACTGGCGGTGACGGCGGCCGGTGTCCGCCCGGCCGTGGCCGAGCTGCTGGACGCCGAGACGTGCGCGGCGGTGGCCGCCTTCCGGGGCCGGCCCGCCGCGGGGACCGGCGCCCTCCTGATCGTCCAGACCGACGGGCTCGGCCACGACCGGGAGGCCGACCTCGTCACGGCCGCGCTCGCTCCGTTCGCCTCGTTCGCCTCATCCGCTCCGTTCGCCTCGTCCGCCGGCTCGGTCCGGCGGGCCGCCGATGAGGCCGAGGCGGCGGACCTGCTGGCCGACCGCCGCCTGGCCCTGCCGGCGCTGGAACGGCTCGGCCGTCCGCTGATCGAGGACATCGCCGTGCCCCGCTCCCGGCTGGCCGAGGCGATGACGGCCGTCGGCGCGATCGCGGCCGCGCACGGTGTGCGCATCCCCACGTTCGCCCACGCGGCCGACGGCAACATCCACCCGATCATCCTCCTGGGTGACGGCCCGGATGCGCTGGCCGCCGAGAAGGCGGCCGACGAGATCTTCGCGCTGGCTCTGCGCCTGGGTGGGACGGTGACCGGCGAGCACGGCGTGGGTGTCCTGAAACGCCGCTGGCTGGCCGCCGAGCTGGGCGAAACCGCGCTGGATCTGCACCATCGGTTGAAAAGGGTGCTCGATCCCGGCGAAATCCTCAATCCTGGTAAGGCGATCTGACCCATCGACGTTGCGTTGGTAGCACCCGGCACAGCCAGTAGCCAGAGAGCGCGGAGGGCGTCCAGTGAGCGTGGTCACGGTAGTCGGCAACCCCAAGCCCCGCTCACGGACGTTCGAGGCGGCCAGCCTGGTCGCCGAGCAACTGACCGGCAAGCCACCGAACACCGAGATCGACCTGGCCGACCTGGGCGCCGGCCTGCTGGACTGGTCGTCAGCCGAGGTCGCGGCGGCGGCCGACGTCGTCCGGGCGGCGGACCTCGTCGTCTTCGCGAGCCCGACCTACAAGGCGACCTACACCGGCCTGATCAAGCTGTTCCTGGAGCGGTTCGGCGCTGGGGAGCTGGCCGGGGTGACCGGGGTGCCAGTGATGCTCGGCGGAAGCTGGAAGCACAGCCTGGCGCCCGACCTGCTGTTGAAGCCGGTGCTGGTCGAGATCGGCGTGACCTGCCCGACCGCCGGGCTCTACCTGCTGGACTCGACGTTCCGGGAACCCGACGCGCTGGACGGCTGGCTGAGGCTGGCCGCGCCGGCCGTCCAGGCGACCTCGGGGCGACTGCGGTGAGCGCCCCTCACCTGCTGCACGCGGCGAACCTGCGCCGGGTCTTCGGCGCCTTCCCGACCGGGGTGACGGCTGTGGCCGCGCTCGCCCCCACCGGCGAGCCGATCGGCCTGGCCGCCAGCTCGTTCACGTCGGTGTCGCTGGACCCGCCGATCGTCTCGGTCTGCATCGGCCACGGCTCGAGCACCTGGCCCCGGCTGCGGACGGCGGCCCGCCTGGGCGTCACCGTGCTCGGCGCCCACCAGGAGGAGGCCGCCGGGCAGCTGTCCCGGCCGGTCGCCGACCGGTTCGCCGGCCTGCCCTGGCGCTCCACCCTGGACGGAGCCGTCCTGATCGACGGCTCGGCCGCCTGGCTGGACTGCTCGATCGAAAACGAGGTCACGGCGGGCGACCACGACGTCATCTTCCTGCGCGTCCACGAGCTCGACGCCGACCCGGCCGTCGAGCCGCTGGTCTTCCACAACAGCCGCTTCTGGCGGCTGCGGCCCTGATCTTCCGCCCGGCGCTCACCGTCGCTCGAAGGCTCACGGGCCGGCCGCCGCGCCACCGCCGGAGCCGGAGGATCCGCGGGCGGCGAGCGCGAGCACCGCGAGGGGCGCGGCCAGAACGAGGCGGGCACGGCGGGCAGGGAGCACGATGGTCTCCTCGTTCACGACGGCGCCGGCGGAGCCGGCGCCCGGGAGCTGGCCGATTGGGGACGATAGCCCGATGCGAGCGTCAGCCGGCCCGCCTATCGCCATCGCGACCGACTACGACCCCGCCCGCCCGACGCACCGGGCCACCGCCCTCGCCTTCGCCGACCTCGGCGTCGCCCTCGACTGGCTCCCGCCGCCGGCCCTGGCCCGTGACCCCGGCCGGTTGGCCGCCTACGGCGGCGTCCTGCTGGCCCCCGGACCGCCGGGCGCCGGTCTTGACGGCGCTCTCGCGGCGGCGCGCTTGGCCCGCGAAACCGGCCTTCCCCTGCTGGGCACGTGCGGCGGCTTCCAGCACGTCCTGGTCGAGTTCGCGCGCAGCGCCGCCGGCATCGCCGGTGCCGCGCACGCCGAGCTCGACCCCTCCGCCGCCTCGCCCGTCTGCGTCCCGTTGGCCTGTTCCCTGGCCGGGACGCGGGCCCCAGTCCACCTCCGCCCCGGAACGCTGGCCGCCACCGTCTACCGCGGCGCCGCGACGACCGTCGAACCGTTCTTCTGCTCCTACGGCCTCAACCGCGACTTCGAGCCCGCTCTGACGGCGGCTGGCCTCCGCTTCTCCGGCTTCGACGCCAACGGCGAGCCGCGCGTTCTCGAACTCCCCGGCCACCCTTTCTTCCTGGCCACCCTCTACGTCCCCCAGGCCGCCTCCGAAAAAGACGCCCCGCACCCCGTCCTGTCCGCCTTCACCGCCGCCGCGGCCATTTGTGGACGTACTACTGGGCCAGGCTGACGCGGGCGCAGACGGCTGGCGAACGGTAGGACCTTGGAGCGCCGTTTGCCGGCTTCGGCTGCTCGCGCTGCGTGCACGCCGTTCAGCGAGGTGGGCCGAGTCGGTGGTCGAGGTGGCGAGCCAGGACTCGTCGGGCGTCGTCCGCTGATCGGCGACCGCCGAGGATGGCGTTGCCGAGCCCGACACCCAGGGCGAGGATGGCCAACGCCTCGTCGGCCAGGTCCTGTTCGGGTGGGAGCCGCCCGTCGGCCTGGCAGGCGCGCAGCTGCTCGATCAGCCAGGTCTCAAGCGCGTCGGGGTCGCTGCCGTAAGGCTGGGCCGCCAGCGAGGGGTCGGTCAGTGCGAGCGCGAAGTACTGGTTGTAGAGGACGTGCAGCGACCGGCTTTCGGCGTCCAGGGGCAGCGTCGCCGCCAGGACGAACTCGATCCGCTCCCGGCCCGCGGCAGGCAGCCCGGCGGTGGCGAGGCGCGGCAGCACCCGCTCGGCGAACTGCTCACCCACCCGGCGCAGCCCGAACAGCAGCAACTGCTCCTTGGTCTCGAAGTAGTACTGGACCAGCCGCACCGACACCCCGGCCTCGGCCGCTACCTCCCGGAACCCGGCCGTGTGCAGCCCCCGGGTAGCCGCGACGCGTAGCAGTGCGTCGGCGATGTGGCGGCGGCGCTGCTCGTGGTCAACCCGTTTCGGCATCGCGCCCTTTCGTGATACAACCGTACCATGACAGCGACGGAGAGTCCGGCGGTCGGCCGGTTCCGCGGCGACAAGCAGCGTGCCAGGTTCCTGGCCGCCTATGACGCGGCGTTCGCCGCGCTGTGGCCGACGCCGTGGACGGAAGCCGACGTGGAGACCGATTTCGGTACGACCCATGTGCACCGTTACGGCTCCGACACCGGCGTGCCGGTGGTGCTGCTGCACGGATCCAACTCCAACGCGGTGCAGTGGTACCCGTTCCTGGCCGCCCTCGGCGCGCGCCACCCGGTCATCGCGCTGGACACGATCGGGGATCCCGGCCGCAGCGTCGCCCGCCGGCCCATCCACGAACCGGCGGACAGCGCCGCCTGGCTCAATCAGGCCCTCGCTGGCCTCGACGTCCACCGCGCGCATCTGATCGGCCACTCCTACGGCGGATGGCTGGCCCTCAACCAGGCCCTGCACGCCCCGGACCGACTGGTGAGTGTGACCGCGCTCGACCCGGGAGGGCTGGAGAAGGTCAGCGCCCGGTTCATCTGGTTGATGTACCTGAACGGGATGGCTGGGCTCACCCCGGCGCCCCTGCGCCGACGGCTGGCGGTCTGGCTGGACAACCCGGTCCTGCTCGTCCCTGAGCTCAAGAAGGTCCTGCTGACCGGCGCGCGGGCGTTCCGCACCCGCCGACCCGCCCCGCTCCCGCTGTCCGACGGGGACCTGCGCACCATCCAGACCCCGGCCCTCGTCCTGATCGGGGAACGTAGCCCCCTGCTGCACCCCGCCCGCGCCCAGGCTCGGGTGGCGCTCATGCCACAAGGCCACGCCGAGATCCTGCCCGGTGTTGGCCATGGGCCGGGCTTCCAGCACGGCGGCGACGTCAACAATCGGCTCCTCGCTTTCCTGAATTCCACCCAGTAACTGAAGGTCCCTGTCGGGGTTGAGCATGAGGGTGGGGTAGGGTGAGCGACCCTATTCGCGAAATACTCGTTTCGGGGCCTGTTGCGGGCCGCCCGACCGCCCGACAGCCCAGCGGCGACGACGTTGTACGGAGAACGCCATGACGGCACCCGACGAGCCATTGGACAAGAGCGGCTGGCCCTCCTCGGGCCAGTCCGGGCCAGGGGCGGGTCAGCCGGGCCAGCTGGGCCAGCCGGGCCAGCCCGGCTGGGACCAGCCCGGCTACGGCGGCCAGCCCGGCTATCCGGGTCAGCCCGGCTACCCGGGCCAGCCGGGTTACGGCGGCCAGCCCGGCTATCCGGGCCAGCCGGGCTACCAGGATCAACCTGGCTACCAGGGCCAGCCGGGCTATCCGGGTCAGCCTGGCTACCAGGAGCAGCCCGGCTTCGGCGGGTACCCCGGCCAGCCCGGTCCCGGCCCGGGTTACCCGCCCCAGCCGGGTTACGGCTACCCGCCGGCGCCGGGGTACGGAGTGGGCGCCGACCCCCAGGCTCCCTACGGCCGGCACCCGGTCACCGGTGAGCGTTACTCCGACAAGCAGAAGCTGACGGCGGGCCTGCTCCAGATCTTCCTCGGCGGCTTCGGCGCCGGCCGTTGGTACCTGGGCGACACCGGCATCGCGCTGGCCCAGCTGTTCACCTGCGGTGGGCTCGGCATCTGGTCGCTGATCGACGGGATCGTGCTGCTGACCGGCAGCCCGCGGGACAAGTACGGCCGGCCGCTGCGTGACTGAGCCGCTGCGTGACTGAGCCGTTGATGGCCGCCCGGGCGCCCACGACCAGGACAGCGCTACTGACGGCGGCCGGCGCTCTGGCCGGCGCCGGCTATCTCCGGTTCGTTGACCCGCACCAGCCAGGCGCTCTGGTGCCGCGCTGCCCGACGAAGCTGGTGACCGGGCTCGACTGCCCGGCCTGCGGCGGCCTGCGCCTCGTTCACGACCTGACGCGGGCGGACTGGGGCGCCGCCGTCCATGACAACCCGTTCCTGCTGGTCTGCGCGCCGGCGCTGGCCTTCCTTGCCGCCGAGCGGCTGCGGGCGGCCCGGGCCGGCGTCCCGGCCCCGCCGCGCCGGCGCCTGACCTACGGCCTGGCCGGGGCCGCGCTGGCCTGGATGGTCGTGCGCAACCAGCCAGGCTGGCCCCTCACCCCGACCGGCGGCCGTTAGCCCTTCAGCCGGCGTCAGCGTCAGCCGACCGCCCGGGACGTGCCGAACATGGTGTCGAGCGTGACCGGCGCCAGGCGCCGCTGCTCGATCAGCTTCTCGATCTGGTCGAACAGGCCGAGGACGGTCTGGTGGTTCGCGTGGCCCAGCATGATCGTCCCCGGCCGCAGATACTGGGTGGCCAGGCCCATCAGCTGCTGGGGCGTGATCGGCGTCGAGTCGCCGAAGCTGCCGTTCCACAGCAGGACCTTCGTGTAGCCGAGATCGCCGACCACGCCGTCGACGTGCCGGTTGTGGCTGCCGTACGGCGGGCGGAACCAGGGCCGGCTGGTGATGCCGAACGTCTTCTGGATCCACTCCTCGTTCCGCTCGACGTCGTCCCGGATGGCTGCGTCGGAGCGGCCGACGATGTTCTTGTGCGTCCAGGTGTGGTTGCCGATCTGGACCTGGCCGGCCGCCACCAGCGGGCGTAGGACGGCGACGTGCCGGTCCCAGATCTCGCGGTAGGCCCCGTTCGGGGAGAACGTGATCGGGATCCGCGAGCGCTGGGCGAAGGCGACATAGCCGGCGACCGTCTCGGGCGAGTAGCCGTCGTCGATGGTCAGGGCGATCTGGTTGGTGCGGTGGGGAGCGCCGAACACGACGTGCGGCGGCCCGGGATGCGGCGGCGGGATCGGCGGGATCGGCGGCAGCGGCGGTGGCGATGGTGGCGGAGCCGTCCGCGAGAGTCCGGCCGGGGCTGCCTCGCCGGGCCCGCCCTTCCGGCGTCCGTCCGGTCCGGAGCGGGATGTCGCCGGGGTCGGGGTCGCGTCCCCGCCCGCGCAGGCAACCAGGGCCTGAGCCGCGCCCAGGCTCAGCAGAGACAGCAGAAGCCGCCGATCCATTCGACAACGTTAATTCATTGACTTGTCGGTAATCCTCCAGGGATGCACCACTCCGTCCCTGGTTACAAATGTGAGGAAACGATGTGAATCCGGGGCGGCTTCGCTGTGGCTGAGAGCCTGCCCGTCAGGCCTTCCGGGCCGCCCGGTTGAGCAGGTAGGGCAGGGTCAGTTGGTGGATGGTCGGCCTGGGCCACTGGTGGCCCGTTCATCCGGTTACACCGGTCCCCGACGGCGCGCGGCGCCAGCGCCGTTTGTGGACGTCCTACAACCGCCCGACCAGGACGTGGGCGCGGCGACAGCTACCGGCGGTCCCCGGAAGATGAGACCGTGGCTTCGAGTTCAGCCGCCGTTTCGACCGCGGCCGCCAGTCAGCATCCGCGCCGAGAGGGGATCATTCCGGTGACCGACAACGTCGTGGTGACGGGCCTGGGCGCGATGACCCCGCTCGGAGGGGACGTGGCGTCGACCTGGAAGGGCCTGGTCGACGGGCAGTCCGGGGTCGGTGTGATCGAGGACGAGTGGGCCCGCGACCTGCCGGTCCGCCTGGCCGCCCGGGTCCCGGTCGACCCGGCCGAGACGCTGACCTACAAGGAGGCCCGCCGGCTCGACCGCTGCGAGCAGCTGGCCGTGGTCAGCGCGCGCGAGGCGTGGGCCGACGCCGGCCGGCCCGAGGCCGACCCGAGCCGGATAGCCGTCTCGATCGGCACCGGCATCGGCGGTGTGCACTCGATCCTGTCCCAGCACCGGATCCTGATGGACAAGGGCGCGCGCAAGGTCTCCCCGCACACGGTCACGATGCTCATGGCCAACGGGCCGTCGGCCTGGGTCAGCCTGGACGTCGGCGCCCGGGGCGGCGTCCGCACCCCGGTCAGCGCCTGCGCCTCCGGCTCCGAGGGCATCGCGCTCGGCATCGAGATGATCGAGCGCGGGCAGGCCGACGTCGTCGTCGCCGGCGGCTCCGAGGCAACGGTCGACACCCTGCCGCTGGCCGCGTTCGCGCAGATGCGGGCCCTGTCGACCCGTCACGACGACCCGGAGGGGGCGTCCCGGCCCTTCGACGTGAACCGGGACGGTTTCGTGATGGGCGAGGGCGCGGTCGTCTTCATCCTGGAACGCGAGGAGTTCGCCCGGGCCCGCGGCGCGAAGATCTACGCGCGGGCGGCCGGCGCTGGCCTGACCTCGGACGCGATCGACATCGTCGCGGCCGACCCGGCCGGGCAGGCGGCGGCGATGCGGATCGCGCTGGCCCGGGCGGGACTCGCCCCGTCCGACATCGACGTGATCCACGCGCACGCGACGGCCACGCCGGTCGGCGACCCGTCCGAGGCGAAGGCCATCCGTGCGGTGATCGCCACCCCGCCGGCCGTCACCGCCAGCAAATCGATGACCGGCCACATGCTCGGCGCGTCCGGCGCGCTCGGCGCGCTGCTGGTCATCCTGAGCATGCGCGACGGGGTGATCCCGCCGACCCGCAACCTCGACACCCTTGACCCGGCGATCGACCTGGACGTCGTCCGGGGCGGCGCCCGGGCCGCCACGCCGCGGGCCGGGCTGGCCAACGCTTTCGGCTTCGGCGGCCACAACATCACCCTGGCCTTCACCGCCGTCTGATGGCCGCGGCTGGTCCGGGTCAGCCCGCCGCGCGGTGGCGGAACAGCCAGGTGGCGCCGGCGTAGGAGACGGCGAGGATGCCCACGAGGTAGACCAGCGCGACCCACGCCTCGTGGCCGAGCGACGTCCCGAGCGACGTGTGGCCCATCCACAGCCCGCGCATTGTCTCGATGATCGGGGTGAACGGCTGGTGCGCGGCGACGGCCGCCAGGCCGGACGGCATGGTGTCGGTCCGGACGAACGCGCTGCTCACGTAGGGCAGGAACATCAGCACGAAGGTGAAAGCGTTCGCCGCCTCCGGGCCGCCGGCCAGCAGCCCGATCGCGGCCGCGAGCCAGGACAGCGCCAGGATGAACAGCACGATCATCCCGATCGCGGCCAGCCAGCGCCAGGCCGACGTCGTCGGGCGCCAGCCGATGCCGAGGCCGACCCCGATGACCAGCGCCGTGGCCAGCAGGTTGCGGGCCAGGCTGGCCGCGACCTGGCCGAGCAGGATCGACGACGCCCGGATCGGCATCGAGCGGAACCGGTCGACGATGCCACCGGCCAGGTCGGTGGCCAGGGCCACGGCCGTCGTCCCGGCGCCGAAGCCGGCGCACAGGACGATCAGGCCGGGCACGATGTAGTCGACGTAGCTGTGGCTGGCGCCGCGCAGCGCGCCGCCGAAGACGTAGACGAACAGCAGCATCAGGACGACCGGCAGCATCAGGGCGGTGAAGAACGCCTCCGGGTCACGTAGCGAGCGGCGCAGGCAGCGGGTGATCATGATGCGGGAGTCGGTGACGGTGTGGGCGAGGCTGGTCATCTGGCGTTCTCCATCCGGGCTGGGTTGGCCACCCGCCCGAAGCGACCGGGAGAATGGGCGGAGCCCCCGGTCGCGGAGGGCGGCAGGTTGGCGCTGGCGGTGAGGGACATGAAGACGTCGTCCAGGCTCGGGCGGTGGGTCGAGACGCGGGGGGTGGCGGCGCCGGTCGCGGCCAGCGTCTCGAGCAGCTCACGCAGGCAGGCGGCCGTCCCGTCGGTGGCGACGTCCAGAATCAGCTCGTCGTCGTCGTCGTCGTCGTCGTCGTCGTCGCCCGCCTCCGCGTCCGCGTCGAGGGCGCGCAGTGCCCCGCGGGCGGCCCGGTAGTCCCCCGGCTCGGCGAAGCGCAGCCGGACGATCTCGGTGCCGAGGCTGGCCTTCAGCTCCTCCGGCGTGCCCTGGGCGACGATCCGCCCATCCCGCAGCATCGCGACGGTGTCGGCGAGCTGGTCGGCCTCCTCCAGGTACTGGGTGGTGAGCAAAGTCGTGACGCCCTGTTCGCCGAGGTGACGGACGGTGCCCCACAGCTGCTCACGGCTGCGCGGGTCGAGCCCGGTCGTCGGCTCGTCCAGGAACAGCAGCTCGGGCGGTTCGATCATGCTGGCGGCCAGGTCGAGGCGGCGACGCATGCCGCCGGAGTAGGTCTTCACCCGGCGGTGCTGGGCGTCGGTGAGGTCGAACTCGGCCAGCAGCTCGGTCACCCGGGCCCGGGCCGTTCGGCGGGGCAGGTGCAGCAGGCCGGCCATCATCTCCAGGTTCTCCCGGCCGGTGAGGACGTCGTCGACGGCGGCGTACTGGCCGGTCAGGCTGATCGCTCGCTTGACCCCGTCGGGATCTTCGAGCAGGTCATGGCCGGCGATCGTCGCCCGGCCGGCGTCGGGGCGGGTCAGCGTCGCGAGGATCTTGACCAGGGTCGTCTTGCCGGCGCCGTTCGGCCCGAGCAGCGCGAACACCGATCCCCGCTCGATGGCGAGGTCGACGCCGTCGAGGACCGGTCGTCCACCGAACGCCTTGCGGAGGTCTTCCGCGATTACTGTGTACGGCATACGCAGAACAGTATGCGCCATACACAGTTATTGTCCAGTCATATCCTCGGGTCCGGAAGGAGGACGTCGATGAGAGCCCAGAACTCCTCCGGGCCCGGGCGGCCGCGGTTGCCGCCGGGTCTCGACCTGCTCTGGGGTCGTCGCGAGCGCGGGGCGCGGGGCCCGCGGCCTGGGCTTTCGGTGGACGCGATCGTGGCGGCCGCTGTGGGGATCGCCGACGCGGAGGGGCTGGACGGCGTCTCGATGGCCCGGGTGGCCAAGGAGCTCGGCTTTACGACGATGTCGCTCTATCGACACGTGGCCAGCAAGGACGAGCTGCTCCAGCTCATGTGGAACGCGAGCGCGCTCGGCGTGGAGACGTTGACTCTGGCCGGGGATTGCTGGCGGGAGCGGCTGCGGTCCTGGGCGCTGGTCCAGCGGGAGATGATCGACCGGCATCCGTGGATCACCCAGATGCCGATGGCGGCACCGCCGCTGGCGCCCAACTCGCTGACGTTCGTCGAGCTGGGCCTGGCCACGCTCGACGACACCGGGCTGCCGAACGCCGAGAAGCTACGGATCGTCGGGCTGCTCAGCTCCTACACGCTGAGTGAGGCGCGGATGGCGCACGACGCGGCCCGGGCCGCGCGCGCCGCCGCCGCGGCTGAGCCGCCGGTGGCGGGGCCGGGCTGGACGTTCGAGTCGCTACTCCGGGAGTTGGTCGACGTCCGAACCTACCCGCGCCTGCACGCCATCGCCTGGTCCGACGCGATCGGTGACAACCCAGGCGGCTTCGACGAGAGTGAGGAGTTCGCGCACGGCATCGACGTGATCCTCGACGGTGTCGCCGCCCTCATCGCCCGCCACGCGGGGCGGCCGGAGCCTTCTGCGCCCTCCCGCTGACGCGCCCTCCCACCACTGGGCGGTGGCGGGAGCGTGGGCTGTGTATAGGCGATTCTCGGACGGTCGGATTCCGTGGTCAAACCCGGGTTATCCACAGGCTCCACCGACGGGCTTGCGATGTCCGATCGATACGGTACCGTCGAACACGCAAGCGAAACACTGGCAGGCCTTTCGACAGATTCCCCGGAGTCTTCTCCTGGTATTCCTTGCCCCGATTCTCTAGAGGGTGGGTCTGGTGCGAGACGGTTCTTTTCTCGACGTGTTCCCGCGGGATGTTCCCGCGACG